>WNFP01003828.1_pt1 | contig 12116 bp, 9 predicted proteins | sample 5400201 | NCBI WGS metagenome assembly WNFP01 (sample SAMN13153355, study PRJNA577476) | soil metagenome | isolation source: 115 cm saprolite under Madrone tree | place: USA:California | collected 2016-06-14
AGCAGAAACTCCGTGTTTCAAGACGGTTGGTCTGCACTACATCTCGTTTTCAATCGATTAAAATTGAAAACAAAGTACTTCCAAAAGAAAAAAGAGAACACAATGTCAAAATCTCAGTGTTGGTGACGAACTTCGGCTAATGGTCCCTCGTCACGGTCGAGGGGTCTTACGACGGTGGTAGTTGCACTCGCTGCAAGACTGGTTCATCAAGTACCAGTTGAATGGAGCAGAGTGGCCGATAATTCCGCTTCCCGAAGTCCCTAACCAAACGTGAAATCAAGGGCGTGAACGCCAGGATCGAGGAATTCGATCTCGAAGGTTCGGTCTACGATTGGACCTTTTTGCCGGATGAGCTGATAGAGCCGGGGCTCCCGAATTTCGCCGGAGCCGTCCGGTGCAGTGTCAACGCCGCAGGTTTCGCCGGGAGCGGCGCCATCCAATCGCACGACAAAGCGTACTGGCTTGGCCTCCTTCGCTGGAGCCAGCACCAGGTGCAGGTCGCGGCTGTGGAACCGGAACACGATTTTTCCAGGTACTGTCTGGAGCACGGCGCTCTCGGCATTGACGTTCCACGACCCGCTCAATCCCCAATGGTTGAGCGAGGGTTTCGCGGGCGGTGTGAAAACCTGGATCGAATCTTTATGCACTCTTTCGGGCGAGGCGAAATTCAGGGCTTGGCGATATCCGATATAAGTTTCGGGAGATCGCGCATCCGTCCAGTCAGGAGCGGCTTCGATTCCAACAGCGGATACGCCAGTCGTGTCAGAAGCCAGGCCCGTTGCTCCGTTTTCCTTCAAGAGTTCCTGGATGACGCGCTCGATTTCGCCATAGTCGCTTTCCCCAAGGTGGTGGTAGCGAATTCGTCCTTTCGCGTCGACGAGATACTGGGCGGGCCAAGCTTGGTTATCAAACGACCGCCAAATCCTATAATCGCTGTCGAGGGCCACCGGAAAAGTAACCTTCAAACTGCGCACGGCAGTTTCTACGTTCATCGGTTCGTGCTCGAACGAAAATTCCGGCGTGTGCGCGCCGATCACAACCAAGCCCGCATCCTTATACTTTGCCGCCCAGCTCTTCACGTAAGGCAGGGGCCGAAGGGAGTTGATACAGGTGTAGGTCCAGAAATCTACCAGGACAACTTTTCCTCGAAGCGACTTACGATTCAGGGGAGCGGAGTTGAGCCAGCCGATGGCGCCGTCCAAATCAGGCATAGGACCCTCGTCGACCAGGGCGGCGCTCGCTGTCAAGACAACGGGTTTCGGTAAATGCAACATGACGATGACAACTCCTATGATCACCGCCACTCCCAGCGTGTGACGGATCCAAACCAGAGACGACAAAGCACGCTTCATGGTCGCGAACTCCTTTGCTACTTACTCAATGCCAAATTCTGGGTCGCGGCATGTACTGCAAGCAGCGGTTCTCGGCAAATGGTTTTCAGTTCACATCGGGAATACTATTCGTAGTACCGTCCATTCACTTCTTCGCCCATGATCGCGAAATCTGCCCGCGATTTCTCAAGTGCATCAGACTTCCAGGAAAATCCAATCGACGGCACCTCAACTTGCGCTTCGATCTGACACGAAGCGCGAAACCCGGTAAAGCGAAATTGTCTACTTGGATTGTCGTAAGCGACGCGATCCCCCGTTGATTTCCAGACCATCTTGAATGACATCTTCGCGGGAGTAGCGACGGAATCCAGTGCCGGCCACCTGGGCTGATCAACGACCGGGACGTTCTGCATTTCCAGAGTGAAAGTGCTGCCATCCGGACTCATCGCAAGGCCGCGCTCCGGCACGGGAACGACCCAATAAAGTCCGGAGGGTGCAATGGGTGGATGAAGGTCGTGGATCTGGTTTGCAGGGACCGCCGGTCCCTGGAAGAGGGTCAGTCATATATGGGTGAATGTGCCCCGTTGTGGTGCTCGCGCAGACCAGTACTCACCCTGCATCACGCCGTAGTCGGTGGTCGGAGAACCAAAGGCGATACGATTTCCTCGATTGTCGGTACCCATACCGGTAAAAGTGCTGCAGCGAGCGACACGACCTTTGAAATGGTAGATGTGCGAAGGTTCGAGATTGGGGCCTGCCGGCTGATTGTGGCTTCCATTCTTGTCCAGCCAAGGAATTGGATACGGTTCGGTACCGCCGTTTGCAGTAGAAAGCGGTTGATCCGGGAAGGCGTTGTTCGAGGGGGGAATGGCAAACGAGAAGAGGGCCGTGGCACCCGATTTCAGGAGGAATCTGCGACTGTGATGCTGCGGGTTTAGCTGCGTAGTGAGTTTCATCGATGTCCTCCATTTTTCATGACGACTCTCCGAAACGTCTCCTTCTGAGACGCCCCGCGGCTCCCTGGGGACGGCAAAAGGAGGGCTGAGCCACAGAGCCTACACAAGCTTACGCCGATGTATAACCGTTGACGTCGATCACAGCTTTGGCAAAAGCCTCTGGGGCTTCCTGAGGCAGGTTGTGCCCGATGCCACCACCGAGGGTCCGGTGCTGGTATTTGCCAGCAAACTTGCTCGCATAGGAAGCGGGTTCCGGGTGTGGCGCCCCATTGGCGTCACCCTCAAGGGTGATAGCCGGCACGGTGATGATGGGCCCTGCGGCGAGTCGCTTTTCGACATCGTTATATTTCGACTCGCCTTCCGCCAGCCCGAGACGCCAGCGATAGTTGTGGATAACGACACCAACGTGGTCCGGATTTTCAAACGACACCGCACTGCGATCGAACGTGGCATCGTCGAACTTCCACTTCGGCGAAGCCGTCTGCCAAATAAGCTTCGCAAAGTTGTGCCGGTATTTGTCATAGCCGGCCCGACCGCGTTCCGTAGCAAAATAATATTGATACCACCACTGGAGCTCGGCGTTTGGCGGCAACGGTATCTCTCCGGATTCCTGGCTGCCGATGAGATAACCACTTACGGAGACGATACCCTTGCATCGCTCGGGCCAGAGAGCGGCAATGATGTCGGCCGTCCGCGCTCCCCAATCAAAACCGGCGATGATGGGCTTCTGCATCTTGAGAGCATCCATCAAAGCGATGATGTCGAGAGCAACTGCAGATGGCTGGCCATTGCGGAACGTCTCACTGGAAAGAAAGTGCGTCGCGCCGTAGCCGCGTAGATACGGGACAATGACCCGGTAACCTGCCGATGCCAAAATAGGCGCGACGTCGACGAAGCTGTGAATATCGTACGGCCAGCCGTGCAGAAGAATTACCGCGGGACCATCGGCACGGCCGGATTCGGCGTAGCTAATATTCAGCAAGCCTGCGTCGATCTGCTTCAGGGGACCGAACGACGTGCTCGTCCCTCGCTTACTCGACGTCGTGCCTGCCGATGTTGCTTTACGGGGTTGCGCGTCAGCAGAACCGAAAATGCCAAGCTGGGCGGCGGCAATCGTCATGGCCGCAGTGCCAACAAAACGGCGGCGATTCTGGTTGGTGTCTTCCAAAACTTCGTTCGTACTTATTCGTGAATCTCCCTGCGTCGATTTCATCGCAGTCATTGCGCCATCTCCTTGGTTTAACTTAATCGTCCTCAGTGTTGAACCTCGTTCGTTCGATTGCTACATGCCGCGCTGGGCGGCGTCCGCGGCCGTGGCGAGTTCGCTCAGAAACGAGAAAAAGGCAGGCGACTGTCCGATGAACAGCCCCATGGCGGTTAGGAATTTGACCGCTCCCGTGGCAACCCCCGTCGTGTTCGTCGGACGGATCACCGAACATGGCGGCAGACTGGTGCTGATAAACGGGCAAGGTTCCGGCATGATCAGGTTAGTCTGGAACATCTGCCTGACTGCTGCGCCCGTTGCCCCGTTGTTGGGGTCTACGCCAGAGTTGAGGTTAGGGAATGTCAGACCGTTGGTCGGGTCGGTGAGCGGCGGCGCATCGCCAGCCGTTTCTGATAAGGTTTGAAAATGCATGATCTCGATTGGTCCCATGCTGATTAGGAGTCGTAGCACTTCCACGCTTGTAGCCCTTTGCGCCAGCGCCGTGCGCAAACTACCGCCGCCTTGTTCTACAGTCGGGATATGGAATGCCGCGGTGTTGGCAATGGCCTGAATGTGGTCCTCGGGGAACAAATCGTTATCCGTCCTCGGGATAGCCGTGAATTGCCCCTTGTGGAGGTCCGGAACGGCCTGCTCGAACATGGTGGGATTGACGTCGGGATTGTTCGTGCCGCTGCGATAACGGGTCCACCAACTGGAGTCTATTGTCAGCTGCATTAGATTCGTAAGCCGCAACTTTCCGCTGGATCCTGTCGCGTTGCTGCCCTGCAGCGTGCGATACGGTTCCAGGTCCACAGGTTCGGCCCCCTTCGAGACCAGATATGCATTCAGGAAATCGCGATGGCTCATCTCGTCGTCGGTGATGTCATGAATGTACTGGGAGAAATTGCGATCGATTTTCCTCAGTTTGTGGGTGTAGACTGGATTTCCGCTGCCCCCTGGCTGTTCGCTGTCCCGGATTCCGCCCAGCTCGTTATATTGGGTGTAAAAGTCAGCCTCGATGGCTTCTCCCGCAGCCAGGAACCGCAAGATGGCGGCATCTCCTGCAGTGAGGCTGCTGGTTTGCGCCAATGCCTTTGTTCCGTGCAGCAGCAAGCCGGTCCCCACGGTTGCCCCGGCCGCTGTTAGTCCAGTCTTCAGAAAGCTGCGGCGGTTACTAGTGTTGCCAATCGTATTTTCGTTCGTCTTCATCTTGTTCCTCCTTACTTACTTACTTCTTTTCAGTCCTTTTCTCGCTTAATCCACTCCCGTACATAGGCCGGACAATTCTTGAGCTTGATGCCATCGGTTTCGCAATTCCTAAGAAAATTGACGACGTCTTGATCCACGAAGGTCATGTCACTCAGGTCCAAGAAGATGCCCTGTCCGCTCGTTTCCCCGCTGAGCAGCGCTTCCAACTCAGCTATGTTTTCTGTTTCAATTCGACCGCTCAGCTTAAAGACCACTTCTCCGTTTGTTGTTCTCGTGATCCTTAGCATCTCCCCTCTCGTCAGAATCGTTGCCTCTGTGATCTCGCTACAGACCAATGGGATTGCAATGGCGAGTCCAAATCTAAGCCATTGAAAACAGGGTTATGAATGGAATCCGGTATTTCGAAATTCCGAAAATTTCCGAATTTTCGAAACCTTTGCTTCTAACGCCGAGGAGGGGCTTACATGCGGTCTGTTGAGGGATCTGTGGCTTTGAAGCGATTCTTGTTGATCTTTAGCGACCTGATCTTCGAGTCCAGCGTAGATCCTGGAATACCGAGCTTGATAGCCGCGCCCGATGGTCCGGAGACCCGTCCTCCGGTTTCGCGCAGGGCTGCTTCAATCATCTCTTTCTCGTGGGAAGCAAGCTTTCGAGTTAGTTCCGTCCGGCTTTTCGGCTCGCTTGCAAGGGGCTGCCATGAGAGCCAGCTTTCATCTATTGAGAAATTTTCCGTGTCGCACACGATTACGGATCGTTCGATGATGTTCTGCAATTCCCGAATATTTCCCGGCCAAGCGTACGACTGAAGCAAGTCCAGGCTCTTTGCATTCATTCCGCGGATGCTCTTTCCTGCTTTCCTCGCATAACGATGGATGAAGTACTCAACCAGCAGCGGAATGTCTTCCCGTCGTTCGCGGAGGGAAGGCACCTCGATCGGAAAAACATTGAGCCGGTAATACAGGTCACGCCGAAACGTACCCCCAGCGATGGCCGCCTGCAAGTCTCGATTCGTGGCGGCAATCACCCGGACATCCGTTTGGATGGATTTAGTTCCACCAACACGCTCAAATTCATGCTCCTGCAGAACACGCAAGAGAGCGATCTGGGTCTCGGCAGGCAACTCTCCGACCTCATCGAGGAAGAGCGTTCCCCCTCCGGCCAATTCAAAGCGGCCCAAACGTTGTTGGGTGGCCCCTGTAAAGGCGCCCTTCTCGTGGCCGAACAATTCTGACGCGATCAAGTCTCGCGGGACTGCAGCACAATTTACAGCTACAAATGCGCGTGCGGAGCGATGAGACCTCTTATGGATGGCGCGAGCGAAAAGTTCCTTGCCCGTCCCAGTTTCTCCAGTGATCAGAACGGTGGAATCAGTCGGTGCGACTTTGGCTACTTGCGCCAGAGTGTTGCGAAGTGCTTTCGAGGAGCCCACAATCTCCTCGAACAAAGATGCTTGATCGATTTCTTGTCTTAGAGCGATGTTCTCTTCGAATAATCGATCTTTCAGTTTCTTGATTTCGTCGAACGCCTTTTGTAGTTCAATTTCGGCCCGCTTGCGGTCAGTGATGTCAGTGGCAGCACCGATGTACTCGACATGATTAGAATCATTCCTCGCCGCTTGTGCCACCACATGGATATTTTTGGTGGAACCATCGGGCGTGAGCAGTCTATGTTCAAAGTCCAACTTTCTGCCGTCCTGAGCAGCGCGTCCAAGGAGTTCTCTAACCTGCTCACGGTCGTCCGGATGAATTCTGTCGAAAGCCAAATCGAGAGTGGGCTTCATTCCCCGAGCGTGGCCCATAATCCTATAGGTTTCGTCTGACCAAAAAACCTCACCCGTAGAAACATTCCATCCAAAACTGCCAGTCCGGCTTAGTGTTTGTGCCTGCGTTAGGTAAGACTCGCTCTTTTCAAGATCGGCGTAGAGGCGTGTGTTCTCCAACGAGATCGCAGCTTGCGACGCCAGCAGTTTCAGCACCGTGATCCGGTTTGGGGTGAAGGCACGTGGAGTCAGATTATTTTCAAGGTAGAGCGCACCAATAAGTTTGGCCTGATTAATCAACGGCAGGCAGAGGATGGAGCGGGCGTGATACCGACAGATGTATGTGTCAGCGCAATACGGGTTTTGTGTCGAGGCATCGTCCAGAATGACGCTCTCACAGGTGCGGGTGACAAAGTGGACGATTGACTCCGGCAGGGTGCCAATGGCCGATTCTTTCCGGCGGACAATCACAGCGTCGCCGCTGATAATCGCTTCCGCCGCGACTCGCAGCTCCTCACCTGTGGGGAGAATCAACAGCCCACGCTCAGCTCCCGCGTGCTCAATCGCGGTGCGCATGAGCGCATCGATCAGCTTCTCCTGAACGATCTCGCCGGACACGGCTTGCGAGACTTTCACAACTGTAGCTAGATCCAGATGTTCGACAGGCGCCTCGATCGTACTTGTGGCACCGGCCCCTGGCGTTGCCTCCCTAAGGTGAGGATACAACCGGTCGAGCTGTCGCACTTTTCCCGCGGCTCCCCATTGCAAGTAGCTGTGCCGGGCGTCTCGCAGGTAGGCCCTGGCGATGGTGTCGAAACCACGCGCCGCGTAGAAGCTCGCGGCCAACTCTGCCGCAAGCCCCTGGTTGTGAATGAAGCCGTTCTCACGCGCTGACCTGATCGCCTCTTCGTAGAGGCGTTCGGCATCCAGCTCTCGACCTTCGATGCGAGCAATTTCCGCGGCCACCAGCACGGCGCGGTTTTGGAAGTTCTCCGGACATTGCTCCGCCCATTCCAGAAGTTGCTTGTGGTGAGTCACCAACGCATTGAAGTGTTGTTGATGTTCAATCGGAACGGCCTTGTCACAAGATGCCGCGTGGCTTAAAGCTCCATAGAAATGCGCCTCCGCAGTTTCAAGAAAAGTCGGTGACCTCCAGAGCAGCTGTTGCGCGTGCAAAGAAGCGTCAACGGCTGACGCATAGTCCCGGGCGATGAAGCGTGCCTGAAGCTTTCGGATCCAATACCAGCACGCTACGATGGCCAAGCGAGGGTCATTTGACAAATGGCGTTCGAACTCGACCTCATCGAACTGAGCATTGTCAAAACGGCCGAAAATCACGGTTAGACCGCGCAGGTTGCCGATGAGCGCGAGCTGCGATTTGATCTGGTCGATGACGTACCCAAAACGAGCTTTGTGAGCAAACTCCAGGCCTTGTTCGGCTTCGCGCTGCACGTCGCCAAGCGGGTCACCGACTGCGAGAAAGTTTGTAATCAGGTTATGGCAGCAGTATCCCGCGAACGTCACGTCGCCGACTTTATTCGCGGCGTCGAAGGCGCGGCGGATGAAATCGCGGCCAGTTCGCACATGCTTGCTCCATGGAACCAACAAATTGCCAAAAGACATCAATGTGCGAGCTTTGAAGCGATTCAACCCGCGCTTTTCAACTAGGTCGCACCCAACGCGGCCGAACTTAAAGCCGGCTTTGTAGTCGCCGAAGCGCGGTCCGGCGAGGGCGCCAAAGTGGACGTAGGCATGACAGGACGCATCTGTGTTGCCATGCTCAAGGCTGAGATTCACTATCTGGCAAATAAGCAGAGAATAGAGATTGTCGCCTGCAAATAATGCAGGTGTCGCGACCTTGGTCAGAACCTCCAGCGTTGCGAGCGATACTGGATCGCTCATTAAGGGTAGATCGATGATCTCCTCAATCTTGCGGTCGCCCAGCAGCGACCATGTTCTCTCGTATTCTCGTCGCGTTTCTTCATCGGTCGGATTAGGCGAGCACTCCACGCCGAGATGACGGAGGAAGGTTAGACCGACATCGACCGCGCGATCGCTCCGACCCAGCGCGGTGTAGAGGTCAACAAGCAAGCAAGTAACAGTCGCTTGGTCAATGGTCGTCCGGGCTCGGGACGACAGTATCGTCAAGCGCCCCTCAGCGGCCGCGAGTGCGCCAGTCTGGAACTCGCATTCAGCACGGTGCAACTCGAGCGCGAACATCGAATCTGGCGAGTGTTCCCAGCCTTGGTCCGAAAGGATCGCCGCTCCAGCGACAAAATAACTCAATGCCGATACATAGGCCGCCGAACTCTTCGCGCGCCTCCCCGCGATCAGGTTGAATTCCGCTAGTTGTTCTCGCTCGCTTCGGGAAGTGATTAGGGCAGCGCCGCGATTCAGGTGATTGACGATCTCGAAGATCGCTTCCTCGCGCTGTTCGCCACCGACGTGCGCTGCCAGGAGCCTCCCGATTCGGAGATGGGCCTCGGCGCGCTGTGCTTCTGGGATCAGGGAATAGGCGGCCTCCTGAACACGATCGTGGGCGAACCTGTACGTGCCCTCCGTGCGCAGGATGAGCTCCTGACGCAAGGCCTCCCAGAGATCGGCATCCACCTCCTCAGCCGACCTTTGGCAAACGATGCAGAGGGTGGCGAATTCCCGGAAGTTGCCGAGGCAAGCGAGTTGCTGCAGCGTCTGTTGGCTTGCGGTTGGCAGGCGGGCCAGCTTCCGCACCATCAGGTGCACGACGTTGTCGGTGTAACCCTTGGCAAGCGTGCGTTCTTGATCCCATGACCATCGCGCCGCGCCATGGTCGAAGGCGAGCAGCCCCTCGTCGGCCAATGAGTTCAGAAATTGAATGGCGAAGAAAGGATTGCCTCCTGTCTTGCTCTGCACGAGCGCAGCCAGCGGGAGCACGCGATCCTGGGTAGTGTGCAGGGCGTCCGCGATCAGTTGCTGCAGATCGTCTGGCGCGAGCGACGGCAAGGTCATGCTGTGGATGATCGCGCCGCTTTGCCGTAGCGCATCGAGCTTTCTCGCCAGCGGATGCAGCGCACTCACCTCGTTGTCGCGGTAAGCGCCGACCAACAGCAAATGACGCACATCGCCAGCGGTCAGAAGGTCTACAAGGAGATCGAGTGTGGCGGCGTCGAGCCACTGCAGGTCATCGAGAAACAGCGCTAAAGGATGTTCGGGCCGTGCGAACACGCCGATGAAGCGCCGGACCACGAGCTGGAAACGCCGTTGCGCGTCTTGTGCGGGAAGATCGACGACGGGTGGCTGTTCGCCCAGAATGAGCTTCAGCTCAGGTACGAGATCTAGCATCAGCAATCCGTTCGGGCTCAGCGCGTCCGACAGCGCCTCGCGCCACTTGCCCAGCTCGGCTTCTGGTTTGCCGAGGAGCGTTCGGATCAGCCCTTGAAGCGCCTGCGCGAAAGTCGCGTAGGGAATGTCCGCCTTGTATTGGTCGAACTTGCCGGACGCGAACAGCCCGCGCGGCGGCACGAGCACCTTGTGCAATTCGTTCACGACGGACGATTTGCCAATGCCCGAGTACCCGGTGACGAGTACCAACGCCGGATTGCCGGTCGCTACAACCTCATTAAAGGAGGAAAGCAGGGTCTCGATCTCGCGGGCACGCCCATAAAGCTTCTCGGGGATCACCAGCCGATCTGAGTGATCGTGCTCGCCAAGTGGAAACGCTTCGGTCAAGCCCCCGGTGTCCCAATCAGCCTGGCATCGCCGCAGATCGCGTTCTAAACCCGCTGCGGTCTGGTACCGCTCCTCAGGTGTTTTGGCGAGCAGCTTCATGATGATGGCCGAGACGGGCACCGGGGTATCTCCCAACCGCTCTCTGGGAGCTCCCGGCTTGCGCGCGATATGGCAGTGGACCCACTCCATCGGATCTGAAGCTGAAAACGGCAGCGACCCGGTGACCATCTGGTAGAGTACTACGCCGAGAGAATAGAGGTCGCTCCGGGAGTCGATCGAACGATTCATGCGGCCGGTTTGTTCGGGAGCCATGTAGGGGAGTGTTCCGGCGATAAACTCAGGAGGTTCGGCCGCCTGGCGCTCGCGCGGCAGTTGGGACGCAATCCCGAAGCCGGTAAGCCATACGTTGCTGGCGCCGTCGACGAGCACATTCGCAGGCTTGATATCCTTATGTATTAGGCCGTGCCGATGGACCTGGCCGAGTGATACCGCCAGGCCAATGGCGATGCGCAGGAAGCGAGTCAGGTCGAGCGGTTGCCCGTGGTCTCGCTCAAGAATTCCATCCAAGGGTTCACCGCCAGGGTCACTCAGTAAGAGGATTGTCCCCCCTTCGTGACGAGCAAGGGCCAGAGGCTTGGCTGCCCACGTGGGATCGAGTTCAGCCGCGAGCGAGTATTCGTGCTCGAGCCGCCGGAGACTCTGAAGTGACGGCTGTTCTGCGGCGAGCGCTATCGCCAAGACTGAAGATGGGTTGCCCTGCTGCCGGCCGCGGTAAAGGGTGAAGTCCACACCTTCCCCGAGAAGCTCCAACATGTACCCAGAAGGCCCCGAGATGGACGGCATTCTCGTCGCCACGGCTGCACGACCTCAGGGTTTTCATTTTGACTACAGCATGAGACGGCGTCAACTTTAATGACGCCAATGGCCGTGCAATCCGCAGCGAAGAGCTCAGGTGGTCATCCAGGAACAGAAACCTGCAATGAATCCCAGAAGGGAAGCCTTATTTTTCCCGACTTGTTCTTGCGCAGGTCTGTCGGGGTATCTCGCCCCTCTGTTCAAAACGCGACCGCGAGCGCTCCGTGGGAGCGAAAATGGTCCGAGGCGAAGTGGGCGGTCGACGCGGGCGTGACGATGGAACTCAGCAACTTCATTGAAAGAGGTTGATTTCAGCCCAATCTGCGGCTGACATTTAGAATTGACTATGCCTCTGCGGAAATATTTGGCTACGATAATAATGTGAGAAATTTGCCGCTTGACGCGATATCCTAGAACTGGGATAATACATGACGAGACCGAAGAGCGTCCCCGGCGAGAAGCCACTGTTCTGGACCGGATCCAGCAAGGATGACCTGTTGGCTTTCCCAGAGGCGGTGATCGATGAAATTGGAACCGCTCTCAGCGTTGCGCAGTTTGGTGGTAAGCGCCCAAGCGCGAAACCTTGGCGAGGGGAAGGACCAGGGGTCTTCGAAGTAGTCGAGGACCATCGCGGAGACACCTATCGAGCGGTGTACACGGTCAAATTTGAGAACGCCGTCTACGTACTTCATGCCTTCCAAAAGAAGTCCACGAGCGGGATAAAGACCGCACGGAAAGATGTCGAGCTGATTGGTAGACGGCTTAACGACGCTAGGGCCGACTATGAGGTGCGATATGCAAAAGGGAGGAGTTAAGCCCGCGGTGATTCCAAGTTCCGGCAACGTCTTCGCCGATCTTGGTGTTACAAACGCGGAAGAAAAACAGACGAAGGTTCGACTCGCCGTCGCGATCAACCAGATAATTCAGGGTCGGAAACTCTCGCAAATGGCAGCGGCACGCCGACTGAATGTGAATCAACCCAAAGTGTCCGCGTTGTCCAATTACCAGCTGGACGGTTTTTCTGTCGAACGACTAATGAATTTTCTCACCGCCCTGGATCGTGACGTGGATATCATAATCCGCCGCGCGCCAAG
>WNFP01003829.1_pt1 | contig 12116 bp, 10 predicted proteins | sample 5400201 | NCBI WGS metagenome assembly WNFP01 (sample SAMN13153355, study PRJNA577476) | soil metagenome | isolation source: 115 cm saprolite under Madrone tree | place: USA:California | collected 2016-06-14
CATTCTGTCGGGAGAGACCATCAGCGCTCAGGAAGCCTATCGCATCGGGCTGGTCAACGAGCTCGTACCAGCAGAGCAGCTGATTGCGCGCGCCGAGGCCATCCTGCAGAAAATCTTCGCCAACGCTCCGATCGCCGTTGCGTACTCGCTCGAGGCGGTGAACAAGGGCCTGGACACCAGTCAGGCCGGGGGTTTGGCACTGGAGGCGTCGTTCTTCGGACTCTGCGCCGGCACCGAGGATAAGAAGGAAGGCACCGCCGCGTTTCTGGCCAAGCGAACGCCGCAGTTCCAAGGGCGGTGAAAGGAGACCCTAATGGGAAGCGACAACATTTTCTCGGGATTGAAGGTCGTAGACCTGGCCAGCTTTATCGCGGGTCCGGGTGCAGCCGTGATCCTGTCCGACTTCGGCGCCGACGTCATCAAGGTGGAGCCGCCCACGGGCGATACCTGGCGCATCGGCTACAAGATCCCGCCGGTACCCCGCGCCAAGGACAACTACCCTTGGCACCTGAACAACCGCAACAAGCGGGGCTTGGCGCTGGATCTGAAATCACCCCAGGCGGGGAAGATTCTCCAGCGGCTGGTCAAGTGGGCCGACGTGCTGATCGTCAACACGCCTCATCCGGCACGCAAGAAGCTCAAGCTGGAGTACGACGACGTGGTGCAGTGGAATCCGCGGCTCATCTACGCTGACGTCACCGGCTATGGCGACAAGGGACCGGATGCCGCGCTCCCGGGATTCGATATCACATCCTACTGGGCCCGGAGCGGCCTGCTGTCGATGACCCGGGACGCAGGCGCGCCGCCGACGCTGCCGGTCGCGGGCAGCGGCGATCACGCCACCGCCGTCGGACTCTTCAGCGCGATCGTCACGGGTCTGTACCGGCGCGAGCGGACGGGGAAGGGCTCCTATGTCACGACCTCCCTCCTCGCCTCCGGCGTGTGGGCCGCCGGCGTCGTGGTCCAAGGGGCACTTGCGAACGCGACCTTCTACCCGCTGCACGATCGGGTGAAGCCGCCCAACGCCACCTTCAACGTGTATCGCGCCTCCGATGACCAGTGGTTCCTGATCGTGGTCACGCCCGATCATTGGCCGGCGCTCGCCAAGGCGATCGGCCGCCCCGACCTGTTGACCGATCCACGCTTCGCGGATCCGGCCAAGCAGGTGGCCAACGCGCAGCAACTCACGGCCATCCTGGATGAGCTCTTCTCCTCTCAGCCGATGGCTCACTGGCGGGAGGCATTCGACCAGGCCCACGTCACCTTCGGCGTCGTCCAGTCACCGAGCGACGTCGCCAAGGACCCCCAGCTCATGGCCAATGACTTTGTCGTACCCCTCGAGGGCGCGGGCGGGCATCTGCAGTTCACGGTGAGCAGCCCGATTCAGGTACACGACGTGGCCAAAGTCCCGGCCAGGCGTGCCCCGGAGCTCGGCGAACATAACGAAGAGATCCTCAAGCAACTCGGCTTCGACGCGCAGGAGATCGATGGCCTGCGTGCCAGCGGAGCCGTCACCAGCCCCAAGCCGCTCGCGGCCGCCAGCTAGTCTCGTGACGACTGGAAAGAAAGGAGACATCACATGACTGTATTACAGGCTGCCACGCCTGCGCGCGCCTCCACCGCCAAAGCGGTCGGTAGGTTGTTCCTGCTCAACATCGGCGCGGGCCAGGTCCTCTCGATCAATTCCGATGGCTCCGGCAAGAAGGTGCTCGTTTCAGGCGCCCCCTTGCCGGACGGGATCGTGGTGGACGCCAAGGCCGGGCACATCTACTGGACCAACATGGGCGTGCCGAGCAAGAACGACGGCTACATCGAACGGGCCGACCTCGATGGCGCCAATCGCAAGACGATCGTGCCCCCGGGCGCCACGTTCACTCCCAAGCAGCTCCACCTCGAGAAGGAGAGCGGAAAGCTCTACTGGTCGGATCGGGAGGGGATGCGGGTGATGCGGGCGAACCTCGACGGCTCCGAGCTCGAGACCCTGGTGCAGACCGGCGAGGGAGACGCCGATCGTCGAGACCTGACAAGGTGGTGCGTCGGAATCGCGGTCGATCCCGACCGGGGCCACATCTACTGGACCCACAAGGGGCCGGACAATGCCGGGCTGGGTCGGCTCTGTCGCGCGGGGATCAACATCCCCAAGGGGCAGAGTGCCACCACCCGCAAGGACATCGAGGTTCTCTACGACGGGCTGCCCGAGCCGATCGACATCGAGCTCGACCGCGAGAACCGTCTCATCTACTGGACCGACCGCGGTGATCCGCCACGAGGCAACACCGTGAACCGCGCTCCCATGGATGCAGGTCGCAAGGGGCGTCCGGACCCGGAGATTCTGTTCACCCACCTGATGGAAGGCATCGGCATCGCACTCGACCTCAAAGGCGGTCGGATGTTCATGACCGACCTGGGCGGCTCGGTCTATTCGGCGAGGCTCGACGGCTCGAGGCCGACCGTGCTGCTCATGGCTCAGGGCAACCTGACTGGCATTGCATACGCTGACATCCCTGCAACGGAGGTGTGACATGTCTTTCAAGAAGCCAATCCGCCGGGTCGCCATCGTCGGCACCGGAGTCATCGGCGCAAGCTGGGCGGCCCAGTATCTGGCGCGCGGGCTCGATGTCGTCGCGACCGACCCCGCCCCGAATGCCGAAGCCAACCTGCGGAAGTACGTAGACGAGGCGTGGGGAATACTCACGAGCATCGGCCTCTCGGCCGGTGCCTCGCGGGACCGGCTCAGCTTCACCACCAACATGAAGGAGGCCCTGTCCCAGGCCGACTTCGTCCAGGAGAACGGGCCCGAGCGGCCTGACTTCAAGATCAAGCTGTTCGCCGATATGGACGACGCCACGCCGCCGGATTCGATCATTGCCTCGAGCTCGTCCAGCCTCACGATGAGCGTGATTCAGTCCAAGTGCAAGCGCCCCGAGCGGTGTCTCATCGGCCATCCCTTCAATCCGCCGCACATCATTCCGCTGGTTGAAGTGGTGGCGGGCGCCAAGACCTCGCCCGACGCCATCCAGCGGGCGCTGGCGTTTTACGCGGAGATAGGCAAGAAGCCCATTCTGCTGAGGAAGGAACTCCCGGGCCATGTGGCGAACCGGCTCCAGATCGCTCTCTACAGGGAGGTTCTCTACCTCCTCGAGCAGGACGTGCTCAGTGTCGCGGACGCCGATGCTGCGGTGAGCTGGGGACCGGGCCTGCGCTGGGGCATCATGGGACCCAACCTGCAGTTCCATCTCGCTGGCGGCGCGGGTGGGATGAAGCACTTCTTCGAGGGCGTCTTCGAGGGACTGCTCCCGATGTTCAAGACCCTGGGCAATCCGAACATCACACCGGAGCTCAAGGCCAAGGTCACCGAAGGGGTTCTGCAGGAGGCCGGGAACCGATCGGTGGAGCAGCTCGCCCAGGACGAAAATCAAAAGCTGGTCGCGTTGCTTCGGTTGCGGGCCGATGGATCCGCTGCAGCCCGGGCTGAAGAGAAGCTCGCGACTGTGGCAGCATCCTAGAACCGACGCGCGGACTTGCTGATATGATGCACACCCACTCGCTCGAACGGGCTGCTCGATACTATCCCGAGCGGACGGCGCTCGTGTCGTCCGGGAAGCGCTCGACCTTTCGCGCGCTTCGCGATCGGGTGGGTGGCATCGCCGCGGCGCTCCATCGCCAGGGCTTTCGAGCCGGGGATCGACTGGCCCTGCTCCTGCCCAATGAGCCCGAGTACATCGAGCTGGTGTATGCCTGCAGCTGGCTCGGGGTGATCGCGGTGCCGTTGAATACCCGGCTCTCACCCCGGGAGATCGATCGCGTGCTCGCCGATGCGGATCCGCGTGGCATGATCCGGCACTCGTCGCTGCCGCAACCCGGTACTCAGGTTCCGTGGCAGGTGGTGCTCGACCAGCAGGAGCTCCAGGTCGGGAGCGACGAGCCTCCCGAGCCAGTCTACGACCCGGACGCGGTCCTGACGCTGATCTATACCAGCGGGACGACCGGACGACCCAAGGGTGTGATGCTGACCCACGCTGCCGTCCTCGCCACCGTGGAACACCTCGGCGCCTGGATGGAGTATCGGGAGGGAGGCGTCTGGCTGCACGCGGCGCCGATGTTCCACATCGCGGACTTCCCGGTGATGTTCGCGGCCCCGGGGTTCGGCACCTGCCAGGTCACCATTCCGAAGTTCAGCCCGCAGGCGTTCTGCGACGCGGTCGCGCGGGAGCGCGTCAGCCATGCCGTGCTGGTCCCCACGATGATCAACCTGCTGGCGCAGTTCCCGGGGATCACGGAGTACGACCTCACCAGTCTCCAGGTCCTGGGGTACGGCGGCTCGCCCATGGCTCCCGAGCTGATCCACCGGACCAGGACGCTGTTCCCCGGGATCAAGCTGATCCAGGTCTACGGTCTGAGCGAGACTGGGTTCCTCACCGGCTTGATGGACCACGAGCATACGGAGCACCGCCTCAAGTCCTGTGGCCGGCCCTGTATCGGTATCGACGTGCGGGTTGCGGACGAGGCGGGGAAGGAGCTTGGGGCCGGTCAGACCGGCGAGCTGGTCGCCCGGGGCGCCAACGTCATGCGCGGCTATTGGAACAACCCGGCGGAGAGCGCCCTGGCCTTCCGAGGCGGGATGTTTCGCACCGGCGACGTCGGCTATCAGGATGCCGACGGGTATTTCTACATCCTGGATCGACTGAAGGACATGATCGTGACCGGCGGCGAGAACGTCTACTCCGGCGAAGTCGAAGCGGTGATCTACGAGCACCCGGCCGTGCGCGAGGCGGCGGTGTTCGGCATCCCGGATCCCAAATGGGGCGAGCTGGTCACGGCGTGCGTGGTGCTGAAGCCGGGACACCCCCTCAGCGTGGATGGGCTGCTGGCGCACTGCCGGCGGTCCCTGGCCAACTACAAGGTTCCCCGGCGGGTGGAGTTCTCGGAGAGCGAGCTGCCCAAGAGCGGCTCCGGCAAGATCCTCAAGCGGGTGTTGCGGGAGCGGTTTTGGGAGCATCAGGAAAGGGCCGTCAGCTGACGGCAACAATGGACATGCCTGAACAACTACCACGCGTTGTCATTGTCGGCGGAGGCTTCGGCGGCCTGACGGCAGCCAAGGCGCTCCGCCGGGCGCCGGTCGAGGTGATCCTGATCGACCGCAACAATCACCACGTGTTTATGCCGCTGCTCTACCAGGTGGCGACTGCCGTTCTCGCCCCGGGCCAAGTCGGCTATCCGATTCGCGGGATCGTCGGCAGGCAGAAGAATACGACGGTGCTCCTCGGCGAGGTGACCGGCGTCAACAAGGAGGAGCACTACGTCATCGCCAGCTCCCCCGATCGGCGGGACGTGCCGATCCGCTACGACTACCTGATCCTGGCGACGGGCGTGAGCCACAGCTACTTCGGGCACGACGAGTTCGCGCCATTCGCACCCGGCTTGAAGACGCTGGCGGACGCCGTGACGGTCCGGAACCGGATCCTCGAGGCATTCGAGCAGGCGGAGGCCGAGGAAGATCCCAGCCGGCACCGTGACCTGCTGACCTTCGTCCTGGTCGGCGCCGGACCCACCGGCGTGGAGATGGCCGGCGCGATCGCAGTGATGGTGCGGACCACTCTCCGGTCGGAGTTCAGGCGGATCGATCCGCGCTCGGCTCGAGTCATTCTGGTCGACATGGCGCCGCGCGTGCTGGGCACGTTCGCGGAGAGCCTCTCGGTGGCCACGCAAGCGCGACTCGAGCGGTTGGGCGTCGAGCTGAAGTTGGGACACGCCGTTGAGCACATTGATGAGAACGGCGTCGTCGTCGCGGGCGAACGGATCGCGAGCAAGGCCGTGATCTGGACCGCCGGTGTGACGCCATCTCCGGCAGGGAAGTGGCTGGCAGTCGAGACCGATCGCGCGGGGCGGGTCAAGGTGCAGCCTGATCTCACCGTTGCCGGCCACCCGGAGATCTTCGTGGTGGGCGACACCGCTTCGCTCCAGCAGAACGGCAAGCCCCTGCCGGGCGTCGCCCAGGTGGCCATGCAGGGGGGACGCTATGCCGGCAAGGTGATTCGCCGCCGGGTCTCCAGCAAAGCAGCCCCGCGTCCCTTCAGCTATTTCAACAAGGGGAACATGGCGGTGGTCGGGAAGGGATTCGCCGTCTTGGACAGCCCTGGTGTGCGGATGAGCGGGTTCGTCATCTGGCTCGTCTGGGCCGCGATCCATCTCATGTATCTCGCTGCCTCCAGTATCCGCGCCAGCGTCCTCGTGCAGTGGTTATGGACCTTTCTGACGGCCCAGCGGGGCTCTCGCTTGATCGTGAAACATCATGCCGACGCCGGCGCCACCGTGCCCGCACGCGCTCCGGCCGAAGCGCCGGTACCACGGACCGTATCGGCCGCTTAGCGCATTACGAGAGCGAGACACACACTGAACCCGCTTACATGGAGATATCGACCGTGAATGATATCGCTGTAGAACGCTCTGGAAACATTCTGAGCATCCAACTGAATCGTCCGGCAAAGAAGAACGCGATGACGTCGAGCATGTACGTCACCATCGCGGAATTGCTCGACGCCGCGGCGACCGACGATCAGGTACGGGTCGTGCTCTGGCATGGCGCGGGAGATTCGTTCAGCGCGGGCAACGATCTCGCGGACTTCATGAAGAACCCGCCGGGCCCGGGTGAAAGCCCTCAGGCTCGATTGATCCAGGCACTGATCAACTTCGAGAAGCCGCTGGTCGCCGCCGTGCAGGGCGTCGCCATTGGGAGCGGAACCACCATGTTGGCTCACTGCGACTTCGTGTACGCGGCGGAGAGCGCGAAGTTCCAACTGCCGTTCGTCAACTTGGCGCTGGTCCCGGAATTTGGCAGCAGCTACTTGCTACCGTTGCGTTTCGGCCATGCCCGCGCGGCCGAACTGATCCTGCTGGGGAAACCATTCGACGCCTCGCGGGCAGCGGACCTCGGACTGGTCACACAGGTTGTGCCTGAGGAGAAACTGCTGGCGACAGCGACTGAAACCGCGCGGGCCCTGGCCGAGAAGCCTGCTGCCGCGGTGCAGGCCTGTAAGCGGCTCATCAAGCAGGCCTTCCGCGAACAGCTGGAACAAGCGGTGAAGCTCGAGAACGAGGAGTTCGCGGTGCGAGTGCGCTCCGACGAGGCCAAGGAAGTGTTTAAGGCGTTCTTCGCGAAGCGCCGGCCGGCATCGGCGGCCTGAAGCCGAGAAAGGGCGCCCATGATGGTGGACCGCGCGGCGGCTCGTAGCTCGATCGGCGCCGACTCCTGAAAGGTGGCAGAGGCATGGACGCCAACGAATATGAGGACATTGCGAAGCTTGCGTATCGCTTCTGGGAGGAGCGGGGTCGACCGCTGGGATCACCGGAGGTGGATTGGCATCAGGCCGAACGGGAAGTAGAAAGCGGGCGTCATGTCATCGCGCCGCTCCTGAGCATGGCGCTTGAGCCCGGTTGGTCCGAGTGATGCGAAGGAGCTGCCGAGATCAAGTCACATACAAAGGGAGATTCTCATAATCATTCGGCAAGCCCGTACGTCCTCGAGCCCAAGACCCAAGCCTTCGTCGAGAGCGTAGATAACATAACCCCCTTTCTCAGTCATGGCCCGTCGAGCTCAGGTATCGGGGCCGGTTGTCGCATACACTACCGAGATGAGCGAGCTTGTCCCGGCGGGCATGCGGGTCGGAGTCCTGATCCCTACACGCGGCGTGGTCATGGCCTCTGCGCGACGGCCCGACGTCGACCTGTGCTGGCGCATGGCGCGGCTGGCCGACCGGGCGGGATATGACGCGGTGTGGGTCGGCGACAGCATCGTGGCCAAGCCGCGGCTCGAGGCGGTGACAACCCTCGCATATCTCGCCGGCATCACCGAGCGGGTGCGGCTGGGCACCGCCGTGCTGCTCCCGGCGCTCCGCCATCCGGTCGTGCTCGCCAACGAGCTTGCGAACGTGGACCACATGTCACGGGGTCGCCTGGTGCTCGGGCTCGGTGTGGGCTGGAGCCTGCCGTCTGCCGAGCTTGAATGGGCGGCGTGCGGGGCCGACCACAAGAGGCGGGTGCGCCGGCTCGAAGAGCACGTCGAGATCTGGCGAATGCTCTGGCGCGGCGAACCTGTGACCTATCGCGGCGACGATGCCGTACTGACCGAGCACACGATCGGCCCGCTGCCGTGGAACCCGCAGGGCCCACCGGTGCTGATCACCGCGGCGAACCGCGGCGAGATGCTACCCGCGCAGTTCGAGCGGTTCGCACGCTTGGGCGACGGCATCATCACGACCTATATCGAGGCCGAGGATTGCCGCCGGGTCCGCGAGCGCGCCGATGAGGCGCTGGCGAAGCGCGGCCGCAGCCTGCCCGGCTTTCCCCTGTGCGTGTACACGACGGTCCGCTTCGAGGACGACGTCCGGACGGCCGAGCGCCGCACGGGAGAGTTTCTCGCGGCGTACTACGGAGGCGGCGTGCACATGCGCGGCACTATGGGTCTCGGCCCGCCGGACGCGGTGATCACCGCGCTCCAGCGCTATGCCGCCGCCGGCGTCACCGACCTCTGCCTTCGCTTTGTGGGCGACGACCAGTTCCAGCAGTTCGAGCGCTTCACTGACGAGGTACTGCCCGCTCTCGCTCGGAAATAGCTTCCCGGTCACGCCGACCCGTCGACTGGGCGAAGGCCATGGATCCGGCTCCCAACGGCCACGCGCGTCGCGACCTGCCGCCTCCGAATGCCGGGGCACGCGCCTTGCTTCTTGTCTGCTTGGTAGCTTCTATGAAAAGGTCCGTCGTGATGCTGGGTATTCTCTTCACGCTCTCGGCTTGGTCGCCCGCCTGGTCAGCTCCCGTCGAGGTGCGCTTCCCCGAGGGCATCACGCATGGCTTCCTGCTTCTTCGGTCAGCCGCGGGCCAGATCGTGGCGCAGGGCGATCTGCTGCAGACGGCGCACGCCGACCGTGTCGAGACCCGTATGGCCTTTCGCTTCAAGGACGGCTCGCTTTACGACGAAAAGGCCGTCTTCTCCCAGCACGGTGTGTTCACGCTGCTCTCCTATCGCCTCGTGCAGCGGGGGCCGTCGTTCCCCGAGGCGATGGACGTCTCCTTCGACCGCACGCTCGGAAGCTATCAGGTCACGTCGATCCACAAGGGACGCGAGAAGACTTCGAGTGGCCCGATCGACCTTCCGCCGGACGTCTACAACGGGATGACGTCGATGATCCTCAAGAACCTCGCGCCCAAAAGGACGGAGAGCGTGCACTTTGTCACGTTCTCTCCATCACCGCGCATCATCAGGCTCGACCTGGTGCCAGAGGGAGAGCAGCGTGTCCGGATCGGCGAGCAGGAGGGTAGTGGGGTGCGCTACGCCATCAAGCCGAAGCTTGGCGCAGTCATGCGGGTCGTTGCGGCCGTGCTGGGAAAGACGCCGCCTGACTTCGAGTGCGTTATCTGGACCAGGGATGTACCCGCCTTCGTGCGCTGCGACGCCCCCCTCCGCCTCGATGGCCCCGTGTACCGCATCGAGCTGGCGGCTCCGCGATAGTCCCGCGCCTATGGCTTGGGAATCCGCAGCGTCTTGCTGATCAAGATCGCAGCAGGGCTCTCTGCGCTTACTTCTGCCAGCCGGACCCGACCGCAGCGCCCAGCGGCGGCCGTCTCTTGATCGGATGCCTCCGGCCATTCAGGATCACGCCGATCCACGTGAACCGGACGAAGACATGGTAGCTCGCGAGGAGGGTGAGGACCGAGGCGGCGAGCACGACGAGCGCCTTGAGAACCGGGGGCCAGCCTGTTCCGGCCACGGCGATCTGGAAGACCAGCAGGACCGGCATGTGCGTCAGGTAGAGCCAGTACGAAGAGTCCGAGACATAGCGGATCCACGATATCGGCCGCTCGAGGAGGCGGAAGCATACGCCCGTGAAGCCGAAGGTGAAGAGCCACATCGAGAGCCCGAGAAACCATGCGCTTCCGAGAAACCAGGCGAGCGTCTGAGGGCTGCCAGGCTGTTGGCTCTTCCAGATGAAATAGAAACCCAGGAGGGCCGAGGCGAGACCGAATCCGACGAAGCCTGCAGCGCGCCCGAGCCGAGGAAAGGCCTGGTTCCGGTAGAGGAGCCAGCCAAAGGCGAAGAAGACGAAGTAGGTGAGGAGGATCTTCCCCTCGGGAACAAAGCCGGACGGATCTCCGAGGGCGCCTTCCTCCATCAGACAGAGAACAGGGAAGACGATGGCGGCGAGGAGCAGGGGCCCGAGGGCCGAGCTCACGATCGCGCGAAAAAAGCGATCGATCCCGGCGACGACTCCCGGCAGCCGGCGTGCGAGAGGAAACGTGGCGAGCGCGATCGCATAGAAGATGAGAAGGTACTCGAGGAACCACAGGTGCATGGGGTCGAGATGGCGAAGGACCTCTCCCGAACTGCAGGTACTTGCCGGGAATGGCGGCGGGATCATCCAGGTTCATGGCAGTCGTCGCAATGCCAGCGACCAGCGGAAAGAGCACCGCCCATCCGACGGCGAACGGGAGGAGGATGCGCACCGCCCTGTTCCTGAGGAAGCCGGGGGCGCCGCGCTGCTCGAGCAGAAGCGCGCCGAAGAAGCCGGCGATGCAGTAGAAGACGGGCATCCGGAAGACATGGATGAGTCCCAGGGACACATCGAACAGCCCCGTCGTCGAGCCGTCCTTCCAGGGCCAGTTGCCGTACCGGGAATAAGCGACCGTGGCGTGGAGGTATATCCCGAGGAGCATCATCGCGCCCCGGAGGGCGTCGAGAGAGTGGTAACGGCCCGGGGCCATCGGAGCCATGGTGCCTAGTAGGGTAGCGGTACGGTCAAGGTTTGTCGAAGCGGCCGGCGTCCGGCTGTCTTAATCGCGCCGCCGCCCCTGCGTAGGATTCGCCTACGGAACGGGTGAGATTTCACTTCCACCCGATCTGGTCTGCTGGTGCGTATACACCGTGTCATGGGTCAAACCTCGACGGGACTCGTTGGATCCATGGCTTCCAACGGGCTGGACCGCTGGACCGTGGTCGGCGTCTCGACCGCGGTCAATTCGCTCGCGTGGGGGGCGCGATCCACGTTCGCGCTCTACTATGTCGCGATGCTCGAGGAGTTTGCGTGGGGTCGCGGCCCGACCGCGCTCGGGTACTCGCTGAGCTGGCTGGGCTTCGTCGTCTTCGCGCCGGTGGCCGGCTGGCTCTCCGACCGGTGGGGAACGCGAACGGTCGTCGCGGGCGGCGGTGTGGTTCTCGGTGTGGCGCTGGCGCTCACGGGCCAAGTAACATCGCTCCCGCAATACTATCTGGCCTTCGGTGTGCTCGGCGCCGCGGGTATGGCCGGCATGCTCATTCCATCGACGACGATCGTGACGCGGTGGTTCGTGCGGTCACGCGGCATGGCGATGGGAGTGCTGAGCGCCGGTGGACCGGGGAGCGCGGTGGCGTTCTACCCGCTGAACGCGTGGCTCATCGCGACGCTGGGCTGGCGCATGGCACTGGTCGCCTTCGGGTGCATCGTTGCGGCTGCGACCGTCTCGCTCACGCTCCTCTACCGGGAGCCGCCGGCCCTGAAGCATCGCCCGGCAGGCGGCGCCTATTTCAGAGCCGAGCGGGAAAAGCGCGTCGCCGGCGAGGCCTGGACGCTTCGACGAGCGCTGGGCAACATCCGGCTCTGGGCGGCGTTCGCCATGACGGGACTCGGAGTCATCGGCTTCCAGATCATGGCGACCCATCAGGTCGCTCACGCGGTGGACCGGGGCTTTCCGCAGCCCACGGTGGTGTGGCTCTTCGCCTTTGCCGCCGGATGCATGATGGCGGGAAATCTTCTCGGCGGCTGGCTCTCGGATCGTGTCGGGCGCGGATGGGTATTCGTGCTCGGCACGGTGGTCGCTATCCTCGGAATCGGGTGTCTCGCCCTGATCCGAGGCCCCCAGGATCTCCTGCTTCTCGTTCTTTACACGGTGTCCGGATTCGGCTTCGGCATGCGGATCGCGCAGCTCTCCACGATTCCCGCCGACGTCTTTGCCGGACCGCACCTGGGCGCGATCCTCGGGGTGATCCAGGCGGGCGGCGGCCTGGGCGGCGCCATTGGCCCCTCCCTCGGCGGATGGCTCTTCGACGTCACCGGGAGCTACGAGCTGGCGTTCCTGGCCGCCTA
>WNFP01018155.1_pt1 | contig 12114 bp, 13 predicted proteins | sample 5400201 | NCBI WGS metagenome assembly WNFP01 (sample SAMN13153355, study PRJNA577476) | soil metagenome | isolation source: 115 cm saprolite under Madrone tree | place: USA:California | collected 2016-06-14
ATCTGGTGACCGAGGCGGTTGCGAGGGCGGACCGGCCCGCGGCCGGTGCCCTGCGGCCCGCACCGGAGGAAAAGCCGCTGGTGTTTCGCAGCGCGCGCAATTCGTCTAGGCTGTTCCCCAAATGAAAACCGACAGCCTGCAGTGGTTGACTTGGGCGTTCCTGTTCGCCGTCGCGGCGGAGACTCTGACGCGCCTGTGGCTGGGGTCGCGTCAGATCGCGGCCGTGCAGGCGCATCGCGACGAGGTTCCCGAGCCGTTTCGCGGACAAATCGCGCTCGCCGATCAGCAGAAGGCGGCCGACTACACCACCGCCCGAGTGCGGCTGGGGCGATGGGCGACCGTCGTCGAGGCGCTGGTCAAAGTCCTGCTGACCTTGGGCGGCGGCCTCGCGGCGGTCGACGCAGTCTGGCGCCATACGGGGCTTGGCGAACCGTGGCGCGGTGCGTGCGTCGTGGCTACCGTGATGCTGCTGCTGCAGCTGGTCGGTTTACCTTTTTCACTGTGGAGAACTTTCAGGATTGAAGCGAGCTTCGGCTTCAACCGGGTCTCGCCGCAGCTCTACGCGGTGGACCTGCTCAAGCAATTGCTGCTGGCCGTGTTGCTCGGCGGTCCGCTGTTGCTGGCCACGCTCACCCTCATGGATCGGGCCGGGGACGGGTGGTGGGTGTGGGCGTGGTTGATCTGGTTGGCTTGGACCTTAGGCTTGACCTGGGCGGCCCCCAGGTTCATTGCGCCGCTGTTCAATCGGTTCTCGCCGCTCACCGATGAATCGCTCAAGAAACGGGTCGAGACTTTGCTCGAACGCTGCGGATTCGCGGCGCGCGGGGGCGTGTTCGTCATGGACGGATCGCTGCGCTCGGCGCACGGTAACGCGTACTTCACCGGCATCGGGCGCAACAAGCGCATCGTGTTCTTCGACACATTGCTGTCGCGCATCGAGGCGCCGGAAATCGAGGCAGTGCTGGCGCATGAGCTCGGGCATTTTCGCCTGCACCATGTGCGCCAGCGGCTGGTGGCGTCCGTGCTGCTGACCTTCGGCGGGTTGGCGCTGCTCGCGTGGGCCGCGCGGCAACCGGGGTTCTACGGCGCGCTTGGCGTGCCGGTGCCGTCCGCCGCCATGGCGCTGCTCTTGTTCGCGGTGACCGTCCCGGTCTTTGCGTTCTTTGCGACGCCCGTCATGTCCTCGTGGTCGCGCCGACACGAGAGGCAGGCGGACGATTTTGCGGCCGAATACGCCGATGCAGGCAAGTTGGCAGCCGCCTTGGTCAAGCTGTTTCGAGACAATGCGGCGACTCTCACGCCCGATCGCATTCACTCGGCGTTCTTCGATTCCCACCCGCCGGCGCTGGAGCGCATCGGGCGACTGACGACTTTGGCATCGAACTCGTGATTGCAGCCAGATCAGCTGCAGCCACACGAACGGTGGCGTGCAGACGCGGGCGCCGATTCTACGTATCATCCGCGAATGAAAACGTCTGGCGCGGGAGGTTCAGATCTACTCGGCGGCATTGCGCGGCGTGCGATGTTGGAGCGGGGGCTATTGCCGGAGTTCTCCGCGGCGGCCCTGGCGCAGAGCGACGCCATTACCGGGCCTGCCGCGGCGGCAGGCTCCGCTATTCGCGATCTGCGCGCGCTGCTGTGGGCATCGATCGACAACGACGATTCGCGCGACCTGGATCAACTCTCGGTGGCGCAGCCGCTCGGCGGCGGAGCGGTGAAGATATTGGTGGCGATTGCCGATGTCGACGCCGTCGTCCGCCGGGGTTCGCCGATCGACGATCACGCCCGCACCAACACCACCTCCGTTTACACGGTTCCGCGGATATTTCCGATGCTGCCCGAAAAGCTGTCGACCAACCTCACGTCGCTGGGTGAAGGGCAGGAGCGTCTCGCCGTCGTCGTCGATATGACGGTGACCGCCGACGGCGGATTGGGCGCGTCGGAAGTCTATCGTGCACTCGTCCGCAATCAGGCCAAACTCACCTATAATGGGGTGGGCGCTTGGCTGGAGGGCAGGGGTCCTGCACCAGCCCGCCTGGCCGCGGTTCCAGGACTCGATGAGCAGCTGCGCACCCAAGATCGGATCGCACAGGCGCTCAGAGGCGTGCGGCGGGCTCACGGCGCATTGGCGTTGGAGACCATCGAGGCTTTGCCGGTGTTCCACGGCGAGGTATTGAGCGACTTGCGGCCGGACGAGAAAAATAGGGCCCATGAACTCATCGAGGATTTCATGATCGCAGCCAACGGCGTGACCGCACGGTACCTGGCGGCCAAGGGCGCGCCGTCACTACGGCGGGTGTTGCGGACACCCAAGAAATGGAGCCGGATCGTCGACCTGGCGAAGCAACTCGGTGAGACCCTTCCGCGAGAGCCCTCAGCACCGGCGCTCAATGCCTTCCTCGACAAGCGTCGTCAGGCCGATCCGACGCGCTTTGCGGATTTGTCTCTGAGCGTCATCAAACTGCTGGGCAGGGGTGAATACATGCTCGATCTACCCGGACAGAAGATCGAAGGACATTTCGGTCTCGCGGTCAGCGACTACACGCATTCCACGGCACCGAATCGGCGTTTCCCCGACCTGCTGACGCAGCGCCTGCTCAAATCCACGCTGATCGGGCAAGCCCCTGAATATTCGCCGGACGAGCTGCGTTCACTGGCCGCGCACTGCACGGCGCAGGAGGACAACGCCGCCAAGGTGGAACGACAGGTAGCCAAGTCGGCGGCGGCGCTGTTGTTGGCACCGCGTGTCGGTCAACGCTTCGACGCCATCGTCACCGGGGCCTCGGACAAGGGAACCTGGGTCCGGATCCCGGTGCCGACGGCCGAGGGTAAGCTGATCAAGGGATTTGAGGGTCTGGACGTCGGCGACCAAGTCCAGGTCAAACTGGTCCGGACAGACATCGCCCGAGGCTTCATCGATTTCGAGCGCCTGACATAGACCTCATGCAATCCAACGGCACGCCAAAATCCTCCCAACTCGCCTATGAAGACGAAACCTTCCTTGCCAGTGACGACGGGCGACCGGTGCGCATTCTGGCGGAATACCTTGGACCGTTGCACCGTTTTCGTCGTGCCGACATTCACGACACGATCGTGTTCTTCGGATCGGCGCGGCTGACGAGCGATGGCCCGCTCGGACGCTATTACGTCGAGGCGAGGGAACTGTCTCGTTTGCTTACCCAATGGTCCAAAAATCTCCCATCGCACGCTCATCGCTATGTAGTGTGTACGGGCGGCGGCGGTGGAATCATGGAAGCCGCCAACCGCGGGGCTGCCGACGCCGGAGGCCGAACGATAGGCCTCAATATCAGCCTGCCGCATGAACAGCGGCCGAATGCCTATGTGACGCGCGAGCTATCGTTCGAATTTCATTACTTCTTCATGCGCAAGCTCTGGTTCGCGCACTTGGCGCGCGCGTTGGTGGTTTTCCCCGGTGGCTTCGGCACGCTGGACGAGCTCACCGAAATCCTGACGCTGGCCCAGACCCGCAAGCTGCAGAGCCCGATTCCGGTGATTCTCTACGGCGCCAGCTACTGGAATGAGATCATCAATTTCGAAGCGCTGGTACGGCACGGCATGATCGAGCGCAAAGACCTTGGGTTGTTCCAGTACGCGGACGATCCAGCAACCGCGCTGGCGCTGTTGCAAGGCACATTGCAGGCGGGACCCGATGAGACCAACCCCTGCTTCGCGCACTCGAGAACGCGCGAATCGAACGACCGCTGACCGTGTATTTTCGCACGGGAGGCGGGCGCAGCACGCGTCATTGAGGTAAGTGCCAACTTACCGATGTCATGGTCTTCGCTCCATGCCGCTGTGGTTTCTGTCGTTCGCAAGCGAATTAACTTATCAAACGGTAATACATTGTTCACTTGTGCTGTGTTCCGGCGTGTATAGCCTAGCTTCGAGGAAGCGGCCTTGATCCCGGCACGGGCAACCAGCGCCGCACCGATGGCTATAGATGAGAGAATGCGTCCATGTTGAGATCGCTGCGCGATTGGTTCAAGACAAAGAAGATCGGCACGGGGCTGCCGTATCTACGGCGTTCGTCCGAAGTGGGTCCCAGCCGATTTCTCAAGGCGAGATTCAAGGATCCGCGCGCCTCAGATGTGTTCAAGCTGGGTATGCACCGCGAGCTCGGCTATCGACTTTATCTGCCAAGCGGTTCCTCGGGTCGCGACAGCCTGCCGTTGGTCGTCATGTTGCATGGATGCCGGCAAGATTCACTCAGTTTTGCCAAGGGTACGCGCATGAACGCGCTGGCCGAAGAAGGCCGCTTTGCGGTGTTGTATCCGGAACAAAGCAAGCATGCGAACCCGCTGCGTTGCTGGAATTGGTTCGATTCGGCCTCACTGGCGGGGCAGGGCGAGGCAGCCTTGATTGCGCGTCTGATCGATCAAGTCAAGGAGCGCCGTCCAATAGATCCTCGACGCGTTTATGTCGTGGGAATGTCGGCTGGCGGTGCGATGGCTTGTATCTTGGCCGTGCGCCACAGTCGCCTATTTGCCGCGTGCGCCATTCATTCCGGCATGATGTACGGCGCTGCAGGTTCGGCGATGCAAGCGCTCGCCGCGATGGGGTCCGGTCCGTCGGCCGCGTCCATCGACAAGGCGCGGCGACTCGTCCGTGAGGCGGACGAATCGGAGATCGCGGTGCCGACGCTCGTGATCCACGGCGACGCCGACGCGACGGTCAATCCCGTGAATGCGGATCAAATCATCGAGCAGCTGAGGGCACGTGCCGAATACATTGATCCAAGCGCCGGTCCATTATTTGCGTCCGATGAACGGCGCATCGACAGCGGAGGCCACCCCTACCGACAGCAAGACTACACGCAGCAAGGGCGGATCGTGCTGCGAAAAGTTCTCGTTGAAGGATTGGGTCATGCTTGGAGCGGCGGCGATGCGCAGTATGAATTCAACGACGCCGCCGGGCCTGACGCCAGTCGGCTCATCTTGGATTTTGTGACGCAGTATCGTCGGGAACTCCATCCGATCGCATCGCGCATGCCGCAGGAGCAGGAGCGCGCCCGCGCGCTGACGTACATGCCGATGTGTCCGAGATCGAATTCGAGCACCGTGTAATCATCGCTCCCGACCAGCCGTTGCAGCGCAGCGGATGCAGCGGGCGGCACCAGGTGATCTCTCTTGCCGATCAGGTTCAACAGGGGCAGTCTTACGGTATGGAGATCGACTTTGCGGCCGGCGATTTCAAGCCGGTTCTTGACCAATCGATTCTCCTGATAGAACCAAAGCACGAACTCGCGAAACGCAGCGCCCGCCTGGTCAGGGCTGTCGAAAATCCATTGCTCCACGCGCATGAAGTTCTCGATTCGGTCTTGATCCGGGCTTCCCGCGAACAGATCCACGTATTTCTGGTGCATCAGCCGGAACGGCATCAGCGATAAGAACAGCTGATTGAGCGCATCGCCGGAAACGTTGCCTTCACCCACCCAGGCCGCCACGTCGATCTTGCTGACCCACTTCGACAGCAGATCCGCGGGGCTGTGGAAATCCACCGGCGTAACCATGGTGATCAGATTCCGCACGCGCTTCGGATGGAGCGCGGTAAAGCACAAGCTGAGTACGCCGCCCTGACAGACCCCGAGCATGTTGAGAGCATTCAGCCGGTGCGTGTTCAAGATGTAGTCCACGCAGCCGACGAGATAGTCGTCGATGTAATCGGCCAAGGTGGTGAACCGGTCCGCGCCATCGGGGTAGCCCCAGTCGATGAGATACACGTCCAGGCCTTCGGCCAAGAGGCCGCGGATCAGCGAACGGTCCTCTTGCAGATCCATCATGTACGGCCGATTGACCAGCGCATAGACAATGAGCAGGGGCACGCCCCCAGCGGCCGGCCGCGCGATCGGCCGGTAGCGATACAGTGAGAGCTTGCCCGATTGCCATACGGCCTCCTTCTGCGAGCAACCGGCGGCGCAATGGCTCGCCGCCGCCAGCGCCGCGTAAATGGCCGCGCTCGTCATGGCTTAGCCCTGCGGCGCGCACGCTTTGCTCCGCTCGCCGGCGCTCGCGGCTTGCGCGTTTTCGATGCCGCTCGCAGTTGCTCCTCCACCGATTTAAGCCGATGCGTCAGCGTATTGATTTCACTTCGCGTCGGCAGGTCGAGCAACTTCGCCGAATGTTCGATGCTCGCCTGCACCTCTCGGCGCCATTGGCTGCTCGCGTTCACGAATTCGGACAATGCCTCGCAGAAAGCGTCGCCGTGAGCCGCACGCGCATAAGCCTCTTCCGCGCACTCGATCCACAAGTCATAGAGCTTGCGCACCGCTTCTGCGCTCAGGGCGGCCGCGTGCGGCGGTCCGAGCCGCCCCGCAAATGCCGTCGCAGCTTCGCTCAGGGCATCGGACCACAGGCGTTGCAGGCGGCGCCGCGCATCATCGATGCGCCGCCAGGCTTCGGCCGTACGTTGCCAGCGCTGCTGGTGTTCGCGGGTTGGGCCGAGCGCAGGTGAGTCCTCCATGGGCGCCGGTTGTACGCCGGCGGCGCCAAGGCCGGCGCTCCAAGGCATTTGAAAATCAGCGAACTGTTCACGCAGAAAGTCACTGAAGGTTCGCACCGCCTCGTCTGCCGTCCTCGCCGAAACATTGCCGGCGCCGTCGAGGATGGTCCGCGCGGCTACCGTGAAGCGCTCGGCTGCGTCGACGAACGGCGCGAAACCAAACCCGCCGTCGCGGGCTGACCTCGCTTGCGGGGCGGGATTGGCAGAACTCAATAGCGAAGCGAATGCTTGCCACTGCCGCCACAGGTCATGATCCACGATGCGGCTCTCCATACGCACTGCACGCCTCTATGACACGGTGGGCAGCCGCCACGTTACGCTCGACGACCTGCGCCAGCTGATCGTGTCGGGTGAGAAAATCAAGGTGATCGACGACAAGTCGGGAGAGGATCTCACCCGGTCGGTACTGTTGCAGATCATCGCCGAGCAGGAGCAGGACGGTTCTCCGGTCTTGGGCGCGGAATTACTCGAGATGATCATCCGCTTCTATGGCGGTCCGATGCAAGCGCTGCTCAGCCGTTACCTCGAGCAAGCCTTCACGACGATGCTGCGGCAGCAGGAGGCCATGCATTTGGAAATAGCCAAAGCATTGCAGACCCCGCTCGCTCCGTTGACCGAACTCGCGCGCAAGAACGTCGAGATGTGGGACCAAATGCAGGCAGCTACCCGCGACGCGTTCAGCGGCCGAAGCCCCGACAGCTCCAAAACGGCGAACCACGGCGACGCGAAAACAAAGAATAACCAACAGAACAATCGCCGGAAAGGTAAATGATTCGTCATGGATATTAGCAACAAGACAGTCGTCGTGACCGGCGCGGGGCGCGGCATTGGCCGAGCGATAGCCTTGAAGCTCGCCCGTCACGGCGCGGATATCGCCCTCTTCGATTTGAATGCGGATGATCTAGCAGAGACGAGCGCGCTGTGCGCGGCCCAATCGGTCCAGGCACGCGGTTACCGCGTGAACGTCGCCGACGAAGGCGAAGTCTCCGCCGCCATGACGCGTGTCGCGGCCGACTTCGGCCGATTGGATGGTCTCGTGAACAACGCGGGGATCGTGCGCGACGGCCTGCTCGTGAAAGTGAAAGACGGCGAGGTGGTCGGACGCATGACGATGGATCAATGGAATGCGGTCATCGGCGTGAATCTCAGCGGAGTATTCCTGTGCGCGCGTGAAGCTGCCGCGCACATGATCGAGCTCGGCAACGGCGGCGTGATCGTAAATATTTCCAGTATTTCCCGCGCCGGCAATGCCGGGCAGAGCAACTACAGTGCGGCCAAAGCCGGGGTTGAATCCATGGGGGTGGTCTGGGCGAAGGAACTCGCGCGCTACGGTATCCGCGTCGGGTCGATAGCGCCCGGCTTCACTCATACCGAGATCCTCTCCTCGATGCGTCCGGAAGTGCTGGACAAACTGACTGCGCCGGTGCCGTTAAAGCGTCTGGGACAACCCGACGAAATCGCCCACGCCGTGCTGTTCATATTCGAGAACGATTTCTTTACCGGCCGCTGCCTCGAGGTGGACGGGGGTTTGCGGCTATGAGGGCGGCCGCTCGGTCTCCAGGCCGAGCGCACCACAAATACGACTGCTCGCCCAGTTCACTCGCGTAACGGACGCCGACAGCAGACCATCCGTTGGTCTGTCGAAATCGACCGCGTCGAGCCCGGTTCTCGCCATTCCCAGGCGCGTCATCACCACCGCCTCAACCGCTTCGGCTTCGTATTCAAACACCGTGCAATACAGGCCGGGGCATGCGTCTCGATGCGCGAGCCAATGCACCAGTTCGTGCACGAGCGTCAGCAATTCCTGTTCCGGAGTTAGGCCGGTGCGCAGCGTAATCAGGTCGCAGCATACTCGGCCATGCACGCACTCGGGCAAAGTGGTGCGCACCAGGCGAGCGCCGCTGCGCTCAACGTAGCCTTCGAGCGAACGAATGTGGTCGAGGATCGCTGCCACGGCTTAACCCCCTGTTTGGCGGGCTCCCATCATGCGCTCCCGGGGATTGTGCCGTCGACTGTCTGATGCGTATTTTGCATTGCAAATATTTTCTACGTTACTTATACGTATATTGATAGGTACATATAGATTTACTTAATAATAACAATTAGTTATGATACATAAAGGTGCAAATTGGATTTCCAATCAATCCTCTTGCACTGCATACAAAACGCGCTATAATAGCTCCCGTAGCGATACCACCGACCAGGAGACCAACATGAGCGACTCAACTTTTGATCCCAAAGCAATCATCGACACCTATAAAAATGCGTTCGCGCCGGTGCTGAAGGCCCAGCAGGAAGGCATCACGGCCATTGACCGCGTTGGCCGTTACCAGTACGCCGTTGCCGGCGACTATCTGGAGTGGAGCCTGGCCCAGGCCAAGGCCGCCCTCGGCGCACAGACCCCGGCCGAGTTCGTGTCCAAACAGGTAGAACTCACCACGGCACTCAGCGAGAAGCTGCGCGCACGTGCCCAGGAGTTTGTTACGCTGGCCACCGAGACTCAGAACAGCTTTACGAACGTAGTGAACGAAGCGACCGCCAAAGTCGCGGAAGTGAGCAAGAAGAAAGCGGGCTGATGCCGTACACCACCGGAGGCGGGGGCGCCGCAGGGCGCCCGCGCCGAAGGTAGCAGCAAGGGGCAATTCCCCAACGCGACGGACGGCAGACAGCGATGGAAAGCAGAGCCACGGACAGCAGCATGACGAATCCCAGTGCCGATAATGCCAAAGCTATGCCACCTCCCGACGCGGCCGGGCTGGCGAGCGCCTTGCGCGCACAGTTGGCGACGGTAACCGGCGGATTGGCCCCCGACGTCTACGTCAATGCATGGTGGGACTGGTACTTGAATCTCGCCAAGGAACCGCCCATTCAGCTCGAGATCATGCAGGATGCGATTGCCAAGGCTGCCGACAACTGGAGCTTTGCCCTGCGGGCGGCCACCGGCCAGTCACTGTCGCCGGCCGAGGGTGATGCTCGCTATGGCGGCGAAGCATGGGCGCAGTGGCCTTTCAACGTGTACGCACGCAGCTATCGCAATTACGTCGACTGGTGGCAGAAGGCGTGGTCGAACGTACCGGGTGTGACTCCTGAGAATGAACGCACCTTGGATTTCGTCGCCCGCAATGCTCTCGAGTCGATTTCCCCGGCCAACTTTCTTTCCACCAATCCCGAGCTGCTCGACACCACCCGCGTCGAAGCCGGGGCGAATCTGGTGCGCGGATTCGGCCATTGGCTCGAGGACATCAAGCGTACGTTCGGCGGCAAGAAACCGAACGAAGCTGAAAAATTCATCGTGGGCCGCGATATCGCCGCAACGCCCGGCAAAGTCGTGATGCGCAACGACCTGGTCGAATTGATCCAGTATTCGCCGGCGACCGAGACCGTGTTTGCCGAACCGATCCTCATCGTCCCGGCCTGGATCATGAAGTACTACATCCTCGACCTGTCGGCGACCAATTCCATGGTGAAATACCTGGTCGCGCAAGGTCACACCGTGTTCATGGTGTCGTGGAAGAACCCGACCGCCAGCGACCGCGGCTTTGGTATGGACGACTACCTCAGGCTCGGCATACGGGCCACGGTCGACGCCGTTTCGCGCATCGTGCCGGACCGAAAAATTCATTCGGTGGGGTATTGTATCGGCGGCACGCTGCTGTCGATCGCCGCCGCGGTGTACGCCGCCGACGGTGATGAGCGGATAGCGAGTGTATCCCTGCTTGCGGCACAACAGGATTTCAGCGAGCCCGGCGAACTCTCGGTTTTCATCAGCCCGAGCCAGCTCGATATGCTGGAGGCGGTCATGCAACGCACCGGCGTGCTCAAGAGCGAGCAGATGGGCGCGGCATTCGCGCTGCTGCGCTCGCGTGATCTGCTGTGGACGCCGGCGGTCAACACTTATCTGCGCGGCAAACGCGAATCTCAAAACGATTTGATGGCCTGGAACGCGGACGGTACGCGTATGCCAAGCCGAATGCATGCAGAATATCTGCGCCAGCTCTACCTCAACAACGCGCTTGCCCGCGGCGAATTCGAGGCCGGCGGCCGACGTGTGGATCTTGCCGGCATTCATGTACCGATGTTCGTCGTCGGCACGGAAACCGATCACGTCGCGCCGTGGCAATCGGTCTACAAGGCGCGGGGCTTGACGCGCGCGACGGATTACACTTTCCTGCTGACGTCGGGCGGTCACAATGCCGGTGTCGTCAGCGGCCCCGCGCACCCACGACGACGCTACCGCGTCCGCACCTGGCTGAACGCCGGCGAGACGCTGGCGCCGCAGACCTGGTTCGAGACGACACAGCCTCACGCGGGATCGTGGTGGCCGGTCTGGCAACACTGGCTCGTGCAGCACTCCACGGAAGCACGGGTGGCCCCACCGCCGCTGGGATCCGCTGCGGCCGGCTACGCGCCGATCGCCGAAGCACCCGGCACGTACGTGTTGCAAAAGTAGCAGCCGTCTCTTCGACACCCACGTCGACTGCTACATGGCACTAGATACCGTCGGAGGAGATCCGCGATCGCATCGATGCGGCGCTGCCGCACGGTATGGTGCACGGGTTAGTACTTAACGACAACGACAACCCCTAGTGGACGTTTTTTCGTGCGCGGCGTATATCGAATGCACGTACGGATAAAACAGCCTGCGTAATGTGTGCAGGTGCGACCGACAAGGAAACGGAGGGTATGACCATGGCACGACTGGCTGAAAAAATTGCATTGGTGACCGGAGCATCCCGGGGCATCGGGCGCGCAATCGCCATTGCGCTCGCAAAAGAAGGCGCGGCGGTCGCCGTCAATTACCGTGTAAGCGAGATGGAGGCGCGGCGTGTGGTGGAAGAGATAAGCGCACTGGGCGTCAGGACCATGCTGGTGCCCGCCAACGTGAGCCTCGGTGCAGAGACACGCGCAATGGTGGAGCAGGTGGTCAAGGCCTGGGGGCGAATCGACGTGATGGTGAACAGCGCCGGAATCACGCGCGACAAATCCTTGCGGAAAATGACCGATGAAGACTGGTTCGAGGTCATCAGCACGAATCTCAATAGCGTGTATTACGGCGTCATGGCGGTGATGCCGCACATGATCGAGCAAAAATTCGGGCGCATCATCAACATCAGCTCCTTCGTCGGCCAGGCGGGGAATTTCGGCCAGGCGAATTATTCCGCCAGCAAGGGTGGGATCATTGCGTTCACCAAGACGGCCGCGATCGAGCTTGCCAAATACAACATCACGGTAAACTCACTGGCGCCGGGGTTTACGCTCACCGACATGCTCGCCAAGGTACCGGAAAATGTTCAAGAGCAAATCAAATCGCGCATCCCCATGGGTCGTTTCGGCATGCCCGAGGAGATAGCGAAAGCGGTGCTCTTTCTGGCTGCGGATGCCGACTATGTGACCGGCCAACAGATCAACGTGAATGGCGGTGTCTATATGTGACGCTGCGGTACTGGGTTGGCGCGGGCGGCACTCGTGCTCAACGCAGGTGGTTTCACGCCCCCATATCCCACAGCAAGCTTGCGTCGTCGCAGGACGAGTGACAGGCTGGAAACACTTCTCTGCGACGTGTTCGTGGTTAAATCAACGGACTTGGCGCAAAAT
>WNFP01004388.1_pt1 | contig 12112 bp, 10 predicted proteins | sample 5400201 | NCBI WGS metagenome assembly WNFP01 (sample SAMN13153355, study PRJNA577476) | soil metagenome | isolation source: 115 cm saprolite under Madrone tree | place: USA:California | collected 2016-06-14
ACCGTTCTGGAGACCACCTGCTGGCCGGGCGATATGAAGCTCTTCTCACGCAGAGTCGCGGCGTCCACGTTGCAGATATTTCTCGTGATCATCTGCGCGCCGCTGCACAGCTAAGAGCCGCAACGGGAGTCAAGACGCCCGATTCTCTCCAGGTTGTGGCGGCATTGGCAGTCGGCTGCACCGCTTTTCTTACGAATGATCGCGACCTTCCGACCATACCCGGTCTCCGTATCCTGCAATTGTCTTCCTACGTTAACGCTAGATGATCCTGCACGCGCACAGCATCCTTTTCACCCCGCTATGTTTCGTGGGCGTGTTCCATGAAATATCCCGGCCTCACAATCCAAGTACGTTTCCAGCCTTCTTCCTTTTCTTTGCTTTGCTCTGGCTTTTTGCGATCGGTCGCTGGATTGCAAACGTCATCCTTGGTGTGGTGGTGTACGGGATCAAGGCCAATCGCGGGGAGTGGGCTGGCTATCCGATTATTGGTAGGTGGTGTATCCCCAAGCTAGTTCCTGGTGCGGCATCTCCGTCTCGGCCCTAGAGCTGCGAATACTTTGGGAGGCCTAACCTAGGGACAACTCTTTGTGTAGCGCCGGTACTGGACCACGCCCATGGCGAGCCCGAACTCAGAGGTGAGTAGCCCCGGGGAATCGCACCCCGAGGCTCACGCAGGTCCTGTTGCACACTTTCCCAAACGTTGCACAACCTGTTAAACATTTGCCTGCAGATTCTGGCCTTTTGATGCCTAAGATAGGTACTAGAACGTAGCGTAAGTTATTGAGAGAGTTTTGGCCCTGGGCTGCACGAATCTGTAGGAAGTGTTTTGATAGTAGAAAGTCCACCGAGCCCCCTCTACTTACTAGGGAACATCGAGAAGGGAAAAAGGTAGAAAAAAATATTTGTACCGATACATTTTTCCGAAGAGTCTGCCAAGCAATGAGGAGACCACAGGAAGGAAGACCGAAAGCGCAACAGTAGAGTTGCAATTTAGGGGGCTGGATAGACAGCGGTTCGCTACGAGAGCACAATGGCGACTTAATCCACAGCCTTAGCACGCAAGATCGAGCCGTCATCGGTACGAAGCCAAGTGCATGAACACACGCAGCCAGAAGGCCCCAGCATGGATTCCCTCCGCTCTCGCCGCCGTCAGGGTAAGCCCGCTACGCGGCTCCTTACCGTCGCCCTTGACTGCGGTTTCGCTTCGGGATTGTCTCAACTACGAGGTGCATGAGTCCCTCTGCGCTCAAACAGTCCCCGGACGTTTGCGAACATTCGGGGCCTTTGAATGTCTCTCGTCGGATTCATCCAGGGTGCCATTCTTGAATCTCCTTTGCTGCATATAGGAGGCTTCCATGCGTGCTTGGAGCCGTTGTGCTGCGTCGTGCAAAGCCGCCATTTCGCCCTCATAGGCTGTAAGCCGAACGGCCCGGCGTCTTTCCTTCGGCGTGAGTTTGCGTTCCAATTCAGCCGAGAGGTCTCCGAAAGCTGTGAATTTTGCTCCAAACAGTTTTCGAATCTCGGCGAAGCCCTCCTGCAGCTGCGAGACGATTGGAAAGCAGGGAGATGTTTCGTTGTGGAATCACTCAAGTGCTCCGCACAGCCAGCAGTTCTTCGGCCGGGATGTTGAGTTGCAGCCGCCATTTGGCAACGTGCGGGCCTTCGCTCGGCAAAGAGGGATCGAGGGGAACATAAGTGGCAGTCAAAATGTTGCGAAGCAACTGCAGTTCGGTCTCTGTGGCGATGGAAAAGAGTTCCAGCAAATACCCCAGGCGACGGTAGATGGATCCGACATGAAGGCGGTTTGCGTAGTCGAGAAGTTTTGTGAGGCTAATGTTGGCGTGACGCATCCATAGACCCTTGGCAACATCGGTGATTCCGCCGCAATATTCCGGATGGCGCAGTCCATCGAGGACGGTACGTTCGAGGTCGCTGATTTCGACCGACTCTTGTTTGGTGACCCAGTGTTTGGTGTTCCCAAAAAAATCCCTGGCCTTCATGAAAACAAAGCGGAATTGGGTTCCGTGCAGCGTTTGCTTGGGAAGTCGTTTGGTGCTGGAGACGAATATCAAGAATCGAGGCTGAGTCACCATGCGATGAAGTTCCATCGCAGAGGTGTGAGAAAGGTAGTAGGGTGCGTCGCCCACCAAGTAGCGAGCGATGAGGTAGGGATTGCCCGCGTATTCGGCCGAGCTTCCGAGTTCCGGCGGAACGATCACAAAGAGGCCGCGCTTGAGCTGGGACACGAGGCCGCGTTTCCTGGCCTTGTGGAGCAGGCTGCTGGCGAGGGGAACCGTGAGGCCAGTCATGCGTGCGGCTTCTGCTGTGGTGAACATGGTGCGGCCTGAGTCGTAAAGAGCCACGAGAAGGCTGGCCATGCGGCTTCGGCTGGTTCTTAGGTTCGAGTTAGGGATTGTGTTCATTAATTAGCCCAGAAAGCAAACAAATCTACAGAAAGTATAAGTACAGTGGCATTTACAGTCAAGAGGATTGCCTATCAGGCAAACTAATCTGCACACACCATAAGATCGCTAGCCGGTAGCAAACGGGATCGGAAGACCTGCTTGACGACCTGTCAAGCAGGGTGTAAAGTGTAAAGTTGACTGTCAAGCAGGAGGGCCGTATGGGAACCAAGATGAACGCGGCGCCGGTGTACTTCACTCTAACCCAGGTACGGTTCAATCCGATTCTTTCGCTGGAGGCGTACGCGCCACAGATCCAAGAACGTCTTCGGAAGGAGGGCTTTCCGGACGCCCAAAAGGGCTTCTTGGCCACGATCAACCTGAATGTCAATGTCGCGCCTTCCAGTGAAGGCAGCCAGCCTCAACTGCCGATGGCGCAGACGACGCGCTTTCTGTTCGGAAACATGGAGCGCACATCCGGTTTTATTCTCGACCAAGGCGCACTGTCATTTCAGACCACAGAATACGATGTGTTTGAGACTTTCGTCGCAGATTTTGTAAGAGGGCTTCAGGCAGTGAACGAAGCCGTCAGCTTGAGTTACACGGACAGGATCGGTCTTCGTTATCTGGACGCGGTGTTCCCGAAATCTGGCGAGAGTGTACGGGATTATCTGTCCGGATCGATCTTGGGCCTTACGGAAAAAATTGATGACACGATCGTACATTCGTTTTCCGAGACGCTGGTCAAACGAGAAAACGTGAATGTTCGCTCGCGCGTGATTATTCAGGATGGGGAGGTGGGATTTCCTCCCGATCTGCAGCCGCTGACCTTGAGTCTGGCAGAGAGGTTCCGGCCGCTTCGGGGACGTCACGCGATCATCGACACTGACGGGTGGAGCGAGTCAAGGGATGCTTTTAACGTAGACCGCATCCGAGAGCAATTGGGTCTCATTCGCTCCGGAATTGAAAAGACGTTTCGAGCGAGTGTGACGGAAAGCGCATTGAAGGCATGGGGATGAACATGATGAACGCAACTGCATTTGGGTCAGTTACTTTTGGGCCGAGAGCATTGTTCCCCGCTACCGCAAGGACTGCGCCCATCGGTCCGCTGGGCTTGGAAGTGGGCACAGGGGGCGCGGCGACGTTTGTGTACGTCCGGAGTCGCGGAAACATGGGATACCCATTCGTCGGCTACGAATGGTCAGGCCGGGTGGCGGATGCGATTGTTGGTCCGAACGTTATTGAAAACATCAGCCGCATCCGAGCGGTTTTGAACCCGACTGTTACCGATCTGGCGGGGGTTCTTCAAGTCTCTCGGCAGGCGATCTATGACTGGCAGGCTGGAAAGCCGGTCGCTGCAGAGAATGCGGCGAGACTCTCGGAGCTGGCCAAGGCGGCCGATCTGTTTGCGGTCGAAGGGCTAAGGGGAACATCGCAGGCGATGCGCCGGCCGATTAAGAACGGGAAGAATTTCTTCGAACTGGTCAAAGAAGGGAATCCTGCCGATAACGCGGCGCGTGGCCTCATTGAAATCGTCCGTAGCGAATTCGGTCAGCGTGAAGCGCTCCGGAAACGTCTTGCCGGGCGCAAGCGGCCTTCGCGCGAGGTATTTGGAGAAATGGGTGCGCCGATGCTGGATGAGAAGGAATGATGAACGATGGCGGCCTGGGATCGTGATACGCCGTGGCGGCAGGGCCACGTGCTGACGAGCGAATCCAGCGTCGCTCTGGGACTTGTGCCCGCGGACCACGCTGAGTCTGCATTCACTGTCGTCATTTCGCACGATTGCGATCTGGCGCAGAGTCCGGAAGCGGAGCCGCTCGTTGAAGTGATTTTGGCCAAGCGAATCGGGGCGCCCAACGGAAACTTTACGCACGCAAAAAATTCGCGACGGCTTCATCTCGAATGCGTGATGGGCGGGGCCGCCGCCTTTCTGGACATGCAGGCGCTAGACAAGACGGCGACGAAAAAGGACGAGCTCGCCGGGCACGCTCCGAGTGCAAATGCCGTGGTAACGCCGGAAGATCGCGCCGTGCTCCAGCGATGGCTTGCGGCCCGGTATCGTCGCGCGGCCTTCCCCGACGAATTCGAACGGCGTCTGACCGACACCGGCGTGTCGAAACGGATTGCGAAGATTTTGGAACCGTTGGGAAAGCATTTGGTCGCAGTTTTCTTCGACGTAGATGAAGGCGCGGAACAAGTTCGGAATGGCGAAAGGGATTTGTACGCGATTCGAATCGACCTTCTCTACAGCACGGAGGAAGATCCCGCGGCGGCACTGGAGGCGGCGGAGAAGGCTGCCGCGTCCATTACCGCGGCATTCCGGGAGCGCTGTTTTGATGCAGCGGCAGGCTGGAAATGGATCGAGTTGGTCGGGTGCGAGCCAGTTTCGGACGAAGCGATGACGTATGCAATGTCTACGCAGCTCAAGCGGTGGAACATGGATTATCTGAGCCTGCGCGCTGATCCGCCCGCCGAACCGATGCAGGAGTGAATTCAAAGATGGTGATAGTTTGATGCGAGATGGGAAAACAACGAGTAATGCCGAAGGCATAGCGCGGGGTTCATCTAATCAACGCAAGCAACTTGGAACCAGGGTGTCACCAAAACATCGGCCGGCGCTTGATCAATTGATCGCTGATTGTCGGCGGAGAACAGTGGACTGCGCAGTGGTTTATCGCTACGAACGGTCGGCGTTAATTGACGCCAGTAAACCTGTGAACTATGCTGCGCGGTGCACGCCAGATTTGTTGGTTCCGGGACCGCTCGCGCACTGACTAGAATCCTTAGAGGGGGTGCGATGAGCACAACCTGGCTCGGTTTCATAACGACCGCGTTGGCGGCTGGGGGCGGCTGCGCACAATCTCACCCGCGTGGAAAACCAACAACATGGTGACAACCAATACAGGGGTTCCTGCTGTAGACACGATGATTAACACACGTCTCACGGAGCGCTTTGGCCTCCGGCACCCCATCGTCTGCGCGCCGATGGCGTATGTCACCGGCGGGGCGCTCGCGGCCGCGGTATCTCGCGCCGGCGGACTAGGAATCGTGGGCGGAGGCTATGCAGGCACCGTGGGTGGAGAACCTGATTTGGAAACTGAACTTGCTCGAGCGAAACCAGAAAAATTCGGCGTCGGATTCATCACCTGGGCTCTGGCGCGTGCGCCAAAGATGTTGACGAAAGCGTTGCAGCACTCGCCATTCTGCATATTTCTCTCATTTGGCGACCCTCGTCCCTTTGCAGCGCAGATCCACGACGCCGGCGCGGCGCTGATCTGCCAGGTACAGTTCTTGTCGCAGATCGACATAGCTCTAGAGGCTGGGGCCGCGGCGGTCGTCGTACAGGGTACCGAAGCCGGGGGACATGGAGCGAACCGCTCAACGTTTCCGTTTGTGCCGGAATCTGCCGATTACTTGAAGCAGAGCTCGCCCAAAACTTTGCTGATTGCCGCCGGAGGCATCGCGGACGGAAGAGTATTGGCCGCAGCCCTCATACTTGGTGCAGATGGCGTGGTAGTCGGGACGCGGCTTTGGGCGTCGGCCGAGGCGCTCACCCCAAAGGCGCACACTGACAAGGTCATTGGCGTGACCGGCGATTCGACCATTAGGACGAAAGTGCTCGATGCGCTGCGCGGCGTTCCTTGGCCGAGGGAATACTCATTCCGCTTTCTAAAGAACAAGCTGAGCGACGAATGGGCTGAGCAGGAGAGCAAAGCGTTCGGCGCATTCGGCACACTGTCTGCGAGATATGCCCAGGCACGTGCCGAGAGCGACCTCGATATGGTTGCGGTCGCCTGCGGAGAGGCTGTGGGTCTGCTAAGGGACCGCCCGACTGCTGAATCAATCGTGAAATCGATGGCTGCGCAGGCTACGGATCTCCTCCGGGATGGCGCTGATCTCAAGTTCAAGTCGCCGTCGTAAGCGTTGTGGAAGCTGACGAAGTTGAGCTGATTCGCTGCTGCCGGTTGGGCAATCCTCGAAGTTGCGTCACAAAATTTAGTCTAATCGCGAGGGGCTTCGATCTTGAAGGCAACCAATGTGGCATCTTCGCCGGCGCCGACGGCAATCACAACGAATTGATGCCCCTCGCGGGTCTGGTAGGTCATCGGTGTGCCCTTTGCCGGTCCAGGTAGGGGCCCGTGCCATAGGTCCTTGCCTGTCGCCTTGTCGATCGCGTGGAGTGCCGTATCTTCGCCGCCGATGAAGACAAGACCACCCTTGGTCACAATCGAACCGGCGTTGCCGGGGATGCCCAGTTTCTCTGGCAGCTTAACGTTCTTAAGGGCATGATTTTGGCGAAGTTCCGGCCAGTCACCAAAGGCTTCTGTCCAAGCAATCTTCGCGTTGTTCAGGTCCAGCGCGGTCAGTTGAGCGTAAGGCGGTTTCGTCAGCGGTATACCACCAGAAAATACGGCATCCATGTCGAGAACATCCCCACTCCAATCCGCATCGACTTCGGCCGCGCGAGGATTCGCGGAAGACGCATCGGGCCTGACGATTCGCGCAAGATGGGGAAGGTTGGTGGTCTTGATGTAGAGAATGCCAGTTTCGGGATCGAAGGCGCCGCCGCCCCAATTCGCGCCGCCGATTATGCCCGGCCGCATGACGGTGCCTTTGTAGGAAGGAGGAGTGAACATTGGCCCAAGCCTGTACTTTTTCATTTCCGCTTGCGCAGCTGCCTTCAGTTCGGGTGAGGCGTCGAACGCGTCATCGAGCGTAACTCCTTGTGGAGTGAACGCGGGAGGGATCGTCGGGAAGGGCTGCGTTGGGGCGGCGTGTTCGCCATCCACGTCGCTTGCGGGAACGGGCCGCTCTTCGATAGGCCAAATGGGCCGGCCAGTCACGCGATCGAATACGAACGCGGTGCCAAGCTTCGTGAGTTGAACGGCAACATCTATTTTCTGGCCTTTCAGATCAATGGTGGGAAGAATCGGGGCAGCTGGCAGATCGTAGTCCCAAAGACCGTGATGGACGATTTGATAGTGCCACTTGCGAATGCCAGTCGTTGCATCAAGGCAAACAATACTTTCCGCAAACAGGTTGTCGCCGGGCCTGTGGCCTCCGAAGAAATCGTTGCTGGGTGTACTGACAGGAAGATAGAGAAGTCCGCGTCGTTCATCGAGACTCATTGGCGCCCACACATTTGTGTGCCCCGTGAACTTCCAGGAGTCTGCCCCCCAGGTTTCGTTGCCGAACTCTCCCTGTTGCGGAATCGTGTGAAAACTCCAAACTTGCTTGCCGGTATGAGCGTCGAAGCCGCGAACTTCGCCTGGAGGATCGTTATGGTAGACGAGGCGGTCCCCAATAACGCTGCCGAGGATAACCAGGTCTTGATAAACGATTGGAGGCGAGGTCTGCGTGTAGTCGAGTTTCTTGATCGGCCAGATTAATCCCTTGCTGAGATCCACGATGCCATTCTCGCCGAACGATGCGAGGGGTTGGCCCGAGGCGGCATCTAGACAGATCAGGCGATATCTCGTGTTCAAGAAAAGGCGGAGATTGTTGCCATCACGCCAGGCAGCGATGCCCCGGTGAGTGAAGCCCATTCCGTTCGTAGGCTGGCCATCAGCGTAAGACTTGGGATCGAATTTCCAGAGTTGAGCCCCAGTTTCTGCGTTGAGCGCGACCACTTGGTTGTACGGCGAGGTTACATAGAGGATATTGCCGATCATCAGCGGCGTGTCTTCGAACGTTCCCGGGTGCGTGCCGAATTGTTTTAGCTCAGTTTCATTCGTCTTCCACGTCCAAGCGATACGCAGCGATGAGACGTTGCTCTTGTTGATCTGGGAGAGGCTGGAATATTTGGTGCTGGCCTGGTCTCCGCTGTAATAGAGCCATTCTCCATTGTGATCGTCGGAAGCGGCACTGGCGACGAGAGAGCCCAGGATCAAAAGAGCGCTTACAGCCAAAATGCCGTGCAGCATCCTGAGAAAGAGAACAAGACACTTGGAAATGGAGTTTGCGTTCATTGAATTTAGCCCCTAACGGCCGGACGGATTGTGCCTGATGCTTAATGCAAGTGCGAGTCGTACCAGCGGAGCATACGCTCAAGTGAATCTCTCTGGTGCTCCATTTCCTGGAAGATGTGCGGCTCGCGAGGATAGCGCACCATTTGCGTCTCGCCGCCGAGAAAGCGGAGGCCGTAGTAAAACTCTTCGCCCTGAGAAATCGGCACGCGCACGTCCGCTTCGCCGTGGATGACCAGCGCTGGCGTATGACAATGCTCCAGGAAGCGAACGGGCGAATGGTCGTCGTAGAGCTTCACGTTGGGCCTTAGACTGCCGTAGTAGCCGTCCAAATAGCTGGGATCTATATCTGAAGTCGTTGCCATGGTGAACAGGTCCGTAACAGCAGCGCCAACGATTGCCGCTTTGAAGCGATCTGTGTGAGTGATTGTCCACGAAGTCATGAAACCGCCGTAACTCCAACCGCCAACGCCGAGATGATCGGGGTCAGCGATTCCGCGCGACACGAGGAGATCTACGCCATCGATGCTGTCCTGGAAATCACCGTAGCCCCAATCGCGGTAATTTGCTTCGGTGAAGGAAGTCCCGGCGCCATCGGACCCGCGCGGATTGGGGAGAAGCACGGCATAGCCGTGCGAAGCCAGGATGCCGCCCCAGTCGTACCACGAACCGTGAAAGCCGGCGGCCCATGCTTCTTCGGGTCCACCGTGATAGTGAACGATGGTCTTGTAACGCTTCCCCTTTTCGTAGCCAGCAGGGAGTAGAAGAATCCCGTGGACTGTCTTCCCGTCCTTGGAGTTCTTCCAACTCAATTCTTCCGAAGTGCCGAGCTTCCAATTCTTGACTTGAGGATTTGTGTCGGTGAGCATGCGATCCTGTCCGGCGACGCTGGCGTAAACCTCGTCAGGATGTTCCATCGTCTGTCCGAGAAACGCCAACTTCTGGCCGTCCCTACTGAGGGTGAACTGCTCGGTAGTCGCTTGCTTGCCGATGTGGGTGAGCGAACCCGAACTCGCATCCACTTTGAAGAAAGTGGGAGTCGCGCCCTCGACGCCACAGGCAGTCAGGGTTTTGCTGTCCGGATCCCACTCCATCGTTTCGAGCGTCGCGGGATAGGACTCGCCGAGAACGGTTTCCTTCGCAGTTTCGAGGTTGTAAAGAACGGGGACTCCGGTGATGTCTCGAGGACCGGGCTTGCCGAACAAGGCGGTGCGACCATCCGGGGACCAGCTAACGCGATTGTAAGCGGCGTGTTCGAGGAGCGTTTTGACGATAGAACCGTTCGAAGCGCTGAGAATCGAGATTTTGGAAACACGCCAATAGTCGTCAATCCGCGGCGTCGGCGAGATGCGGGCGAGAAATCGCGAGCCATCGGGCGCCCAGTCGAAATCATCAATGTTCATGTTTTCTTTTGTGACCAGGCGAGCTTGTCGAGCTGCCAAGTCGTACACCCAGAGGCGATCAAACTTGTAGTTCGCGTCAACTTCGATGTGATCTTCCTTGCGCTGCTTACGCTCTACCTCTTCCTTGGTGTCCTGGTCGGTTCTAACGAATGCTAACTGTTTGCCATCTTTTGACCATTTGAACTTTTTCACCCCACCTGGAATCGCAGTCAGCGGGGTCGCCTCTCCGCCGTGTAAAGAGATCAACCAGATTTGACTGACGGGCTTGGCCGGTTTCTCTTCGGGTGCCCCGGGCTTCGTCTCCGGCGGCGCAATGTCTTTGCGATCTTCTGCTCCGACGATTGAAAACTGAAACGTCCTGTTTTTGGCGGAGGAGTTCTCCCGGTCGGTAAGAAAACCCAGCGTGGAACCGTCCGGTGACCACCGTGGGGAGGAGTTGGAAACGCCGCCGGTTACGAAAGCGCGCGCAGGAATGCCGCCATCGGAAGGGACCAGCCAGATTTGAGAGCTTCGACGCTCGCCCGCCGGCATCGGCGTCTCGACGACATAGGCGATCAGGCTTCCGTCCGGCGAAATTTGCGGATCGTGGACAGACTTCAAGTTGACGAGGTCAATGGGGTCGAAAGTTCTGCGGTCCTGGCCGGGCAGGATCCCAGCACTCACTAGAAGCAATAGAGCAAGAAGCAAAGCAATCCGCCTCATCAATCCTCCAATGAGCACAAACTGTTCGACCTAAATTGACCGTGCCAAATCTCGGGCCGGCAACTACTTGCGTTCGAAGATCACTTTTCCGTCGAAAATGGTCATGTTCACTTTTGCGTTTTCAATCTCGACGGGATTCATGTGAAAAATGTCGTCCGACAAAACCGCGAGGTCTGCAAGCTTTCCCGGCTCGATGGAACCTTTAACGCCTTCTTCTAGCGAAGCGTACGCTGAACCAACGGTGTAAGCATGTACGGCTTCCCCAACGGAAATTTTCTGCCGCGGTACCCAGCCATCAGGATTCTTGCCATCCAGAGTGCGGCGGGTGACTGCGGCGTAGATTCCGGCCAATGGGTTCATTGGCGCAACAAACCAGTCCGAGCCAAAGGCGAGCACCGCGCCAGCATCCAACAAGGAACGAAATGCGTAAGTGGTCTTGACTCTCTCGGACCCGATGCGCTTGTCGGCCCAACGCCCGTCGTCGATCGCGTGATACGGCTGCATGGAAGCGACCACGTGCAGTTTGGCGAAGCGCGGAATATCCGCCGGAGACAAGTGTTGAGCATGCTCGATGCGCAAGCGGCGGTCCGAGGCGCCGTTTTCCGTTTCTAGCCTTTCGAACATGTCGAGAATCGTTCGAATAGCCCGGTCTCCAATCGCGTGTACTGCGATTTGCAAGCCAGATTTGTCCGCGTCCCGCATATGCGCGTACATTTCTTCCGGGTGCAAAAGCTCCGGGCTAGGAATGCCGCTTGTCGTGGGAGCATCGGAGTAAGGCTCGTAGAACCACGCCGTCGTAGAACCCAAGGAACCATCGGCAAAACTCTTGAGAGCGCCGATCTGTAATTTTTCGCTACCGAAGTCTGCCATGACGCCGGCAGAAGCCGAATAACATCGGCCATGGTGTCCACGCCCTGGGCCGTGAAGACACCCATGTCCTGCACGCTCGTCACTCCATTTTCAGTGGCGTAGGTTTGCGCGGCCTTAATGGCGGAAAGAATTTGTTCCATGCTGGGGCGAGGCTGAACATGCTCGATCAAAGTCTTCGCCGCATCTTTGAAGATGCCGGTTGGATTGCCGTCAGCATCCCGAACGATGAGTCCACCTGGCACGTCCTTCGTGTTCTTATCAACGCCGGCAAGCTTCATCGCGAGCGCGTTGGCCAGGCACATGTGCCCATCAGAACGATTCACAAAGACGGGATTGTCCGGTGTCACATCGTCAATCAATTGATGCGTGGGGAGTTGAGCGGGAGTCCAGCGCTCGTGGTCCCAATTGCCATTCAGGATCCATTCGCCTTTCGGCCGGCTTCGTGCGAATTCAGCGATTTTTTTCCCGAATTCCTCAGGACTGGAAGCCTCATGCAACTGCACGCTCGTGATCCCGTCGCCACCCATATAGAAATGAACATGAGCGTCGTTGAAACCGGGAACGACACGGCGTCCCTTAAGGTCAATCACTTTTGTCTTGGGACCTGCCAGCTTGAGAATTGCCTCGCTGTCACCAACCTCGACGATGCGATTGCCCTGGATGGCGACCGCCTCGGCTTCCGGCTGCCGGGGATTCCCTGTCCAGATTTTGCCGTGTACCAGGATGAGATCAACGTGGGCTTGTCCTAAGGCCGCAACTGGAAAGA
>WNFP01004323.1_pt1 | contig 12109 bp, 18 predicted proteins | sample 5400201 | NCBI WGS metagenome assembly WNFP01 (sample SAMN13153355, study PRJNA577476) | soil metagenome | isolation source: 115 cm saprolite under Madrone tree | place: USA:California | collected 2016-06-14
ATTTTTTTCATATGCAGCCAACCGCGGATTACGCGGATGAGGTCTGGTTCGGAGCACGCGCTAATACACCTGCTCCGTGACTCTCATTAACACCGCGGCTTTAAGCCGGGTGACTTCGCGTGCGCAGCGGAAATAAGCCGTTTCAACGGCTTTGTCCAGAGAGGGAATTTGAATTCATCCCTCGAAACAATAAGATAGCCCATGGTCAAGAGGCTACTGCACACGCGCTATCGCGTACACGACCTGGAGAAAACCGTTTCGTTTTACAAGGATGTTCTCGGACTCGAAGAGGTTGGACGTCAGACATCGGGCCGCGGATCGCAACTTGTCTTTCTAAAGGCCCCCGGCAGCGACGAGGAAATTGAGATTTGTAAATTTGACGAGAGCGGTCCTGTAATGGTTGGTCCCGACCTTACACATCTGGCTTTTGAAGTTGACGACATGGAAAAGTTCGCGAAGCACGCGGCGGCAAAAGGTTATCCTTTGTCAGACGGGCCGCATTCGACTGGCACCGGTAAGATTGCCTTTATTGATGCACCAGAAGGGTACGAGATCGAACTGATTCAGCGCGGCCCGAAATCGTAGCGTTGCATTTTTTAAAGATGCGTCGACGCTTGCGCCCGTAAAACTTCTGTCGCTAATTTCCCGCTCATGAAGTCGCGCAATCGAATTTTATTTCTTTGCGCGCTGATCCTGAGCGCAGCGCTAGGTGCATGGGGTCAGGAGGGTGTCGACTCCAACATCGTGCGGCCGGGCGGTGTCTCTGGACCGGTCCGGAAAGCAAAGGCCGTTACAGCACAAGACACGGATGACGCAGACGTTTCTCCCAGCGCTGCTCGTAAATCGAAAAGCTCGAAATCAAGTCATGCTTCGTCGCACCGGAAACACGCAAAGGCCAAACAAGACACTGAAGACACAATTCCCGCGCCGACCGAGTTCACTCCCGAAGGAATACCGAAAACCAGCGCGGCATCCGTGATGGTGGTTGACGCGAACAGCGGCAAAATCTTGTACGAAAAAAACGCGGACCAAACACGACCCGCAGCGAGCACGCAAAAATTGCTGACAGCTCTCATTGTGGCGGAGAGCGGTTTTCTGGATCGGCCGGTCACGGTGCAGCCTACAGATACGATGGCCGACCCGGTGAAGTTGAACATTAAAGCAGGCGACACTTATCAGCGGATCGATCTCCTGCGGGCCTTATTGGTGAAAAGCCCCAATGACGTCGCGCGGTGTCTGGCACGGGATAATGCGGGCAGTATCGAGGCGTTTGCGGAGGTGATGAACAGACGCGCTCAACAACTTGGAGCTGTGCATTCACACTTTGTGAATCCAAATGGTTTGCCAGTGCCGGGGCAGTACTCAAGCGCGCGCGACCTCTCGCTTATAGCGCGCGCTGCCTACGCCAATCAGACGATTCGATCCATCGTTTGTCTTCCGCAGCTTGTCTTCCGGTACGCCAACGGCCGCACGCGCGAACTTGAAAACACGAATAAACTTCTCAGACGCTTTCCCTACTGCAATGGGATGAAAACCGGTTATACCGATGCCGCTGGCAAATGTTTGATCGCAAGCGGCACGCGTCCCGGCAGAGACGTGATCGTGGTTGTGCTAGGCGACAGCTCGAGCCGCGTGTGGCGCGATGCATCGGCGCTACTTTCCTGGGGCCTTTTGATGTAAGGCTTCCGTCGCGCTACTCACGCTTCCACCTTTCTCACGGTGATAGCTCCCCCGGGCCAAATGCTGAAACATTGCCCGCAGCCACCGGAAAAAAAATCGGAGCGCAACGCCGAATGACATTTTCGATTTCCCGCGTACGCGTTCGCGAAAAGAGATTGGGATTTCACGTACGCGCAACGCGCCATCAGCGCGCACCAGCGTCTCAAAAACGATTTTGAAACCGCTGGTTTGCGGCGCCAATTCAAGCAACCGGGAACGGCCAATGGCAAAGAAGCCGCACATGGAATCGTGTAGACCGGTGATCGGATAAGCGAGCGCCGCACCTGCTCGGGAAACGACCCGGCGCCATACCGGCCAGCCCGGCGTGGATCCGCCTTTCACATAGCGGCTTCCAACCACCAGGTCTGCGGTGCCGGCAAACAATGGCGACAGTAGATCGTTGATTCGCTCGGGTGGATGACTCAGGTCAGCGTCCATCACCAAAAGAAATTCACCCTGCGCGGCCCGTGCCCCAGACATAATTGCGCCGGCTAATCCGATGTCTGCGCCATCCTGCTCGATCAAACGGATTGGATGACTCCTGGCAACATCCCGAATCTTGTCGCGCGTGCCATCGATGGAATGATCATCAACAAACAAAATTTCCCGAAAAGGAACAGCGCAGGCAGTAATTTTCGAAACGAGGGGCGCAATATTTTCCTCTTCGTTCAAGGTAGGAACGATAATCGAGACGGAATGGGAGCGCGCCGAGGAATCTGTCATGCCAATTTTTTTGAAACGCAACGTTCAACGCTCAATGCTCAACGTCCAATTATTCGGCCGGGCGTTCGGAATTTAGTAAGCCGACGACGGGATTCGAACCCGTGACCTGCGGTTTACGAAACCGCTGCTCTACCAGCTGAGCTACGTCGGCAATCATTTTAATCTGAGAGATTTACAGCCAAACGCGCTTTGGCTCATAACTTGTTGTTGACATGTAGTTGTCGGCATGAGACGATTTCGGAATGAAAAAGGCAACAATCGCAGTCCGACCATATCGGCATTCAAAGAAGCACAAGTTTATCGTCGATCTTCGCGCATTCGGCAAGGGACGAATGTTTTTCAAGACGCGAGCGGAAGCCGACGCGGAGGCTATGCGCCAGAAAACGCTTCTCGAACGGCATGGCCGCGAGGCTATCGGCCTGTCGCAACGGGAGATGAGCGACTTCATTACGGCCAAGCGCAGGCTTGCTGAATACGGGGAGAGCATCAATGACGCAATAGAATTTCGCATTGATCATTTGGAACGTGTGCGCCGACACGGAATAACCGTTGCGCAACTCGCGGATGAAGTAGTCGAAGCGAAGCGCAGGGACGGGCGCTCTGAGGTTTATCTGCGCGATTTACGCTATCGGCTCGCTAGATTCGTTCGCGACTTCGGTGACCGGCCAATAGCGGGAATCACTGTTGATGAACTCGACAACTGGCTGCGCGCGCTGCCTTATTCGCCTCAAAGCCGAACGAACTACCGAACAGTCATTGGCTTGTTGTTTAGCCATGCAGAGAGCCGAGGAATTATAGACAGAAATCCAATCTTACGCACTGCAAAGCCGAAGCTGGTTGATAGGCCGCCGGAGATATTCGCCGTCGATGAACTGCACGCGCTATTAGAAGCCGCAAACCGTGTTGCTCCTGATGTGGTTCCGATGCTTGCGATTGGCACGTTCGCGGGATTACGAGAGGCTGAAATCCAACGCCTAGATTGGAATGAAGTCGATCTTGCGCGCGGACACATCGAAGTGACAGCGGCAAAAGCAAAGAGCGCGCGGCGACGGATTGTGCCGATACAGGCGAATCTCGCAGCATGGCTCCGGCCTTACAGTGGAATGACTGGCCACGTTGTTCCGGCAGCCGCACGCGGGAAGCTTGAGCGCGTCCGTAAAGCCGCCGGACTTGCGCACTGGCCAAAGAACGGCTTGCGCCACTCGTTCGCTTCGTACCGGGTGGCCGCAATCGATGACGGGCCTCGCGTGGCGGCTGAGTTAGGACACACTAGCCCGCAGATGCTATATTCCACTTATCGGGAGCTGGTACTACCGGAAGAAGCGGAGCGATATTGGAAGATCGCGCCAGCGGTAGAGGCGGGGAACCTAGTGGCGTTTGTCAGTTAAAGGGGTCCGGTCGCCATAATCCTAGCCCTCGCGGGCGCACCTATCCCTTGCCCGGCCCTGTGACGCCGAGCGCCGGCTTTTCGTCCACGCATAAGTTTCTTGCGCTGCGTAAGTCTTCAACATCCACCGACCTACAGACGTGACTCGTTGGCGCCGGCGCGATGATCCATGCGCCGGGCCGTGGTTCATGTCCGGCTCTGGCCTGGGTCGTGGCCAGGCCTGCGCATGGGCCGCGCGAAACAATGATTGCCGCCAACAAGCGCCGGCTAGGCCTGGGCCCTGGGGGCATACCGGCTTGGCCCAGGCCGGGTGGGGGGCCGGGGCCTTGCCCGGACCCCGGGTAGGGGGCCGAGTTATGGGACCCAAGTGCGGGCGCTCCCCTTCCCTAGATACTTTAGCCAGGCCTGGGTAAAGTGTGGTATATTATATGTATGAAAGTCGGGAATAGTCGTACTGCGACGGGGATCGCTCGATTGACGTCATACCGCCCGTGCAAAAGCCAACAGAGACATGATGTATTTGAGCATGACCAGCCCACCCTGATGCCCGACCATAACTTCCAGCATCGCTATGAGTGAGAGCAAAAATATATGAATGCCCCGAATGATTGTTACGAGCCTGATGATGAGGAGTTGGCTTACGAGCTTTACAAGGAAAGGGAATTTGAGTCTATGCGTCTAGACTGTGGGGACATTGATCGTGAGCTTCGCGACCAACGCAAACGCACCGACCGGCAGCTTCGTGGTTTAAGCAAAGAAAGGAAATCTCTCAGGCGCGAACTCTGGAGCGAATACCGATACGATGTTACTGACGATACTTACGATGTGCATTTAGATAGTGAAACTTCTATTACTATGCCTCGCGAGGGACTACGTCGCGACGAAGCCCATCGGCCTCTCACCAGAAAAGATAAGCGAAGGGCCAAAACGGAACAGCGCAGAACGAGATATTTGAGAATTTGGCGCACGCAGTGGGAGAAATCACGTGCAGCGTCAGTGGTTAGGAAGACAGGAGCTTTACTTCCAGTGGTCGCTGCTATGTAGCACGCGTAAAGGTTTCCACTGGATAAAGCCAAGACCACGCCCTTAAGCGGGCGAAAGCCTCAGTAAGCGGTCAACGTCATCGCACCGCTAGTCATGCAACGCGGGACACCAAGAAGAAAGGTGTGCCCACATGGCTACACAAAAACAACCGCAAGCCGAAGCGGCTAATTCGGCAATTCTAACTAAACAACAAGCGGCTGAGTATCTTCAAACCACGCCGCGATATCTAGAGCGAATGGTGTCCAACGGTCGCCTTCGCGCGCTAAAACCCACTGGCAAACTCTGGCGCGTGCGTCGGAGTGACTTGGACGCCTTCCTAGAGTCGGGAGCGTCCATTGCCCCTTAACCTAATAAGGAGAATAGCAATGCACAGTGATACAAATATACAGGGGGGGCGGTCTACACCCTCATTGAGCCCGAAAACGCGTGCTACGGCTGAACGTAGGACTAAAACGGGCCGGTTCTATAAGCCGTTGCGAACCGAATTTCGCGCTGGCGGATTCTGTTTCCGGCAGATCGCGCGGGACGGTAATGCAGCTATATACGAGCAAACCTGGGCCGGTTGTTCTGAGCCGAGTGTTTGCTACGAAGTGGTTCACATTCGCCGCCGCGATGGAATTGAGATCGCCGGTACGTTTATCGAGCCGCATGAGGTCTATCCAAATTCGGAAGCATGGGGCGTAGACGGGTTCACGCTTACCGATAAGGACGCGGCATTCGCCAAGCTAAAGGAGGTAACGAATGAGCGACAATAACGACCTACGTGGGAAGATTGACCAGGCTAAGCGCCGTCTCCCCCTGCCTGAACTAATGGCTCAGGTGGGGCTTGGCGACCGTGCAAAGAAAACCGCGCATTGCCCGTTCCATGACGATGAGCACAAATCGTTTTCGGTGTTCCAGGGCAACGACGGCTTGTGGCATTACAACTGTTTTGCCGGATGCGGCGATGGCGATGAAATCATGTTCCTTAAAAAACTAAAAAGGCTGCCGCTAACTGAGGCGATGAGCCTTTATTTGGAAATGGCCGGTTTCCCTCCCTCACGTCCTCCTAAGTCTCATGAATGTCATAAGTCTCCTCGGTCTCCTGGGTGTCCTGAGTCTCGTAAGTATCATGAGTCTCTTGTGTATCCTATGTCCAACGGACAAGGGCTAGAGGAAGAGCTTAAAGCCTTGGCGACGCGGAATGCTTGCACGGAGCGAAACACTGCGAGGAAGCGACGTTGGCAGCTTTTGCGCGACTTAAGAGCCGTTGAAGTCAGACTCGGGCGGGAACTAAACACCCCCGAACTCATGCTGGCTTTGCACGAATGGTATCGCCTTTCTCACCCTTTTCTCGATCCCGCAAAGACACCCGAGTATTACCTTGCCGCGTTTCTTGCAGAGCTGCGAAAGGTTCGCATACCGACAGGTGAAGGTGACACGCTTAACAACGCGCTTGAAACCGTTGCGAAACTTTCGCCTGATGAATTGCCGGTCATACCGGAAATACCGCACCCGCCTGAGAGTTGGCGAAGGGTTGTAGCGCTTCACCGCGAAATGTCGCGTCGAGTCGGAGGAGGGACATATTTTTTGAGTTCGCGCGATGCCGCGAAAGTCTTTCCCGGTTTGTGCCACCAAACCGCCTACAACATCAATCTCGTGCTGGAACGACTCGGCGTGATCAAGATCGTTCGCGTTGGTGACGCGTGCCCGAACGGGAAAGCCTCACAATTTCGGTATCTGTTTTCGCAAGGCGAGAATGGCGCTGACGAGGATGACGTAGGCGTTGAAATTTAGGCGGCGAACTTAGGCGACGAACTTTCCACGCGCGCGCGCGAGACTGTCACGGCCGCGTAGGCGGCTGCGCATGGAACTTAGCCCCTGAGTTACCGTCGAGTTGGAGGTTCTTCCACCAACTCTCCTCCTGAAAGAACGAAACGCTTGTCATTTATGCGGACCTTATCCTCCTCGGACTCGACCAGACCCCGGGCGATTCTGAGCAGGCGCTCGAAAGGCAGAACGTCTGAGTAACAGTTCAGGCTTCAAAGACTCCACCGCCCACCCCAGCCAATAGCGTTCCACCAGAGGCAGCGCATCCTCCAAGGACTTGAACGGGCCCTCCTCAACATGGCCGTCATCGCCCAAGAAAAAATACATTTCATTCCACTCGACCACTCGATTCTCGCCTGAGCACATACCACCACCGGACCAAGTGAGTGTCAAGACGTGGTTCGCTTCTTCCTGGAGAGCTTCGTACCACAAGTCATAAAGGCTATCGCGTGCCTTTTCTGACTGAAACACCGCGTCAAAATCAATTGGCATAATTACTCACGAATTTAGTACGATACAAAAAAACGGCTATGCCACGGCGCGCTTATAGCTGCACTCCATAATTATCGTCAAGGCTTATACGTAATCAGAGTTTTAAGCTGACGCTCAGAGGATGCCATACCACGCCTCCTGAATAGCAACTGAATTCAGGAGATCTCTTTTGGTTTTCTGTTAGCGCCTACATTTTCGCGGCGCTGCCTTCTCTAAATCGTTAGCGCTTGTAAAGGAAAACCCTTACCCACCATACGCCGCCTCGTTTCTGTTTCTCAGATCCTTCGGCAGGTAGAGTTCAATTTCGTCTTTCATTACTGCTTCCACCCTCCATTCTTGCCACACGCGCCGCGGACGAACACCGCATAGATTCCATACGTCTTACTGTTGTGCTCGTATGCTACGCGGAACGCCTCTTCTCTGGTGGCGTAAACTCCTCCATCCACGGTCTTGAGGTTTTCCATCACCCACCACTCTGTGCCACCGTTCGGACGGTAGAACGGCATTACCTGCCAGCACTTCGGTGCGTCGCGATCCCAGCGTTCCCTCAATTCTTTGTCATCGTCCTTCAACTAAATCCTCCCATCCTTCTGTTGTTTCAGTTTTGTTAGGCGCTAGTTTCACACAGGCTGAGGCCAGCGAATTTTCAGGCCCAAATAGCAGCTGATCACGACGCAATCGTGCCTCGGTGAGGTCCTTTGTTCCAAGCGACGCGCGTATGCGTTCTTTGGTGAACGGCGTCGGATGTTCCGTGTAATGACACCACCACGTGCCGTTATTGTTCCACAGGTGATGATTTGGATTTGCGGCGTTGATCCACAGCACAATTTTCGATGAGTTCATGATGTTTTTTCGGTGCATCAGGAACTCTCGGAAAAACAAAAACCGCCAACCCATCAGGGCGGCGGTTTTCAGTCCTTCCGGCGGAGATTTTATTCAGCGAGTTTTCTCGCCGCACATCGTCGGGAACTTTTGTTCCCGATCAAGGGCACCTTAGCTCTCCACTGCCAGGTTGCCAGACTCGTTTCCGAGTCATTCCTGATGTTGGGTCGGATCGTACCCAGCCGGTGTCTGGATGCAACAAAAATTTGTGTCATAGCAGAAAACCGGCATTGAAGCAGAAGTGGATGAATATTGGGCGTTACTCGGTCTCCGAAGTTGATTGGCTACGGCCAAAGACATGCAAAGAAGATGCATCATTTTTCCGCTATCCGGCAACTGCACGGCAACGAATCGACGCTTCTATCGTCCGGCAACGGATACGGAGTCCGTTCAAATTTTTTCAAACGGTCGTTCGTACCTCTTTGCGCGTCGCGGCTTAAATCCCCAGTCTCTATAAAGTCCGCCAGCTTCTTTCAGCATGCAGTATTGCTGGAAAGCAAGTTCCAGTTCAAAAACCCATTTATCCAGTGTGCGTGAAGAGAGGTGCACGCCAGGTTCTCCGGCCAAATCGCCTAATGACCCTGAAACCGCAAGGAACTCGTGAGCCATGGCGTTTCTTTGCTTGGCTATATCTACCACGTTCACATAAAGGATTGGGTGAGCCCTGATATCATGGTCGACATAGTAGCGGAAGATTGACATTAGGTTCATTCTTTCCGTCTCCTCCTCAGGGAACGCCAAACAATTGCTGTAAATCCTGTTTCAGCGAGAGCTCGTAAATCTGCACACGAAGCATGTAAAGCGCATACCGTTCGAGGAAATTCTTGCCATCATGAGCCTTTAGCTCTTCGCCAACTCGGTCCGAAAGTTCCTTTTGCTTTTCGGCGTTATATTCCTCGGCAGTCTGCGGGCGTGTCTTCGTAACCGGCAGCTTGGACTTGTTCTTTTTCATTGCGATTTGGAAGCCATCGAAATGCCCGGAATTTATTCGGCAACAGAAAACTTTCGCCGAGATTCCCGTGTAACCCTTTCAAGTTCGAGAAACGCAGTCAGCTTTTCTTCCGCACGCACAACGAACCTCTTCCCGTCGTCGCGATGTGCGTCAACAATCCAGATCGTTCGCCCGTTGGAATCAATCGCTGAGACACAGCCCAAGCTCCAACCGGACTTGCTCAAATTGTCGGCATACCGTGTGCCAACGCCAGTGGCATTCTGGACCTGCGGCTCGAGATCTAAGATGCTGAGCTGCGCGATCAGGTAGTCGCGTATCCGATCATGCTCTGCACTCCCAATCGGATGCGGCCGCTTGGCAATGGCAAGCACATTCTTCATTGCTCGCTGTGCCGAAAACGCACTCTGTGGAGAATTTACTGGAAGAGCGGCTGGTGGACGACTCACGCGCTCCGCAAACACGACGCAAGTTGCGACAAACAAAAACGCTATGACCAGCCGCTCAATCGTGCGACGTTTCATCGAGAAGTTCTCACGCGTCGTTACACCACCTTGTCGCCCACGATTGTGGTCTCCACTTTCGCGTTGCGAATGGCTTCTGGCTTGAGGTCAAAGATGTTGTCTTTGAGAACGACCATGTTAGCGAGTTTGCCAGGCGTAACCCGAACTTGTCCGAAACAGACGTTGCTAGAGCGCACATGTTCACCGGTTGGAGAGTGCGGCCGCGCTGGGCGGCCGCACTCTTGATTCGGTCACGGAAGGACTTGCTCGAACGCCTCCGCGATCACGCCGTAGCCGACGGTGTTCGGATGGATGTCGCCGAGCGCGCAGAACCACGTCCAGTCGCAGACGTGTGCGGCACAGTTCACCAGGTTCTCGTTTTCGAAGGCGCCTGCTACGTCGGAGACGGGATCGCCCGCCGCGGCGTACGTGTCGACCAAGGTCGCGTTGAAGGCATCGATGCGGCTGCAGACGAACAGCAGCGACGGATCGGAGGCGCAGAGCGGCGCGAACACATCGTAATAGGACATGGCCACGATCGGGACGTGCGGGCCGGCCGCCGCGCGGAGGTCGGCCAGGATCGCGCTCAGGTTCTCCACCATCCGCGCCGTCTGCGTCGCGCAGCCGGCCGGCTCGAACAGGCAGGTGACTTCGTTGCCTTGCGCGTCGAGGCGGAAGAGGTCGTTCGCCCCGATGTCGATCGTGACGAGCGCGACCTTGTCTTTGTGCGCCTGGAGAAAGCTGACCGCCTCCGCAAGCTGCGTCCCTTTCGGATAGAGAACGTGCTTGTAGTAACGCGGGGTACCGCAGCTCAGAACGACGGTCGGATCTTGGCTGCCGAAGCGCATCGACATCGTCGACTCGCCTCCGCAGCCGAGCTTGACGAGCTCAAGCTTCGGGTCGGCCGCGACGAGCGAGGCGTACAGCTGCTCGGCGTAGCCATGGGTATCGTCACCGTTCGGCTGGAAGCTCGCGGCGAGCGAGTTGCCAAGTGAGACGTAGTAGTGGACGGCGTTTGTGTCGTCGGCCGTAGCGATTGACGGACCGGTAAGCATCGCCATGAGACCAATCGCCACTCCTGCAGAGAGGAGTGCGCCCCCACTCGCGATGCGCAAAATTGAGAAGAAACGATTTGGACTAAACCAACGAGGAGTTTTCATATGTTTCTTACATGTTAGTGGGTTTCGATTTTTCATGTTGCTTAATTTCCTTTCTTGTTTTGGCTTTGGTTCACAATTGGGTAGGTAATTCATGCAAAGGAGGACGACCTTACGGGTTAGTCGCAGCCAGGGGTGCCGCAGGCGTGTTGACTTCAATCTGGGCGCTGACCTTCTCGATTCGGGCTGCCTGTTCTTTCAGCTGGACCGTTAAGCGTCGAATTTCCCTCTGTTGCTGCGCGCTGGTCACTTCGAAGTTTCGCTTGAGCTCTGACATTAGCCCTTGTTGTTCCTCGGCTTTCTTGTGTTCTTTGAGAAACTTATTGAGCAACATCGCGTTCACTGCGTCGTAGCACACGGTGTAAATCTCGCCATTTCCGTCGCGCACGGCTAAGTCCGGGTTCACAGCGGCCACTTCTTCGGCGATTAGGCCGAATTACGGCGTGTCTGTGGTATCGCTCTTGTAGCGGAACGTCACCCGCCTAAGTGCAAGGATGGTTTCGCTAGCTTTGTCCATCGGTTTAATCCCCTTTTTGAACCGCCGTGAAGATGGAGTGGTGCCGAGCTGACCCCCGTCGGACACGACGACCGGCAGCGTGGTGCCACTTACCGTAGTTGTGTTATAGATGTGGCCGATCCAAGTGGTGTTGGTCACGTTCGCGCCCACGAGGCCGATACAGATAACGTTACTCGACGTGGTGACACCGAAGCTGGCGCCCGAACCCAAGGCGATATTGCCGGTGCCGGTGCTATTGCTAGAGAGCGTATCGTCACCGGTTGCTAGCGAGCGCACCACCACCGATGGCTGTGTTGCTGAAGCCGGCCGTGTTGAATGAAGCGTTGGCTTCGAGTGGAAAGAGATCGAGCCGTTGCTAAAAGCCAATGCCACTGACCCTACCCTGCCGGAAACCATACACCAGCGCCCAATGCGTGCGGTCCTCTGGCGACTCTTCAACGCTAACTATGATGAAATAGCTGCCGGTCGCTTTTGGGATGACATGTGTAGCCGCGAAGTGCCCCTTCTCCCAGCCATCTGGTTCTTCCGCCAGCTTTCCATCCGAATCATAAACGTGAACGGAAACGTTTGCCTTATCGACCTCTGTTCCCAGCCAAAAATAATATTCGTTGCCTTTGAATAATTGCTGCCGCACTGCCTTTTTTTCTCCAGAGCCCAAGTCGCCTCCCCAGTAATCTTCGCGCACCTGGAATCCTTGTTTGACATATGGTTCGGCCGCCTGAAGAGCAAATGACTGCGGGTCGTCCACCGATGCGAAAATTGCAGGCTGCAGTGCCAGGAGCCCCAGCAACAGAGGGCTCGCCCGGAATATTACTTTTGCGAACCGTTTCATCGAAATTCCTTAGTCTCTCGTCACGATGCCGTGGCCGAGCCGCGTCGTGATTTCGTTGACCTTCTTCACTGAGTCGGCAGGAATACGCCGATCAC
>WNFP01003365.1_pt2 | contig 12108 bp, 15 predicted proteins | sample 5400201 | NCBI WGS metagenome assembly WNFP01 (sample SAMN13153355, study PRJNA577476) | soil metagenome | isolation source: 115 cm saprolite under Madrone tree | place: USA:California | collected 2016-06-14
CCAATCTAGGGAGGAGCGTCGCGCCACTGATTGCGCCAAGGCCTATACAGCCGAGAAGGAGCCCGAACCCCGCCGCCCCGAGGCCAAGCTCATGCCGAATCAGCACAGGCAGAAGTGCCCATAAAGCGCTTCCGGCGCCGATGAAGACGCCAGCTCGCAGCAATACTGCCCGGAGTTCACCCGCATGCCAGACGTAGCGCACCCCCGCCCTGATCGCACTCATGACGCGTTCAGCAGGAAGGGCATTTGCCTTGGTTGGCGGGCGCCAACGGTACACCACGACAAGCACGCCGATGAACGACAGAGCATTCAGGAGGAACACGGCCCCAGGGCCGGACGCCGCCACAATCGCGCCACCAAGAGCGGGCCCGACGGCGCGACCTACATTGACGGTGACCCCATTCAGCGCGACCGCAGCCGGAAGATCGCGACGAGGCACCAGATCTGGCATGACCGCTTGCCAGGTCGGCATGTTGAGTGCGCTGCCGAGGCCGAGAACAAAGGTCAAGACAAGGAGTCCGGTCGCGCCGATGGCGCCGGTGATGGTGGCCGCACTGAGAAGCCCCGCCGCGAGCAGCATCATGCCTTGTGTGAACAGAAGAAGCCGACGGCGATCGACGATATCGGCGAGGGCTCCCGCGGGCAGGCCGACGAGGAACACCGGCAAACTCGTCGCTGTCTGCATGAGGGCCACTAGGAACGGTGAGGCAGAGAAGGAGCTCATCAGCCATACGCCGCCCACGTTCTGCATCCAGGTCCCGATGTTCGACACGAGCGAGGCAATCCACAGCGCGCGGAATACCGAATGCTCGAGCGGGCTCCACACCGAGATCGCTGGCTCGTCCATCTCACGATGCATAGGTCTCACCACGCATAGGTCAGCTGGATACCTACCCACGCAGAGTTGCTGCCGCCCGCCCGCTGAATCGCATCGCCTACCTGGAAGTTCGTGGTCTCGACGGCTCCGGCCAGGTTCGGCGTGATCTGCCATTCCGCCCGGAACTCGACATAGACGCCCGTCCACAGCCCCGGTCTCCCGGCCGTGCCTCGTACCGGGCTGTTTGGCTGCACGTAGACCGCGTCCGCCGTGGTTTGGCGCCACTGGAGACCGACGGCCGCCATCAGCGACACGGGGCCTATCGGCCTTACCGTGAGCGATGGTTTCACGTGGATGAGGTTCACGTAGCCCGTGTATCCCGCGAGCGTGAAGTAATAGCCATTGGGAAACAGCGGATTGAAAGTGCCGAGCGTGTTGTCATTTGGATGTTCGTCACCCGATGCGGCATCGACCTGGAGTCCCAATCGCGGCGTCCAGCCCACCCTCGCGAACGTATAGCCCGTGCGCGACCCCACCGCCCACGCGAGGACGTTCTGGCTGCCGACGTGCCCGCTCTGTCCCATCGTTTCGAGATCCCAGTCGAAGTCGTCGCGGGTGCCGGCATATCGCACATCGAAGATGTTGCGTCGCTCGTCGCCGCTGGCAAAGAGATAGCTCACCTTGTTGAGCTGGAAGCGGGAGTAGTACGCCGACAGCTCCCCGGGCCCCACCTTTCGCTCGACCCGGAAGCCGCCGTACTGGAAATTCGTGTCCGAGAAGTCGTCGAACGGGTGCTCATGGCGATACTGGACCGGTTGGCTCCAGAACGTAATGAAGCGCCAAGGGCCTTGCTCCCAGTCGAGCCACACGGCATCATACGCTTGCTGCACGTTCGGACCATCGCGGATCGATACGAAGCGCTGCAGGTCGAACGCCATCTCCTGCCGTCCCACGCGAGCCTTCAACGTACCGCCCCAGAACGAATCGACGTAGGCGATGAAAGCCTGGCGAAGATCCAGCGGGTTCTCGTCGACGGGCGTGATGACCGTCTTCCAGGGGGCGCGCACGTCCTCGAGCTGCACGAAAATTTGCCAGTTGGCGTTGGGGCGGATGTCGACGTGACTTTGGACGCGGTCCAGCAGATAGCTGTCACCCTGGTTGTTGCCGGTGCCAAAGAAGGGCGTGTTGTTCGATTCGAACCGCTCGCGTACGGTGAGACCGAAGGAGATATAGCTCGCCGGATTGGATGCGGAGAGCGGAATGTACTTCAGCTGGTCCAAGAACCCCGTCCGGAGGCGCGGATCGGCCAGGGCTGACCAATCTTCTTGCCAGCGATTGAACTTGATCTTCGGGCGACTGGCGACGTCCGTCTCGGCTGCCCCCTCGAGGCCCTGGGCACAGGCTACAGAAGCGAACGCGCTCACTGCGACGAGGGAGACGACGCCGACAAGATGCCAGCCTGGGGCGCGGATCACCGCGAGGCGAGAGCGTGGATCTCGGCGATGGGACTTGGCACGGATGGGATCGAGCGGAAGGCGACAAAGCAGAGGCTCCCAAAGATCGCGGCAACCCGCTCGTGCCACCCGACGACGAGTGCGATGCCGGCAGTGATCTGGAGCACCCGGCCGGTGATGATGAGGAGCGGTACGAGGGCTGTGGGAGTCCTGTGCGCTGCAAGCTCCTGCGCAGTCCTGCTCTGGTCCACGATGCCGAATCCGTTGAAGAGGACAATTAGGGCAAGCGCGATACGGCCGATCCATTCTCCGTATTGTATGTCACCGCTCCCTGGAGCGGGCCGTACCAGGTCCGTCACGGTCGCGGCTCCCGGGCGTCGGTGACCACGGTGGCTTCGGCACCTTGGGCGTGACGGCCTGGCAGCGCCCCAAAGAGATGCTGGGTGCATCGGAGCTGTTGCCAGGCGGCGCCGAGGGAAGTGCCGGCAAGCATTTGCTTTCCCACGGGGATGACTTGCTCGCCAACCAGGATTCCAAGGAGACCCACCAGGGCGACGACCGGCGGCGCCGGGGACCGGACGTTGAGGAGGCTGTAGATCACGCCGACCAGCAGGCCAACGCCAAGTGCCATCACGTAGGTTTTCATGAACACTCCTCCCTAGTGACGCGCATAGTGGAGGTAGAGGCCGGCCCGGTCATCGGTGAGCGACAGCATGGATCTCGGCGACATAGCCGCCCGGGAACTGTACGAGGACCGCTCGGCGGCCATCTGAAGAATAGGGTTCGACCAACACGCTCGCTCCAGCCGCTTTGGCCTTGGCGAGAGTCATGTCGAGATCGGCAACCTCGTAGCCCGTGAACTCCCGGCCATATGGGTATGGGAGGTGCCCGTCGGTGACCAAGACCGTCACCTTGCCGAAAAGCGATTCGATGCGCACCCGTCGGTACGTCTCGTTCGGCCGGCCAATCTCAACCCCGGGAGCCGTTGCGACGTCGCTCACGACCTTTCCTTGGGAGAACGCGACAAAGTCGTGGATGAACGCATCGGCCCGATCGGAGGACACGTAGACCCGGTTCTCTGGGACCGTTGCCAGGGGAGCATAGCTCGGGGGAATCGTGTGCCAGTAGAGCTGCATATTGACGCTGCCCGGCCATTGAATGATGGCGTCGCGGCCGATCGGATCATTGAACGGGGCAACGATCACATCGGCCCCGGCTGCGCGCGCAGCACGAACGGCCAGGTCCAGGTCGGTGACAAGATAGCCTGTCCGCTCGGCCCCGAACGGGTAGGGGACAGGAGTCTTGAAGCCGAAGACAGAGAGCGTGCCGACGGGAGTGAGAACCAGCTGAGACATCGTGCTGCTCGGGGTCGGCGTCACCGTGAATACCCCCTGCTTCGACGCCGTGCCGCCGAACGTCGCCAGGAGGCTGGCCACGAAGCGATCGAAGTCCTTCGAATCGACATATACATGGGTGGTGTCGTATTGCGGGCCGACGGCGACGGCTGGCGTACCGGCAGCGCCAGCCTGGGCCACCGATTCGGTGACGGAACTCCCCCAGAGGACTGTGGCCAGCGCAAGAATCCCAATCATTCGCACCATGGCAGAGCTCCTTTGGCCCGGCTCCCGTGGCAAGCTCGAATCAGACCGCCCAGCAGGTGCAGCCAAACGCGCCCCAGAAAGCTCTGAAATCGCTGACTGCTACCCGGTTGGGCCACGCCCTCGCATGGTCATGGCCATGGATGCCGCAGCGGCGCGGACAACCGCAGGCCGAAGCCTCCATGCGGATGGTCGCCGCACTCTTGGTGGTGGGCGGACTGGCCCATGCTGCGTAGCCGCCGAAGTGCCGAACCGGCGACCAATCGGGCATCGCCGGAGGTGGCGCGTCCTCGTCGAATCGCGCGAAGTCGCGGCCGCCGTATACGATCCTGCCGCCAACAATGGTCAGGTCCGCCGTGATCTCGGCGATCTCTTCCTCCGGACAGGAGAAATAGTCTCGATCCGGAACGATCAAGTCCGCGAGCTGGCCTACCTCGATTCGGCCCTTTTTGCCTTCTTCGTCGGAGAACCACGTGACTTTCTCGGTCCACATCCTGAGGGCCGTCTCGCGGTCGAGACAATTGCGCTGGGGATAGATCTTCAAGCCGCCGACGGTCCTCCCAGTGACGAGCCAGGCCAACGACACCCATGGATTGTAGGACGCCACCCGCGTGGCATCCGTGCCGGCTGAGAGCGGGACACCGGCCTCGAGCATTTGGGCGAGAGGGGGGGCTGCCTCGGCCGCCCCCTGCCCGTACCGTTCGACGAAGTACTCTCCCTGATAGGCCATCCGGTGCTGCACCGCGATCCCCCCGCCAAGCGATGCGATGCGCTCGATGGAGCGTGCAGAGATGGTTTCGGCATGGTCAAAGAACCATTTCAGGCCTTGGAGTGGAATGTCCTGATTGATCCGTTCGAAGACATCGAGCGCCCGGCTGATGGTCTCGTCGTACGTCGCGTGCAATCGCCATGGCCAGCGGTTCTCGGCAAGAATGCGCACGACGGCTTCGAGCTCTCTCTCCATCTCCGGGGGCATGTCGGGCCGGGGCTGCCGAAAATCTTCAAAGTCCGCAGCCGAGAACACGAGCATCTCCCCGCCGCCGTTGTGCCGGAAATAGTCGTCTCCCTGCTTGTATCGTGAGGTCCTCGTCCAGTTGAGAAAGTCGGTCCTTTCCTCCTTGGGTTTCTGCGTGAACAGGTTGTAGGCGAGTCGAATCGTCAGCTGGCCGTCTTCGCTCAGCTTCTGGGCCACCGCATAGTCCTCGGGATAGTTCTGGAAACCTCCGCCCGCGTCTATGGCCCCCGTCACTCCGAGCCGATTCAACTCCCGCATGAAGTGGCGCATTGAATTGAGCTGGTACTCGAAGGGCAATTTCGGTCCCTTGGCGAGGGTGGCATAGAGGATCCCCGCGTTCGGCTTCGCCAGCAACAACCCGGTCGGGTCGCCCTTCCCATCGCGCACGATCTCCCCACCGGGCGGCGCCGGTGTCTCCCTTGTATAGCCCACCGCGCGGAGCGCGGCAGCGTTCAGCAGAGCCCGGTCGTACAGGTGCAGCACGAACACCGGCGTATCGGGAGCGGCCGCATTCAGCTCCGCGATCGTCGGCAGGCGCCGCTCGGCAAACTGCTGCTCCGTGAAACCGCCGACGACGCGCACCCACTGTGGCGGCGGGGTCACCGCCACTTGACGTCTCAGCATGGCCATGGCGTCGGCGAGCGACCGCACCCCGTCCCACCGAAGCTCCATGTTGAAATTCAGCCCGCCCCGGATGATGTGCAGATGGTTGTCGATCAATCCGGGCAGCGCCTGGCGTCCTCTCAGATCGATGACCCGGGTCGCGGGCCCTGCCAAGGGCAGCACGTCCCCTTCCCGACCCACGGCAACGAACCGCCCATCCTTGATCGCTACCGCCGTGGCAACCGGATTCGAGCGGTCAAGCGTCGTGAACGATCCACGGTGCAGGATCAGGTCCGGCTTGTCCGTGGGCGGCTGATCGCTGCCCCGACGAGCCATCACGTCTGCCTCGTCGGCTTGAAGGCCCAGCAACCAGAGAATGCCGGGGCCATCATCGGCTGCCTGCCACTTCCGCGGGCGCCTCGTGCTGTTGCCTGGCGACCTCCTGGGCCTTTCCGTAACTCTCCATGACTGCGCCATAGTTCGGCGCCACCATGGTGTACAACTGAGCGAACTGCGCAGCGTCCTTGCGGTTCCAGGTCCTCTGCAGCTCGCACAGCACGGCATTGGCGCTGGTCGGAATGACGCCGGCTTGGGTAAAGCGAGCGAGCGTCGTTCTCGACGTCATCTCGCTCGGATCACCCGACGCGTCTATGACTGCGTACACCTTGTATCCTGCGGCCATGGCGTCCAGCGCCGGGAACATCACGCACACGCTGGTCCACACACCGGCCATGATCAGGGTTTTCTTGCCCGTCTCCTCCACCGCTTTGACGAACGCCTCGTTGTCCCACGCATTGACCTCTCCCTTGCGGTGAACGAAGACGGCATGGGGTGCAAATTGCTTTATCTCTGGCATGAGAGGACCGTTCGGCCCCTCCGGCTCCGAGGCAGTCTGGATGACTGGAAGGTTCATCAACGCCGCAAGCTTCGCAAGCATGGCGGTGTTTGCCCGCAACTCACTCACACTGATGTCTTTAACCGTTTGAAACAGGCCCGTTTGATGATCGAGCAACAGGAGCGCCACATCGCCCGGATGCATCAAGGCGGCGCCGCCGCCCGGCGCGTGTCTGATTCCGTCCTGGATTGAGTTCGATGCCGGAATCGAAGCTTTCTGATTGCTCATCAGAGTCCCCTTTCAAAGTTCGGTTGAACAGCACACACGTCGTCTCGCCTGCTCGCGGTCCGCACCGGTCGCCTCCCCAAGGGCCGAAGCGTGCGCTCCTTATAGATGCATGTCCGGGGGTGTGCGTTACACCCCTCGGCGGGAGAGGCCACCGGTCATTCCGAGCCGGCGCCCGCTGCCTTACTTGCTCAGCGCCTCGAGCAACACCTTAGCCGCCTGACCCGAAGAGGCTGGGTTCTGGCCGGTGATCAGCAGGCCGTCGGTGACGACGTGAACCCCCCAGTCCTTGGTCTTGGAGAAGATACCGCCCTTCGCCTTCAGCTCATCCTCGACGAGGAAGGGCACCACGTTCGTCAGGCCCACCGCCTCCTCCTCGGTGTCGGTGAAGCCGGTGACCTTCTTGCTTTGCACCAGCGGCTTGCCGGCGGGCGTCTTGACGTGGCGAAGCGCGCCCGGGGCGTGGCAGACGAGCGCGACGGGCTTGCCGGCGGCCACGAACGACTCGATCAGCTTGATCGAGTTCTTGTCCTCGGCCAGGTCCCACATGGGACCGTGGCCGCCGGGATAGAAGACCGTGTCGAAATCGTCGGACTTGACGCTATCGAGGCGCACCGTCGAAGCGAGGTGCGCCTGGGCGGCCGGATCGGCTTCGAACCGGTGGGTAAGGTCGGTCTGGAAATTTGGCTCGTTGCTCTTCGGATCGAGCGGCGGTTGGCCACCCTTCGGCGAGGCGAGAACAATCTGAGCGTCGGCGTCCTTGAACGTGAAATAGGGAGCGGCGAACTCCTCGAGCCAGAAGCCCGTCTTGCGGCCGGTGTTGCCGAGCTTGTCGTGAGAGGTAAGGACCATCAGGATTTTCATACCCACCTCCTTTCGCTTGGGGGGTGTTTCGACCAATGGTCATGCGCCGTCCCGGTGCTTCCCCGACTCCCTTTTGCCGCCGGCGCATAGGCATTTCCTACGCCTGAAGCCGGATGAAGTCAAACGCTTGGGCCTTTGCCCGGCTATTCCGGGCCATGCCAGAAAATTCTGTTGTTAGACACACCAGAGGCCGCAGGACTCTTGAGACATTCCCAAGCTCGGCGTTGATCAACTCACCCTGGGGTCTCACACGCGACTTTGAATCCCGTCGCACTCGGCCCTCGGGCGCGAAGAGCTACAGATTCAAATCCCTGGCTGCCTTCAACGACATCGGCGGTAGCGGTATGACCGCCTCAACCCCTGCTGAACCAACGAGCACCCTTGCGAGGTTTCTCTGTAGATTTCGTGCGTCGTGACCTAAGGAGAATTCTCAGGCACCCGTGGGACCCAGTTGGGGTCGGTCGCTGGTTCATCCATGAGAACGGACTTGGCGTCAAGGAGCTTGTGATGGCGACCTCCTCGCTCTCCCAGTCACTCCGGAGCGGCGACAGAGGGATGCCCTCGTTGGAGTCCGCCTCCCCGAGAGTCGTCCACCAATCATCCATTCGCGCACGGGGCGCATGACGTCCTATCCGATCGTCGACGATCCTCTGATCGCCGAGGGTGGGCGGTCCAATCAAATCGTCGGTCATGAGAGACCATGAACCAACCCGGACACGCCCGACTGGAACGCCTGCTCAGGGACCGTCGAGTTCCGCTCTGGGTGTCACCCCCTCATGCCGGGACAGGATACCGTGGGCCGTGAGGTGCGTGACCACGGCGCCGAAATTCCTCATAGTCGATGCGGTCCCGCAACATGATGAACAGGCGGACCAGGAGCTTCCGGGCCACGGCCACCCTCGCTTTGGCGCGTCCGCGCCGGCGCAAAAGGGTGAGGTACAGCCGCTTCAGGTCCTCGTCATACCGGGCGGCGACGGCCGCGGCCTGCACCAGAACCATACGAAGCAGGGCATTGCCTCGCTTGGTAATCTGCTGTGGCAACGGCTCCTCAGGCGGCCAGCGTCTGAGTCTGGCACCTTATGTCACGGGGACGGGGGCCACGAGGGGGCGACCGCTACCGGAGGGTGCTAATGTTGGCTATCCTCCGCCCGGTGGATCGGCGATGTGCGGGCTGCGCTCGAGCGGCATGGCATCGGATGGGTCATGTGGGACTATGCCGGAGATTTCGGGATCGTGACGAAGCAGGCGGATCAGATCCTCGCCGAGAGTGACATCGTCAGGGCGCTGGGGCTCCCCGTCACGACCGATTGATTCGGTCTCGGGCATGCCGCACTGCGCGGTGGATGCTCGGCTCGCACGCTGACACCGGCGCCGGCCCAACGTACAGTGTGAGCGGGCGCTCGCCAGTGGTCGGTGGCGGTGCGCTCCCCACTCGGGAATCGCGCGAATCCCTCCCAGTGGAGGTAGAAGGGAGGACTCCGATGCCCATCCTCGCAAAGCTCCAGGAGCTGCTCGAGCAGGAGAAGGTCCCCTATTCGGTTCACTCTCACCCCGAGGCGTATACGGCGCTGGCGATCGCGGCCCTCGAGCACGTCAAGGGCCGGATGCTGCGCCAGCCTCGCCAAGTACGGCGCCCGCGTCAAGGACGGCCGCGGCAGGCCTGTGATCGGCACTAACCCGATGGTCGGTCTCGAGCGGCCGCAACGCAAGCGGCCGCCTGAGAAGTTTCTCCTGCCCGATGAACTCTGGGCCTTTCTCTCAGTTCCCCGCCCCCTCCGGGACGCCGTAGTCAGGGACGTGCTCGTTGACACCGGGTTGCGGCGCGCGGAACTCTGCGCCGCCAACGTCGGCGATCTGATCCGGATCGAAGGTCAGACCACACTGCGGGTTACTGTCAAGGGCGGGATGACAACGCAGGTGCCTATCTCACCGCCGATCGCCGGGCTGCTCCAGGACTGGCTGCTCTCGCGAAACTTGCCCGGTCCGACTGAGCCACTTTTGATCAACACCAAGGGCGAGCGGTACACGGGCGTGACGCTGGCGGGACTCATTCTCCGTATCGGCAAGACGGCGGGCATCGCCCGCTTCGACGTTACGCCCCACGTCATTCGCCACACGCTGGAGATCATCCGACGCCGCCAGAAGATCGACCCGGCCGTGCGCAGTCGCCTCCTGACCCACACGAGTTTCGCCTCGCTTGGTTGGTATCAGCATGTTTTGCCCGATGAGCTGGTCGCGGCCCGACAGCAACAGTGGGAAGGTCTCCAAACCTACCTCGGCCCGGGCCGTGATTATGCTATTCAGTTATGCTATCAGGGTCGTCAGGATAAGGCTAAGTCACAGGAAAGTTGAGACGCGGATATAACGGCGATTATACTATGCGCCGTGACGCGCCTTCTGGCCGCCCTCGCCGTCGCCGCGCTCCTCTTCACGCCCGCTCCGGCCAGTCCCGCGCCGGCGGCGCCGGCCGTTCGCGTCCCGCTTGTCGCGGGCGGCGAGCCCTTCGACTCGCGCTCGCTCATCGGGAAGAAGGTGCTGGTTCTCCGCTTCCAGGCCTCCTGGTGCAAGTCGTGCTCGGCCCAGGCGGCGAGTATCCAGCGCCTGTACGAGCGCTACAAGGACCGCGGGGTCGAGTTCCTCGCCGTTCAGGTGGACGACCCCGAGCGCCTGGCCCGGGCCTTCCTGCAATCTCACGGGGCAACCTATCCCGCCGCGCTCGATCCGGGCCTCCGCGTGGCCAACCGCTTCGGATTCAAACGGGCGCCCTACACCGTGATCGTCAACAAGCGCGGCGAAATCGTGGCGCGCCTGGAGGCGACGGCGGACGAGTCGCGTCTGGCCGCCGCCATCGAGGCCGCGCTCAAACCCCCCTCCCGGCGCCGCGCGCCGACCAAGGCCTCCTAGCCGCTCGGTGGATCTCGCCACCTTCCTGCGGGGCCTGATCATCGGCCTCTCCATCGCCGCGCCCGTCGGGCCCATCGGCGTGCTCTGCATCCGCCGCACGCTCGCCGACGGCCGCGCCATCGGCTTCGCCTCAGGGCTGGGGGCGGCTACCGCCGACGCGGTCTACGGGGCGGTGGCCGCCTTCGGGCTCTCGCTGGTCACGACTGCGCTCGTAGAGCAGCGCGTGTGGCTGCAGGCGGGCGGCGGAATCTTTCTCTGCTATCTGGGCGTGCGCACCTGGATGGCCGTGCCGCGCGTCGCGTCCGGAGCGCCCGCGGATGGACGCGGGCGCACGGCCGCGTGGGCCTCGACCTTCGCCCTCACCCTCACCAATCCGACCACCATCATTTCCTTCGCGGCGATCTTCGCGGGGCTCGGCCTTGGTCGACGGGTGGGCGGCTACGGTGCCGCATCGGTCATGGTGCTTGGCGTTTTTCTCGGCTCCGCGCTCTGGTGGCTCATTCTGAGCGTCGGCGTCGGCCTGTTCCGGGTCGCCCTCACTCCCGATCGACTCCGTTGGGTCAATCGCTGCTCAGGCATGATCATCGCCGCCTTCGGCATCGCGGCTCTCGTCAGCTTGAACTGGTAGCAGGCCTTGACGTGAGTTGACGACGGGCATAGAGTGCGCGCCTATGCTGAGTGAGCGCAGGCCCGACGTGCGCGACAGCGACAATGTGACGATGAACGGGCCCCGTGCTCACGAGACTTCTGTCATCCATTCGACACTCCGCCAACACGCCGGTGCCGGGGAGACTCTCAAGGGCCCCGCGGCCAGACTCACCGCGGCGCTCATCGGACTCGGACTCTTCGGCGGAAGCTTCGGCGCTTTCCACTTGGCCGACACTTCGCCTGAAGGCGTGTTGGCGCTGCTCCTGGAAATCTCCGGCTGGCTCGGCATGCTGGCGGCGGCCCGCATCGTAACGCGTCGGTGGTTGGCTCCGAGCCTCGTCTTGACCGCGTGGATCCTCCTCGTGGCCGGAAATTCCTTCGGGACGCGAATCATCCAGCGTGGCACCGATCGAGGGCTCGAGCTCGGCTTCAACTACGTCACCGCCCTCATCACCCTCGAAGCGGGGACGTGGTTGCTCGTGGCCGTCCTCATGCTCGACGGCGCGGCCAAGCTCTGGCGCGAGGACACGCAGCGCGTCTAGGGCCGCCCTGACGGAGCCCGCGCGGAGGAATCAGCAGTTGCCGAAGTGGGCGAGCCGGATCCCCAGGCGCTCGACGGCGCGCCTGGCGTCCCCATCGGTGAGCCCCGCCAGCTCCGTCTCCCGCTGCCGACCATAGCGGCTGTAGGCCAGATCGTCGTCGAAGTATCCGGGATGGGTCATGAACTCCGAGAGACCTGCGGGCAGCGCCGCCAGCTGCTCGAGAGTCCGCTCGCGAGACCAGTAGGGCTCGGGGCCTGATTCGCCCATGAAGTGATCCGGGGTCCGCAACCCGAGCTTCCGCGCGGCCGCGCGCACCGTCGCGTCCTGGCTTCGCACCGCCACCTTGAGCGCCCGCGCAAAATCCAGCACGAGATCGAGGATGGGATCGTGGCGCCCGACGTGGTGATGCGTATCCAGATGGGTCGGAAAGCGGCCCATGATCTTTCTGAACACATCGATCTGCGTTCCGAGCTCGATGCGCGCCTCGTCCGGCGTGGCCCGGGCCGCCGCCTCGCGGGCATCCCGGATGAAGCGCCCTTCGGT
>WNFP01006688.1_pt1 | contig 12106 bp, 12 predicted proteins | sample 5400201 | NCBI WGS metagenome assembly WNFP01 (sample SAMN13153355, study PRJNA577476) | soil metagenome | isolation source: 115 cm saprolite under Madrone tree | place: USA:California | collected 2016-06-14
ACGTCGTGGACGCGGAACACGTCCGCGCCGCGCGTCCGCAAGAGCGAAGTTAGCGCGACTGCTGGCGCGAGCCGATCTCCGCGATCTGGCGAATCGATTAGCTTCGCCAAAAAAGATTTGCGGGAAACGCCGATCACGAGCGGGCGCTCATGCACGCGAACCTGCTCAAGGTGCGCGAGCAACTCGAGATTGTGATCGAGCGTTTTCCCGAAACCAATGCCAGGATCAAACGCAATCGCCATGGGATCAATATTACAACCTATGGCGCGGGTATATTGTTGTAAAAAAAAATCAGCAATTTCTGAAACAACATCGGCATATCGCGGCTGGTTTTGCATTGTCCGCGGAGTTCCTTGCATATGCATGATGATGAACGCCGAGTTGGTTTTCGCAACTAGCGGCAGCATTCCTTCATCTCCTCGTCCGCCGGTAACGTCGTTAACAATTGAGGCCCCTGCCCGAATCGCCGCGCGCGCGACGTCGGATTTCGATGTGTCGATCGAAATCGGAATCTCAATCTTCGCTCGCAGCTCTTCGATCACCGGAATCACGCGACGTAGTTCTTCCTCTGCGGCAACGGGTTCGGCGCCGGGTCGCGTTGATTCGCCACCGACGTCAACGATATCAGCGCCTTCTGCCGCCATTGCCAGGCCGCGCTCTATTGCTTTCTGCCCTGCAAAAAAGTTCCCGCCGTCGGAAAATGAATCTGGAGTGACGTTTAACACGCCCATGATCAAACCCTGTCGGGAAACGTTGAAAACGCGCTCAGCGATTTTCCATTGTCTCTCGCGCATCACAACTGAGACTAATTCAAATGCGCGATTATTCGAACCGCAGTTGCCTCGGTTGCATCGAGGGCTTTGCGGCGTGGGTCACCGAGCACGACGGCGCATAGCGCCGTGGCTACAGTTTATTTTTTTCGCGAATAGCGACCCATCAATTCGCCCTGTCCAACCACATGACCTTTCATAGCCGCATCCAGTTGGCTCCGCTTCGCGCCGAAAGGCAAATCCAACTCCCGATCGAGTGCGAAAATTTTAAAGTAATAACGATGCGTACCAGAGGGTGGACACGGTCCGCCATATCCCGATCTGCCGAAATCGTTTGTTGCCTGGACTCCCTTTGGCGTGCTTCCTCGGCGCGTCCGGATCATCGACGATCAAGACGAGGCTTTTCGCTTCGGGAGGCACATCCGAAATCTGCAAAGGCGGATTGGTATTGGCGCCGTCGCATGTGAATTTTGATGGAATGTTGCCACCTTGCTGGAAAGCAGAACTTGTGATCTTCATTTTAGCTCCTCCTGCCGCAAACGAAGCAATCGGCGCTAGTAAAATCGCCGATGCGCCGGCAATAATCGCGTTTCGCATGGTTAGACCTCCGGTTGGAATCGCGCTAAGTCGATAAAGCTGACCATATTGTTTCGCCCAAATGGCTGTAAACGGACGTAAAATTCGAGAACAGGTTCTGGCGCTCCTCGCCCGGAAAGATTACCGGCCGCTTAACAGGGTCGATATCGCTCAAAAACTTGGCTTGGCTGCCAATGAACGACTCGCTTTCCGAAAGACGCTACGTGAGCTCGAGCGCGCGGGCGAGATCGCCCGCATTCGCAAAAACTGCTATATCCTACCAGCTGAGGCGGACCTCGTAGCCGGCAAATTGTCGATTCACCAGGTCGGCTACGGATTTCTCACACCAGAAACACCGGGCGAACCGGATGTTTTCATCGCAGCGGAGAACATCGGAACGGCCATGCACGGCGACCGCGTGGTTGCGCGTATATCGCGCGACACGCCTCATGAGCGCATCAAAGGACGGCGCGAAGGGCGTGTGATTCGAATCTTGGAGCGCGCTCACGATACAATCGTCGGCACACTGCAACGGTCGCGGAATTTTTACTATGTCGTGCCCGATGATCCGCGATTCCAGCATGACATCTATGTCCACCCCGAGCGGCAAAGGACATCCGCGAATGTTGGGGACAAGGTCGTGGTTCGCCTCGATGCCTGGGAGTCGCGCCATGTCAATCCCGAAGGGGAAATCATCGAAGTGCTTGGGCCGGCCTCTGCACCGGGTATCGACATGCTCTCGATCATCCGCAAATATCATCTGCCCGCAGAATTCCCGAAGGATGTGTTGGATCACGCAGAGCGGATTCCCGAAAAAATCGATGCACGACAACTCGAGGAGCGCGAAGACTTGCGTAACGACTTTATCGTCACAATTGATCCTGATGACGCCCGCGATTTCGATGACGCGATTCAGGTTGAGAAGACCAACAGCGGTTGGCGCCTCGGCGTGCACATTGCCGATGTCGCCGCGTACGTAGAACCGCGGAGCGCACTGGATCGCGAAGCGCGCCGGCGCGGCAATAGCGCTTATCTGCCCGACCGTGTAATCCCGATGTTGCCGGAGCGATTAAGCAACGGCGTTTGCAGTCTCAAGCCTGGAGTCGATCGCCTCACGCATTCAGCCTTTATCCATTTCGATAAACACGGCGTGGTGAAAAGTGCGCGTTTTGGACGCAGCGTGATTCGCAGCGCGCACCGGCTCACCTACAAGCAAGCCTACGCGATGTTGACGTCCCCACCTCGGGATCGATTGGGCGAACGGCTACATCTTGCCTGGGAACTTGCTGCCTTATTGCGGCGGAAACGATTCGAGCATGGCGCGCTCGACCTCGACTTTCCAGAGGTGAAAGTCTTGGTCGATAAACAGGGGCATCCAGTAAGATTAGAGCGCATTGAGAACGATGAATCCCATCAGCTGATCGAAGAGTTCATGCTGGCGGCAAATGAGGCTGTCGCGCGCGAGCTTAAGAAACGCGCGGTTCCCACCGTCTACCGCGTTCACGAAAATCCAGACCCGGAGAAACTCGCTGAGTATCGCGAATTCGTGCTTAGCTTTAACTATAAGGTTGGCGATCTAACCCATCGCACTGAGTTGCAGCGCTTGCTGGCCTCAATCCGTGGAAAGCCTGAAGAGCAAGCTCTCAAGGTCGCTCTGCTCAAAAGTTTGAAACGCGCACGCTACGCTCCGCAGCCGCTGGGTCATTACGGATTGGCAAAGGCCCGAGCACTGGGTAGGGCGCGCTCGCCGGGCGCGCCGGACGGCCTCCCGCAAAAGCGGGATCCCTACGGTCCCAGCGTGGGCGAAATCGCTTCCACCGCGGAGCACATTTCGATCACCGAACGAACTGCAGCGGATGCAGAGAATGATGCCGCGCAAATGAAGAAGCTCGAATTTTTTCAACGGCAACTCGACCAACGCAACCCGCAGATTTTCCGCGCGTCGATTGTCGATGTCCGCAACTACGGGTTGATGGTGGAATTGCCTGATGCGTTAATTACTGGGCTTATCCATGTGTCGTCTCTAACGGACGACTTTTATTTATTTGAGCCTGCTCGACGGCAGCTTATTGGCAGACGCTCGCGGAAACGATTTAGTGTCGGCGGCGAGCTATCAGTTTTTGTGGCACGCGTTGACCTCTTCAAACGGCAGGTGGATTTCGCAATTGCGCAGGCTTCGGAAGCGCCCAAGGGACATCGCCGCGTAAGGCGACCATCTAGCATTGCTCCTAAAGCGAGTTGAAACCGATCACGTTTAGTCTGCGTTTATTTAGATCATGGCAGACAAACTGAGCAAACAGCCTGAGAACGTGCCCGGACCGTGGTATGTAGACACAAGCTGCGCTTTGTGCCGTGTTTGCCTCGAAGAAGCGGCAAACCTCATAACTTACAACCGCGACGAAACGGCTGTTCATTTTTTCAAGCAACCCGAAACGCCAGAAGAAATAGAAGCCGCGCAGCGTGCGATGGATGTGTGTCCAACACTCGCGATCGGAAATGATGGCTGAAATTTTGCGACTCCGGGCAATGTCGTCTTTTGTCATGTCGAGCGGGATCGAGACATCTTTCAAAGTTGAACACCAGATCAAATAACAGTAAGAGATTGAACTCGTTCGTCTCCCGACTCTCTCGCCGCCAACCTCGCGGCATAACCTTCCATGTCGCTCGTCCCGCTAGCTTCATTCCTCGATTACGCTCCGCTTCGCTCAGAATGACAAGTCGCTAGATTTGGCAGCGACCATGGACTGGTGTAAACAAGGCGCTTAATTTTCTTTATGACTGCTGAAGCCACTGCCACTGCCACTGCCACTGCCACTGCCACTGCCACCGCTACCGCTGCTGCTGCCGTTGCTGCCCCACGGTACACACGGGCAAACCCGTTTCCCGCTCGCATGGTCGTGAATCGCCGCCTCAGCGGTCCGGAATCTGAGAAGGACACGCGGCATTTCGAACTCGATCTGACGGGATGGGGCTTGAACTTTGAAGTGGGCGATTCATTGGCGGTTTATCCAATCAATGAACCGGAGTTGGTTGATGAAATCATCCATACCATCGGCGCGACTGGGGATGAACAAGTGTCGCGGCCGAAAGGCGAACCGACGACATTGCGCCAAGCGCTACTGCGCGATTACAGCGTCAAGCAGCCAACGCCCAAGTTTTTAAGAGCCATTGCCGAGCGAGCTTCCGCTGCGCCGACGCTGGCGTACCTTCTCGCTCCAAACCGCAAACAGGACCTTGAGACTTACCTGTGGGGGATGGAAGTGATCGACTTCCTCTCGGAACATCCTTCTGCTAGGTTCGCGCCTGCAGATTTTGTGAGCTTGCTGACAAAGTTACAGCCGAGGCTGTATTCAGTAGCTTCCAGTTTAAACGCGTACCCGGAGCAGGTGCATTTCATCGTGGACGTCGTCCGTTACGAGAGTCATGGCCGAGTGCGCAAAGGAGTTTGCTCATCCTTTCTTGCAGAACGCGCTGATGACGCACCGGTGCCCGTTTTCCCGAGTGTGGCGAAACACTTTCATCTGCCGGAGGACCCTGAGACTCCAATCATCATGATCGGTCCCGGCACGGGCGTCGCACCATTCCGCGCCTATCTACAGGAGCGAAAAGCAACCGGGGCAAAGGGTAAAAACTGGCTCTTCTTCGGAGCGCAACACGAGAGCTGCGATTTTGCCTACGGAGACGAATTCAACGCGTTTCTAAAGGAGGGACTACTCACACGACTCGATTGCGCGTGGTCACGCGATCAAGCCCAAAAAGTCTACGTCCAGCACAAGATGACGGAAAATGCCCCCGAGATTTGGAAGTGGATCGACGCCCAGGGCGCGCACTTTTTCGTGTGTGGCGATGCGCGCCGGATGGCCAAGGATGTCGATGCAACGCTGCGCAAAATCGTGCAGGAGCGCGGCGGCAAGAGCGTCGAGCAAGCCAATGAATACGTTGAGAAGCTGAAGAATGAGAAGCGTTACAAGCGGGATGTGTATTAGATGAGGGTTGTCATTCCGAGCGGAGCAAAGCGGAGTCGAGGAATCTCTGAAGTCTTGAACAACGTCGCGAATGACAATTCAGCGGTTTCACCGCGAAGCCATTCGTCATTCGCTTCATTTGTGGCATAGTATTTAGAAGCTTTTCCGATCGAGGAGAGGAGCTGATTCGTTCCAAATGGATCCAGATCCAGAGATTCGTCGACTTCGCTCGGAATGACAGGGAACACGAACCATGTACGAAAACACTGAATTCACATTGAGCCGCGATTGCGAGGCGATCCAGATTCCGAGCGGACAGAAGACTACGATCCCCGCGGGAACACAGGGTGTGATCACGCAAAGCCTCGGAGGAAGCTACACCGTCGCAACCTATCAGGGCCTGGCGCGTGTTTCGGAAAAAGATCTCGATGCGCTCGGTTTAGAAAAACCGCAGACGCAAGCAGCTCAAAAAACTGCGAGCACTACAAACGGTGAAGTTTCAGAAGAAGAGGTGTGGAACCAGCTTCGCCAATGCTACGACCCGGAGATCCCGGTGAACATTGTCGATCTTGGGTTGGTTTACGATTGCCGGTTGATCAAAAAACCGGAAGGCGGCACCAAAGTGGAAGTGAAAATGACGCTCACGGCCCCGGGCTGCGGAATGGGACCGGCCATCGCGCACGATGCGCAGAGCAAGATTCTTACCATCGACGGCGTCGATGAAGCCGATGTCCAGCTCGTTTGGGACCCGCCATGGAACCAGAACATGATCAGCGAGGCTGGTCGCATGAAGCTTGGCATGGTTTGAATTCCTTTCAATTTTTCCAGTCCGTACGGGTGAGTTAACCGGTGGCGTCGCCCGCTAGTGGAGTCAGCGCATCTCTCGCGTATCAGGCTTGCTTATTTTCCTCCCACCGGATAAAGACGTCGCATGCCTGCGACGTTCGCCACCGAAACCACGCGCGAAGGTTTGTTCGCCTCTACTCGCTGGACGATGGTCCTTGACGCCGGGGAATCGCAAACACCGCCCGACCAGGCGCTAAGCGCGCTGTCGGAACTGTGCCGCATTTATTGGCGACCAATCTTCCTGTTTCTGCGACGCCAGGGCTCAAACCCAGACGATGCGCAAGATCTGACGCAAGGCTTTTTCGCGCATCTGATCGAATCACGTGCCTATGCCCGAGCCGATCCAGATAAGGGACGCTTCCGTTCCTTTCTGCTCGGCGCCCTCAAACATTTCGTGGCCCACGCGCGCGCACACGACCGGACGCAGAAGCGCGGCGGAGGCATCATCCTGGGGCAGCTCGACACGGCCGCGATCGCCGAGGCGGGGGCAAGAGCCGTGAGCTTGCAGGCTTGGAGTGCTGAACGCGTTTACGAACGTGAATGGGCAGAGACGCTGCTCCGGCAGGCGCTCGATCGGTTGGCTGAGGAATGCGCGTTGGCGGGAAAAGATGAGCTGTTCAAGCAGTTGAACTCACACCTTTCAGTCACGAGCGAAGCGGCCGTTCCCTACGAAGAAATGTCTCTCCGGCTGGGCCGGCCGATCACAACGTTGCGGAGCGATGTGGCCCGGCTCCGCTCGAGGTATCGCGCGATTTTGCGGGAGGAAGTGGGTGGCACCATGGCAGAAGCGTCCGAGGTTGACGCGGAGCTGCGACATCTTTGCGAAGTGCTGGCGGCGGATTAATGCAGGCACAGGCGACTAGCGCGGCGGTGTGTCCTGAGTGCGGGACACGGCTGGAGGGAGGATTCTCCCGTAATCTCGGGCGCTGCATGATTTGCCTGCTGCGCGTCGGATTTGACGGCGCGGAAGAACCAAACGAAGCCCCGCTTTCTTCCGTAGCGGATCGACTCGGGAATTACCGGATTGAGCGACGCGACGATGGATCGCTGTGGGAACTCGGCCGCGGCGCCATGGGAGTGACGTATCGCGCAGTTGACACCTCGCTCAAACGGCCGGTTGCGCTGAAGCTCATCGATTCGGAATGGGCGAAACGCGGAGCGGAAGCACGCGAGCGCTTCATGCGCGAAGCACGGACGACCGCAGCTTTGCGGCATCCAAATATCGCGACGGTTTACCATTTCGGTATCCGCGAAGAGAACGGGCAGTGCTTCTGCGCGATGGAACTGGTGGAAGGCGAAACGCTGGAGATGCGTGTGCGCCGGACCGGGCCGCTCGACGCGCTCACGACCATCGACATCGCCTTGCAGGTCAGCAGCGCACTGGCCGCAGCGGAAAAGCAAGGCCTCGTGCACCGGGATTTGAAGCCGGCGAATCTGATGTTCGTCGCCGCCGCGCCGGATGCGAACGATTCGAGTCCCGGCAAAGCCCAAAAAGCTGAGACCGTCGTAAAAGTGATCGATTTCGGTGTGGCCAAAGCACTTGTCGAAAAGCCGGATGCGATGGGCTTGACGCACGGAGGATTTGTCGGCACGCCGGCTTTCGCGAGTCCGGAGCAATTCACCGATGCGCCGGTGGGCGTTCGCTCGGACATCTATTCGTTAGGCGTAACTCTCTGGTATCTGCTCACCGGCTACAGACCTTTCGAAGGCGCGACCATCGAACAGATTCGCGCGAGCCAGTACTCGCAAGCTCTGCCGATCGAACAGCTGAAGGCGGCACGTGTTCCAAGGCGCCTTATTTCGCTGCTCGCGTCGATGCTCGCGGCCGAACCGGCAGCGCGCCCGGATGTCCGTGCGCTCACGTCGCAATTGCAAGATTGCCGCGCACAGATGCTCGATCGCTGGAAAGCGGCGCGTCGATTGGCTCTTACGGCCGGTCTGATCGGGATCGCGGCTGCGGCCTTCGTCTTGTTCCTTCGGTGGCACAACCGAGCCATGTCCCAGAACGCGGCGCCTGCAAATATCTCGGAGAAAAGCATCGCGGTGCTTCCATTTGAGAACCTCAGCGACCATCAAGCCAACGCTAATTTTGCGATGGGCATCCAGGACGAAATCCTAACCGACCTCGCGAAGATCGCGGACCTGAAAGTGATCAGTCGCACTTCGGTCATGCAATACAAGACCAGAGGCGAACGCAACCTGCGCGAGATCGGCCAGCAACTCGGCGTCGCCCATGTGCTTGAAGGCAGCGTGCAACGCGCTGGCAACCGTGTCCGCGTCAACGCCCAGTTGATCAACGCCCGCACCGATGCGCATCTCTGGGCGCAGACCTATGATCGCGATCTTGCGGACGTATTCGCGATTCAAAGTGAAATCGCAAAGGCAATTGCCGGGCAGCTTGAGGCGAAACTCTCGCCACGTGAGGAAAACGCCATCGAACGTTCCCCGACGAGCGACATCCCCGCCTTCGAGCTCTACGCTCAGGCCAAAAATCTTCTGACCATCAGGAACGCGAGAGCGAACCTACTAGAGGCAGTCGATCTGCTGAACCAGGCTGTTGCACGTGATCCATCATTTTTCAAAGCGTACTGCCAACTCGCTCATACCATGACCGCCTTTACTTCCTCGGCTACGACCATACCCCTGCACGGCTCGCGTTAGCTGAAGCAGCAATCCAGGCAGCGTTTCGCCTCGGTCCGGATGCGGGCGAAGCACACCTCGCGCGCGCGCAAAATCTTTATCGAGGCTACCTCGAGTATGACGCCGCTTTGGCTGAACTGGAAGTTGCTGGCCAGACCCTGCCTAACGATGCCGGTGTTTTTGAGCTAAAAGCTTATATCCAGCGTCGCCGGGGCAAACAAGAAGAGGCGGTGCGCAGTCTGGAACGCGCCATTGATATCGACCCGCGCAACACTTTCACGCTGCAGCAGATTGCGCTCAGTTACCATCATCTCCGGCGCTTCGCCGAAGAAAAATCGGTATTGGACCGCGCGTTGGCCATCGAGCCGAACGATGTCGATACCAAAGTAGCGCGTGCGTTCGTGGAGTTCCATTGGAAAGCCGATACCCGCCCGTTGCATCAAATACTCGATTCAATTCGGGCCACAAATCCCGGCGCCACGCAGACGATCGCCGATGGTTGGTTAATTTGCGCACTGGCTGAGCGCGACGCCGGTGCCGCAATAAATGCGGCCATCGCCGCGGGTACAAACCCTCCCTTCATCGACGAGGCTATTAATTTCAGCCGTCCATTCGTAGAAGGCATTATCGCTCGTGTCGCGAAAGACGATGAAAAAGCACGATCCGCTTTCACTGCGGCACGGGCGGAACAGGAAAAAATCATCCATGCTCAACCGAATTACGGTCCGCCGTTGTGTGTTCTAGGTTTGATCGATGCTGGCCTCGGGCGTAAAGAGGAAGCACTGCGCGAAGGCCGACGTGCGGTCGAGCTTCTGCCGGTGGAAAAAGATGCAATCAATGGCACCGCTATGATCAAATATTTGGCGATGATCGCCGCCTGGGTTGGTGATGACGATCTTGCCTGCGAACAGCTGGCTGTCGCCATCCGTCCTCCGAGCCGACTCAGCTATGGCCAATTGAAACTTCTGCCGTTTTGGGATCCGTTGCGCGGCAATCCGCGCTTCGAAAAAATCGTCGCCTCGCTCGCACCGAAATAGGTCCCCTGCTGCTAGCCGCCCCGCTCGCTCGGGGCGTTGCATCGCACTGCGACACGAAGAGCGCTGTGGCCTCCCGTCACTTTCTTTGCAACGGCGCGCAAACTTTCGGGAAGGAATGGGAAACAGCCTCACAATGAAAGGAAATTAAATAACATGAAAACAAAAATGATCAGCAGAATGCAAAAACCAAAAATACAAAGGACAACACCTATGAAGCAAATATTCCTCTATACATCGCTTGCTGTAATGGCATTCGCTGTGACGACGACTGGCGCGGCGCCCGAGCCCTGCGACGGGACGGTCCAGCTCACCAGCCAATCGAACTTTCAAGTGCGGCAAGCCGGCTCGCAAACGTTCGTCCAGTTCGACTTCACCGGCCTGCACGACATCTGCCTGGCAGACCGCTCGGTCGTGACCGGCATCGTCACAGGCCACCTGGTCCAGCGCACTTCGGCCAACGGTGACTTTAGCCTTACCTTCGACGAGGTTCTGAGCTATAACGGCGGCACGCTCGGGTATCGTGGCCAAGGCATCCTCACCGGGGACAATTGGCAGAGCCACGTGGTGACGGTGGGCAACGGCACCGGCCCGCTGGCGGGAATCCACGGGCAGGGGACGTTTGTGTTCACCGGCCCCGCATCGCTGACAGACGTCATCTATTATGTGTACACGCCCTGACGCGGCGGGTAGCGACCAGAAATCTGCGTCTATCTGTGGCTGATTAATTGGTTCCAATCCAGGAAAGAATTATGGCCACGGATAGACACCGATGAAACCAGATTCAGAAAACCAAATCAAGGGATCCGCAACACGGCCAACGGTTATCAAGCGCTCTTGAACAACACCACCGGCAGCAACAAACGGCCAATGGGCTTAATGCGCTCTTTAGCAACACCGGCAGCAATAACACGGCAGTGGGCGTTGGCGCCGGCAGCAGCCTTACCACGGGCGATAACAATATCGATATTGGTAACTCTGGTGTCGATGGCGAGTCCGACACTATCTGCATCGGCAGCGAATTTCAGACAAGAACCTTTATCGCCGCCATTCGTGTGACAACGGGGATTGCCGATGGAGTAAATGTCGTCATAGATTCCAACGGTCAACTCGGGACCGCCAGCTCCTCGCGCCGGTTTAAGAAAGAGATTAAGCCGATGGATCAAACCAGCGAAGCTATCCTGGCGCTCAAGCCGGTGACGTTTCATTACAAGAGCGATACGACAGACACGCCCCAATTTGGTTTAATCGCCGAGGAAGTGGCCAAGGTGAATCCTGATCTCGTCGTGCGCGACAAAGATGGAAAGCCCTACAGCGTGCGCTACGATCAGGTGAACGCGATGTTGCTCAATGAGTTCCTCAAAGAGCATCGCAAAGTCCAGGAACTGGGGAAGGGAATGGAAGTTCTCACGGCGCAGCTCAAAAATCAGGCAGCGCAAATTCAGAAGGTGAGCGCGCAACTGGAAGTCAGCAGACCAGCGCCGCAAACCGTCCTGAACAATCAGTAAAGCAGCCCAGCCAATAACACAGCCTAATCTCGCAATCAGCCGTTACGCCTCACCGCGTGGCGGCTTTTGTTTCGCCTCGCTCGCACCGAAATAGGTCCCCGGCAGTAGCCGCCCCGCTCCAGTCGGGGCGTTGCTTCGCACTGCGACACGAAGAGCGCTGTGGCCTCCCGTCACTTTCTTTGCAACGGGGCGCAAACTTTCGGGAAGGAATGGGAAACGGTCTGCGTCTCCGGGTTACCCAGAACGAAGACCACAAACCCAAAACAAGAAAGAAAATCATATTATGAAAAACAGAAAAAAATATCCTGACTTACATCGTCGCTGCACTCTCAATCCTCGTGACCTCAGCGAGTTCGTCGCAGGCCGCGCCCGCACAGACGTACCATGGCACGCTTACGGGCGGCACTTTCTTCTGCGGCGGCAATCCCGTTCCCGTCTTCACGGTCACCGGCAACTGGAACGTGAGCATCGATCCCGCGACGCCGGCCCAGGTCACGCTCAACGTCTTCTACGATGGCAGCCATCACTTGGCGTTCGGGTACAACGCGTTGATGCTGGTCTCGTCGTCCGGCGGCGTCTACGTGTTCGCGGGGTTCGGAGACGCAGCGACGGCGACGCTCGATACGAATGCAACTCCGGCGACGTTCTCCTGGCACGTCGAACTCGGCGGCGGCTGCCCGCCCGAGCATCCCTACGACTCGCTGACGTACTTCGGATTGGCGAGCCGCGGAGGTGGATAAGAGCTGCCCTAGGATCACGCGAATTCA
>WNFP01008013.1_pt1 | contig 12104 bp, 17 predicted proteins | sample 5400201 | NCBI WGS metagenome assembly WNFP01 (sample SAMN13153355, study PRJNA577476) | soil metagenome | isolation source: 115 cm saprolite under Madrone tree | place: USA:California | collected 2016-06-14
ATTGGAGATCGCCTGCGTGAGATGCGCGAAGAGAAAAAGCTTTCGCAGGGGGACATTGAAAAGCGGACCGGCTTACTGCGATGCTACATTTCTCGGGTTGAAAACGGGCACACCGTTCCAGCCATAGAAACACTAGAGAAGCTGGCTCGAGCCTTGGAAGCTCCCCTCTACCAACTGTTTTATGACGGCGAGGAGCCGCCCGTCCTTCCGAACCTTCCCAAGCGGAAGTCGTCTGACGACATCGCCTGGGGAAGCGCCGGCAAAGATGCACGCTATCTCAACAAGCTTCGCCGCCTCTTGAGTAAAACGGAGGAAGAAGATCGCAAGCTTATTCTATACATGGCCCAGAAAATGGCGAAGCGCTAGCATCGCGCTTTGCCTTTGCGCAGAGCAGCCGTTCTTTCCGGCTGGGAGTCCGCGACCCACCTTGACTCTTTCTGCGGTAGCTCAATGTACTCTCCGTTCGCACTCGATGTGCCCCTTTTTGCGACGGTGCTCACGACAATATGGCGCCACGCGAATCAGACTGTTCACACACTGATCCGCCCTCCCTTCCAAATCAGCGTAGCGAGAGCTACATCGCGCGTTCCGCATCCTCTAAACTTCGGCCGTCAAAAAATCTCACCTCAGCGGTGTCGTCGTCTTAACTCCTTATTCAGCCGCTTTCACTCTCAAGCACCGCGAGTGCAAACAATCCAGCGCCCAGCGGCGCGGCGGTCTTCTGCTTCGCGGGAGCGCCCCTATGAGGTCTTGGTTCCTCCCACTTTGCGGGCACCCTCCAAGAAAGCAGACCTTGGCACTTGGGAGCTGTCTCACACTCGCGCCCTCCGGGTGGTGTGCCTTGAGAGACTCAGGGCATCAAAGGAGATTTTTCTATGTACGTATATGTTAAGTGGAATAGACTTTCGAGCTGACTCGCTCGCCGACGGTTGAGCCATTAGAACATGCTCTGAGTCTCGCTGGCCAGGCCCGGAACGAAGGACTGCGACGCCGTAGGCGGAGCGCTTAGGCCGCAGCGGAGGGACTGGCCAGCAGGGAGAAACGTGCTGCACTCTCTTGTACGAGCGGAGGAGGGTACTTCCACGACGCACACGATTCCTCTAGTCACCCTCGTCAGGATTTTCACCTCGGTGTACAATGCGACGAGTTTCACACTTGCATTAAACAGGGGCAGAACTCCCTCGGAGGGCAATCCTGGTGCCGCCAAAGCAGCCCCGCGCACGCCGTTATTCCTTCGTAGCCGCCATTGAACTAACCGATATGCAGTCGGAGGTTCAGTTGAAGGAACAAACCAGCGACTTGAGCCTGTTTGGATGCCATGTGGAAACACGTAAGCTCTTGCCGACAGGGACAAAGGTCAGGATACGGATAGTCCACAGAGGTGCGAACTTCACAGCTCTGGGTAGGGTGGTTTATGTTCGACCTAGCACGGGGATGGGAGTCGTCTTCACGCTGATCGGGCCGAATGAACAGTCCGTTTTAGAAAGATGGATAGCAGAAGTAAGGGCTCACTGAGAGGTATTTGGCAGCGCCAGTTAGTGAATCGCCCCGCTTCAACTCGAAAGTCGGCTGCGTCGCCAGAGTTCCGAAAGCGCGCGCGTATTGGTTGTGGAATTGGGGCGAAGCCGCGATAATAGGAGGCCTTGGGTTCTAAATCGCCCAGGGTGACTGGCCGCTTGTTTCTCGTGTACCGTCGGTACTTTCGTCCCATCACTTCCGTCCTTTGGTCCTATGGCCTCCGTCCTTTCGGACCATTACCCTCAAATACGAAGTCTTGCGCTCGAAGAGACAGCCGTGCGCGGGCGTAGGATGCAACTTAAAGGTTGACGTCGCCATTGCGCGATTCATTCACGAGCAGAATGTCACCTCTCCCACTGAGGGACGATAGGACCATTACAATTTCGGTAATCAGGGGTTCCTCGAACGGCCTGAGGCACCAACTGACCAAAGCAAGAACCAGCATAGGGCGGACAGGTGGCGGCGCCGACATCGAAATTGATGACCCACAAGTTTCTGCTTTGCATTGTGTGGTAGGCGTGGCACATGACATGGTCCGGCTATACGATCTGGACTCCGCGAATGGCACACATGTAAACGACGAACCAATTCAGGCGACCGAACTCGAGCATCTGTCAGAGTTCCGCCTCGGCTCTACATGGGTCGTGGTCACGATCGTTCCGAAACACTTCAAGGACACAACGTGAACGAGAAATCGAATTGAGGCTTGCCGAACGCTTCACCGTTTTGACCAAACCGCAAAATGTCCCCTCGTGCCCTCGTGCTGATATAGGGTTATTTGCTACAGAGAGGGAAATACGTGCAGGGTCAAGTGAAGTGGTTCAATAATTCGAAGGGTTACGGATTTATCGGGCGCACCGACGGCCCGGACGTATTTGTCCACTACACAGCAATCGTAGGAGACGGATATCGAACCTTGAATGAAGGTGACTTGGTTGAGTTCGAGATTGTCCATGGTCCGAAAGGCCCACAGGCTGCAAACGTAAAAAAACAGTCGAACTGAGTACGTCCGAAAGCTCTAAACGGAACTATGTTCAATAGGTATAACACGGTGTCGAACGCCAGGATGGTTTATCTTTCGATTCCTGTGAAGCTAAATTGGCTTACCTCTGAAGGAACCGAGGTTAGCGAACACACCGGAACACTCCAGGTAAGCCCAGGGGCAGCGACTGTTCTAGTGAGAACGGCACCGCCAGTTGGAGCTGATGTTAGACTCACAAACTGCGAAAACAAGAGAACAATCTTCACCAGCGCAGCGGGGATACGTCCCTCCCTGGAGCCGCATATCCTTGAAGCTGCGCTCGAATTTAAGCTGGAGGACGAAACGTTTTGGGGGCTTGGCCTCAGCTCAGCAAAGGCCGGGACGAACAAATGACTTTGGGGCAGGCTTTACGCGCTGTGCGATTGTGTCCTTCACCTCGTGTCCTTGCAGGTGGGGCCGGCACAGTGTTACATTTCGGGAAGCAAACTAAACGGCAATGCTCGCCTAAACCAAACTTGCTTTGCAGGTTTGGGGCGGCACCTCAGCCCTGCTTGATGATTCTGCCGGGGAGGCCCGAATGTCCGTCGCCACTAGAGGAGAAGAGTTTCGGCCACTGTGTTTTGAACATCACGCTGAGATGAAGCTCGGCATCGAGGCCGATCCCAATCTGTCACCTCTTTTCGTTTGCCATGTGCCCGGCTGCATCATCAATTACACCAGTTCTGCGGGATATATCGTTGGCCCCCGCGCTAATCCGACTGAACCACAAACACTCCCGCGCGTCAGTTGTCGTACCGATGGCGTTCCCATGTATCTCGCTGGGGTCAAGCTCGAGAATCCAAGCTATCGCTTATGGAGATGCCCGAGGTGTGGCCAGATTTTGACGAACGAAGATCTGGCACAGCCGACAAAGTAATCGGTACGCGACAAAGCGAGACCGACAAAGCGAGACAGGGTTCGCTATTGAAATACGAAGTTTTCCTGCGGGAAACCCGTACGACCTACGGCTAGGTCCAGTGCTAACCCACGTTCTCGTTACCGTATAGAGAGTAACCTCTGGTCGGCCCATCTCCTCGTGACTACCACTGCTTCTCCTATTACACTCTTGGGTAATCTGTCATCGCACCGATTCTGAGAGGGATCCTTCTGCTCTGATCTGTCTTATTGCAGATGGTTAAGTAGCTTGGGTGTCGCCAGGTCCTTTGGGAGATTGGGCGGTCGGATTAGTGGGGCGGAGTTCGACGCCACACTGACGGCACTTGGAAGGGCTGCTCTTCCATACGGTACCCACATAGCGCTTTTGGCACTGAGGGCATTCCAGCCGCTGGATGACGCGCCGGCCCGATACTGGTCTCTCGCGAATTCTTCATTGGCCATATTGTTGCCTTTCGACGTGTTTCGATTCAACAGAAAAAATCGTCCCCCAGGCGGCACAGTTGAGTCTGATGATCCGTCTCACCGAAGCTGCCAGCGCGACACCGTGTCGATTTCCACGCTATATTTCGGCTCCACCACGAGCCCCACCCTCCGGCCTGGTCTTTTTCCGCGCCGACTATCCGCAGACACTGACCGTGCATTCTTCTTGCTAGCGAAAGACAAACCACAACCGCGGTCCAGACGATCCTCGCTGTGCCTATGGCCCCGGTGGGCCTCCCCGTCACACGATTCCTGCTGAGTTCAGTAGGCGACCCTTTTTCTTCCACTCATTTTCCTGGGCACTGCTTGGGCTAATTCCTGCGTCCGGCAGCTTCGCGGCTTCTGCTTTCCCGGTTCCGCCCTTAAACCATCGGGTTCCCTCCCATAAAGCAGCCGCTCGCTTTGGAAGCAGGAGCCCTCGCTTCTGGGTGCCCCAAGAAAATGGGGCAAGAAAAAGGAGAAAATTCAGCTATGTCTTACCTATATGTTAAGTGAAATAGCTTCGGGCTGCGGTTTGCTCGCCAGCGGTTCAGCCATTGAAGCACGTCTTGCGTCTCCCTGGCCACTCCCGGAACGGAGGCCTGCGACGCCGGAGGCGGCGAGGTTAGGCCGCAGTGGTGGGAGTGGCGATAGCGCAGTCTCTACCGCCTGTTCATTTGCTTGTTGTTTCGCGTAGTAGCCCGTAGACATCCACTTCGTGCCTCGCTCCAACGTAGACATGCCCCTTCATAATTGTCGGAATATTGAAGTGAAGCGTCACCCCAGCGCGGTCCCGAGACGGATTTTGCTCGCTGTCGTACAGTAAGCGGGAGCTATCCGCTGCGTCGAAGGCGTACAAAATGCCGTTCGCATCATTTTTTGATCGTAACACCCAAAGCACACCATCCCGTGCGCCGTTCGCCGAAACAGTCGGCGTTGCGGCGGTAGCTGGAAAGCGGGACCCGCTTGCAGCTTTCAGCATCAGTTTTCCGTCGTGTACGAAGAATTGACGGAGAGCGTCATTAGAGCTGTTGCTCAGCACGTACAAGTTGTGGTTCCAGTAGGCCATCGAACCGAAGACGCCGCCGCCTGGGCTAGGTATCGTTTGCACGGCCTGGCTGTCGTCGTTCGGCTGATAGTGACCCATGTGGTCGCGGTCGATCAGATAGATGGTTCCCCCCTTGCCGGCAATAACCACGAGGTGCCGATGCTGCCCCGATTGGAGTGGCAGTAGCACCGGGCCGCCCGAACCCAGATCACTATCGTCTGCATCCAGTTTGTCGACGTTGAACGGCGCGAAATAGTCGTCGAGCTTCAGACTTTGCCCTTTCAGTTTCAGCACACTATCTCCGTAGTCGCGCCTGCCCTTGGCTGCATCAAAGCCCCCATTTCCCGTCGCTAGAAACAGGTTGCCACTCTCGTCGGCCGCCGGTCCTGTGTCGCTTGCCCAGATGCCACTGTCACCCCCGTCAGGAGATGCATTGAAGACTGCTTTCTGTTTGAGGGTTTGCGCGTCATAAGCCATCACCCAGCCGTGGTAGGGCCCGACATCGCAGGAAGAGGCCCAGGTAAGATAGACCAATCCACTTGCCAGCAGGAGAGAGGCGCGAGGATTCTCGCGCAACGGATCAAATTCCACTTTCCCCGATTGGCTACCCGTTCCCCTTCCGTTGATCGTGGCCTTGATGTCGACGGGGCCTCCGAACTTTTCGAGCCCGGTTGTTACCGCCAGCGCGTGCAAACGCTGCTTGTAACGAGGTGACGGCGACCGTGTCCGCTCTTTGGTACGCACTAGCACGTACAGCGTTCCACTGTCCGCATCAATCACAGGTGTCGATGTAATTCCAACCTCTGGCTCGATAAAGGGGCATTGGACGTCGTCCGCGGGAACGGTCGTGACACCCTGCCTGAGAAAGGTCACTCGCCAGAGGGGTGAGGCGGGATGGCCGTAGGCGTCGAAGGCATATATGCTGTCGTGCTCAGTTGCAATAAACAGCACGTCGTGCCGACCCTTGCCAGGTATGTCCAATCCTGTAAGAAAGAGTGGTTGCGAATAGACGTCTCCGTCAACCTTTAGGGTGAATAGCTTTCCAAAGTGACGGACGTTCACATTGCGCGGAGTAAGGGCGGTTTCGAATCGGTTAGCGCCGCTGCGCGTGTTGTCATACTGCGACGTAGTCACACTCTGCGCGCCGGTGGGAAGTGCAATAGCCAAAACCAGGATCAGTATAGATAGCTCGGCCAGCGCCTCGGAAATGCTCATAAGGATTCACTCCCCTTTTCCAGCCACCGGAACTGCGCTCCCGCTATTCGAGCCGAAGCGCGGTCATCGGATCGACGCGAGTTGCTCTTTGTGCCGGAATCCAAACGGCGCAGAGAGAAACTGTGCTGAGAAGCAGCGGCGTAATGACAAAAGCGATCGGATCCCACGCTTTGACACCGAAGAGGAAGCTGACCAGGAATCGAGTGAGCCAGAATGCGCCACCGATGCCGAGGACTACGCCGAGGCCTGCGAGGATCATGCCCTGACCGATGACCGTGTTGCGTAGATTCGACGCCTGCGCTCCCAGCGCCATGCGCACGCCGAGTTCGCGCGTGCGCTGCTGGACTGCGTAAGACATGACTCCATAGACACCAATAGCGGCCATCAGCAATCCAGCTGCTCCAAAGATGACGAGGAGCTGCATATTGAAGCGCTCACGCGCCGTGCTGCGCGCCTCGACGTCGGCCATGGTCCGCACATGGGCGACCGGCATGGCCCCGCTGGCGTCACGCAGCGCAGCTTCAAGGGGAGCTCGCAGAACGTACGGATTGACGCGGCTGCGCACGATCCACCAGAGCGGCGCCACCCGGAAGTTGAGTACAGTCACCGTGTCCGGCATTTGTGCGATAGGAATGTACATCGTCGGAAAAGGATCGCGACGGACACCGGCATCGCGCGTGTCGCCTACGACGCCAACGATCTGGCGGGGCGGCTCGCCAAACGCCGGGCCCCCCGCTCCAATCTGAATACGGTCCCTCAGCGGGTCGCTTTCGGACCAATACTGCCGGGCCATCGCCTGGTTGATAATAACCACCCCAGGTGCGGCACTATCATCCTGCTCGGTAAAGGCGCGACCACGCAACAAAGGAATTTCAAAGGTTGAGAAATAGCTCCACGAGATGGAAAAAAAGCCTGCCGTGCCGGTGAAATGCATCTCGCCCCTGGGGCGTCCCAAGACGTCAAAGCCCATCCCGAAACAGCCCTGCAGCGGCAGGCAGCTACTCGCGCACGCGTCGAGCACTCCCGGGACAGCCATGAGGCGCTCCCGACCGTCGCGAACGATCTCGGCAACGGGGGCCGTTGTTTGAAAGTGGCTCCCACTTATCGACATGGACGCGCTGAGCACGTTGTGAGTGGTGAAACCGGGGTTGACATCCTGCAAGTTCAGGAAAGTCCGGATGAGCAAGGCGGCTCCGATGACGAGAACCACGGCAACAGCTATCTCGCTTACCACTAGCAGGGAGCGAATCTTGCCATGCCGAAGGCCCATGCCGGAACGTCCCGAATGCTCGTTGAGCGACGTAGTGAGATCGTGTGCCGACGCGGAAATCGCGGGCGCCAAGCCGAAGAAGATGCCGGTAAGCAGCGAGATTCCCAAGGTGAACAGCAGGACGCGGGGATCAAGTGTGACCGCTGAGCCGTTCTCGCCGATTCGAGGAATATCGCCGGGACTAATGCTTAGCAGCAAACGCACACCTGCGAACCCGATCATCAGGCCCAGCAAACCGCCCGCAAGAGATAATGCGAGGCTCTCGATCAGCAGTTGCCGAATGATCTGTCCGCGCCCAGCTCCCAGAGCCGCACGGGTTGCAAATTCGTGCCTTCGGACTGAGGCTCGCGCAAGCATGAGGTTGGCCACGTTGGCACAGGCGATGAGAAGCACGAACCCCACGGCTCCGAGCAGAACCATGAGTGGGAAGCGAGTACTGCCAACCAAAGACTCCTGCAGCGACACCGCCCCGAACCCGCCGTGGGGTGGCAGCGCGTCGCTGCCATAAGCGCGGCGGAACTGGTCAGCTACCAACGCGAGCTGCGCATTTGCCTGAACAACGGTGATGCCCGGCTTCAGACGCGCCGCGACGTTGAAGTGGCGGGCCATCTCTCGCGAACTCGGATCAAACTGAAAAGGAATCCACAAATCTACGGGACTCTCGGTGACAAACTCGCGACCGATGACGCCGACAACCAGCCAGGGCTGGTCGTCGAGTCGGATTGTGGAGCCGACGATTTTGGGGTTGGCGCCGAAACGCTCGTTCCACAGACCGTAACTCAACATGGCCACGTGACCGCCGTTTGGACTATCTTCTGCTGCGGTGAAAGTGCGTCCGGCAACGACGTGAGCGCCGAACAAAGCGAAGTATCCGCTGGTGACATGCATGCCGAGTACCTGCTCGGGATGGTCTCCGCCAGCGAGGTTCGTTCCGGCTCCGCCCCAATCGTAAGCGGCTACCTGCTGGAAGATGTTGGATTGCTGCTGCCAGATGTTGTACTCGGGGATGCTCGCGACCGGAATTGCTCCCTGGTTGCTGGTGGTCACCACTTGTACCAGAGACTGTGGGTCGGGATAGGTCAGGGGCTTGAGGAGTACGGCATCGACCACCGAAAACACTGCGGTGTTCACGCCAATGCCGGCAGCAATGACGAGGAGCGCGATCGATGTGAATCCTGGCATTCGCGCAAGAGAACGCACGGCAAAGCGCAGGTCTCGCCATCCCTCTTCAAGCCAGGGGAAAGTTCGATAGCGACGTAGGATCATATGCTTTCCTCTGCCGCTGATTCGATCGAGCCCACCGAAATCACCCGGATAGTCGCTAGTGAACCTTCTCAGCCAGTATCGACTTCATGTTTGGCGGCGCTCCTACCGGCCGGATTTCGGCATGCGTGTCGTCCTTCAAGGTCACATTGAATTCAAAACCGTCCGTGACTGTGATGTGCAGTGCGGAACCTTCCAGGCTTGCCTTGGCGATCCGCTTTGGCGCGCCGTCTTCGGACGGCTCAGCCCGAAGTAATCCTCCATCACTTTTCAGCGCGATTCGAGATCCGGTAACGGTTCCCGTAAAGCCGGATCCGTCCCGAACCAGAGTCATAGTGGCGAAATTCCTTCCATCGAACATCCAGTGCCAGGTTCCAGCGAACTTTTCTGCCGTGTTGGAAGGCTCAGATCTTGCTTGCAAGCTCATCGCGTGCGCGAGCACTGCGCCCGTGCCAAACGTAATGCCCGTTGCCAGGGCAAGCCCGATTACAGCAGTTCGCGACAACGAAAGTGTTTTCTCGGTCAGCATCATGATTCGAGTCTCCAGATTGTCACCATCGAAGATACCCAGCGCCGGTGCGTTGCCACGAGGAACGTGGAAGCACAGTGACGCCAGGTGTAAGAGTGTGTTGGCATACGAACGGCGCTTCCCAAGACGGGCAGCGGCATAGTCGTCGCAGGCAAGCTCCCGCGTCTGCGAGATCTTTGACATCAGATAGCCGACGCCGGGGTGCCAGGCCACAGGCAGCGAGATCAATTCACATAGGATGTGGACCAGAAAGTCTCTGCGACGGATGTGGCCATATTCATGCGCAAGAATTGCCGAGAGCTCTTGTTCGCCGAGGGCTGGCAGCACTTTACTGGGCAGCAAAATGGCGGGATGAAATACCCCGACAGTTACGGGATCGTCAATGGCTGTAGATTCTAGGAGAGCGACCGGCTGCTTGGCCTCGATGATTTGGCTGGCCATCCCAACTTGGGCAGGAGAAAATACCGATGCGTCTCTCCGCAGCCGATGAACTCGATGAACAGCTCGGCTGAAGCGGGCCAGCCGAAGCAGAACAAGCACCCCCCAAATACCGACGATCCAACTTTGGAACCCAGGCGCGATTGTGAACTGCTTATGCTGCTTAGAATGACCCTGCCAACTCCAAAAACGGTGATTCGCCCCTCCAGCGTCCGAGGGAACCTGCTGCTGAGATTTCTCTGCGACTACGGCTGAGGGCGATTGCCAAAGGGTGTTGATAACCGGAGCCGCCAGACAGAAGAGGAGCACTGTGAGATAGAAGGAATATTGATGCTTTGCTCTTGCCTTCGCGACGAGACGCGAGAAGACCGCCGCCACGATGGCAAAGAGTCCAATCTGCAGGAACGCATTCAACACCAAATCGAATACGGTCTCTCGAATTAGGCTCATTCCGGCTCCTCCTCCGCGCTCTCACTGGCTTGTAACTTTGCCTGTAACTCCGCAAGTTTTTGCGCGTCGAGCTGCTTGCTCCGAACCAAAGATAGGAGAAGGTCGTCCACTGACCCTCGAAAGACCTTCTGCAAGACGTCCTTGATAGCATGTGAGTTGGCTGCCTCTTGAGAAAAGGTGGCGCTGTACTCGTATGCACGTCCAACGAGCTTTCTCTTCACTTTTCCTTTGCGGTGCAGGACATTCAACGTGGTCTGCACGGTGGTATAGGCAAGCTGTGGCTCACCCGTCAGCCCCTGCGAGACCTTCTGGACATTTCCTGCGCCACCTTCCCAGAGCACGCGCATAATTCGTCGTTCTAAAGGGGTCAGGACTCTGGCTTTTGTCGGCATCGATTCAAACCTCCCCGCTCTCCTATGCATATAGGAGAGCAGTACATTTGTCAACTATAGTCATAGGAGACGCGGCGAAGCCTCGTCAGCCGCATGGTTCTCTCGGTGTAGAACCGGAAATTCGTGATCACTCGGCTACTTCAGCCCGAGTCACTCTTCGACCAAGTTTCCAGAGGACCGTCATTCATGCCTCTGTACGCCAAGTCTTCGCCTGTTGAGCCGATCACGGAAAAGCTGATTCGCCAAATTGTTCCCAGGGTAATCCGAGTCAACACAACATAAATAAACTGAGGCATGTAGTGGGGTGATCCTCCGAATAGGAGGAACCGCATGTTCAAAACCTTATATCGTTGTGCGCGCATAGCCGGTCGGCATCAGAACGGTCCTGCTGGACGGTCACGGCTCGCTTACCTGGAGCACCTCGCGGCGGGCGGTGCCACTCGAATCAAACTGCCGCGGAGAGATAGAGAGCGTTTCCGTCGCGGTCCTGAAAAGTCGCACGCCGGACAGGATAATGAGACCGTTGGAGAACTCCGGCGAGGCTGAGGCCGCCTTTCGTTCCTTCCGCGGGCTTGGTGTCGCTGGACGTGATATGCGCGTGAGAGTCAGCGCAACGTGTGTGCCGGACCCAACTTTTGAAATCGTATAACCGTCCTCGGCCAATTTATCGTAGGCACTCACAACGGTGTTGCGAGAGATCCCTAACGCTTTTGCGAGCGCACGAGTGGAGGGCAGTCGATCTCCATTTTGAAAGTGAGAAGAAAGAATCTGTTGGCTTAGAGCGAGGCATAGACGTCGATGCAGAGGACCAGAGAAGCGTTCAAGCGCGATTGAAGGCATTCTCAGTGATGGTGGATGCTTAGCCATGTGTTGAGCTTCTTCGCAAAATGGTACTCTTTCCATCGCAAAATGGCACTTGCGCGCCGGCAGTTGGCAACCTAGAGTTGGGATCAATTTAGCCTCGCAAGGAGGAGCCATGGCCGTTGTCACTATATTTGTCTCGAATATGGATAGGGCCGTCCGGTTCTATACCGAAGTTCTTGGGATGAGAGTGGAATATCGGTTCGGTGATCAATGGGCGAGCCTCAAGACCGATGATGGGATGACCGTAGGTTTGCATCCAGCTTCCAAAGAATCGCCTGCCGGAAGAAAGGGTTCGATCACCATCGGATTTGAGGTCTCGGAATCGATTGAAAGAGCCGTTACGGCGATGAAGGACAAGGGTGTGAAGTTCGTCGGTCCAATTGTAGACGACAAAGAAATCAAAGCTGCCCATTTCGAAGACCCCGACGGTAATGAGATGTATATCGTGGAAGCACAACAGCAATGGAAGCAGTACGACAAGACCAAAGCCGCCACCTAGACCGCATACCTCCGAGTTTACGAAGCCAACGACGGTGGCTCGCAAGCTCCCCGAACTCCCGTCGTGGGAAGTATGAAGCTCCATTTATTGACTGGTCTAGCCACCTTCCGGGTGGTCGCTACTCGGAAACTGGCCCAATGAGGACAAGCGAAACCTTCCCTTCGACAACGCGTCATGGTTGAATGTGGGCCTTGAATGGCGTTGGCCTGAGGGAAAAGAGCATGGTAATCTGCGACCGCTT
>WNFP01007068.1_pt1 | contig 12102 bp, 9 predicted proteins | sample 5400201 | NCBI WGS metagenome assembly WNFP01 (sample SAMN13153355, study PRJNA577476) | soil metagenome | isolation source: 115 cm saprolite under Madrone tree | place: USA:California | collected 2016-06-14
CTGGAACATCCCTGCCAGGCGCTGGCCGATTACTTTACCTTGCTGGAGAGATTCGGGGATCTGAAGAAACTGTGCTTGGCCTACGTTGGCGACGGGAATAACGTGGCCCACTCTTTGCTCCTGACTGCGGCCACTCTAGGCTCCAGAATACGAATGGCTACACCGGAGAGCTACGGCCCCGAGGCGCAGATTGTTGCCGACGCGCAGGATATCGCGCGACAGACCGGCGCCGTCATCGAGATCCTCAACGACCCCCACCAAGCTGTGGACGGGGCAGACGCGGTCTATACTGATGCCTGGACCAGCATGGGTCACGAGCATGAAGCAGACGAGAGGGACCGGATTTTCCCGCCCTATCAGGTGAACCAAAAGCTCGTGGCCGGCGCGGCGCCTCACGCCGTCTTCATGCACTGTCTGCCCGCGCACCGCGGGATGGAGATCACCGACGAAGTGATGGATTCGGAGCGCTCGGTGGTGTTCGATCAGGCGGAGAGCCGCCTGCACGTGCAGAAGGCCATCCTGTTACTACTGCTGGGCGGCAAGGTGGGCCGCTCGACTTCGAGGAATGCTCATGCCTGAGAAAGTGGTGCTTGCCTATTCCGGGGGACTCGACACCTCCATCATTATTCCCTGGCTGAAGGAAAACTACGCCTACGACGTGATCGCCATGGTCGGAGACGTGGGACAGGGGGACGACATCGAAGCCGTCGTCGGGAAGGCTTACAAAACCGGCGCCAGCAAGGTGATCGTCGAAGACATGCGCGAGGAGTTTCTTCGCGGATACGTGTTTCCAGCGTTGAAGGCCGGTGCAGTGTACGAGCATAAATATCTGCTTGGGACTTCGCTGGCGCGGCCGGTTATCGCCAAGCACCAAGTGGAGGTCGCTCTGCGTGAGGGCGCCACTGCGGTCGCACACGGCTGCACCGGCAAGGGAAACGATCAGGTCCGCTTCGAACTTACCTACCAGGCGCTGGCTCCCGAACTCAAAGTCATCGCGCCCTGGCGGGAATGGAACCTGAAGTCGAGGGAGGATTGCCTCGACTATGCGAAGAAGCGGGGAATTTCCGTGGCTGCCAGCCGAGAGAAGATCCATAGCCGCGATCGCAATTTGTGGCACATCAGCCACGAGGGGGGGGAATTGGAAGACGTAGGTAACGCCCCTCTCCCCAGCACCTGGCAGTTGACGCGTTCGCCGCAGGAGGCCCCGGACCGCGAGGAGCAAGTGGTCATCGGCTACGAAAAGGGAGTTCCGGTTTCGGTGAATGGCATGACGCTCGACCCGGTTTCACTGGTCGAGCTGGTGAATGAGATCGGCGGACGCAATGCCATCGGGCGGATTGATCTAGTGGAAAACCGTTTTGTGGGCATCAAGTCTCGCGGGTGTTACGAGACTCCGGGGGGAACGTTGCTGATTTTGGGCCACCGCGAACTCGAAGCTCTCTGCCTGGAGCGGGATGTGATGCACTTCAAGCAGCACATCGGGTTGAAATATGCGGAGCTGGCGTATTTCGGCCTCTGGTTCACTCCCTTGCGAGAGGCGTTGGACGCATTCGTCGAGAGCACGCAGCGAGACGTGACGGGCACGGTGACCCTTTCTTTGTACAAGGGCAACGTGTCGGTGGTCAGCCGCCATTCAGAGAATTCGCTCTATCGCACCGATCTCTCATCCTTCACCATGGGCGACAGCTACGATCAGAAAGACGCGGAAGGCTTCATCCGCATTCTGGGGCTGCCGTCACGCTCCCGCGCTCGGGCACGGGCGGAAGCTGCGAAATCCGAGGTGTCGCGATCCGAGGTGACGAAATGAAGATGTGGTCGGGGCGCTTCCGACAGTCTCTCGATGCCGACTTCGAGCGCTGGCAGCGGTCCTTCGAGTTTGACCGGCGCCTGCTGCGGGAAGAGCTGGCCGCCAGCCGTGCCCATGCAGGCGCGTTGAAGACGGCGGCAGTGCTGTCTTCGAGCGAGCTGATTGCCATCCTCCAGGGTCTGGAGCAGATTGCCGAAAAGGCCGCCTCCTCACCGGCGTTCCTGGAGAACAACGAAGCGGAGGATGTACATCACTTCGTTGAGAAGCAACTGGTCGTCCTGATTGGCGATACCGGATACAAGCTGCATAGCGGCCGCAGCCGTAATGAGCAGATTGCCACCGACCTGCGGCTCTACGTTCGGGCTGCAATTGATCAGATGCGAGTTGATCTTTCGGATTGTCTCAGTGCTTTTCTTGACCGTGCGGAGCAGACGGGAAATTCGGCGATGCCCGCCTACACTCACCTGCAGCGTGCCGAACCGGTGCTGGTCTCCCACTGGCTGCTGGCTTACGTCGAAATGTTTCTGCGCGACACCGAGAGGCTCACCGACTGTCGCAAGCGCGTGAATCTGTCTCCCTTGGGTTCCGGTGCTGTGGCCGGCGCAACCCTACCCCTGGATCGCCGTGCCATGGCTCAGGAACTCGGCTTCGATGGCCCAACTGCCAACAGCATCGATGCCACCAGCGATCGCGACTTCACTCTGGAGTTCGTGGGCGTACTTTCCGTACTCGCCATGCATCTAAGTCGTTGGGCTGAGGAAATGATTTTATTTTCGTCGCAGGAATATGGATTTATCCGACTGCCGGAGGCGTATTCGACCGGAAGCAGTGCCATGCCGCAAAAGATGAATCCTGATCTGCTGGAGCTCACGCGCGGCAAAGCGGCTCGCATTATCGGAGACGCGACCGCCTTGCTGGTCACCATGAAGGGCCTGCCCCTGGCCTACAACAAAGACTTGCAGGAGACCCAGCAACCGCTGTTCGATGCTGCAGATACCGTGCTTTCGCTGTTGCCGCTCGCATCCGGTTGGATGAAAGCGGTGGAATTCAATCACGAGCGCATGCAGCAAGCCTCGCAATCGGGATTCATGAATGCCTGGGCTGGGGCTACTTACCTGGTGCGCCGTGGAGTTCCTTTCCGGCTGGCGCACGAGCAAATCGGCAAGGCTGTACAAACTTGCATCGAAAGAAATTGTGAACTTGCAGATCTGCCGCTGGAGGAGTTGCGCCAGTTGAATCCAGTGTTCGATCAGGAATTCTATTCCTGCCTGAGTCTGCAGGCGGTGCTCCATATTCACGATGTCCCAGGGGGGACGGCGCCGGTGCGAGTTCGGCAGGCGATCACTGACGCCAGGAAGAAAGTGGAAGCAATGCGGGAGGAAGTTCATGCGCACGCGTGAAGCCCTTCTCCCCGATGCGGAGCAGATCCACGGCCTGATCGCGGCCTATTCCGGGGACGGAACCCTGCTGCCGCGGACCTTTGCCGAGGTTTGCGAGAACGTGCGCGATTTTTTCGTGCTGGAAGATCATGGCGAGATTATCGGCTGTGGCGCGCTTCATCTTTACGGTCCTCACCTGGCGGAAATTCGGTCGATTACCGTCGATCCTTCCCGTCAAGGCTCGGGAGGTGGCGAGCGTCTGGTGAAGGCATTGCTGGCCCAGGCCCGCAAGCACAAGGTCAGTTCCATCTGCCTGTTTACGCGCATTCCCGAGTTCTTCTCCCGTATGGGATTCGCTATGGCGCAGCGGGAGGATTTGCCCGATAAGATCCACAAGGACTGTTGCGTCTGTCCGCGGTTTCATTGCTGCGATGAGGTCGCCATGGTGCGCGGCGAACTGCCCAAATTCGCGATTCTTCCTCAGCCTACGAACTGGCTGGTGAAAATCGAGGTATGAAAGCTCGTGGCCTTCCCACAAAGATCTGCTGGCCCGTAGGATTTAGTTTCGCGGCCGCATGTGCTGGAATCAAGACTAGTGGCCGGCCTGACCTGGCGCTGGTGGAAGCCTGCCCGGGTACGACCGCAGCGGCGGTATTCACGAAAAACCGGGTTGTGGCCGCACCTCTCGAGGTGGGCCGTGCATCGTTGGCGGCCAGCCGCGGCCGGGTTCGCGCGGTTATTGTGAACTCGGGTAATGCCAACTGCGCTACCGGGCAATCCGGCATAAAAGCTTGCCAACGAGTTTGCCGGGCGCTGAGCGCATTGTTGGGAATACCGGCGACCGAGGTGTTTCCCTCTTCCACCGGGATCATCGGCGTTGCCTTGCCAGTAGATAAGATCATTTCCCGCTTGCCTGACCTGACAGCGGCGCCGGAAGCCACGGAGCAGGGAATCGCGAGTTTCGCCCATGCCATCATGACTACTGACACGCGGCCGAAATTGGCAGGCGCTGATTTTCATTCAGGAAAGGCGACGGTGAAGTTGCTGGGGATAGCCAAGGGCGCCGGCATGATTCATCCCCAACTCGCTACCATGCTGGTGTATCTCTTCACCGACATGGCGGCTACCTCAGCGGAATTGAGGCAGGTTTTGCGAGACGCCTGCGACCACAGTTTTAACTGCATTTCGATCGACGGAGACACCTCCACCAACGATACCGTGCTACTGCTGGCAAGCGGCCGGAGCGGCGTACGTCTGAAGAGCGCATCAGTCCCGGGAAAGTTTTCCACAGCCCTGCGACGGGTATGCCAGTCTCTGGCCGAGCAGATCGTGTCAGACGGCGAGGGAGTGCGGCACGTGATTCGACTCTCCGTCGAGCAGGCCAGGGACAGGGAAGAAGCGCGCCAAGTGGCCCAGACCGTGGCTCACTCCTTATTGGTGAAAACCGCGTGGGCAGGGGCGGACCCCAATTGGGGACGCATTCTCGCTGCCGTGGGAAGATCGGGGATCGCGGTTGATCCCACTGGAGTAAGCATCATGATTGGCGATCAACTGGTGTGCCGTGGCGGCGTCGCCTGTGCCTTTGACGAAAAACGGGCGCATCAGGCTCTTTCGCGTCCATCGAGCCAGATTCGCATCCGGCTGCAGCGAGGCCGCAGCTCCGCAGTGCTTCTCACTACCGATTTGACTGCTGAATACGTGCGCATTAACGCGGACTATTCTACGTAGCCCGATTTGGAACTTTGCCTCTAATGTCTTCTGAGCGAATTTCCCTTGGCGCCTACAGGATTATCCCGATGGTTTCGCCGAATAATCAGCGGTACGTTTGCATTACCCCAACGCGAAGGAGCTACATGGCAGGCGCTGGTTACCTCCCCATAACCGGCCAGCGCCTGCCGCTCCTGTGAGCCCGCGCTTTCTTGTTTCTCAGGCGTTCAGCTAGAAGTGGTCTTCCGGGCCGGAAAAAAGGTCCCACCTTTCAATACGGTCTCCACTGCCTGAGCCAGATCCCGGGCAGCATCTGCCTTGGCCACCGCGCCACGAATCCCATCGGCCTGAAGATGTTGGTAGACATCGTCGGACACATGCATGGAGAACAGGATTACGGGAATGTGCGGTTGGGCTCTGCTGATTTGACGGGCCGCCTCGAGGCCATTCATCACCGGCATGGTGATGTCCATAATGATGACATCGGGACGAGACAGAAGCGCCTTTTCCACCGCTTCCTGTCCGTTACTTGCCTCCGCGCAAACGCTCCAGCCGGACCGGAACTGAAGGAGGTTCCGAATTCCCATCCGCATAACTTCGTGGTCGTCGGCGACCAGGACCCGGACCCGGGGATGCGGCGCGCCATAGGCCGTTGTTGTTGCCATGCTCATATAGTTGAGTCTGCCAGCCTCCGGACTCGACGAAAAATCGAAATGCTGTCTTCCTGACGCAAGCCAGAGCTGCGTCAAACTGGCCAGAGAAAAATCTTTTCGATGTCTGAAGCGTACCCGCGCTGGCTTCTCTAAGACAATGGCCCCAGAGTGTGGGTGGTTGGCACAAAAGTGTTAAGGTGAGCTGCTCGACGAAAAGACAGGGAATCTTGTATGGTCGTCACCAAACGAAAATGAAAACTGCTCCCTCGCTCACTCGCCTGATCGCTCTTCTCTTACTCGCCTTCGCCCTGCCACCTTCTCTTCGCGCGCAGTCGCATCATACCCAGTCCAAGCCGGCTGCAGATCTCCTCATTCGTGACGCCAAGATCTGGACGGTGGATAAAAGTCATCCCACCGCTCAGGCCGTCGCCGTGCTAGGTGACCGCATCGTCGCGGTTGGGTCAAACGACGAGATCGAAGCCTGGCACGGCGCGCGCACGCGCGTTATCGATGCGTCGGGCAAGCTGTTGCTGCCGGGCTTCAACGACGCCCATGTGCATTTTGTCGACGGCGGCCTGGCGCTTGACACCGTGCAACTGAACGATGCCACCAGCGCGGACGAATTTGCCCGCCGCATCGCTGAGCGTGCCCAGGGGACACCGAAGGGCGAGTGGGTTTCGGGCGGTGAATGGGATGAGACCAAATGGAATCCGGCCAGAATGCCGACCAAAGAATTAATCGACCCTGCGACTCCCGACACGCCGGTGTTCGTGAGCCGCTACGACGGCCATATGGCCCTGGCCAACTCTGTCACGTTGCGGCTGGCGGGCATTACAGCCAATACTCCAGATCCTCCTGGCGGGGTCATCGTTCGCGATGCGCAAGGGAATCCCACCGGAGCGCTCAAAGACTCTGCCATGGATTACGTGTACAGGGTCGCGCCGCCCCTCTCGCACGAGCAACGGCTGAAGGCAATAAAACGTGCCTTGGCGCACGCCGCCTCTCTTGGTGTCACCAGTGTGCAGCACATGAATCCAGAATACGCGGACATCGCCGTCTACCAGGAGTTGCTGCAGCGCGGCGAACTAACCGCGCGCATCTATGCTGCCCCCCTCATCCCCGGCGTCGATGATCAGGTAAAAATTGGCGTCCGGCACGCCTTTGGTGGTCCGTTTCTCCGCATCGGTGCTCTCAAAGCCTACGCGGACGGTTCCCTTGGCTCCGCCACAGCTTATTTCTTCGACCCGTTCACCGATCAGCCCAACAATCACGGGCTGCTCTCTGACGAAATGCATCCAATTTCCCTGATGCAGGATCGCATGATGAGAGCGGATGTCGCGGGCCTGCAGATTTGTGCTCACGCCATTGGGGACCAGGGCATTTCGATCATCCTCGATCTCTACGGCGAAATCGTGAAAGCCCACGGGGAGAGTGACCGCCGATTCCGTATCGAGCATGCGCAGCACATGGCGGCAAGAGACTTCGACCGCTTTGCCCAATTGCACGTGATTGCGTCCGTCCAGCCCTATCACGCCATCGACGATGGGCGCTGGGCCGAGCAACGCATTGGCCACGAACGGGCCAGCCGTACTTACGCGTTTCGCACCTTTCTGAACCGTGGCGTACGCCTGGCCTTGGGTACCGATTGGAATGTCGCTCCCCTCAACCCGATGCTGACCATCTATGCCGCCGTCACCCGCGCGACTTTGGATGGCAACAATCCCAACGGCTGGTTTCCCGAGCAGAAACTTACCGTTCCGGAAACCGTCGAAGCCTACACCTTGGGTTCCGCATACGCGGAATTCCAGGAGGGGGAGAAGGGTTCGATCACACCGGGCAAGCTGGCGGACATGGTCTTGCTCAGCGACGATATCTTTGCGATCGATCCGGCAAAAATCCGCGAGGTCACAATCGTGACGACAATTGTTGGCGGAAAAACGGTTTGGGATGCGAATGACGATGCGATTCGCAAAAAAGGGCACTGACGTGGCCTTGCCGGTAGAGTTTTTTGCACAGGGCAGGATGTACTAATGGCCATCTTGACGCCGTTTCAATTCGAGGCTAACTTCCATTAAGTTTTTTCTAATGCTCGTCGCGGATACGTGAAAAGCCGCGCCAGGCAGCCACTTTCAAGCCAGTTCGACCGAACGCAGCGCCGCCAAACCTCTTGGCGGGGTCGGGCTCGTTTGACACAAATCGCGCCTCTCCCAGTAGTAAAAAACCTGGCTGACGCCGGGGTGATCTCACACGTGCATGGAGGTGCAGCGTGAAACACAGAAGTCTGCTAGCGGTTGTGGGTCTCGCGTTGACGGTAATCGTGAACGCAGGAAGCCTTGAGGCTCAGCACGATCCTGGGCCACGTGGTGGTGCCGCGGGAGCGGGGGGATTGTTTCCCGGATTGAGTCCCAACGAACAGTCCTTCTTCAACCAGGCGATTGGGGCCTTCATGGAAATAGATTCGGTCAGTGGAAGCATATCGGGAGAACCCGGATCCGGCTTGGGACCGACGTTCAATGGCAACAGTTGTGCGCAGTGTCATGCGCAACCGGCGATCGGCGGGAGCAGTCCGACCCCGAATCCGCAAGTCGGGCTCGCCAACCTGGATGGCGCCCAGAACACCGTTCCTTCGTTCGTTACCACGGATGGTCCGGTACGCGAGGCTCGATTCATCCGGAACCCCGATGGCTCGCTAGATGGCGGGGTTCATGGCTTGTACACAATCGCTGGTCGAAGTGACGGTGAAGGCTGCAATCTTGCCCAGCCAAACTTTGCTCAGCAACTTACGGCCAATAACGTCATCTTCCGCATCCCGACTCCGATCTTTGGGCTCGGCCTGGTGGAGGCCACTCCGGACTCAACCTTGCAAGCGAATCTGGCGGCGAATCGAGGAGTCAAGTCTCAGTTCGGCATCAACGGTAGTTTCAACATGAGCGGCAATGATGGCACCATTACCCGCTTTGGCTGGAAGGCGCAGAACAAATCGTTGATGGTGTTTGCTGGTGAAGCCTATAACGTGGAGCAGGGTGTATCCAACGAGGCGTTCGGAAACGAACGCTCCGCGGTTGCCGGTTGCGTCTACAACGGATCACCGGAAGACGCCACCAAAATGCTTACCGACGCCGGCAGCCCAACCGGTACCGAGGCGGAGATGTCATCGGACCTGGTGAACTTCGCCGCCTTCATGCGTCTGTCGGCGCCACCTACCCCGGCGCCGATGTCGGCCTCGGCGGCAAATGGGGCGAACCTGTTCAACAGCCTGGGCTGCACTCTTTGCCATACTTCCACCCTGACTACCGGCATGGCGAAGTCGGCCGCCATGTCGAATGTCACATACCACCCATTCTCCGATTTTGCTCTCCATCACATGGGCTCACGTTTGTCGGACGGGATCAACCAGGGGGCGGCCGGTCCCGATCAATTCCGCACAGCTCCGCTTTGGGCGCCTGTTTTTCCTACACGATGGACGCACCTCCGACTTGTTGCAGGCGATCCAGGCCCACGCCTCAAGCTGCACCAGCCGCACCAGCCAAAGTTGCGGCTCGGAAGCGAATGGCGTGGTCCGCAGATTTAATTCGCTCAGCCGCTCGCAGATGCAGGATGTGTTGAATTTCCTGCGTTCCTTGTAAGGTGTTCGGCTCGTTCAACCCGGGATCGTGGAGGCTTTTTCTGAAGCTCTCCCCGGTCCCCTCCATTGTTTGCGTCATGGCGATTCCGGTTAGCCTTGTTCTGCTGGCGCTTCTCGCGTCCGCGTCCGCCCAGGGAGCGTCTTCCGCTGCCTGTGAGCTGTCCCCGGAGATCCGCGCCGAGCTGGGGAGGGCTACGAAGGTCGTGGCTGATCCCTCTGATTTCGATAAGCATGTTGCCCCGCTGCTCGCGCTTCGCCAGCGCCATCCGCATGACCTGCTGGTTCACGAGCTCTATCAGGATGCGGTGGAAAGGCACGGGATCGAAGGTCACTTGAGAAAGCTGACCGAGGAATACCAGGTCTTCTCCATGCAGCACCCTGACGAACTGATTTACGACTACCTGTATGCCCGCAGCCTGATCGGACGCAACACTCCCTCCGCGATCCGGCAGATCAACAAACTTCTCGTGGAGCACCCGGACTTTGCGCCGGGCCACGGCTCGTTGGCTGAAATATACGCTTCCGCCGCTTTCTGGGACCGTGAAAAAGAGAAAGGCGAGCGGGGGCGTTTTCTCGAACTTTGTGCCGGGTCCGTGTTGCAGCAGCGTCCCGGAGCGCTGCCTGATCCGAGTCCGTCGGTCGATCAGGCGGAGCGCCTGCTGGCCGTCAACGCCGACCCAGACCATATCGCCGCACTGGCCGAGCAAGGCATTCGTGACGACGAATGGCGCCTGCAACGTATCCGTCCATTCGACTGGTACAGCGTCAACTACAAGCGCCAAAGCCTGCGCGACCTCCAGGCCAAGTACTGGAAAATGTGGAGCATTGAGGTTCGCTGTGATCGCCGGGCCGGTCACCCGGAAAAGGCTGCCGAGTTGCTTGCGGTGATGGACCAGCGGGCGGGACTACTGCAGAAACATTCCGATCCTGTTTCTTGGGACGCTTTGGCCACGCTAGTCCGTCTGTATGAAGAGGAAAGTCAGAACGACTCGGCAATGCGAAGGCTTGACTCTATGCGACAATTCCTAGCCCAGCATCCCGACCCGCAGCGTACCGCTCAGCTAGAAGAGTTGCGAAAGCAAATTGCAGGACAGAATAAGTAGTTGCCTCGCTCGGCGAAGGAGTCGCCGAGTCGCAGGACCTTCTGGCTGAACTTAGCAGGGCCAGGCATTAAACTAGGATCAACGCCCCTGGGTTTCGGTCCGGAGCAAATCGTCTATCGTTTCCCGCCGCCGGATGAGCTTCACCACCTTGCCATCGACCAACACTTCCGGAGGCCGCAGCCGTGTGTTGTAGTTTGACGAGAGCACCATGCCGTAAGCTCCGGCGTCCAAAATGGCGAGCAGGTCGCCATCATCGGTTGCAGGTATTTCACGGCCGCGGGCGAAAAAATCGCCGGTTTCGCAGATCGGACCGACGACGTCGACGGTTTCCCGGCGCGGGGAATTCGCATCCTCGTTTGCTGCAACCATGTTTACGGGAACGATCTCGTGATACGCGTCATAAAGCGAAGGCCGGACGAGATCGTTCATGGCGGCGTCCACCACCAGAAAGTTCTTCGGACCGTTCGTCTTCCGGTACAGCACACGGGTGAGCAACGCGCCCGCGGGCCCAACAATGGCGCGTCCCGGCTCGAGCAGCAGATGAACCTTCAGCCTACGAAGGGGACGCCACAGTTCCCCGGCATACTCGGCGGCCTGTTCCGCGAATCCGCGTGACTCTTGTTCCCCGTATGCGATGCCCAGACCCCCACCGGCATCCACGTATCGGATAGGTTGGCCGTCGGCTTGCAGCACGCGCACCAACTCCGCCACTCGCTCCATCGCCATCGCGAACGGTTGTACGTCGGTGATCTGTGAGCCAATGTGAACGCTCACGCCTTCAATCCGGAGGTACCTTGTTCCGGAAGCTTGCGCATATAGCTTGCGCGCCTCGCTGATAGGAATCCCAAACTTGTGCTGGTGGAGCCCGGTCGAGATATAAGGGTGGGTGTTGGCCGGAACGTCAGGGTTCACGCGCAACGCGATCCGCGCCTTTTCTTTGGTTCGCGCTGCACACTCCGCCAGCCGCCACAACTCGGCTTCGCTTTCCACGTTGAAGAGCAACACGCCGGCCTTGAGGGCAGCCTCCATTTCTCCGGCTGTCTTGCCCACTCCGGAGAACACGACTTTTCTGGCGGCCCCCCGGTCCACGCGCAAGACACGCTCCAGTTCTCCGCCGGAGACCACGTCGAATCCGCATCCCATTCCGGCTAACAGTCGAAGAATACCCAGACTGGAATTGGCCTTGACCGAATAGCAGACCGTGTGTGGAATTTTGCGGAAGGCATGCTCGAAGTTGCGCATGCGCTCACGAATGGTGGACGCCGAATAAACGTAAAGCGGCGTGCCAAAGCGCTCCGCCAATCGTTCGAGAGGAACATCGTCGCACTGCAGCGAGGCCCCTACGGGCCTGCGACGGAGAAATCCTTTCCGGATCTCGTGGTAGGAAAAGGCTGGTGGACGGCCTTCGCTCCGGTTTGCGCTGTGGTTCACTTGCGCTTGGGTTCGCCTTTCACCTTGATGGCAACCACGGTTTCGTCGTCAAAGGCTTCCTCTCCGCCGGCATGTTCAGTCACCGCCTTGAACAGCGACTTGACCACGCAATCAGCAGAGATCTCTGCGCATCCCGCGACAATTGTTTCCACCCGGGAGCGCCCGAACATGTCTCCGGCCCTGTTTCGGGCGTCGAGAATTCCGTCACTGAAGAACACGAACAGCTCTCCCGGTTTGGCTTTGAAGGTGAACTCGTCGTACTCGGCATCGTCAAACAATCCCAGAGGCAGGCCGGTGGCTTCAATCACCTCAATCTTGCCGTCATGGCAGTAGAGAGGGCGGGGCAGTCCGGAATTGGCAACCTGTAGGGAGCGGCTTTCATCGTCCCATACGGCGT
>WNFP01003833.1_pt1 | contig 12097 bp, 9 predicted proteins | sample 5400201 | NCBI WGS metagenome assembly WNFP01 (sample SAMN13153355, study PRJNA577476) | soil metagenome | isolation source: 115 cm saprolite under Madrone tree | place: USA:California | collected 2016-06-14
CGCAGCAGTCCGTTCTTCGCACAAGGAACGACTGCCAGCGACGGAAGAAAAGTAATGGCTTCCGCCTGATCTGGAGTGCGTACGGTGTTATCCAACGCTTCGAGTACAAAGGCCAGAGCAACAGCACTGGTAAGCCCAATCAGGAACCCTATTCCCAAATTACGAGGTATATCCGGCTTGAAGGGGCCGAGCGGAGGGCTGGCCAGATCAACAATATGGACATTTGTAGAACTGAGGCCTGCCAAGAGGCCCGCCTCTTTCAATTTCTGCATCAAGCTGTCGTAAAGCTGCCGGTAGGAATCAGCATCGCGCTTAAGCAAATTGTACTCAATGGCGCTCTGGTTTAATTGGCTGGCATCCTCCTTCTGCTGTTCAAAAGCTTGTCGTAGCATCTTCTCCCGTCCAACCGCGCCCATATAATCGTTATGAATTCTGTTGGTTGTCTTCTTTAGTTCGGCATCGATCGTATCGTCCAGCTGTTGCATGCGGTTCTTGAGTTCGACAACCTTTGGGTACGCCGACCCAAGTTGTACAGTGTCCTGAGCTAGCTCGTTTTTCAGCTCCGCCTGTCGTGCCCGCAACGATTGCAAAAATCCATTTTGGCTGACCATGGTGACTGCTTCAGGGTCAACAGACAGCGTCAACTGGTATATGGCTTGTTTCTGGATCCGATCAGCCTCCGCGGCCGTCAGTTCTTTGTTCAATTCATCGAGCTTTGACGTAATGATGTTCTGTTTTTCGTCAGCCCCCACAATGCCATGCTCTTTTTGGTAGCGTACGAGCTTTGCTTCGGAGATCTCAACCTTCACCTGCACGTCTGAGAGCTGTTTGGTCAACCACTCAGCTGCCTGACTTGTTGCGTCGAAACGAGTTTTGAGATTCTGCTCAATATACGTGCTAATCAGAGCGTTCACTGCGTCCGCTGCAGCACGCGGGTCGGGGCTGACATAAGCGATTTCAACTACGCGAGTGTCAGGGATCACTGCGACCTGGAGGCCATCCTTAAATCTGCGGGCCAGCTGGGCTTGTTGCTCCTTGCTGGGTTGAGGAGGGCCTGTCAAAGACGCATTGGGATTCATATTGGGAGCATTCGCCGTTGACGCTTTAAACTGTCCATCGGACTCGAACTTTCGAATGACCTGCAGCGCAAGTGAGTTGCTCTGTAAGATTCTGAGCTGAGTCGCCAATTCGACAGGCAAGGAAACATCCTGGTCATCCGTGGCAGTATTTTCTTTGAATCCCAGCGGGTTACGACTTTCCTTATTAATCGTGATTTGCCCCACAGCTCGGTACATCGACGTTGTACGCAACGAGACGATAACCGCCGCCGCAATCGCGAACGTGAGTACACTCAGGATCACCCATCGACGGTTGAGCAGAACTTGCCAGTAATCGAACAAGAAGAATTGCTGATCGTTGGAAGAGAGCTGCTGGTCGGCGGCAGTTGGGGCTAAGTCCAGGATCTCCGGTCCGGTCCGTCCCAGTTCTGAAGTTCCACCGAGTAGATTTCTCGAATTCATCTGCACGACCCTACGCTCAGTCCTTGTGGCAAAATCATCTTCGATTGCCAGACTTGTCAAGTCTGCTGATTTCCCTTGCTTGTAGTGGTAGTAGTGAAGTTCCCCAGCACGAGGACTTACAGTCGCTCGCCAGTCTGCATGGCGGGTTTATCATTGAATCCGATGCGTAGCGGTTCAGGCTATAAATGAGAAACGAGCACGACTCTCCAGAGTGCATGAGCCGGTCCGTACATCCCCGTGGGCGAAGCGAGTCCCGCGACGAACGCCCGGATGGGCTAGTATACGGACTTGCGGGGCCACCCCTAAATCCGCGGAACACCTGCGGTTGTCGCTGTAACGCCGCCATCTGCTCAAGCAACAACATCTGACATACCCCGAAAAAATGTCCTGTATTATCCATCCTGGTGAGGTGCTGCCTTGCGGTAGACCGTCAGAACGACTCCGTTAGTCAGAGTGTGCAGCTCGTAATCGCATTTCTCCGTCAGATCAATTACCACACGCGTGCGTGGAGACTGCGCTCCGTTCTCTACAATGCGAACGGCCTTAACGGCGCCTCGTCCCACGGTTATGCGATGCACGTTAAAGGAAAGCACAGCATCTTGAAAATCCATTACCACGCGGTCAGGATCGCTCAAGGTACTCAGCTTCGGAAGAGCCCCGTTGCCGCGAGTGCTAATTTCGATACAGGGCTGACTGTCTTCGCACCCGACCGTGAGATTCTCAATAGTAATCGGCCGCGCGGCGAAATCGGACGCTGTCTCGATCACCTCCTGTTTTCCTGGTACTAGCCCCCTCGCGTCTGCAGTCAGTTCAGTCTTGTCGGTTTGGGTCCGAGCGATCGAGGCATTTGCCAGTAAGGTCTCCTTTCTCATGGGTGTCGCCCAGAAGACTGCGATGAGCAAGAGAGCCAGGACTAAATACCTGGCAAACTTAAAGCGCAATGTAGAATTGTTTCCTATCCAGACGCCGAAGCCACCTACGGATGGCTCTTCCTTGCTACCACCAGTCATTCGCGAGTTCCATCCCAACTGAGGTTTCGGGTTTCCGGTGCTTGTCTCGTTAGAATGTGCACCATCTCTTGTTTTCGGGGGTGCTGCCACAGGTATTTCCGAGCCGTGGGACTTTACACTTTCCGCACGATAGTCGCGGTTCCGCTGAACACGGGTCTCCAGCGGACTCGCCAACCACTGCCGAATAGGGTGCTCTCGCACGAGTGAGGCGTCCGGAAAGCAATTTTGCATCCACAGGCTGAAATTCTCCTCTGGATCGGGGTCAAACAAAGGCGGCATAGGTGGCTCGGGCTCCCGCATCCCTCGAGACGAGCCAGCAACTTCCTTCACTTTCGTGGATTGGCGGTGCAAATCGGCACTCCTTCCTCGGCGAGGTTTAGATCGCGTGCAAAAAGCAGGCAGCGATTCGAGGTGCTTTCATTAAGTCTCTGGCTGCGGCGTCATGCTTGATGTGTCTGCCCATCGCGTTTCTTTACTCCGAATCTCACTGTGTTGACCTTTTAAGGCACGCCCAGTGACAAGAATGCTTCTCATGCGATCTTCTATTCATGGGCAGATTCAATTGGATTTGGGCATAGAAGTGCCGAAGCCGTTCGAGTACAAGCTCATGATCGAAATTCTCGACTATATGGTTGCGCCCCTTGCGACCTAGTTCAGTCCGTCGCGCTTCATCCTGCGCCAAATTCTCGATCGCAGCGACAAGAGCGTTAGAATTTTTGATTGGCACGAGAATGCCAGTTTCATTGCGTTTAACAACTTCCCGGCAGCCACGAATGTCAGTCGCGATCACTGGTAACCCCATCGCGGCCGCCTCCATGCAGGCTCGAGGCACGCCCTCCCGATGAGAGGGCAAAACAAAGATGTCCATGGCTGCATACCACCTGGACACATCCTGGCGCCAATTGAGAAAAAATACTGATCCTGTCCGGGTCAGAGCCTGAATTTGGCTTGTGGGCACACTGTCTCGTCTCCCGTCTTCTTTGGGACCAATGATCAAGAACTTCCAGCTTTCGTGCCTTTCAACCAACTCCGCAGCGGCGGCAAACAGCTCGAGGAACCCCTTCTCATAGACGAGCCGTCCTACGCAACCGATCACGATATCTGTGTCTGAGATTCCAATGTTCCTGCGTGCGAAATGCCGAGCAGCATTCGAATGGCATGATGAAAACTTGGCTATATCGATTCCGTTTCCCAAGTATTTGATCTTCGTCGTCGAGCACAGGCCACTCCTGGTAGCGGCAGTTAGATCTTCTCTACTTTGCGAAAGCAGAAAGTCGCTAAATGCCGCAGTGATCTTCTCTGGTAACCAGAAAAGCCAGCGCTTCCACAACGGCATCCGATCATGAAATAGGAGTCCATGAATTGTATGCACAATTACAGGTACTCTTGCGACTTTAGCCGCGATCGGGCCAAGTAGACCAGCCTTTGGTGTATGTGTATGAACTACGTCGAAGCGATGTTTCCGAAAGCAGCGCACAAGGGCCCAGAAGGACACTAAGTCACGCAACGGGCTAAGCTCCCGCGCCATCGCTACTACTTCAACGGGAATGCCCTCTTTTCGCAAGCTTTCTACCCAAGGACCAGACCCGCACACCGCTACGACTTCATGTCCCTGCCGTTGGAGGGACTTGATCTGATCCGTTAACAAGATATGCATGGCCATATCAGTGGTACTGACTTGTGCGATTCTTAGGCCTGGCATAAAAGAAAGGACTTTGAAGATTGACGCACTTTTCTGGCGGCGCGAAGGGTAGCACGCGAATCACAATCGAGTGCGCCGGCTGCAGCGGCCAATGCGCTCACGGCCGCGGCAGCCATAAATCTACTCACTTACATTGCAGTGGCCGCTCGGATTCGCCAAGCGAGCCATTACCCATAAATTCTGGAACGCTCACATGGTCGCGTGGACAGATACCGTCTCGTTTGAGAACGCGCCAAAATGTCTTCACTAGAATACGGAAGTCCAGACCCAAGCTCCAGTTGTCCGCATACCAAATATCAAGCGCAAATTTTTGTTCCCATAGCAAATCATTTCGTCCATTGATCTGCGCCCAACCCGTGATGCCGGGCATAACTTCATGGCGGCGAGCTTGCTCCGCTGAGTACCGTTCCAGGTACCGCGCCATCAAAGGCCGGGGCCCCACTAGACTCAACTCGCCGCGGATTACATTCCACAACTCCGGGAGTTCGTCCAGGCTCGTGGCCCGGAGAAAACGCCCCACAGCGGTCAGACGCATTTCGTCGGGCAATGCGCGGCCGGACGAATCATGCTCATCAGTCATGGTCCGAAACTTGATGATCTGGAACGGTCGACCATTCAGACCAGAACGCTTCTGACGGAAGAGCAGAGGACGCCCCATGGTTACCCATAACAACAAGGCGATACCACCTATCAAGGGGCTCAGGATTATAAACAGCAGTGAAGCGACAGTCTCATCGATGAACTTCTTAACCCACAATTGCCTTTCTGGGTGATGATTCATGTACGGGCGGGAAACCTGGTCAGCCATACAGCTCACTTTTTTCGAAGGACGTATGCTTGAATAGTGGAATAGTTTCCCATGGGGGGAAGAAACGAAAAAAACTTGGCAACCTCTGAGTCTCGCGCTACGTCGCCCTTCGTTAGTGCCGCGTAGAGGACTCGAGAAACGAAATAGTGCGAGCTCAGGAAATTTGGCGGCACCGAATACTTCCCGAGTTGCGAACTATCAACGACGCTAAACAGGTCTGCGATCCTTGCAAACATCTCGTCTTTTTCAAAATTCTTGTTATGGAGTGCCTCCTTTACTTCCGAAAGGCCGCATTCCGAACGAGCTTTATTGTAGTTTCGTAATCCGTCGGCAAAGCCCTCAATCATTAAATAGTAGGCCCCCTGTTTAAGCACTTTCGCAATTTGTCGAAGCGCCTGCAGTTGCTCATTAGAATTTAGAATGTTGATTAGGCAGCGCTCGGTATACACCCAATCAAAAAACTCTGCCTCCGCACCAAGCGATCGGGCATCCCCTTGCGTGAACACACAATTCGGCAGCTGCCTCTTGCCGGCAATGGAAAGCAGCTCGTCACTGAAGTCCACACCCCAGAATTGGTCAGTCCCATCCATCGAAGACAAAACCTCTAGCGCATAACCGTTGCCACAGCCGACCTCGAGAATTTTCAACGGGTGTTGGGCCTCTTCTTTCATGAATCGGTAAAAGCTCGTAATACACTCGATCTCTTTGCCTCGTACAAAATCGTCTTCCATGCTAGAGCGAGGAGACGCCCCGTGCTTTTCTGCAACGGCCTTGTAGTGCGTGCGAATCAATTCGTCGTTGGGGTTCTCTGTGAGAATACCAACTGCAGATGTATTGGCCATGAATTGATTTCCTTCCTCCGAACGCGAGCCGAGAAGACTTCGTAGTTTCTGTTTCCCAGTCTGTGAATAACTGATTCCAAGTCAACGCGATATCTGGGCGAGAAGAAGTTGAATCCAGCCCGGAATATCTGCTTTACAATTCTGCTCACTTATCGAGTGGCCTGTTCCATTACCTTTTCGACCGCCCGACATGTATCATACATATCTCCATCAGATAACGTAGAATGTACTAGGAACACGAGGCCGGTCTCGCCAAGACGTTTGGCGACGAGCAACGGCTGGACAGGTTTCCACTCCGCGGGAAAGGCCTTTTCTAGATACATCTCCCTGTATCCAGCAAAGCAGGGAATCCCTTCGGCATTAATCGCTTCCATGATGCGATCGCGATTCCAATCACCTTTCAGATTCTCAGGGCGCACGAAAACGTAGTATTTGTAGTACGCATGGCCTATTTCCTTTGGTGGTGTGGTGACGCGCAATGCGGAATGTTTTAAAAATTCCGAGGTCAGAATGGCAGCATTTTCCCGGCGCCGCCGAACCCTTCCCGGTAGCTTTCGAAGAAGAACCCTGCCGAGTGCGGATTGCATTTCCGTGAGTCGCCAATTTGTTCCAAACGATTCATGCAAAAAACGAAAGCCCGGAGGATGCGTACGCCTATGAACCGCGTCATGGCTCTTGCCGTGGTCCTTGAAGCTCCACGCTCTGTTCCAGAGTTCTTCATCGTTGGTACAGACTAGTCCCCCCTCTCCTCCGGTCGTCAAAATCTTGTCTTGGCAGAAGGAGAACGCGCTGATCGTCCCCAGCGCACCGACACTTCGCCCTTTGTAGGTGGCTCCGTGCGCCTGGGCACAATCTTCGATTACCTTCAGGCCGTGGTCCCTCGCAAGAGCTGTGATCGAATCCATGTCGCATGCCCATCCTGCCAGGTGTACGACGATGATCGCTTTTGTGCGTTGGCTCAGTACTTGAGCAACAGCTTCCGCTGACAGATTTTGACTGTCAGCATCGACATCCGCAAAAACGGGGATAGCCCCGCGCATGACAACGCAACTGGCCGACGCGACAAAACTCCGGGGTGTGACGATCACCTCATCGCCTGGACCGATACCGATTGCATAAAGGGCTAGTTCTAATCCGACACTGCCATTGGCCACAGCGATCGCATATTTCGTACCGACCGATTCTGCATATTCCTTTTCAAAAAGCCGGCCGTGCTCGCCTGTCCAATAATTGACTCTTCCAGATTCAAGTACACCTGTCACGGCCTTGATTTCGTCCCGCGTAAAATGAGGCCAAGGCGCAAAGGGCTGCCCGCGGACGGGCCGCGCGCCATCAATGACCATTTGAGTCCCGCTGATAACGGACGTTGTCATGGAACTACAAGCTCGATTATTCGCGGATCTCTCCGAGTCACATCTAGCTCAATCGGCAGCGTCTGTCAGAGCGCGGAAGCCAGTTGCAACACCTGCGGGCGACCAGGCTTGCTTCCTGTTTTCCGCCTACACACAGGTCTGTCAACTCATTCAAGAAGAGGGCCCTGAGACTCCAGCGTTTCTCACGACGGTCTCCCGAAAGAATCAGAAATTGCGGCTTGCAACCCCTCCTGGAATGCCGATCTACGGCGCCGCTCCACGGTCAGGACCTTCGGCGGCGGGGTTGGATTGTCGGCCTCAGTAGGTTCGAGAACAGCGAAGAGTTGAACGCTCGGATCACTGACGAGCAGATCGCCGTTCGCACCAAGGAGATGTTCGTAATTCGAGAAAATACTGTCGCGATAATTTTTCACGAGACCACTTTCGATCGTCTTTCTTATCTCTTCAACTCCGACTTCCAGCCCAGTCGCGCACACGAACCCTAGATCAGAGTGGATTTTGTCGAAGGAGACGCGATAGTTCCGCTTATCAAGATTCTCTTTGTGCTCGACAACCAGGTCAGGAATCTGCTGCCGGATCTTTTCCGCTACCTCCCCAAGCGAGTAATTCAGCTTATAAGAGCCCACGTTGAAAACCTCACTCGAGACCAAGTCGGGAGGAGCTTGAAGGACAGACAGGAATGCCCGAGCAACATCACTGACGTGGATGAAGGGACGCCATTGATCTTCGTTGAAGATCGTGATTTTGCCCTCTTTTACAGCGCGGGCTGTTAAAAGATTCACGACTAGGTCAAATCGAGGTCGCGGCGAAAAACCGAAAACAGTCGCGAGCCTGAGAACCGTAGGATGAAGCGTCGGAGTTCGGCTCTGGAGGATCACGCGCTCCGAGGCCAATTTCGTCTGGGCATATAGAGAGATGGGGTTCGGGACCGATCGTTCGTCCATCAGGAATTCACTTTCGCCATAGACACTGCAAGTAGACGCAAGGAGCAGACGATTGACGCCCGCACCCTTACACACTTCGATCAGCATGCGGGTAGCCGCGTAGTTAATTTCAGTGGTTAAGTCTCTGTTAATCGTACAAGCCGGGTCCCCCACAAGACCAGCCAGGTGAACCACAGCATCGATTCCCTGCATGGACTTCACTAGTGATTCCACGTGGCGAAAGTCTGCCCGAAGCAGCTCAAACTCCGGGTTGCTCAGGAAATCGCGTAGCGAATCATCTCCGAAGAACAAGGAATCCAAGACCCGGACCCGGTATCCTGCTTCGAGAAGTTTACCGGTGAGAACCGAGCCGATATAACCCGCGCCACCTATAACTAGGACGTTTTTGATTTCTTTGTTCACGCCTGCGGTCTTGCGGGCAATCGAAAATGTTTTCGTTACGTAGCTCTTTAACGCCCGGCTCCCGCCAATTATGAGAAGGGAAAAAAACCAGGCCAGCAGCATCACGCCACGTGGCACCGGGCCGAGTCTAAACACGTAAGAATAGAGCAGAACTTCCACCAGAAAAGTCAGACTCACCGCATTGATGATCACCAAAAACTTGTACCGGTTTTGGTAGGTGCGAGTGTGAGTGTAGAAACCGAAAAAAGCGAAAACTACGATCCCGAGCGACACCGACAGGAGGATATTCTGCAGATAGAGAGCCTTGAAGGCTTCTTCGATTCGTTCGAGGTTGGGAGCGTGCCTCCAAAAAACGGTATACCCCACGAAATAAGTAGAGAATGCGAAGAAGAGCGCCGCGCACAAGGAAATGATGTCCGCTAGAAGCCGCGGCAGTATCTCGTGTAGCAGAGTCGCAAGCGTAATACGTAGCCACATGTGGGTTTTTCCTTTGCGATAGGAGATGGGCCAAGCTCCACAACCGTTTGGCGGCCGTAGACGCGCAGCCCAACCCGGAGATGTCGTCACTCCTCGGGAGATTAAGAAGTGCGGAACAAAGTGAGAAGAACGTGCAACACTTCAAATATTGCGGAAAAAGCTCGAGGTCTTGAGAACCTTGAGCCAACCTTCTTCGTCAACAATATTGATCGTCGGCAGAGAAGCCTGAAGGTCCCGCTGCATCGCGCTCTAGAGAAGCCTGGAATCTAGGCACAGGCCGGAATATGAGCTGGCCCCTGACGCCATGTTGCCGGAGCGTTTCCGGAGCTAACGCGCTCGACCGTGGATACGTCAACTTCCGCAGCAGCGGATCTCCCCAATATCTCCACTGAAACGACCAAGCGAAATTGGTTTTTTTTGCGGATTAGAATTCCCTCGAGGCCCATTAGCGGGCCAGACTTGACTCTAACGTAGTCGCCGAATTTTATGAACGGATGAGGTTCCAAGCGAGTGCTGCTTCCTTCTACCATTTTCCGAACCGCGTTGATCTCTTCTTCAGGGATGTCTGCGACACTGCCGGCACTGGCCACCACAGAATGCACCCCGGGCGTCGTCAAGATGTCGAGCTGCCGCGAGAGCCCTCCCTTGAAAAAGACATAGCAGGGAAACAGCGGCAACCAGAGCTGTTTGTCCCGGTCTTTCCAACGGTGGACAGTCCAGTAGAGCGGAAGGAAGACCTCGAACCCCTTGCTAGAAAGGATATGCGCGACTGCTTTCTCGTGTTGATGCCGGGCATAGAGTGCATGCCAGGCATGATTGCCGTCGCGGTCGGCCGGCTCGGCTGAAATCAAAGTGTGCATATAGCTCCGCCCTGTGACTTACAGAAGAAGCGAAAACTTGGAGGCTTCGCCGACAACAGACAAGCCACCTGCTGTTGTTCCACCCTATCTTGCTCGTCTGCTTCCTTGGCGGCGACCTCATCACTTTTCTGACAGCTAGGTGTTCAGCAAGCACGCTGCCACACGCTCGACGAGGCCTGATGGTGCGCAACAGAGCATCTGCTAAGCACTTATAGCTGGGAAGCGGCCGACGAGCTCTTGAGGAGGAGGGAAATATGGCGAGAACACCCTGGCGTGGAGACCACAATTAGCTAAACTCCTCCTGCGCGCTGGTTCGTTCCAGCCGGTAGCAATCGAAGCAGCGGCACTCCACCAGGTGACTGAATCAACCGGAGCGGATAGCCACGTTCCTACCTACGACGGACGAGACTCTCCGAAATCTCTAAACTGTGCTGCAGGTATGCCGTACTGCTTCATCTTGAGGTGCAGGGTCTTGTAGTCAGTTCGGAGGAGCCGCGCCGCTTCGCTCTTGTTCCCTCTGGTGACCTGCAGGGCCCGTCGGATCGTCTGCTGCTCGGCATGCGCCGCTGCCCCGTCGGCGATTTCTCTCAGAGAGGACCCGACCGGCGCCGACTCTCCGCGGAGTGGGGTCTCCGCGGTTGTCGGAGGCGGGTCGACGGAGAGGACCGCGAGGTGCTCCGGCTCAATCACACCCGAAGCGAGGAGAATGGCCCGGCGAATGACGTTCCGGAGTTCCCGGACGTTTCCCGGCCAGTGGTAGCGCAGAAGGATCTTGGCTGCCGCTTCTGAAATCTTGCGGCAGGGGCGGCCGAGTTCCATGCTGGCTTCGCAGAGAAACTCGTTCGCCAGGTGAAGGATGTCGTCCCGTTCCCTGAGGGGCGGCAGGGTAATCCCGAATTCGTTCAGACGGTAGTAGACATCTTGGCGGAACCGGCCCGCCCGGACCTCCAGCTCGAGGGGAATATTGGAGGCCGCGACGATCCGCGCAGTCACTCGGATCGGCTGCTTGCCGCCGAGTGGCTGGACCTGCCGCTCCTGCAATGCACGCAAGAGCTTCGCCTGAGTGGGGAGGGGAAGGTTGACAATCTCATCGAGAAACAGGCTTCCGCCCTCGGCAAGCTGGAACTGCCCTGCCTTTCGCTGATATGCTCCCGTGAACGCGCCCTTCTCATAACCGAAGAGCTCCGACTCAATTAGAGTGTCCGGTATCGAGCCGCAGTCGACAGCGACAAACGGTTTCTCGCGTCGGTCGCTGAGCTCATGGATCGCCCGAGCGACGAGTTCCTTGCCAGTGCCGGTTTCGCCCTCGATGAGGACAGTGAGCGGGGAGTCCGCCACCTGCTTGATCTGCTGGACGACTTTCTCCATTTGCCCACTCGGGTTCATCAAAAACTGCAAAGGGCTCTCGACGACCTTGTTTGTCTCCCGCAGATCTCGCGTTCGCCTCTCGACGATTGCCTCTAGTTCGTTGAGGTGGCGCTCCAGCGCGACCTGCTGCTCTTTCGCCCGGCGACTCAGCTCGCGCTTCTGAGTCGCTCGGACCAACGACGCGACGAAGTAATCCCGGTCGATTGGTTTTCGGATGAAGTCGAAAGCCCCGCCGCGGAGGGCATGCACTACCAAATCGTGCTCTCCGTGCCCGGTGATCATCAGCGTCGGTGTGTCGGGCCAGCGCGTCCGGATCTCGGCCAAGAGCGCGAGCCCGTCCATCCCCGGCATCTTGATGTCGGTGACGATCGCATCGTAATCGCGGGCGACGATGTGGCCGAGTGCAGCCACCCCCGAGTCAGCAACGTCGACCGTCACCCCGTCCATTCGGAGCCGCAGGGTCTCGGGTAGCGCCTGCAACAGGGCCGGGTCGTCGTCGACAATTAGCACGCGGTGCTGGCTCATGGCTCTCCCGTCACCGGCCTGGGACCGAGTTCGTGCCCAAGCCTCTCCGCGATCCACTCCAGTTCACTGGCGCAGCGCCCCAGGGCCGACTGCCGCTCCTTCACGCGGCGAATCAGCGCGTGCGCTCGAATCGCGCGGTACAACGACGCCACGAAGGAATCCCGGTCGATCGGCTTCTGCACGAAGTCGTAAGCGCCCCCGCGCAAGGCTTGAACCGCGAGGTCATACTCGCCGTGGCCTGTGATCATGAGGGTAGGCGTGTCGGG
>WNFP01008834.1_pt1 | contig 12095 bp, 6 predicted proteins | sample 5400201 | NCBI WGS metagenome assembly WNFP01 (sample SAMN13153355, study PRJNA577476) | soil metagenome | isolation source: 115 cm saprolite under Madrone tree | place: USA:California | collected 2016-06-14
TGCATTTTCGTCACGCATTTCACGGGCGAAGCGGCTACACCATGAGCCTTACCAATACCGATCCGCGGAAGACGGATTTGTTCGCAAAATTCGATTGGCCGCGCGTGTCGTGTCCACACATCGATTTTTCATTGCCGGAATCGAAGCGCGAAGCGGATGTGATCGAGCGGGAACAGAAAGCCGAGCGCGAGATTCACGAGTTCATCGAGCAGCGCGGGATCGATATTTGTGCGCTTATTATCGAGCCAATCCAGGGCGAGGGAGGCGACAATCATTTCCGCGGGGAATGGCTCCGAAAGCTGAGAACGATTTGCGACGAAAACGACATCCTTCTCGTTTTCGATGAAGTGCAATGCGGTATGGGCGTGACTGGTCGCAATTGGTGCTGCGAGCATTTCGATGTTGAGCCCGATCTGCTCGCGTTTGGGAAAAAGGCGCAGGTCTGTGGCGTGATGGCAGGTCCGCGTATCGACGAAGTCAAAGACAACGCGTTTCGTTTACCCAGCCGTTTGAATTCCACCTGGGGCGGAAATTTCACCGACATGGTGCGCTCGACGCATTACCTCCGCATTATCGAGGAGGAGCATCTTGTGGAGAACGCCGCGAAGGTAGGCGCATATTTCCTGGAGCAATTGCGCGAGTTGCAGCGTGAGGAGCCTCTGATTTCCGCCGCGCGTGGCCGTGGATTGTTTCTCGCCTTCGATCTGCCCGACGCGAAAACGCGAGAAGAATTTTGGCACGGCTTCTTCGATCTCGGCGTGTTGACTCTTCGTTCGGGTGAGAACTCGATCCGTTTCCGTCCCGCGCTCGATGTTACGGCGGAAGTTATTGATGAAGCGGTCGGAGTGATGCGCAAATTCTGTCGGCAGCGGCGGAAGGAAGAGCGTTGAAGGGTTGAAACGTTAATCATGCAAACGCCTCTCGAAAAACTGGATCTCACAGACGTAAACGACGGCGTGTTTGACGGGGAATGGCGGGGTAGCGGCGCGAAGATTGATAAGATTTCACCGATTGACGGGCGACGACTCGCCAGCGTGCGCACCGCTTCAGACGATGATTACAACAAGGCAATCACGCGCGCGCAGGAAGCCTTTTCAAAATGGCGGGTCACGCCGGCGCCGGTGCGAGGCGAGACCGTTCGCCGGCTTGGCAACGCTCTGCGTGAAATGAAACACGAGCTTGGTAAGCTCGTGACGCTCGAGACAGGAAAAATCATTGCCGAAGGCGAAGGCGAAGTGCAGGAAATGATCGACATCTGCGACCTTGCCGTTGGCCAGTCTCGTATGCTCTACGGCCTGACGATTCAATCGGAGCGGCCGAGTCACCGGCTTATGGAGCAATGGCATCCGCTCGGCGTCATCGCGGTGATCACCGCGTTTAATTTTCCCGTCGCAGTCTGGTCATGGAACGCGGCGCTCGCTGCTGTCTGCGGCGATGCAACGGTTTGGAAACCGTCGGAAAAAACGCCGCTCACCGCAATTGCTGTGACAAAAATTTGCGAGCGCGTCTGCGGCGAAACCGGAGCCGATCCGGCGATCTTCACGCTGCTTATGGGTGACCGTAAAACAGTCGGCCAAAAACTAGCGGATGATCCTCGGATTCCGTTGGTTTCAGCCACCGGCTCGGTGAACATGGGCCTGAATGTCGCGAAAACTGTTCATGGCCGCCTCGGTAGAACAATCATGGAACTCGGCGGCAATAACGCGCTCATCGTCGCGCCGAGTGCAGACCTCGACATGGCGACGCAGTCGATCTTCTTTGGTGCAGTCGGTACCGCCGGGCAACGCTGCACATCCACACGGCGTGTGATCGTGCACGAATCCGTCGCGTCCAAAGTTCGAAACAAACTTTTGGCTGCATATAAATGTTTGGTGATCGGCAATCCGCTCGACAACAAAACGGTGATGGGACCGCTCATCGACAAGAACGCCGTCGATCTGGTTCAGCATTCGATTCAGCGATTGAAAGATGAAGGCGGCGAAATCCTCTACGGCGGGGAGCGGCTCACCGTTCCCGGTGATTGTTACATGAAGCCGTGTCTTGCAACCGCAAAGCCAGATTTTGAGATCGTCAAACACGAAACCTTTGGTCCGTTGCTATACTTGATGACCTATCGCGATTTTGACGAGGCGATTGAGATTCACAATAACGTGCCGCAAGGATTGACCTCTTCCATATTTACCAATGACGTGCGAGAGGCCGAGAAATTCGTCAGTGCAGTCGGGAGTGATTGCGGAATCGCCAACGTAAATACAGGAACTAGCGGCGCGGAGATCGGCGGCGCGTTCGGTGGCGAAAAAAATACCGGCGGCGGCCGCGAGAGCGGAAGCGATTGCTGGAAGAGCTACATGCGCCGCCAGACCAACACGATCAACTTTTCCTCGGAGCTGCCGCTGGCGCAGGGCATTCAGTTCGGCGCGGGCGAAGGGAGCGGCATGGCATAACGGAAGTCAGGCTGCCTAGCCTGACTCGGCCGACAGGCAGCTTGCCTGTCGATGAGTGAGTGGATCTGTTTAAAGAACCAGCAGGCTGGCAGCCTGCTTGCCGAGACAGGCTGGCAGCCTATCATCCGCCATCTAGCGTGCGATGGTCAGCTCTAGAAGGTCATCGAGCTTCTTCGCGCTATCGAGATTCATGATGAACTTCTGCAATTTTTGACATTGATCCTTGCCGATTACATCGCTGCCGAGCGCGTTGAATTTTACCGCGATTTCGTCTTTCGTCATCGGATCGCGCGGATCGCCCTTGGGAACATCGACCCGCGTTGAATATGATTTGCCGTCGTTCGTGGTGATCGTCACGCGACTTGGTTGAAACTTGGGGAAAAGCGATTCGAACTCCTGATTCGCGACGACTTTCACTTTGTCCATGATTGGGATCAGCGATTGATCGCGCACGCGTTCTTCCCGGAATTGCAACGGCGTTACCATGCCGTCCACTAGTCCCACCGCCATGCAATAAGGCAATGAATGATCGGCAGTCTCTTTGGAGTCCGGCCGATACTTGTGCGGATCGCCAAGAATGTCGGCGGCGCGCGCGATCACTTCCACTTTGATTTCCTTCACGTCATCGGCCTTGACTTTGATTTCCTTCACGTCATCGGCCTTGATGTTGTTTTCTTTCACCGTCTTCATCATGGCGGTGAGGGGCGAATGACTAAGCGCTTCGATGGGGAAACTCTTCATCCCGCAATCAAGAATGCGATAATGCGAATTCTTTGAATTGGGCAGGTCCTTGACCAAGCCCTCGCCGTCGAAAGTCGCCGGTTGTCCTTTGTATTGCACATGACTGAACACCGCGAACAAACCTTCCTTGCCATCGATGATATGCTCCGGCCCGGAAAATCCTTCGCGCGCAAGCAGCGCGCTCTCGGCACCCATGCGTCCAGCCCACGGATCGACCGTGTTTTTCATGTTTGTTAACTTGCCGGCCGTCACCGCGCCCGGACAAAATGTTCGCGACGCACTGATGCCGATTGCGGACACCATTTGGTCTGATGTGAGATTCAGCGCGCGACCTGCCGCGACTGGCGCCGCGAACGCGCTCAATGTCGCATGATGCCACCCATATTCGCGCACACCAGGGCGCCCGATCTCGCAAAGGCGCATTTCAATTTCGTAAGCGATAACCGTGGCAAGAATCAGATCTTTTCCACTTAACCCTTCGCTTTCACACAGCGCTAGTGGCGCAGCGATAAGATCGCTCGGATGACACGGGTCCGCTTTCCAATAGATGTCGTTGTAGTCCATCGCGCGGACCATGTGGCCATTTAAAAAAGCCGCATCGACGGGATTGGTCTTGAAGCCGGAAACGAATGCCGTGGCTTTGCCCCTGCGTGCGGGGCCGCCCATTGCGCGATAATGCTTGAGCAAAATTTTCGCATCCTCTTGCTGACTTCCGCCCAGCGCGCAGCCGATTGAATCAAACCAGAATAATTTCGCGGCCTGAATCGCCTCAGGCGAAAGATGCTCATACTTCAGTGAGCAAGCCCATTCAGCGATAACCTGCGACAGAAGACGCTTCGATTTCGTCGGATCTTGTGACATGTGGTTTCCGTTCTTTTTGTTCATGACCTTGATCGGGCCGAGGCAGATTTCAAGCCGCTTCAGCTTTGCGAAAAAACTTCGCGAATTCATTTCGGCCTACTTGTGAGAACCCGATTTGTTTGGGGCCGGCGAGCAGTTGGTGAAATTTGGGATGGTTGCGGATCGTTTTCCACGTCGTATCGGTAGCGCTTCGGCGAACCGCGCCGCCTTGGCCAACCCAGGCAGGATTGGCGGAAGCGGCCAAACCGTTTGGCGAATTCGCCGTTTCATTCCGGGCAGGCTCTGCTTTAGTGCGTTCGTGCCTTCCCAGAACGCAGAGCAACGGAAACTCGCTGCCATCATGTTCACTGACATGGTGGGCTACAGCGCCCTGGCCCAGCGCGACGATCGACTCGCTCTCGAATTGCTCGAAGAACATCGACGGCTCCTGCGCGAGATCTTTCCCCGGTTCAACGGTACCGAGATCAAAACCATCGGTGACGCTTTCCTAGTCGAATTCGGCAGCGCGTTGGAAGCGGCGCAATGTGCCATCGAAATCCAGCGCACCCTGGCCAAGCGCAACCATGACGTCACGTCCGATCGGCGGATTAAACTCAAAATCGGCATTCACATCGGCGACGTGATTCACCGCGATGGCGATGTTTATGGCGATGGCGTGAACATCGCTTCGCGCATTGAACAGCTGGCCGGCGCAGGCGGGATCTGCGTTTCCACGGACGTGGAGCGGCAGATTCGCAATGCGCTCGAGGCCAGGTTTGAAAAGTTTGGTTCGGCGGATTTGAAAAACATCAAGCTGCCGATGGATCTGTTCCGAATCGTATTGCCGTGGGAAGCGGGCCCGAAAACCGAGTCTTCCCCGGCTCAACTCTCAAAGAGACCGCGCGTCCTGATTCCCGCCGCTTTTCTCGTAATACTCGCGTTGCTCGCGGTGTGGTGGTGGATGGAGCGCTCCAGTAAAAATCAGCCGGTGGTGGCGGCTCACGCGTTGCCGGCCGCTCCAACAAATGCGCCCGATCAAAAATCCGTCGCCGTCCTGCCATTCGTTAACCTGAGCGACGACAAAGGAAGCGAGTATTTCTCCGATGGCGTTAGCGAAGAGCTCTTAACTGTACTGCAAAAAATTCCGGGGATGCACGTGGCCGCGCGGACGTCGGCGTTTTCGTTCAAAGGCAAGAATGCGACGGCGCAGGAGATCGGCCAAAAACTCGGCGTGGCGCATCTCGTCGAAGGCAGCGTGCGCAAATCCGGCGACACGGTGCGGATCGCGGCCCGGCTCACTCGCGCGGACAGCGGCGAGGAACTCTGGTCGGAGAATTTTACACGCGATTTGAAAGACGTGTTCGCTGTCCAGAGCGAACTGGCGGAGACGATTGTGGCACAGGTGCGCGGTCAGCTGACCGGTGGCGCGGCGGGATCAGCCGACAAACAGAAAATTCAAGCGGAAGTGCAGGCGGCGGAAAAAGGAGGAACGAAAAATGTCGACGCGCATCAATTGTACCTCCAAGGCCGCTTTTATGAAAATCGCAATTCAGCAAAAGGCGTGGACGAAGCGCTGGCCGCTTATCAACGCGCGGTGGAGCTGGATCCCAAGTTTGCACTGGCGTGGGCCGGCGTGGCCCGGGCTAACATCTGGTATTGTAATTTTGCGACCGAGGGCGGCCTCAAGAGCTTCGACGCTCATCTGGCCGCCGGGCGCGAAGCAACCGCTCGCGCCCTCGCAATCGAGCCCGACTTGCCGGACGGGTTGTTCGCCCGTTCAATGATCCAGGTAAATTTCGATTTTGATTGGAAAGGAGCCGGCGAAACATTGCGCAAGGCTCTTGCTCTGGCTCCCCAGGATCCGGAGCTTCTCGCGGAAGCGGGAAATCTGGCGGCAGCTCGCGGAGAAATGGAGCCGGCGCTCGATTTTTATCGCCGGGCGGTCGCGGCCGACCCAGTCAACGCGCAAGCTCGCTCCTATTTAGCCGGCTACCTGGCGGTGGCAAAGCAATACGAGGAAGCACGCGGCGAATACGCGCGGGCGATAGAATTGAACCCGGCGGCACCGTACTACCACGCCGGTCTCGGCTCCGCCTATCTGCTCGAAGGCAAATTGGAAGAAGCCGCCAGTGCGGCGCAAGCCGATACTGCCGAGTGGGCGCGGCTCACCATTATGGCTTGTATCCGCTGGAACCAAAAACGCATTCCTGAATCAGATGCCACGCTTGCTCAGTTGATTAAAAGTTCGGCGGAGACAGCGGCGTACCAGATCGCCGACGTCTATGCATATCGGGGTGACAAGGACCGGGCTTTCCAATGGCTGGAGCGTGCGCGGCGGCAACGCGACGCCGGCTTACCTGGTCTGCGGACTGACCCATACCTTATGAACCTCAGAGGCGACCCGCGCTGGAACGCGTTCCTGCGCACGATGGGCCTGGGCGACGACCAATTGAAGGTGAGCGCCCGCTGAATGCCTAACGAGTCGCGCTTCGGCGGTGAGATAGTTCTGCACTCGGAATGATGAACCCTCGCCATTTCGTTTCCGAATTGCGTCGGCGCAACGCCTGACCGTTTAACTGACTCCTGTTTGCCATGACGATTACTTGGTAAATTCGTTTCAGGAAACATGTGTTCAATGCGTGCGCCGCCATCCACGCACGCTTCCAAGTTCGGTGTAATCAAGCTTCACTTTCGAAAAAGAACTCGCACCCTCACCTACGAACAAAAAGGCGGTTGGCAAAGCACGGCGGATGTCAACGGCATCAGCCTTCATGCGCATATCCATGCGCTCTATGGGCTGGTGTTACAACACGACGGGAAAAGCATCCTCATGATCGGGTGTGGCGGCGGCACTCTCGGTACCATGCTGGCTCGAGCAGGGAGGCGGGTATCGATTGTTGAGATCGACCCGGTCTCAATCAGGCTCGCAAAGCGCTATTTTGGTCTGCCGCGAAACGTCGCATGTCATGTGGGCGATGGATTGGCATTCATGCAAAAAAAACAGCGGCACTATGATGTGCTCATTGTGGACGCTTTTACCGGCGAGAATATTCCCGCCCACATGAAGGACGCGGCTTTTTTTGAGGCGGCGCGCCGCTGCCTGCGACGCAACGGCCTGGTGATGGTGAATGTTTGCCTGGAGCGGAAGTCAGATCCGACAGCAGATGAAATTGCTATGGGATTCAAAGAAAGGGGCTGGTCCGTGCGCCTTTTGGACAGCCCGGGCGCGGAGCGTAATGCCATTGTCCTGGCAGGAAAGGTGAAGAACCTGCGACAGCCCAGGTTGCTGCTCGTGCCTGAAGCCGGCGCGAAACAGACGGGCAAAGAATTAACCGCCATGCGCTTCCGGCGGCGACGGTCGATTTTCCGAAACCGCGTAAGCGTTCGGTGACAGCCGTCATTCAGACGTGGGACGTTTTTGCTACCGCCTTCACGAGCCTTTTGACTAGCAGATACACAGGATAACTGACTCCAATTCCTATGACAGCATACAGGCTGTTTTCGGCGCTACTTACGACGAAGGTAATCAAGAGTAGGCCAGCGCCAAGAAACACGATTGCTGGAAGCACAGGATAACCGCGGGCTCTGAACGGTCGCGGAAGGTCGGGCTCTCTCCGACGCAAAACAAAGATCGTGCCGAACGCCGCTACGTCTACGAGGACAGTTAGGAAAGCGGTAAAAGCGAATAGCTTGTCGAAGCTGCCAACGCCCGAAAGCATGATCGCGACCAAAGCAGTTATGAGCAAGGCCGTGGTAGGTGTGCCTCCGCTATTTACCTTCGCACCAGAATGAAAAAAGAGCCCATCGCGGCTAAGAGCGAACATGACGCGCGGCGTGAAAAGGAAGGAGGCGTTGATAATCCCAAGCAGGGACACTAATATAATGCCAGTTACGATCTGACTGCTATAGCCGCCGAAGATGAGCTGAGCGGCATCTGCCACAGCTAGTTTTGAGCCTGCTAGCTTTGATATCGGCAACGCATGTAGTATGGCAAGGTTGATGAGCACATAGATCGCTGTCACTAAAGCGACGCCAGTAAAGAGCGAACGAGGAATGCTTTTCGCCGGGTCGGTATTCTCCTCCGAAAAGTAAACCGGCGCATGCCAGCCAGCATAAGTGCCAAGAATGCTTTGCATCGACAAGGCGATGGCCACAAACAAAAGCTTGGGATCGGAAAAGAGCGGCGGCTTTGCGCTTGGGGCGGCGTTTAGCTTCGGGTTAAAGAGAAAGCAGGCAGCGATGACGGCGAAGAAAGCAAGAACCTTGAACAAGCTCATGATTTCCTGAGCCCGGCTACCTACGCGTAAGCCGAGCCAGTGAAACGCGGTGAAGAAGATCAAAAGGGCAATTGCGGCCGGGGTGATGAGCCCGGAATTATAAGAAAACAGCCGGGCAGCGTATTCGGTTAGCGCAACCGCCAAATACGCCATCGAACTGGTGCGGAGGAGCCAATCGCTCCAGCCGACAAGAAATCCACCGAACTCACCATAAGCCCGACGAGCGTAAACATAGGGCCCGCCGTCCAGCGGCAGCATTGTGCCGAGCTCAGCATACGTATTCGCACCAGCGAAAGCATACAATCCGGAGACTATCCATACTCCCATGATGAGTCCGCTATGTCCCAGGTACGCCGCGACGCTGCCGGGAATCCGCAGAATGCCGATGCCGATTGTCCCGCCGATACCTACCGCCACGCCAAAGGTGACTCCGAGGATTCGAAGCAGCCGTTCTTTCCTAAGCGACGGCGTATTAGCAAGGGCTTGCTCCGTCTCCATGCGTTGGCCTTAGCTGATTCAGTGCCGCACAACAAGAGCGCAGCGCCACGTCACCTAAATCTGGACTTTGCTCTGCCTTCTGTACTAGTAGGCCGTCGATAAACCAAGAGTGAATCTGAGCAATTTCCTAGCCGAGCTGAAGCGGCGCAATGTTTACAAAGTCGCCGTCGCTTATGCCGTCGCCGGCTGGGCGCTCTCGCAGGGAATCGCGCAGGTTTTTCCGGTATTCGACATTCCAAACTGGGCGATCCGCTTGATTGTCCTGCTGATCATCCTCGGTTTGCCGATTGCCGTAGTTCTGGCGTGGATGTTTGAACTGACGCCGCAGGGAATTAGACGCACTGAGACGGCCGACGCGATGCCGACGGTAGCGACACAAAAGAAACATGCCTGGATTTATGTCGTTGTCATTGGCGCGGCGATTTCGATCGCGCTGTTTTTTCTCGGCCGTTACACGGCTGGAACGCCTCGACAGAGCGAGGCGGCTACAGTTTCCCGGAAATCGATTGCTGTCCTGCCTTTCGAAAATCTGAGCGACGACAAGGCCAACGCCTACTTTGCCGAGGGCGTTAAGGATGAAATTCTGACGAAGTTGGCGGCAGTCCGCGATCTCAAAGTCATTTCGCGGACTTCGACTGCGAAATACCAGAGCAAACCGGACAATCTGAAGGCAGTCGCGCAGGAGCTGGGCGTTTCCACGATCCTCGAGGGAGCAGTGCAGCGAGCCGCCAACCAGGTCCGCGTAAACGTGCAATTGATCGACGCAGCCACCGATACCCATCTCTGGGCGAAAAGCTATGATCGGGATTTTAAGGATGTTTTAGGGGTGCAGAGCGCAATTGCGGAGGAAATTGCCGAGGCACTGAAGGCAAACCTCTCGCCGAGCGAATCGCACGTTCTGGCCGCGATACGCACACAGAATACGGAAGCTTACGACCTCTTTCTTAGAGCCCAATACGAGTTTCACCAGGCACAAAGCACCCTAGTGGCGGAGGCATTCGATCGTGCGGACGCCTTTTACCAACAGGCGTTGGCACGTGATCCAAATTTTGCCGAGGCTGCGGCCGGACTCGCGTATAGCCGACTAATGCGGCACTGGTTCGTCTCTCCGTTGTCGCCACGAGAATTAGAGGAGGTGAAGTCGATCATCGATCATGCACTAGCAGTGGCTCCAAATTCACCCGAAGCACACGTTGCACGAGGGGTATTTTTTTATTGGGCTCATCGCCAATACGACGACGCGGTGGCAGAATTTAACCGCGCACTCGAGTTACAGCCTAACAACGCTTTGGCACAACAATTCTTAGGATGGGTTTATAGGCGCCGCGGCGAATGGGAGCGCTCGATCGCCGATGCGCAACGGGCTCAGGAACTCGACCCGCGTGATCCTTCAATCCCATCGAGCCTGGGAGGGATTTATGCTGCATTGCGCTTGTGGAATGATGCGGAGCGCGTTGAATTACGAACTCTCACGCTCGATCCGTATAACACGGTGGCGGCCACGCTCCTCGCCACGGTTCGCCTTAATTCGACAGGGGATATCAACTCTGCTCGGCATGCCTTGGATGGCTTCCCGCCGGACATCAAACTCAATTCGCTAACGTATCAAGGCGACGTTACAGCGATAGTGGGAATCCGGGCTTACGTTGATGTCTTCGCAAGACGCTTCAACGATGCGTTCCAAGCTTTCGAGAAGCAGATGGCGAACAGCAGCCTTGCGCATCTGCAGCAACTGGCTGGGCGCGCTGCCCTTCGCGTTCTCGCAGGAGACGTTGAGGCAGCGAAATCCGCTGGAGAGGAGGCGCGACCGTTGCTCGAGGCCAGGGTGAAAGAGCGGCCCGATGACACGTTCGCAATGACGCAGTTGGCTTGGATTTACCTGGCGCTCGGACGCAACGCGGATGCGTTACGCGTTGCTCAGAAAGCGGCAGAATTAATGCCAATCGAGAAGGACACCCTCACGGGTGCATATTTTCAGACTGGCCTCGCGCAAATCGAGGCACGCGCAGGCGCTCCCGAGGAAGCGGTCAAAAGACTTCGACATTTGCTTTCCATCCCGGCGGGCCAGGTAGTTTCCATAGCTCGTTTGAAGATTGACCCAGTGTGGGATCCCATTCGTGATCGTCCCGATTTCCAGCAGCTGTTGGCTGGAACGGAGCAGATCGGGCCCTAGGAAGAAATTGAGATGAACCCGCGCTCCAGCAGCTGTTGGCTGGAACGGAGCAGATCGGGCCCTAGGAAGAAATTGAGATGAACCCGCGCAACCTCTTCACCGAGCTGAAGCGGCGCAACGTCCTTCGCATGGCGGGACTCTATCTCGTCGGGGCATGGCTGGTCGTGCAAGTGGCGGGGACAGTGTTGCCAATGTTCGGAGCGCCCGAGTGGCTTCCCCGCACCATCGTCGTTTTGCTGGCGATCGCGTTCGTTCCCGCGGTGATCTTTAGCTGGGTTTTCGAATTAACGCCGCAGGGCCTGAAGCGCGAGGACGATGTGGCGCCTGAGCAATCGATCACTCCGCAGACCGGGCGACGGATGGACCGCATGATCATCGTGGTGCTGGTCTTGGCGCTTGGCTATTTTGCGTTCGACAAGTTCGTGCTCACGCCCAGGCGCGAAGCCGCACTAGTGGCCAGCGCCGTGCCTAACGAGTCAAAGTCGGTCATTAACGCCAAATCAATCGCGGTCCTGCCGTTCGAAAACCGGAGCGAAGAAAAAGCGAACGCCTTCTTCACCGAGGGCGTCCAGGACGAAATCCTCACGGACCTGGCGAAGATCGCCGACTTGAAAGTCATCAGCCGCACCTCCGTTTTGCACTATAAGAGCGGGGTTGCACGCAATCTGCGCGAGATCGCGCAGCAACTGGGAGTCGCGAATGTGGTAGAAGGAAGCGTTCAGCGCTCGGGCAATCGCGTGCGCGTCAACGCGCAGTTGATCGATGCCCGCAACGACGCGCATCTGTGGGCACAAACCTATGACCGCGATCTAGCCGATGTCTTTGCCATCCAAAGCGAAATCGCCAAGGCGATAGCCGATCAGTTGCAGGCGAAGCTCTCGCCTAACGAGAAGAAAGCCATCGAGCAGCCGCCGACCACTGACCTGGCCGCTTTCGACCTTTACAGCCGGGCGAAGTCACTTGTCCTCACGGCAGGTTTCAGCGCGACGAGCGCGCCAGACCTGCGGAAAGCAATTGAACTTCTGGATGAAGCGGTGAAGCGCGATCCCTCATTTTTCGACGCCTACTGCCAGCTCGCCTGGGCGCACGAATTCCTTTATGCAGTAAGGGCGTCTGATCACA
>WNFP01003839.1_pt1 | contig 12092 bp, 10 predicted proteins | sample 5400201 | NCBI WGS metagenome assembly WNFP01 (sample SAMN13153355, study PRJNA577476) | soil metagenome | isolation source: 115 cm saprolite under Madrone tree | place: USA:California | collected 2016-06-14
TCTGAACTCCCACAATCGACGCCGCTGGTTGGTTGACATAGCTGTCCCACGCTGTCGTCGTGGAACCGGCAGGATAAGGCACCGAGTTTCTGTTCTGCATGAGCGTGGGTGAGATCGGCGTGGGAACAAGGTTCAGCCCGCCCACCAGATTGAGCAACTGATTTACCTCGGCATCCACGATCCCCAGCGGATTGCCCACGAGGTTCAGCAAGCCGTTTAGATCGAGGGGGCTTGTGATCAAGAAGAGCTGCCCCAGAGGGTCACCCAGCCCACCAACCACCGTGCAGATTGGGGCTAGCAACGCAGGATTACATGCAGTCTGAAGCGCCTGGAGACTGAGCGTCGAGCGTACGATGAAGCTGTTATCCGCCCGGGCCGGCGCGGCCCAGAGCAGGGCTACCAATAAGCCCGGCAGCCACAGCCGACGTTTCATGGCTCGGCACTCCTCATTTTCCATCGGTTGATTTCTTTCATTGCCGGGTGCCATGCACTCGCTTTTGGTCGAAGACTCTGTTTCCCATCTCTCCCCAGTAAATCATTCATGCGCATCGACTTCCCCTCTCGCGTTTCCTTCTCGCAAACCGAGAAATAATCTCCTAGGATCGACAGCTCATTGGATTACTCCATCTGCAGAATCCTGGCTGAATCGCCCCACAGCTTCCGGACTGGCCAACGCATGCCATCCCCCTCGGAGGCAAATCGTTAGGAGACGGGCCATGCGAAAGGCCAGTCCGGCTCGTCCCACTAATTAGGGCTAGTGCGGCTAGAAAAAATAGGAGGGGAATTCCCCAAAGATGCCTAGGGTAAATACCTTACTTCAGTCCGCTTGACCATCCCGAATGGCGGTCCATGGAAGTCGCTCGTGACGCTCCCCGCGGGCTAGGCACCGGCTACGGCCCGTCTGAGCACTTCGCGCGAAATATTTGCTCCGCTCACCACTAGGGCGATGTTCTCTCCGTATCCACCACTCGATTGCAATAGCGCCGCCGTACTCGCGGCCCCCGCCGGCTCGGCCAACACGTGTTCTTCGAGCAGTAACATTTCAATCGCCCGTAGCATTTGCTCTTCACTCACTAGCACCACGTCATCCACAAGTTTCATGACATCCCGCACATTCGCCGCTTCCGGCGTTCGCGTCGCCAGTCCATCGGCAATCGTGTCGCAAGTCTCCGTGCCCACCACTTTGCCCTCCTTCCACGACAAGTAATAAGAAGGCGCGCGCTCCGCTTGCACACCAATGATCTTCACTTGTGGCGCAATCTGTTTCGCCGCTGCCGCCATCCCTCGAATCAGCGCCGTATCCCCCATCGGCACAAAGATCGCGCTGGTCGCGGGAAGCTGCTCAAATATTTCGCAGGCAATCGTCGCCGGCCCCGCAGGCAGATCTTCATCGGTAGCATCATTCAAGAAAAACACGCTCGGCTGCTTCGTATACTCCGCGGCCAGCCTGAAGGCCGAAGCCAGGTCGCTGCCTCCGCTCTCCACAATCGCCGCCCCTAGCGTGACAATGCGTCCGCGCTTCACTGGGTTGCAGTTCGTTGGCAAAAAAATCCTGGCCGCAATGCCAAACTCCTTCGCTGCGTAAGCCACTGCCGCTCCGTGATTCCCCGTGCTGCAAGCCACCACTTCCCGGATCGGCCCCCGCTTCATTCTCTGCGCCAGCGCCCAAAACGCCCCCCGCACCTTAAACGACGCCGTCGGCAGCTCCGTCTCCAATTTCAAATAAACGTTCTTCCCTGCCTTCTGTCCCAGAAATGGCGCGCCAATCAACCGCGTCGGCGCAAAATACTTCGCAAGGAATCCTTGCGCCTCACGCATCGTCGAGAGACCCGGAACAATTTGCAAACCGGTCCCCCTTGAGGAGGAGTTCATCGATCCACCACCATTTTCAGCCCCCAACCATCTCCAGCACGGCGCCGGAATCTGTAGTCAGTTCCTCTGCGGCTTTCCCTGGTCGTTGGAGAACCATGCGCGCGAGCGCCAGACTCTCGTTCGCCACTTCAAACTGGCCCGAACAATCCGTCTTCGCATACGGAAGACGATGCACGAATCGTTCACGCCCTGAGACACTCAATTCCACGCGGGTCCCTCGCCCATCAGTGCACTCCACTTTCCAACAGAATTTTTGCGAATCGCGTGTGCTTTCTCTGAATTTTCCGAAGGTGTACTTCTCCCCCTCGTGCCACAGCACCGCCGTGCGAAACATCATCCCAAGGGGCAACTCATAAACCAGCGCCTCAAACGTCGAGCTTTGTCCCCGCTCGCCGGAAAAATGAATGTGCGTCCAAGTCCAAAAATGCCGGTGCCGGTAACCGCAGTTATGACCTTGCATCCCGTAACCGAGAGGCTCACCACGGAATGTCCGGTCATTCAGAGCAATCTCGCCGGAGAAAATCGCATCTGAATGCGGCGTCCGCGAGAATCCAATCCAGCCCTTGCTGCTCAACTCCGCTCGAAAAATCGACCGGTATCGCAAATTCCAGGAAATTCGCCGCCCGCGAACTTCCATACGCCCCCGACATTCGTTCTCGCCAATCCGATTCTCACCTATCTCCAGAAAAAACGGATTGGCTCCGCGCTCGCTCATTCGTCCACCGTTCGAACCAAGACGCTCAATGGGAAATCCCTGGATCCAGGTCTCGGGCTTCCCCTCCCGCGGAAACCATGTCGCCCAAACCTGCACGGGCTGCCCCTGCGCATGCGTCGCGCACCCGCCCTGCCTCGGATTCATCAACAAATACCGAAACCACCAAGCTCCACTCCCATCCCCCAAACCTATCCGCAAAAACCAAACCTCATACCTCCGCCGCATCGAAAGCGCGGTGAACCGCTCATTGAGCGTCTTCATGTCTCAGGAAGAATAACACCGCAGTGGCTGGTGCAAACGGAATGCGGCGATAACGGCTGCTTAAGTCATTTCATGATTCAATCGGCGGAAAGACAGGTGTGGTCCCTTCAAGCATGCCTTAGAGGCGTCACTCGTACCGCAAGGCTACCAGCGGGTCCACCCTCATCGCCCGCCGCGCGGGAATGCAACAAGCCACCGCAGCAACCCCTGCGAACACGATCGGTACCGCAATAAATGTCAGCGGATCGTTTGGCGCGATCTGGTAGAGCACAGTCGCAAGCGGTCTGGTGACCCCCAGCGCCGAAAGCACTCCAACCGCAACCCCAATTGACGCCAACTTCATTCCTTGGCCGATGACCATCCCCATCACCTGCCCTGGACTTGCACCCAGCGCCGTCCGGATGCCGATTTCGTGCGTGCGTTGGGAGACTAGATGCGCCATCACGCCGTAGATTCCGATGACCCCCAGAAACATAGCTAGCGCGCCGAAGAAAACCATCAGCTTGGTCATCACGCGGTTGCCCGCATCTTGAATGACCATTAACGTTTCGAGCGGCTCCACAGAAGACACCGGCTGGTCGCGGTCTACCGCCCAAATCGCGTCGCGGATGGCGGTAGGCATTGCCGCGGAATTGGCAGTGGTCCGCACCACGAATCCGAGCGTTCCAGAAGGAAATTGCGCCAGCGGAACGTACATCTGCCGCTCGGGGCGCTCCCGCGGGTAGTACATTTTGATGTCCCTTACTACGCCCACAATGGTGCGGACAGTACGACGCTCGCCAAATTGAAGTTTCTGTCCGATTGGATCTTCGTCCGGCCAAAATTGGCGCGCGAACGTTTGATTGATAATCACAGACGGCGAATTGCCCTGCTCGTCGGCGGAATTGAATAAGCGCCCCTTGACCAGTCCAATCTGCATGGCTGAAAAATAATTCGTGGACACGGCAGCGAATCGCGCGCCGAGTCTTTCTCCAGGCTGCGGGGCGGGCTTCCCGACCGCTTCAACTTCCACCCCTTGGCCAAAGCCACCGTACGGCACGGAACTCGCTGCCCCGATGGAAACCACTTGTGGCAACGCCTGGATGCGCGCCAGCACATCCTCACTGAAGTTTCGCAGACGCCACTCCTGGGCGTATTTCGTCTTGGGCAGCGCGAGTTGCGCCACCATCACGTTTGCCGGATTGTATCCAGGGCTGGAGCGCACGGAAATGAGGAAGCTCTTCACGAGCAGCGTCGTCGATATGAGTACCACGACGGCTAGCGCAATCTCTGTCGCCACGAAAATCCGCCGCAGCCGGGCGCCGCGTTTGGTGCCTGACGCTTGCCCTGACGCTTCCTTGAGCGTGCGATTCACGTCGAGTTTCGAATTCTCGAACGCCGGAGCCAGACCGAAGACAAGGCCGCACAGCAGCGTGATTCCCAGGGTGAACGCCAGTGTGGTGATGTCCAGATCGACGTGTCCGTAGTTCACCAGGTACCCGCGAATGTGGCCGGGGATCTGGGACTCGATCCACCGTATCCCCCAAAGGCCGAAGAACATGCCGGCCACGCCGCCAACGAAAAACAGTAGCAGCGATTCTGTCAGAAGCTGCCGCGCCAGCCGGCTCCTCGTCGCGCCAAGCGCTCCGCGAACGGCAAACTCCTTCGTGCGGCCTGTCGCGCGGGCTAGCATCAGGTTCGCCACATTCGCGCAGGCGATCAGCAGAATCAACCCCACAATCGCAAAGGAGATCATCACCTGGGTCGTGCCTTCTTCCTTGCCAATTTCGTCGGTCATGGAGCTGACTAGCAAGGTCAGGTTCGTGTTCGTTTGCGGGAACTGGCTTTCCAGCCGCGCAAAAATCGCTGCGCTTTCCGCTCCGGCTTGTTCCAGCGTCACGTCGGGCTTCAACCGGCCGAATGCCGAGAACCACGAACGGCCGCGGTCGGTGCGTTCCTTATCCGTCGGCGCCAGGGGCGTCCACAGATTAGCGATGCCCATCAGCGGGAACTGAAATGTTCCTGGCATCACGCCGACCACAGTGTAGGACTCGCCGCCGATCGTGATGTTTCGTCCGGCAATTCTAGGGTCGCTCGCGAATCGGCTCTGCCAGAGTCCCTGGCTGAGAACGGCTACGTGCTCCGCTCCTGCTCGATCTTCGTCCGGAATGAACGTCCGCCCGAGCATCGGCTTGGCGCCCAGCGTCTCAAAATAATTCCAGCTGACTCGTCCGCCCTCGACCAGGGCCGGAGGGCCGTCACCGGTGAGATTGAAATTCCAGCCCGTCCACCCCGCGGTCTGTTCGAACGAGGTGTTCTGCTTCTGGAAGTCGACGAAGTCTGCCGTGGACGTTACGCTATTCCTTGTCCATCCTTTTTTCGTGTCGTGCGACACGAGCACCATTAGCCTGTCCGCCTGCGGATAGGGCAGCGGCTTAATCATCCAAGCGTTGAAGTAGCTGAAGATGGCCGTGTTCGCTCCAATACCCAACGCGAGCGTCAACACCGCCGCGGCAGTGAAGCCTGGAGACTTGCGCAACATGCGCAAGCCGTAGCGAACATCCGCAATAAGGCTTTCAATTGATGGCCATTGCCAAACCTCGCGGCTGTCTTCCTCGACCAGCGTCACGTTCCCAAATTCGCGGCGGGCGGCATAAGCTGCCTCTTTTCTGGACATCCCACGCGCGACCAACTCCTCGATCTTTTCTTCAAGGTGCTCCCGAATCTCTTCCGAGAGATCACCATAGAGACGACCTCGCGAAAATAGTCGCTTGAGCCACATCATGATGCACTCGGCGCTAACACGCGCGTAATCCCGTCGAGCATCGTTTCAAAGCGTGACACCTCGCGTTCAAGATGCTTCGCTCCCTTTGCGGTTAGCTTGTAAATCCGCACCCGCCGGTTTGTGGACGAAATGCCCCACTCCGCTTTGACCAACTCTTCTTTCAGGAGTCGCTGGAGAGCCGGATAAAGCGAGCCTTCTTCAATCTGAAGCAAATCGTTGGACGTTCGCTTAATATGTTGTGCGAGCGCATAACCATGGAGAGGCTGCCGCTTCAACGTTCGGAGAATCATTAACTCCAAAGCACCGGGAAAGAGGTCTCGCTGCTCTCGGTTTTTCATGAAAGAAAAGTTCTCCCCATACGCCAGCTTACCTAGTGTGGGTCTAGGCCTAGAGCGAAATAGTATGGACGCACGTATTTGAAGTCAAGAGAAAAAACGAGCCGCGCCGGCAGCACGCCACTTCTGCATCTTCAACCCGCGGCAGCTGCTGCCGCTTCTCTTGTCCTGGACAGGTTCCACAGTTGGATGTAAGGCTCGAGATCCTTCATCATTTTTTGGAATTGTGCGATGTCCAGCGATTGCGCGCCATCGCTGATGGCTTTTTCCGGGGCGGGATGCACTTCGACGATTAATCCGTCGGCACCGATCGCCACGCCCGCGCGGGAAAGCGCCGGCACCAGGCTCCGCTTCCCTGTCGCGTGGCTCGGATCCAGAATCACCGGCAAGTGCGTCAATTCATTCAGTGCCGGGATCGCCGTGATGTCGCAAGTGTTCCGCGTCACGGTTTCAAACGTGCGAATTCCCCGTTCGCACAAAATCACGTCGGGGTTTCCGTGCGCTGTGATGTATTCCGCGGACATCAGCAGTTCTTTCACTGTGCTGCTCAATCCGCGCTTCAACAGCACCGGACGACCACATTTTCCCAGCGCTTTCAGCAGCATGAAATTCTGCATGTTCCGCGCGCCCACCTGCATCACGTCCGCGTACTTCGCTATCAAATCCACGTCGCGGTCACTCATCACTTCCGTGATAATCGCCAGCCCCGTCGCCTCTTTCGCTTTCTTCAGCAGCTTCAACCCTTCTTCTTCCATGCCCTGAAAATCGTAAGGCGAAGTCCGCGGCTTGAACGCGCCGCCGCGAAGCATCTTCGCGCCCGCTTTCGCAACGCCTTCCGCCGCCTGCATGATTTGTTTTTCTGATTCCACTGAGCACGGGCCGGCCATCACCACGAATTCCGCGCCGCCGATTTCCGTTCCGTTCACTTTTATTCTTGTTTTGCCTGCGCGAAATTCTCTGCTCACAAATTTGTACGGCGCCGAAATTCGCACCACCTTGTCCACCTGCGGCATGGCCTCGATCGATTCCATGCACGCGGTCACGTCACCGACTCCCACGACGCCGATCACCACGCGTTCTTCTCCTTCGATGGAATGGACCTTGTAACCGAAGTGCTCCACCTGTTTTCGAACTTCGTCAATCTCTTCGCGCTTTGCGTGCAGTTTCATGGAGATAATCATCTTTCCGGCCCTCTCAATTTATTTTTCGTCCCTTAAAACAAAAAACCCACTCGGCTGGCGAGTGGGTCGAATCTTTTTGCTGCTGAATTCGCTTACAGAAACGCCCCCCGCCACCTGGATGGATCTCCGGTAAATCGATACCAGCGATAGGAGTTGGCGAAGACGCCGTTCATGACGAGCATAGTGTATTTCTTCTCGTTCGGGGATACAACAGTTTCTTCTGTTTTCTGCCAGTGGCGGGATTTTACCGCGTTCTCAGAAAAACAAAACCGCGATTCGGTAGCGAGTGAATCCTGGCGGGCCATTCGTGCGGCACGCACCCACCGCCGCTCGGCTGTATGGCCCACTCCGGATTTTTCGCTCGAGTTGTTCCGGCAGTTTGCTCAAGTCGGCCACTTCAAATCGCACCATGGATTTTGCGGAAGTACCTGCGAATCCGGAGTCATTCTCGCATGTTTTCCGCGCCGCTTCCGTCGCGCTCGACGAACGAAATCCTTCCGCCGCGAGCAAAGAGATTATCTTCTGCTCTTGTTGCTCGGCATTTAATTCCGGGACGAGTTGTGAAAAATCCTGCACGGCGAAAAGTCCCCCGGGCCCGTGCACCGCTGCGATGCCGACGGAAGTGAGCCGCGCGTCGAGAATATTCTTGCGGTGGCCGGGTGAATCCATCCAGCCGTTGTGAATGGTCTGAGGATTCGGACCGATGGCGATGTTTTCGGCGATGACGCTGAAATGCGCGCCGGCTTCCGCGAGACGCCCTTCGAGATTGGATTCGCTGGGAAGCTGGTGCTCGAGCATATTCAGATCGGCCATGCGAAGAGCGTGGAGACGCGCGGCTTTAAAGAGTGAGGCATCCCAGCGGAGCGCAGCGAGACCTTGCGCAGAGCGTTCGCGATTGAGTGCTTCGAAAAGCTGGCGCTCGGAATCATTTCTTTGCAACTGCGCGCTGACGCTTGCGGAAAAGAAAAGAAGAGAAGCGGTAGCCAAGAGAAATTTTGGATTTCTCATGCCGGTAAAAATTAGCCGCGGACACGGACGGCGCTGAAGCTGAGAACCACGTGGCCGCCGGAAGTGGGGCGGCCGAAACTCAGCATCGGACTGAAGCGCGAGAAAAGCAGCATCTGGTCGAGTTGGTGGCGAAGCTCCGCGCTCGTTGGGCCGGAGAGAATTTGATAATCGGTCATCTGGCCGTGGGAGTCCACGGTGACATCAATGAGCAAGCCGTGCGGCAGAGAAAGTTCGAGGTCCTGCCGTTCCGACGGCCAGGACTGCGGATAGTCCGAAAGCGAAACGAGCTCGGCGGGGCGCATGAGATTGAGAGCGACGTCATTCTGGACGGCGCGAACGGTGGTGCCGGGCACGATCATCTGGAGGACGAGGACAAACACAAGTATGGCGGAGAAGAATCCGCCGGTGGCCGGAACGCTCAGCGGGCGGAAAACGTTGTCGAGAAGAATCTCGGCGCGATCCTTTATGCGGCGTATGCGGCTGGGCCAATCGCGCGAATGCTGCGCTTGAGCAGCGGCGACTTTGATGCGGACGGCAAGATCAACAGGAGGAACATTCCTGGGGACGCGGGAAAGCAACACTGCCAGCCTGCGGAAACGTTCGAGTTCCTCACGGCAAACATTGCAGCCTTCGAGATGCTGCCGGATCTGGGCACGCTCTGCAACGCGCGCTCCGCCGGTGATTGCATCATCGAGATAACCCGCCAGATTCGTTCGTACTGTATTGCACTTCATTGGACACCTTTGCCCGTGGAACTTGCCCGCGGGGATATCGATTCTGGTGACCGCATAGCCGTCAACTCTTCAGAAGCGAGCGAGACGCGCCGCGCGGCGGAAAAAGCATCGCCGAACGGAGAGGGCTGGGCCTCGGAAACACTGCCATGCGAAGACGATTGAGCGCGGCCGCCGTGTACCTGTTGTGCGCCCAGGAGCGGCTCAAGAATTTCTTTTAGCGCGCGGCGTCCGCGAAGGATGCGGGACTTCACGGTGCCAACGCTACACTCCAGAACTTCGGCGACTTCCTCGTAACTCAAGCCTTCGAGGTCGCGCAGAATCACGGCGCTGCGAAAAACACCGGGAATTTGTTGCAAGGCGTCGTGAACGGCCACTTGAATTTCCAGCGCTGCGAGTTGCTCGAAAGGAGTGGGGCACAGATCCTCGATTTCGATCCGGGTCTTGCCTTCTTCGGGTTCAGCATCAATGGAAACGTTTTTTTGCAGATGGCGCTTGAACCAGCGCTTGTGATTCAACGCTTCGCGAATCGCGATGCGGTAGAGCCATGTTTTCAAAGAGCTGCCCTGGCGGAAATTGCGAATGCCGCGAAAGGCTTTCAAAAAAACTTCCTGGGCCCCGTCGGCGGCATCGGAAGTATCGCCAAGCATGCCGAGGATCAGGTTATAGACCGGGGCATGATAGTGCGTGACGAGCCAGTCGAAGGCCGTCTCCGAGCCGGCTTGCAGCTCGTGGACAAGATCGGCTTCATCGCGGCCCCATGAAAGGGCACTAGCCCAATCGGACACTGCCGGCCTTTCCGACTCGAGGGTTACCGGCATCCTTGCGGTATGCGGTAATTCTCACCATCCTTCGCGGATGGGATACTCGAGCCACCCTGCTGCGGTCCAACGTTAGAACGGTGGACCCAGGCACGACTTGCGACCCCGAACGGATCGGGGGCTGTGACCGGGAGCGGTGTTGACCAGTTCCCGAAATCCGCTCTCGTACTCTTAGACACCGGGGGGAGCGGAGTAGTTTCCCCGGATCGCGAAGAAACGCCGTGCCTTTTGCGAATTGTTGCACCAAAGGCGTTTGGCTGCAATGGGACGGATGTGGAAGGCCCAAACGTCGAGTGGCACCTCCCTGTTTTCTGTAGATGTTGCATCTAAAGAATTTAGCTTTGCCGTAAGTCCTTTGTTTGCAACATTTATGGGAGGGCTCACAAATGTTGCGGCTAAAGGACTTAAAACAGTCGCAGGTAGTGACCGCAATAAGGTCAGGATGAGATCGGGACCTTTGATCGGGGCAGGTCGACGGGCGGTGGACAGGTGGGAGAAGACAGAGCGTACGGATGGGAGATCGAGTTGAGAATGAAGCCTTCGAAACACTAGCATGCCCGTATTGAGTCGTTCAGTGAAAAGCGTTGAAGGTAGGACTTGGAGGTTGAAGGTAGGACTTGGGGGTTGAATGGTAGCTGGGGCGGGTTGAACGGCGGTCGATGGGGAGGTTGGGCAAGCAAAGTCGAAGGCCCCGCATGTGAAACCGACACCTGGGGCACCTGCACGGGTCTAAAAGACCCGCTACTACAAGGAGATAAACCCGACTTCTCCCGCCTCGCGGGTTCGGGAGGACAGAAAACGACGAAGGCGGGATGAACTGGCGCCTACGGGAGACTAGGCTAGACTGTGGATTAAGGCTTGGGTGTTTCCTTTGCCGGGGTTTCGGCGCCGGCTGGTGTCTTGGTATAGATGATCTTCTTTGTGCCGCCGTCGCAAGCGCCGACGATTTTGCCTTCAGCGTCTTTGTCTTTCGCGACGATTTCGAGGGTGTAGCCCTTCACGCCTTTTGCCTCGAGCTTCTTGGAGATTTCATCTTTCAGCTCTTCACAGGGCTTTGCCGCTTGTGCGTGAGCGGACGCGGAAACAAATAATAGAACGCCAATTGCTGCAAGCAATTTCATGGTGTGACCTCCGTGGCCGGATGCCGGGTCACCAGGGAGCATAGCATCGGTTCAGCGCATTCGGCGGCCCGTCGCGCAGCAGGTTCACCCTAAAAGATACGGGATGAGGTCTGCTCCCGCTCGCCAAAGGACAAGTCATGACAGCTTCTAGTTCACACCGTTTTTGGGGTCCCAGGAGCCTTGCTCTTTGCGCACGAAAATAATCTGGCCGATGTGGTAGGCATTGTGGGTGCTGATATGCGTAAACACCTGGGCTGATTCCTTCAGTTTGGCTTCGTCGGCGGTTTCCACCCATTTTTCGAGTTCGCTCATGACATCGTCAAGCTGCTTCACGGTTTCATTCCAAGTCTTGCCGTCAAACTTGTCGAACGTTTCGTCATTATTGCCGCCGAATTTTTCGACCTTTTCTCCTTTGAGGTTAGCGAGGTTTCGCCGATTCCAAAAAACCAGGTGATAGGCGAGCTGGCCGACGGAGTGATTTCCTTTGCCGTCGGTCCAATTGGCCTGCTCGGCCGTCAAGCCTTTCACGGCGGTATTGGCGGGCACAAACCATTCCGCCTTCGTGTGTGTAGAGCGCAGTTCGGCCAGCAGCACTTCTCGCAGAGTGGCGGGTTTCTTGTCTTGCGCTTGAAGAGCCGATTGGAAGGGCGCAAAAACGGGAGCACCCAAAAGCAATAGCAGAAAAATCGGCATTCGCTTGATCATCGAGGATTTCCTCCCAGCCCTTAGACGTGTCGGGGCCCCTGGATGGCTTCCGGAACCGAGGAAGCCGGCACCGGGATCCCTGCTCGCACTGTGTCAATGGATTTGAACAGGCGGAGTATCCGTAGTTGCCCTTGGGGCGAGGACGGTCGAGCCAGGCGACGTCGCCATCGGGGCGGGCGATGTAGGCGTCGGCGCTGGTGGCGATGTGCACGATGATTTTTCGGGGATGCTTCTTGGGACGCGCCTCGATATTTTCGGGGAATTATGACGCGTCGGGGAGTGCAGTCTGTGCCTCGATGAAAGAAAAGGGGCGGCCCTTACAGAGAGCCGCCCTTTTTTTATGCGCGGAACGGATTAGTAGTCGTTGGCGCCGCCGAAGAGGCGGAGGACAATGCCGGTGGAGACCCAATAGTTATTCTGATGAATGTTGGGGCCGAACGAGGTCCGGTAGTAGTCCACGTCGAAGAGGCGGATTTCCCAGTGAGAAGAGGGGTGGAGGTCAATGCCGCCGCCGACTTTGTAGGAGAAGCTGTTGCTGGAAATGGTGTAGCCGCCGGGGCCGGTGATGGTGGTATCCG
>WNFP01007006.1_pt1 | contig 12091 bp, 13 predicted proteins | sample 5400201 | NCBI WGS metagenome assembly WNFP01 (sample SAMN13153355, study PRJNA577476) | soil metagenome | isolation source: 115 cm saprolite under Madrone tree | place: USA:California | collected 2016-06-14
TCAGCAGGTGAAGCGGCGAATCCGGCGTTTGATAGATGCCCGGCGCGCCCGTAGATATGCGAAGAGGAAAGGCCATTACGATCGCCTCGAATCAACTCGTGCGTCGAAATCACTCGGGCCACAGCATTAACTCACTGCCAGCCGCGCGGCTTTTACGCGGCGTCAGGATTATTTGTAGTCAATCCCTTCATGCACGAGATCAAATTGTTCCATGGCGACTTCACCGCCGCCCTTGGCGGCGAATGTCGGTCCACCCCACTTCGTCGGCTGAGCATACTTCAGCACCCAGGTGGCCACCGGCTGACGAGCCTCATCGAGAAGCGTAATCGTCACGTTGGTCGGAGCGTATGCTCCATCGGCCACCGACTTGATCCAGTCAAAGAGCGCGGTCTTGTTGACCAGGCCGCGTTTGAGCGTGACATTGCCAAGCTTGAAGGTGTTCGGAATTTTGCGAGGCGTATTGAACTTTTCGTTGCCGTTGCGATACTCCGAATAGTTCACGTCCATACCGAGTCCGCTCACGTCTGAAAAGCCGCCGAAGACACTGGTAGGATCGTCGTTCTTGTCGTTCAGAGAGACGAGATAGTTAAACGCTCCGTAGGGATTTGCACGTTCTGTCGGCATAGTTTTTCTCCTAATGCTTTAGGCGCCGTTAGACCTTGGCGTCTCCGGTCCACTGTCCGATCCGGAAGATCACGAACTCCGCAGGTTTCACCGGAGCGATCCCAATGAGACAAATCATTCGCCCGTTATCCAGATCGTTCTGAGTCATGGTGGTGCGATCGCACCGCACGAAGTAAGCCTGTTCCGGCTTATCGCCCAACAGCGCGCCGTCGCGCCACAACACCAGCAGGAAGTCTTCGACGGTCTGCCGAATGTTGGCCCACAGACGCGGGCCGTTGGGTTCGAACACGGCCCACTGCGTTCCTTTGTCGATTGAGTGCTCGATGTAAATGAAAAGCCGGCGCACGTTGACATACTTCCACTCCGGATCCGAACTCATCGTGCGCGCGCCCCAGACACGATTGCCGCGGCCCTCGAAAAAGCGCAACGCATTGATACCTTCGGGATTCAAGACATCCTGACGGCCTTTGTTGATGTTCGCTTCAAAGCGAGTCAGTCCCCGCACGACTTCATTGGCCGGGGCTTTGTGCACGCCGCGCTCAATATCTGATCGGGCGTAGATTCCGGTGACGAATCCCGAAGGCGGCAGCAACAATCGTTTCGGCGGCCGGCCCTGCGTGTGACGCTCTGTGGGATCGAGAATCTCGATCCATGGGTGGTACATCGCCGCATACTTGCTGTCGAACTTGCCGCGGAATTTTCTGATCTCGTTCATGGAACTGGCTTCCGGCCCATCGACGACCGCAATCCGATAGCGCAAGCGTTCCGCGTGACCAACCAGCGCCTCGGCGGCGGTGAAAATTTCGTCGGGGTCGTCCAAACTCGCAGCGTCGGGCATCGCCACGATCGCAATGTCGTCGATCTCACCCAGCGCCTCCAGTCCGGTCGCCTTCACATTCGGGTCATCCGGTGATCGGCGGTGTGTCCGCCCAGGGTGGGATTCCAGTCGAGCCAGATTGGCGTGTTTTCATCGGCTGGGTCATCGCGCTCCATCACCTTGCCGATGTAACGGCGTTGCGCTGGGTCGGCGCCCAGCTCCTGATACTGCTCCACACGATCGCCGACTTGGACCGTGACCATCAGTTCGATCAAATGGACTACCTGATCTACGGCCGTCGGCGGTTTCGCACCGGTAAAGGTTTGATTGCCGTCTTCGTCGATATGAACGATAGCCAATTTGTTGATGTCGATTGGATCATTGGGCGGCGGCGGCGTTGCCGGCGCGTCCAGCACTTCGATGACTGCTCCGTTTTTGACCCGCTGCACTTTGATCGATCCGGTGGCGTTCGAAACCGTCACGCGACTACGGACCGGCCTCGTTTCCACCAGCGCGTTACCCATTTCGCCGGGCCAGCGCGCCTTCCAGGTCGCGGTCAGCCCGCCATTAATGATCGCGCGGCTCGCAACGCCGAGATTAGCGTCGGTGGCGCGCGCCACGAACACGCGCGACACGTACAAACGCTTGCCGCCGTTTTCGAAGAATGCGCGGGCCGCGTGCGCCAAATACGCGATGCGCCCGCCGGTGATTTGGACCTCCTCCAGCCCGCCATAGACGCGCTCGAATTCCGTGAAGCTGGTAATCAATCGCGGTTCGGAGGTTTTCGGTCCGTTGAAGTATTGAACGGGCCCATAGCGGGTGATGCCCGCGTAACCGGTGGTGCTGGTGGGAACTCCTTCGATCGATTTCGAACGAAAGCTGACTTCTTCGACGTAAACTCCAGGTGCTAGGTATTCAGGCATGGAAGCACTCCCTTTCGAGCGCGTCTTGGCGCATTATCTAAATTGTGAATTCCCGGTAGATGCATCTTCCTAAAGTGAAGGCCACGGGTTGCATAATTGTGGCGGTGTAATTTCCTGGTAGGTCTTCTCCGGTGGCCACGGAATCCGAAGCTGAACCCGGCGCCGCCAACGTTTCGACCGGGAGATCCCATAAGGGATCGATCTTCTCCTGATTAGGCGAAGCCGGCGCCGGTACAGGCACGGGCCCAGAAATGGAAACGTCAACATTGAGCGGCTGGGGCAGAGTGCTGCCGGTTACGGCGCGCGCATTCAGAATCAGCAGGAACTCGCCACGGTTGTCTCCATGCGCGCGTCCCAGTACCAGCGTCTGTCCCGCCAGCCGCGCTACTACGCGCGCCCAGCGCATGGGCTGGTTGTTGCGCCAAACGCGACCTCGCAGCGCGGTGGCGCTCGCGCTGAGATCGTAAGCGGCTCCCGCAAAGAAGACCGGGCGACGAATGCGGCGACGAAATTCTCTGTGATCGGCGCGTTCCTGGTTTTCCACCTCGGCACGCGTCAGAACCGGAATGAGGAACCGCCGGGGTACGACTCTTCGTCGATCGTATTCCGGTTTGTACGAAGGCTTGTCCGTGTCAAACATCCGCAGGGCGAGCGGCGACTTTATGCCCGGCTGGTAACGCAACGAAAAAAGGTTCGAGTGATGTCGCTCGATCGGCGGGCGCCGCAATCCGGCCGACGTCTCTTCGTGTTGAATTTGCAACTCGTAGCTGAGGCGGCCGCCCTGCTGACCGTCGATCGGCTCGATCCCGAGCGCGAGCCGATGGATGATTTCATCGTATTCGTTGGGAAGAAACTCGTTCATAAAGTTGACGTCGGCTTCAAACCCAGGATCGCGTTAATGACCAGTCCTTCGGGCGCTCTCACTGGCCCGTCCAGCCGCATGATGCGCGCGATGTAAGGAACGCTTAATCGATAATCCGTAGGTAGCGAATCAAAAATCCTCATGACCGCCTCAGTCGAAACCTCTTCCAACACGATCTGAATCGATTCGCCCCCATCCCAGTCGCCGGATGAATGCAGCATGGGGCCCGTCAGAATCGGCGTTGATTCGAGAGCTTGCATCGCTCTTCCCAATACCCGGTGATCGTCTTCCGCATTCTCTGCCCATGGTGTGATTAGGTAGTGCAGATCCAAACCCAAATGGGAACGCCCGTCCTGCAGCGAGGTGGCCGACAAAGCCGCGCGCATTACCTTGTTGAAATCAACTCGATAGAGAAAGATCGACAGGGCCGGCGAGCCGATGTTGTGGCCGGCATTCGCGGATTCGAAGTCAACTGTGTGGACCAGGACCGCTTTCGTATTGCTCCCGGTCACCGGTTGAGATTCTTCGAAACCGGCCGTCAGCAACATTTCAACGCTTTTTCCGGCGGCGGCAATGCCTGCGAATCCAGCCAAAGGCTTCTCCTTCGCGATAAAGATCGTCAGCCGGGCATCACTGCCTGCCCCATGGCCATTTCAGCCAACGAGGCCTTCGCGCCCATTTCGTCGAGTGAGTCGTCTCCTCTGCCAGATACGACTCGATAAAGCTGATGGCTTGGTCCAAGTCCCGCAAATAACGCCGGGCTCCATCGGGAACGTGAGTGATGTAACCGTGCCATTTGCTCTGTCCCGCTTCGTCATCGTGCATCAACAGCTTGATGATGAACGAGTGGACTTTGGACTCGGCCATGCCCGTCCTTTGCGCCCGAAGATGCGAAGTTGAAATACGTGCGTTTCGGCTGAAAGATCTCGACAACCCAACAAGTCAGCGCCCATATAGCATGGAGGTCACCGTCGATGCGTCTGCTGAGCATATGAGCCAGCGTCTGAAATGAAAATTTTTTTGGCTTTGAGTAGGACTCTCGCTGCTGACTGAACGCCGCCGCGGTTCGATTTCGCCTGCGACAGCTCTCAGTACTGGGAAGGTGCGCGAGAGTTGAGAGTTACTTGGTCGTCTTGGTTTTCAAGACCTGTTCCACCGCATGGATCTCTTTATGGACGCGATTCTGCATAGCCCTCAAGGCTGACAGCAAACCACGCAGCCGCTGCAGAATATCTGGGAGCGCCGTCTGGTAATTCAGCCCACTCTCCAGCCCGATTTCATTAATCTCACTTGCAGGTGCTTCGCTTCTGAGTTCTTCGTAGAGCTGTCTGGTCCGAAGTTCGGGCTGCACGCCGAGTTCCTCGCGCAAAGCGACAACGCAGCGTTGGTACTGACGAAGGGCGCCGGTTCGATCACCCGCCCGGTATAACAAACCCATCAGCCGACGATATGTGCATTCCGATGCGCGATCATGGCTGAGAATCTTTGCGGCATACATCTTACCCGCTTCGAACTCTTCATGTTCGCTCGCGTGATCAATTAATTTGTCGAGCATGTAGAGGTAGGCATTTTGCAAACGCTCACGTTCGAAGAGGCACCAGTCTTGATACCAGCCTTCGAGAAAGTCCCCCACATATATGTCGACGGCTTCAGTCAGCAGTTTGACCTGAGCTTCATTCAGCAACTGCCCAACACCCTGGGACATCGCGAGAGCGCGGTCAAAGATAATAACGTCGACCCAGCTGTCGACTGGCAGCCTTAGTTGAACCCAATCGTGCTCTACATGCAGTAAGGGGTGACCGGAATTGGCCTCTTCGGAGAACGCACTGGTGAGATGCCAAATTGCCTGTCGCAAGTATTTCTTCGATCGGTCGGTAGGGGTCTCGGGCCATAATAAGCTCGCGATCAATTCGCGGGCGATTGGTCGATCGCGATGAGTAATCAAGTAACTAAGTAACTCGCGCTCCTTGCCCGTATCCGGAGCGTGCAACTCCTCCCCGCGACGCCACGCATTAAACTTGCCGAACAACTGAAATCGCAATCCCGACATTGGAGGACTCCCTGCGAGGGAAGGGCCGAAGATGATGTCTCAGTAACCGCTGCATCAATGATAAAAACTCCGCAAACAACCAATAATTGCAATGGCGTCACCGGTTGAGTATTGTGGAGACTAAGCTTTACCCGCCCAGTCCGATTAAAGGCCGCAAGAAAGTATGCGGATGTTAATTAGACGACGAACGAGTGTCAAGGATTTTCGGTAAAGACATTAACCGAACTAGGCAAATTTCTTGCGCTGGAGCAAAGTCTTCGGGGTTCGCAAAAATCGAAATCTTTCGGTATTTGGTTAGCTCTCGCTGCGTCTTCGGCGGTCCAAGTCTTTCTATCGTGATACGCCTCTCCTTCCGTATTCTTATGTTCTGCCCACGGCCGAATCTGTTTTGCGGCACGGTTCATTGATAGTCGACATGCCGTCGAACTTCAGGCCCGGACGATCTTGCGCAGCGGTCCGCGACAAAATGAAAAACTCGCGATAGGTTTCGCCTTCTCCTCAGTCGTCGGAGTTTAATGCTTTTGATTTGGGTAAGCGCTAAAGACCTTGGGGTAATTCCCTGCCAGACATTTGCCAGACTTCCCGAGGTTCATAGGGCGCATGAAGCACATAAGGAAGTCGATTGCATGCAATCCGCTATGGGTCTATTGGGTTATGCGGTTTATGATGAACGCGGTAGCGGTGGCCATTGTTTCATAACCCCAAGGTGGGGTCCCGCCAAATAGTAAAGAACTGGTCAAAATGTAGTCAACGCTTTTTCTGCAAATCGGTAAACCAAAGAACGGGAAGCGGTTGTGATTCCGCTTCCCATTTCCATGCATACCGGGCAGATAATTTTGCTTACTAAGCTACTGACCGCAACAGACCTTCATTTCTATGCTTTTGACGGGGATGCGCCGTTGCTTCGTTTTTCGTCTACTTCGTCTTAAGTGCCTCATCCGTCCCGAGAGTGGTCAAAAAGTGTTCAACTCTTTCCGGAATTACGCGCGCGTGCGGCTCGCGTGGATCGGTCTTATGCAGGTAAACCGAAAAGCACCGGGATCGGATTGACTCTGAGTGCTATCAAGCCCTTAACGGTCCAGAGCAGCCACTACAGCTAAACGATTCGGTAATCCCACCTCGGAGTTTGCTGATTTTGGGTTCGCTTTAGTTGTTAATTAGATCCTTAATAGCTCGCAGCAGTTCAGGAACTTCAACCGGTTTGACGAGGTAACCCTGCGCTCCTGAACTCAGTGCCAAATTCTTATCCTTGCTGGTTGCTAAGCCCGAATAAAACAGGATTGGTGTGCAATGGTCGAACTGTCGAACCAGCTTGCAGAGATCTACGCCGGAACCGTCGGGCAACCACGAGTCAAAGATAAAAAGGTGGAAATACCCGCTTCTTGCTAGTTTCAAGGTCTCGTCGATTGTGGCTGCCGTAGCCACCTCATAATGCGATTTTTGCAGAACCAACGATATCAGATCACGAGTATCCTCGTGATCGTCGACGAAGAGAATTCGCGGCGTTGGGAAGCTCATGAACCAATTCCTCCGACTCTTTGCGCTCGCACATCAAAACGAACTGAAACATCTGAAGCTGAAAGGTCGAGGCACGCCATTTCCTATGTCGGTCTCAGTTGGGGAACCTTGGCTGATAGCCCTTTCGGTGGCCAATGATTTCGTTAGAAAAACTTTACTGAACTGATATTCCTTTCGTCGGTACGAATTCGGTCATAACAATGTTGTTCAGTGAATTGTCCCTGCTCCTCTGCTCTGCGAGGTCCGTGGACTTGAAATTGCCAATAGACTTTCTGATTGGTAATCTTTAGTTGTTACCCCCTCCGTGACCTGGCCTATCGTCAAACGGCCAGGCCGCATCCTGAATTTGGTTTCCTCGAGAAGAAAACAATGCCTACGGAAGAACAGCGTCGGCAGCAACAAGCACTCCAGGATAGCCTCAACTATGCAGAGAGCATCATCGCAACGCTGCGCGAACCATTTCTCGTTCTTGACGATGAATTGAAGGTCAGAACAGCAAATCGGCGATTCTATGAAGTATTCGAAGTCGCGCCGGAAGAAACTGAAAGCCAATTTATATATGATCTCGGGAACCAACAGTGGAACATATCCAAACTGCGTAATCTGCTGGCTGAAGTTCTGAGTAATAACCATCCGGTTCACGATTTCGAGATCGATCATGAATTTCCGCTGATCGGACGCCGGATCATGAAGCTTAATGCTCGTCGCCTGAAGTCCGTGAACCATCGCCCGGACTTGATCCTTCTGGCCTTTGAGGACATCACTGAGCGCCGACATTCCTCAGACCTTTTACGCTGGTCAGAGCGGCGGTATCGTCGTCTTTTCGAATCGGCAAAAGATGGGATTCTTATCCTCGAAGCGAGAACTGGAAAAATCACCGACGCGAATCCCTATATCGAACAGTTGTTAGGTTATGCTGCTGATGAATTGCTGGGTAAAGAACTCTGGCAGATCGGTCTGTTTCAGGATATCGAGGAAAGCAAAGCCGCGTTTCAAAAACTGCAAGAAGCAGGCTACATCCGATACCACAATTTACCTCTCGAGGCCAAGGACGGCCGTCGGCACGAAGTAGAGTTTGTGAGCAACACCTATCACGAGGATCATCATGACGTGATCCAATGTAATGTTCGAGATATTACAGAACGCAGCCAACTGGAGCGAGCGGCAGCCAAGGCGGATGCGTTAGCAGTGCTCAATCGACGCAAAGATGAATTCCTGGCAATGCTCTCCCACGAACTACGTAATCCGCTGGCGCCAATTTTCGCTGCTACGCATCTTCTTGGTCTGCAACCAGAGGAAACCCCAATTCAACTTCAGGCGAGAACGGTTATTGAACGACAGGTACGGCAGCTCGCGCACCTGGTTGATGATCTATTAGATGTTTCCCGCGTTACAACCGGAAGAATCAGGCTACAGGAAGAAGATGTCGATCTTAGAAATATTCTGCAACGTGCGGCGGAGTCAGTTTACCCCCTGATTGATCAACGCCGGCATGAACTATCAGTTTCGGTACCGTCAGATCCGATTTGGTTACATGCTGATGTTACTCGCATTGAACAAGTGGTCGTGAACTTGCTCAATAACGCTGCTAAGTACACGGACGAAGGAGGACACATCTGGCTGAGCGCAGAACCGGAAGGAAATTCGGCGGTGTTGCGCGTGAAGGATACGGGGGTTGGAATTGCCCCCGAACTATTGGAAAATATTTTTGATCCCTTTAGTCAGGCAGAAAGAACTATGGATCGCGCGCAGGGCGGTTTAGGAATCGGACTAACTCTGGTTCAGAAAATAGTAGAGTTGCATCATGGCAAGGTCGAAGCCAAGAGTGCTGGGATAGGGCAGGGGAGTGAATTCACGATCTGGTTGCCGGTCCTTGGAACAGAGTCCTCAGAATCCAGCGTCTCTATCAGTAGCCAGTCGGTTGCTGAAACGGCCAAAATTTTGGTAGTCGATGACAACGTTGACGCGACCGATATGATTGCTACCGTCTTGCGATTGGTTGGTCATGATGTTCAAGTTGCCTATTCCGGCCAATCCGCGTTGGCAGTTGCAACGGAATTCCAACCAACCATCGTGCTCCTCGACATTGGGTTGCCCGAAATGAATGGATATGAGGTTGCACGGCGGTTACGTCAGAGGCCTCAGTCAACAGACATGTGGCTGATCGCGATGACAGGTTACGGACAAGACGGCGATCGCTTGCGTTCAAGTGAGGCCGGTTTTGATTACCATTTGGTGAAGCCGGTTGATCCGCAAAAACTTGAAGAACTCTTGACGACCCTGTCCCAGCACCCTCGCTCTTCGCCTTGAGACAACGTCACCGGAAGAATTCATCGCCGTCTGATTTGGGTCGCACGTTGTCGCTCCAGTATTTTGCTCAACCGGTTGCGGAGCTTCCCTTGGGGTACTCAATTTGTTTCTCCCGGTAAATTGTATTAGACGGGTTTTTAAGTGTCACCCAACCGATCATTGTGGGTTCACTTCGCGGCGACTTGATTTGCCACATCGCGAGCCATCTGCAAATGCCGCTGAATCATTGGTAGTGTCTTGGCTGCGAATGCCTTGAAGTCGGTGTCGGTGCCCTTGTTGGCCTGGTTTTCGAATTCTTTGGCATCAGCCTCGTGGTCCTTCACCATGTCGGCCATGTACTCCTTGTCAAAATCAGCGCCTGAGAGTTTCGACAATTTGTCCATCGTCGCCTTCTGATCAGCATTCATGTCCGGCGGTAGCGCAATGCTCTTCCTGGTTGCGATTGCCTTGAGTTCGTCGTTGGCGCGCGAATGATCCTCGATCATTCGTTGCCCGAAACTCTTGACCGCGGGATTTGAGCCTCGCTGGACCGCTAGTCTGCCTAGTTCTACTTCGGTAAGGCCTCCCTGCGCGGCAGCTGAAGAGAACTTCGTACTATCCGGGTTGGCACAACTAATAATGCCAGCGGTCAGCAGAGAGAGTAACCCTAATATCATTCGTTGCTTCATTGCATCCCCTCTCCTAATCAGCGTTATACGTGGCGGGTCTTCCTCCGCCCGATTGCGACCCCCGCCGTCGAATAGCACGAAATGTTGGGTTTCGTTACAGACTGTTCGCCAGGAGGCTATGTCTGGAGTTCCACCCGTGTCCGTAACAACCGGAGTATGTGACTGCGAGAAATGATTCCGTCGAGATGATTGTTGCTCATCACCGGCAGTTGGTTTACATCTTCGCGTCCCATCGTTTCCAGCGCCTCAGTTAGGCTCGTCGCGGGTTTGACGGCGTGGAGTTTCGTCAACGGAAGCATCGCATCATGAACTGACAGCCGCGGCCATTGCTCTCGATTCACTTCTTTTACTTCGTGCGGAGTGATCATTCCCACGACACGACCGCCTTCTTCCACGACGAAACATCGCTGTCCTGACCGCAGCAGATGATCGTCGACGAACGTCTGCAAGCGAGTGCTGCTATCAATTCTCGGCCACTCATTGGCCATGATGTCGCGGACGCGCACCCCGCGAAGCCGCTCGATGGTTTCAAACTGCGCATAACTTGAACGCGCTGCGTCCAAGAGAAACCAGCCAATGAAAGTCAGCCACAAACCGGCAAATCCCGCGCCGTTGAAGAAACGAATCAGTCCGACGATGATAAATACAAATGCGACCAGCTGTCCTACCGTTGTCTGAACACTGCTAGAGCGAGGTTGATTACGCCGAGCCAACCCAACATCGCCGCCCATGGCGATTGATGATGAAATGATGGATTCCATCCGAGGCCGGCTCCTATGCCGAGACAGATAAGACCAATTAAGGCGCTGGTGATTGGGCCGGCAATACCCATCCAGAATTCAGTCCGGGCATCGGACGCTTCTTTCTCAATCTGCGCCACGCCACCCAGGGCGAATAATGTAATTGAACGAACGGGCAACCCTCGCGCCTTTGCGATTGCGGCGTGCGACAACTCATGAATGACAATCGTCGCGAAGAAAAGCAACGCGGTCAGGATAGAGACGCCCCAGATGACGTTCGCGCCCCACTGTGAATTAGTTGCCGCGAACTGACCAGCAAGCGAGAGCACTATCAGCACTGCAATTAGCAACCAACTGTAGTGCAGCCCAATTTGAATCCCAAAGATTCTGAAGAGTGTAATCTGTGCCTTCATTTCACCGATCTTTCTTCAGTTCTGAGGCGCGCGCTGTCTTTTTAACAGCATTAGAATTCCGGATATGGCAACTACCAATGTCGAAATGAATGCGAGCCAAAACCAACCAGTAAGTTGAGAAGTGATAAGGCCAGCCTCGTCGTGCGCACGCAGTCGTTCGCGATTCATCAGGAATGCGGTTACCAGACCGCACAACGCGTTCGCTAGTGCAAGGGCACGATCTTCTTCTCGTTTTATTCGAATGAATGTAGATAGAACCAGAGCGCCCATTAATACGGGAATGAACCACAATAGGCCTTGGCCGTCTCGGGCCAGGTCGAGCCCGCTCATCGTATCTTTGGCGCCCGCGCAACTTACTTGCACCCAGGGAAGAAAGAAGCAGATAAGTACGATGACGGCGGTGCTTGTATTAATGCGACGCAGGACTCTCAACTATCTCACCGACCCTTTTCGCGTACACCTACGCGCCGAAATGTTCGGTTCTAGTTCACTATGAGCCATCAACCGCGCGATCCGTAACTCTTGAGTTGATCGAGCAATTAGAGGGCCGCCTTGGATAGGCGAGGGAGTGATCAACGAGGACCCAACAGCCTTCTTGAACACCTTGGACTCGAAGTCGCGTGATATCTAGAGTCGAATCGTTCATGTGGCGCACTTATGAATGGTTGACAGGCTGGATACCACAGGCTGGATACCCCCGGCACGCAGCTTGATCCCAAACCTTAACAAACTGTCAATTGCCCGAATGAGTACGGTGGCCGCGACCAGGGCAATTGCATGCGGCATGCGGGCGGTAAAGATAATTGGAAGGAGCTAGCTAACTTGTCCCACGCAGGAAATACAGGCGCCGCGCGGGCGCGCGATGTTCAGATTCGTTCAGGCGCAGTGATGCTCCATGGAGAGTTGACTATTCCCGGCGGCGCTAAAGGCGTTGTGCTTTTCGCGCATGGCTCGGGCAGCAGCCGTCATAGTCCACGCAATCAATTTGTCGCACGCACAATCCGCGAAGCCGGTGTTGGCACACTCCTTTTCGATCTCCTTACGAGTGAGGAAGAAGCGATCGACACTCGCACCCGTCACCTGCGATTTGATATTGGATTGCTCGCTCAGCGTCTGGTCGCTGCGTCGCATTGGATTAAAGGTGAGTTTGATTATTTGAGTGTGGG
>WNFP01005486.1_pt1 | contig 12089 bp, 7 predicted proteins | sample 5400201 | NCBI WGS metagenome assembly WNFP01 (sample SAMN13153355, study PRJNA577476) | soil metagenome | isolation source: 115 cm saprolite under Madrone tree | place: USA:California | collected 2016-06-14
TGACCTGATGCGCGCCGGCGTCATCGCACGGACGCACTGGGTGCTCGGGTCGCTGCTCGCCGTTGCCGCTGCGAGCGCCGCTCATGCGCACACTGACGTGGCAGCGCGGTTCTGGTGCGAATTCCAGGGCTCGTGGAGCGCGTGCGGATTCTCGCAGCAGGCGATGGCGCCTGATCGGGTCACTCTGGTCGAGGTGGCGGGCCGGTCCGGCGTGCGCCTGCGGACCTTGCCCGGCGACCACGGCGTCGCTGGCAGCGGCGGCGCCGAGCGCGCGGATATGGCGCTGTCGCCGGAGGCGACCGGCTGCTTCCAGGGGCAGGAGCAATGGTGGGCGCACTCGCTGCTCTTTCCCTTCGACTATGAGGTTCCGGTCGCGACAGCGGCTGACCCGTGGCCCTGGGGCGTGGTGTTTGCCTTTCATCACACCGGCTCGCAGGGGCAGGCGAATTTCCAGGTCGAGGTAGCGGACACGCCCCCCACGTTGCGCTTCGCGATTTCCGCCGGGCCCGTGGTCTCGACCGGCGCGCCGGGCTCGGCCACTCGGCGCTGGCCAATCGGCCCGATCGTCAGGAACCGCTGGTATGACTTCGTCTACCACGTCAAGTGGTCATCTGGCGGCGACGGCTGGTTCGATGCGTGGGTCAACGGCGAGCAGATTCTGCACTACCACGGACCGACCCTGTATGCGGGACAGGGCTGCTATCTCAAGCTCGCCAACTACCACACCCCGGTTGGCAAGCCGGTGTCCGTCGTGCATGCGCGAGTGCTCCGCGGCCCGACACGCGAAGCGCTCGGCTCAGGAGCTCTGCCGTAGGGCCGCCGCTGGTTGAGCCCGCTGCCAGCCGCGCCACGCATCGCGCAGCGCTAGCCAGACCCGCCCACGCGCGTTGGCCGCAACGGTGCATTCGTAGCTCTGCACCGGCTGCCCGCCGAAGTCCCTCTTGAAGCGGTTGATTCCGGCGCGTTCGGGCGTCGATTCGTCTTCGAACATGCCGCCCCAGTCGTAGCACTGCACTCCCGCTTCCTTGAAGCAGAGCATGTCCCGCCAATGCAGCCAGCGGTTGGCGCGGCCGACCAGGGAACGGTAGTCGCTGTCCATGCCCCTGAACCAGGACGCGGAGTATGCGACGCTGACGGTGCCTCCAGAGCGCAGGTGTGCATGCCAGACGAGCCGCGCGCCGTCGCGGGACGCGCAGCTGAGTACCAGTTTGCGCTCCGCGGCAGCCCGCGCGAGCCACTGGCGGTCCGCAGGCCACAGTGCCTTTTGCCTTGCGAAGGTGTCGTAGAACGCGCTGAACTCCTCGAGCCTGTCGGCTGCCTCGGCGATCACTTCGTAGTGCAATCCGTCCTTGGCCTCGGCGCGGCGGATGTGACTGCGGCAGGTCGCGTGGAATCCCGCCGCGATCGCATCCGGCGGCGCGGAGAGATCGGTGCACAGCGAGTGCAACGGCGTGGTACGGGCGTTCGCGATCGGGGCCCGCCGGTATCGGTACACGAGGATATCCACACCTGCGTTGGCGGGTGGTGCCTCATCGAACCACACTTCTCCGTAGACGACCACCCGGCCATGGAGGCGGATCACGCGGGTGCCTCGGCGCTCATTCGGGTATGGAATTCACGCAGCGTCAAGCCCTCGCACCAGGCGGACAGATCCTCGAACAGGACTTCCAGGTTCGCGTACAGGCGCTCGATGGCCGCCGCAGTGCGGAAAGTCGGGCTGCCGCCCGGCATCAGTTCCGAGGAGTGCAGCATCAGTTCGACGCAGCTTGCACCGCGCGTGCGGGCGCGGTGCGCGGCGCGCAGCATTCCACGCAGGCCGTTCTCCCCCGGGCACAGCCAACTGTGCCGGGGCGAGATTCGACTGGCGACGCCGCGAATGACCGGCAGTCGATACGCCCGGGGCGCATGCCGGAACAGGCGGCTGGTCTCGATGGTCACGGGTACTTCGAGCAGTCCGCATTGCGCCGGCGCGGAGATATCGCATGGTCTGAGAAAGTAGGGCCGGTGCGGAAAATGGCGGTAGACCGCCCGGCGCGATGGCTCACGATCGACTGCCCGAAGCGCTCCTGCAGCAGCTGCGTCATGAGCTCGATCTTTGCCTTCATCACTGCATCCGGGTATTCGATCAGGTACGGCTGGTGGCGGAAGTCGTCGTCGGTCAAGGGCAGCAGGGGCGGCGAGTTCCACGCATGCAGGTGCATGCCGATCTCGCCCGCGCGCCGCGCGCTGACGTCGCGCCCGAATTCGACGAAGGCGTCGCACATCGCCATCTCATAGTTGGCCAGGTACACGGGCCGATAACCGTAACGTTCGCACAGCGACTGGAAGCGGGGCAGGAAGCGGGCGTTGTGCGTGCTGATCTCGCGCGGCCGCGACCACAGGTCATCGCCCTCGGTGTCAACGGTGATGATGAACGGTGTCTCAGACATGGCGCCGCTCGCTAGTCCTCAGCGTCCGCGCGGTGTGGATGCGGTTGCGGGTCACCTCCTCGAAGGCGGTGAGATAGGGGGTGAGGATCTGCTCCTCGGCGAACTCCCGCGCCATGAAAGCACGGCATCTCGAGCTGGCCGCCGCGAGCGCGCTCGGGTCGCCGAGCAGCCGCCGGATCACATCACGCATCTGCGGCGGCGACTCGACCACGGCGCCCAGCCCGTTGCGGCCGATGACACCGTCGGGGTCGAAATAGCTGACAACGGGAACGCCGCGGATCCAGGACTGCAGGTAGGTGTTCGGGAATCCCTCGACCTCCGAGGTGTTCACCAGCAGCCGGGCGCGTGCATACATCGCGTTCACATCCCGGTAGGACCTACGGCCGTGAAAGGTGAGGTTCGGCCTGAGCGCCGCATCGCGCCGCATGCTCTCGTACAGCGCGTCCTCGCCCGGCAGGGGACCGCCCACCATGTGAATGTCAGCCTCGGGCAGTTGGGCGGCGAGCGCCACAACGCGGTCCGGTCGCTTCACACGCCGGATGTTTGCGACCCACAGAACGTCGATATCGCGCTCCCCATCGGAGCGCACCGGCTCGACCAGCATTCCGGCCAGGCGGCCGGGGAGGCCGAAGTGGCGCGCCAGGGAACGGGCCTGGGCGGCGCTCTGCACGAGAATGGCATCGGCGCGGTGCAGCCCGTAGGCGTAGAGCCAACGATCGCGCGCGTAGCGGATGAGCAGTTGCGAGGGATCACAGTCCGCATCGCTCGCGCAGCGGAACACGAAACGCCTGCCGTGACGCGCGCAGAACAGCGCCAGTAACGCGACCTGCATGCCCGCGCAGCTGCTGTAATACAGCTGCGCATCGGCGCGCGCCAGCGCCGACCACAGACCGCTCCATCGCGGATGCACGAAGCGCAGCAGCGGCAAGCCCGCTTCGGGCCGATAGGCCTTGCAGACGCGGATGTCTTCCCAGACTGCGGCATCCGTCTGCCCGTAGTCCGCCGTGACCATGCTGACTTCGTGGCCGCGGCGCGCCAACGCCCGGGCGAGCAGCGTCTGCTGCACCGACTCGCCGCCGACAGTGTGCTCGCGGTACTCGGGCGCCAGAACCGGGAGATTGTCGAGTCCCAGCAGGCAGATCTTCATTCTCAGGCGAGCCGCGCCTGCCGCGCTCATGCGTTTTGGGTCGAGCGGCTCGACTCCGGGTCGGCCCCGGCGCTCACGGGCTCAGGCAGGCAATGAGCGCGGCGCAATACGCGATATGCATGAGCTTTCAGTCGATCGCGCGTCGGCGAGCGGTCCCAGGGAAGCGGCTCGACGCCGAGCCGGCGCAGCACGCCATTCATCCGGTACACGTCGCCTCGCTGCAGAGACGCACGCGTCTTGAACGAAACGCTCAAGGAGACCGACACCTGCTCGCCGTTCTTCACCCAATGCGGCGCGGTCGTCGGTATGTGCAGGGCGAGGCCCTCCTGCAGCTCGAACACGGTCGCGCGCTTCTGGTATTCGTCGGTGAAGCGCATGTTGCGATGCAGGGCCGGGCCGGCGAAGTGCTCCTCGAGCTCCCGCTCCGACAGCACCGCGGAGTCGTCCGCCCTGAACACGCTGATGGTCTTGCGGCCCCGCAGCTGCAGGAGAAAATTGATCTCGTGGTCCATGTGATAGGGGGTTACCGAGGAGGGCGAAGAGACGAACACCGCTGCCTCGCGCTCGCACATGCCCGGTTCGATGGGCTCTGACAGCGGGGCAATCTCATCCAGGCACGCATCGAGCACTCGGGCGAAGTCGGGAAAGTGTTCGGTGCGCTTGAGCACCATCCACGAGCAGATCTCGGCCGCCTTGCGGATCGTGTCTTCGGGCGTAAGACCGGTTTGCGGCGTATCCTGCCAATTTGGCAGACTCACCGGAACCCGGCCGGCGTTGTATTCGACGAAGCTGCCGTCGAGGGTTTTCGCCAGCTCCGTGAGGCGTGGCAGCTGAAACAGCGGATGCCCCGACAGGTTGTGGCGGAACAGGAAGGGCCTGCGGTTGAAATGGCTGCGGAAGGTCTCCGCATCGATTTCGAGACAAGTGCTGGGAGTGTCCATGGTATTCACGAGGCAACCTCGGATGGGATGTCGTCTGAACCTCGCCTCAGCAGCCGCCGGTTCGTCCAGCGCAACAGCCTCAGCCCGGAGATCACGACCTCCCCGAGCGGACCGCCGGCGATGGCGAGGCTATGGATCGCCTTGCGGTCGTTGGAAATGCGGTTGATGAGGGCATTGTCGGGGGCGGCGCAGGAATCCATCCAGCGCACCCGCCCCAGCCCCTGCAGGTGCTGCAGACTGTCAATCTCCAGAATGGTGCCGGGCGAGTAGTGGGCAAATCGCTCGTCGTACGCGGTCTTGAAGGCGAACGAACCGTCGCCGGCGAGGAACGCACAGCGCCGCGCAATGGGCTCACCGTCGTAATCCAGGCCGAGCATCAGCAAGCGCCCGTTGTGGAACGCTGCGGTCGCGATCTGCGTGAAATAGCGCTGGCCGCTTTCCGAGCAGGCGAGCGCGCTGCCGCCCGCGCCCTTCCAGCCGCTCGCCTCGACGCGCAAGAACTCCTCGATCCAGCGCCTGATGTCGTCTCCGGGGCGCATTGCCACGTGCTCCAGGCGACCGCGTTCGGCGAGGCGCTTTTCCTGGCGGCGCAGTCGCCGCCGCAGCGCTCCCGAGACGGCGGCTCCCGGGCCGCCGGCCGCAGCGGCTGCCTGCCGCCACAGGCCGCGCGTAAAGCTCTCGGTGGTCCAGCTCGTCAGGCCGAGACCGGTGCACCGCTCCAGCAGCAGTGTCCGGAACGGACCGTCACCGCCGATCCAGGGCAGTTCCAGCAATTTCGCGCAGGCGCCGCGACGCAGCCACTGGAGCAGCCCGCTGACGCACTCGACGGCGCAATCGGCGCGGACGAGCGGCGTACACAGGTAGCAGTGCGGGTACTGCCACAGGCTTACCGCGCTGATGTTGAGGTTCCTGAAGCGGGGAATCAGCCGCACCGGGAACAGACCGGCGAGGGATCCCGCGCCGAGCCGCTTTCCATCGCTGTCGGTCAGCACCAGGGCGACGCCGATGTCCATGCCCGCGCCGTAAGCCTGCAGCGCCGGCAGCAGCATCCAATGCTCATAGAAGACGTTGTGCTCGAGCGCGTGCTCCGCCAGCTCTTGCCAGACCGGAATGAGGCTCGACAGGTTCTGCAGATCGCGCACCACTACGACGGAGGTTGAGCGCGCCGCGCCGGGCGATTCCCGTGGTTGCTGCGATGTGGCCGTCAGTGTGGTCACGTTTGGGTGCGCCGGTAATGTCGGAACGATGTTTCCCTGCCTGTAAGCGACTCTGTCAGACCATCGCGGTCGTGCGTTACACAGATCCGCCCCCCGGGCACGCATTGCTGGGCCGTTCGGCTCAGCCGCCGATGAATCGTAGCCACCACTCACCGTCCAGTCGGCTGAGCCCGGCCGCGCCGCGCTCCATCGCGGCGACGATGTCGGCATGGCGCGAATGGATGAGCGTCCAGGCACCTTCACGGCGCAACCAGCAGTGCCGGTCGGATCGTCACAACGCTCGACATTAGGCGCTGGAAAGTACAAGCCGCGCTCCGCACCAGTGCCCGCAACCTGGTCCGTTCGGTCCATGGCAGGCGCTGCTCATCCAGCCCGCGGCTGTAGTGGAATGACTACTTCATGACGCCGGATCACGACACGCTGATCGAGCGCGGACGATAGTGAGCCGGAGCGGCAAGCACTACGATGGCAGAAATCTTCTCGCACCCCGGGGCGCGTCGCCGGCATGCCGGCGTTCCGCAGGGGAGGTTCGATGAACGATCTGCATGTTGCCCCGCAGACACTCGAGCGCCGGGCGTTGCTGCGCGCGTTGCGCGCGCTGAAGAAGGGCGACTTCGCCACGCGTATGCCGTTGGACATGATTGGCATCGACGGGGAGATCGCGCAAGCCTTCAACGACGTGGTGGAGATGAACCAGTCGATCGCCGACGAGCTGGCGCGCATCTGCAGGGACGTCGGCAGGGAGGGTCAGGTCAATCAGCGGATGCGGGTTGCTGCGGCGGTCGGTTCCTGGGCGAGCCAGGTGGATTCGGCGAACGAGCTCATCGGCGCCCTGGTTCGTCCGACAGCGGCAGTTGCGCGCGTCATCGAATCGGTGGCCAACGGCGATCTGTCGCAGCGCATGCTGCTCGAGATTGACGGCTTGCCATTGCGCGGTGAGTTTCGGCGGATCGGCAAGGTCGTGAACACGATGGTCATCCAGTTGAACGGCTGCGCCTCGGAGGTGTCGCGGGTGGCGCGCGAGGTGGGCACCGAGGGCAAGCTCGGGGGCCAGGCGCGGGTGCCGGGAGTAGCGGGGACCTGGAAGGACCTCACGGACAACGTGAATGCGATGGCGGCCAATCTCACCGGTCAGGTGCGCAACATCGCCGAGGTGACCACGGCGGTGGCCAAGGGCGATCTGTCGAAGAAGATCACGGTGGACGCGCGCGGCGAGATTCTGGAGCTCAAGAGCACGATCAACACCATGGTGGATCAGTTGAACGGCTTCGCCTCGGAGGTGTCGCGGGTGGCGCGCGAGGTGGGCACCGAGGGCAAGCTCGGGGGCCAGGCGCGGGCGCGCGGGGTAGCGGGGACCTGGAAGGACCTCACGGACAACGTGAATGCGATGGCGGCCAATCTCACCGGTCAGGTGCGCGCGATCGCGGAGGTCGCCACCGCCGTAACCCAGGGGGATCTCACGCGCTCGATCATGGTCGAGGCGATGGGCGAGGTCGCGGCGTTGAAGGACAACATCAACGAGATGATCCGCAACCTGAAGGAGACCACCCTCAAGAACGACGAGCAGGACTGGCTCAAGACCAATCTGGCGAAGTTTTCCCGCATGCTGCAGGGGCAGGGCGACCTGGTCGCGGCCTCGCAGCTGGTGCTCTCAGAGCTCGCCCCGCTGGTCCACGCGCAACAAGGCGTGCTGTACGCGCAGTCGACGCACGGCGGCGACCGGTGCCTGGACATGGTGGCCAGCTACGCCGCGGGCCCCGAGAGAGATCTCGCCAAGGTAGTGCGGATCGGGGAAGGGCTGGTCGGTCAGTGCGCCGTCGAGAAGAAACGCATTCTGCTCGAGGACGTGCAGCAGGACTACATCCGCATCAGCTCATCGCTGGGCTCGGCTGTGCCCCTGAACGTCGTCATCCTGCCGCTGCTGTTCGAAGGCGACGTGAAGGCGGTGCTGGAGCTCGCCTCGATCAAGACGTTCAACGCCACGCGCCTTTCTTTCCTCGATCAACTCGCCGAGAGCCTCGGCATTGTGTTCAATACGATCGAGGCGAACACACGTACCCGGGATCTGTTGGCGCAATCGCAATCGCTGACCAGGGAGCTGCAGAAGCAGCAGGCGGAACTCAAGCAGACCAACGACCGCCTCGGCCAGCAGGCCGAAAATCTGCAGAAGTCCGAGAGCCTGCTGAAGACGCAGCAAGAGGAGTTGCGTCGGGCAAACGACGAGCTGCAGCACAAGGCGCAGCTGCTTTCCGAGCAGATGAGGCAGGTCGAGTACAAGAACCAGGAGATCGAGCTGGCGAAGGCGGCGCTCGAGGAGAAGGCCGAGCAGCTGGCGCTGAGCTCGCGCTACAAGTCGGAGTTTCTCGCGAACATGTCGCACGAGCTGCGAACGCCGCTGAACAGCCTGCTGATCCTGGCCAAGCTCCTCGCGGACAACGCCGGCGACAACCTGACGCCCAAGCAGATCGACTATGCGCAAACCATCTACGCCGCGGGAGCGGACCTGCTTGCGTTGATCAGCGACATCCTCGATCTGGCGAAGATCGAGTCGGGGACCATCACGCTGGACTTCGGGCCGCTGCGCCTGACGGCCCTGCGGGACTATGTCGATCGGACCTTCCGGCCGACCGCGCTGGAGCAGAACCTCGATTTCACAATCAGCGTCGATCCGCGGCTGCCCACAGTGATCGAGACCGACGAGAAGCGCCTGCAGCAGATTCTGAAGAACCTGCTGTCGAACTCTTTCAAGTTCACCGCCAAGGGCACTGTAGAGCTGCGAATCGTGCCCGCCGAGACCGGCTGGTCGCCGGGCCGGGCGCAGCTGGACGCGGCCGCACAGGTGATTGCCTTCGTGGTCGCGGACAGCGGCGTCGGTATCCCCGCGAACAAGCAGAAGGTCATCTTTGAGGCTTTCCAGCAGGCGGACGGTACCACCAGCCGCCGTTACGGCGGCACCGGTCTCGGGCTGTCGATCAGCCGGGAGCTGACGGGGCTGCTCGGGGGCGAGATCACGGTCGCGAGTGTTCCAGGCACCGGCAGCACTTTCGTGCTCTATCTCCCCCTGCCGAAGGAACCGGCCGTGGGCAGGACACCGCCCGCGGCCATGGGCGCGGAAACGACCCTGCAGTCGCCGCGCGCCGACCCGGCGGTTACGTGCGTGCCTCAGACCGACGACGACCGCGACAATATCGATCCCGGCGACCGCGTCGTGCTGATCGTGGAGAGCGACACCCGGTTCGCGGCCACACTGCTCGGCATCGCGAAGGAACACGGGTTCAAGGGAGTCATCGCTTCCGATGGCGCTGCCGCTTTGGCACTGGCTCAGGCGCTCAGGCCGAATGCGATCACGCTGGCCCTGAGACTCCCGGACGTGGATGGCTGGGTGGTCCTCGAGCGGCTGAAGCACAGCGTGCAGACCAGGCACATTCCCGTGAGCGTGGTGTCGCTGGTGGATCAGACACGCGAGAGCCTGCACCTGGGCACCGTGGCGGTAGTGCGCAAAGAGTCGGCTTCCGAAGCGCTGCAGGAGGCTCTGCTCAAGATGTGCAATCTCATCGAGCGCGACGCCAAGGCGCTGCTGGTGGGCGACGGCGATGAGGCGCGCCGCTCGGACGTCGAGGAGTCCTTGCGTTGCGCGGGGGTACAGATTACTTCGGCCAGACTGGGAACACAGGTGCTCGAGGCGCTGCGCGCCACGCCCTTCGACTGCGTGCTCCTCGGTCCGGCCCTGAGCGACATGAGCGCGATCGAGCTGCTCAGGAGAATCGCCGAGTGCGAAGCGATTACCGAGATGCAGTTCGTGATCTACGGGACCGAAAGCCTCGGCGGCTCAGACGAGCAGGACCTGCGCAAACTGGCGGAGGTGCTGGTCATGAAGAAAGGGCCGACGCGCAAGGCGATGCTCGAGCAGATCCCGCTGTTCCTGCACTACGCCCTGCGCAGCCTGCAACCCAGCGGCCGCGCGCTGACCGGGCCACGGGAGGTGGCTCGGGGGCTGGCGAACAGGAAGATCCTGATTGTCGACGACGACGTGCGCAACGTGTTCGCGTTAACCTGCGCGCTGGAGGAATGCGGGATGACAGTCCTCAACGCGGAGGGCGGGAAGGAGGGTCTCGAGATCCTGAAGAGCGTCCCGGACATTGATATGGTGCTGATGGACATCATGATGCCCGAGCTCGACGGCTACGACACGATCCGAATCATCCGGGGGTACGAGCAGTTCAAGAACTTGCCCATCATCGCGGTGACCGCGAAAGCGATGAAAGGCGATCGCAACAAATGCCTCGCCGCGGGCGCGTCGGACTACATCGCGAAGCCGGTGAACGTCGAACAGCTGACGTCATTGTTCAGCGTGTGGCTGAGCCAGTAGTCGATGAGCAGCCTGACCGACCCACCTTGCGCAAACATTCTCGTCGTCGATGACGAGCCGCACAACCTCAAGGCACTGCAGGCGCTGTTGTGTGGGCCGGACCGCAACGTGGTGACCGCGGCCTCGGGCAGGGAGGCCCTGCGCTGGACCCTGCGAGCCGCCTTCGCGCTCATCCTGCTGGACGTGCGCATGCCGGAGATGGACGGGTTCGAAACCGCGGCCCTGATCCGCAAACTCAAGCGCTCCCGGAACACTCCCATCGTGTTCCTGACTGCGGCGGACGAGCACACGGAATGGGTGCTGCGGGGCTATGAGGTCGGTGGGGTCGACTACATCTTCAAGCCCGTGGACCCCGAGGTGTTGAAGTCCAAGGTGGCGGTTTTTGTTGACTTCAACAAGAGGAGCGCCGACCTCGCAACGCAGCTGCTTCTGCACCGGAGTGCGCAACGCGACTTACTCAGGGCGAAAGACGACCTCGATATCAAGATCCGGGAGCGCACGGTGAACCTGATCTCGGCCCACGACCAGCTGCGCAGGGAAATGCAGATGCGTGAGCGCGCCGACGCGGAGTTGCTTGTGGCCAAGCAAGCAGCCGAGGAGGCCAATCGGGCGAAGTCCGAGTTTCTGGCCAACATGAGCCACGAGATTCGCACGCCGATGAACGCGATCATCGGCCTGACGCAGGTTGCGCTGCAGACGGAGCTCACCGCGGAGCAGCGCGAATGCCTGCAACTGGTTCGAACCTCGGGCGAGGCGTTGCTCGCCATCGTCAATGACGTTCTCGACATCTCCAAGATCGAAGCCGGGCACCTGACGGTGGAGACGATTCCGTTTTCGCTCAGGGAATGCATCGACGGTGCCATGAAGACGCTGGTCATCGAGGCGAGCGCCAGGCAGCTCGATCTCTCATGGGAGGTTGCGCCGGAGACACCGGACGCGCTGCTCGGCGATCCCCTGAGGCTGCGGCAGATCGTGCTGAATCTGGTAGGCAACGCCATCAAGTTCACGCAACAGGGCAGCGTCATCGTGTGCGTCCGGCCGGAATCCTCCGCGGACGGAGATCTATGTTGCTATTTCTCGGTGCGTGATACCGGAGTCGGGATTCCGGTGGAGAAGCAGGCGGCCGTCTTCTCGCCCTTTCAGCAGGTCGATGCCTCGACAACGCGGCACTATGGCGGCACGGGGCTGGGACTCACCATCTCGGCCCGTCTGGTGGAGAAGATGCGGGGCCGGATCTGGCTCGAGAGCACGCCGGGCAAGGGAAGTACCTTTCATTTCACAGTGCGCTTCGGGTTGGCGGATCGCACGGCTGAGGCGCCCATCCGTCTTGGCGCGCCGCCCGTGGCGAGCCGCGCCCAGCAACGCCCTGACGCGCCGATCCTGGCCGTGCTGCTGGTGGAGGACAACTTCGTAAACCGCAGACTTGCCCAGATCGTGCTGGCGCGACACGGACACACGATCACAGCGGTCGACAGCGGGGCCGCTGCCCTGGAGGCACTGCAACACGCTCGCTTCGATCTGATCTTGATGGATGTGCAGATGCCCGGGATGGACGGGATCGACACCACCCGCGCGATTCGCCAGTCCGAGCGGCGCCGCGGGCGACGCGTGCCGATCATCGCGCTGACCGCCCATGCCATGGCCGGGGACCGCGAGCGCTGCCTGGGCGCGGGAATGGACGAGTATCTGGTCAAGCCGATCTGCCCGACCGCGCTGCTCGATGCGGTCGAGCGACTCGGCCTCGAGCCTGAGCAGGCGCGCGACTCTGCCGATGCGGAGTCGGCCGAGGCTCATGGGGCGGCCCTCCTCGAGCAGGTCGGCGGCGACCCGTGGCTGCTCGCGGAGATAGCCGAATTGTTCGCGCGCGAGTCCGCCCGACACATGACCGGCCTGCGGGAAGCGGTTCAGAGCGGTGATCCTGAAGCGTTCGGCCGCGTGGTGCACACGCTGCGCGGGATGCTGCGCGGTGTTCGCGCGACGGCAGCC
>WNFP01006245.1_pt1 | contig 12083 bp, 4 predicted proteins | sample 5400201 | NCBI WGS metagenome assembly WNFP01 (sample SAMN13153355, study PRJNA577476) | soil metagenome | isolation source: 115 cm saprolite under Madrone tree | place: USA:California | collected 2016-06-14
CGTCGACCACGAGGATGGCGCCGGCGTTCCGCGGCTGCTGCGAGCCGCCCGTCGTCGCCGGGCTCACGGCCTCTGCCGCGGTCTCCTTGGCCGGCGGTACCCCGCCGTGGCTGAGCAATTCTTCGAGCCGCAGGGTGGCCGAGCGGATGCGATCGAGGTCAGCCAGCAGCGACTCACCGCCTGCCTCGGCCGCCTGCCGGCGCAAGGCCTCGCCGGCCGAGCGCACGCGCTCGAGGGGCGGGCCCAGCGTGCCGCGCGCCGCGGCAAGGTCGGGCGGGCCCGTCTGCCCCCGCGCGAGGACGTCATTCAGCGATGTCAGGAGCTGGCGCGCGTGGGTGCGAAGAGCGGTGAGCCCGGAAGCGAGCTCTGGCTTGCCCGCCTCCCCGAGCTCCTCCAGGAGCATCTCGGCGTAGCCGATGATGTGGTTGAGGGGAGTGCGCAGCTCGTGACGGAGCTGCGCGCCGGGATCGATGTTCACGCGCCCGGCGGCCGGCCGAGAAGCGCTTCGATCTTCTCGAGCAGCCGGGCCAGGTCCACGGGCTTGGTGTCGAAGTCGTCGCAGCCCGCCGCCATGGCCTTCTCGCGGTCGCCCGACATGGCATGGGCCGTCAGCGCGATCACCGGGATCGCGCGCGTTTCGGGTGCGGCCTTGATCTGGCGGGTCGCATCCCAGCCGTCGAGCCCTGGCAGGCTCATGTCCATGAGGATCAGCGCCGGCGCCTCGGACCGCGCCATGGCCACGCCCTGCTCGCCATCGACCGCGATGGCCACCTCGTAGCCGCGCTTGACGAGGCGGCGCGAGAGCATGTCGCGGTTCATCTCGTTGTCTTCGACGAGCAGGATCCTGGCCATCAGGCCCTCGGCTCCCGGCGGGTGACGCTGGCGGCCACGAGCTCCCGCACCTCGGCCAGCAGCTGCTCACGGCTGTGGGAGCCCTTCTGGAGGATTGTCTGGACGTAGCCGTTGAGCCGCTCGCGATCGTCGTGAGACAGGTCCTTGGCGGTGATGACGATGATCGGAATCGCGCGCCAGGATGCCTGGCGCCGGAACTCGGCGACGAACTGGAAGCCGTCCATCTCCGGCATCATCAGGTCGAGCAGCACCACGCTCGGCGAGACGTCGCGCAGGCGCTCGAGCGCCGCCCGTCCGTTCTCCGCCTCCACGACGGTGTACCCCTCGGGCTCCAGCATGTGGCGCAGGAGCTGGCGCACGGTGACGTCGTCGTCCACGACCAGCACGGGAAGGTCGCGGCGGTACTTCTCGAGCACCGTCACCAGCCGCTCCCGGTCGATGGGCTTGGTGAGGTAATCGGAGGCGCCGAGAGCGTAGCCCAGGTTCTTGTCGTCGACGATGGTCAGCATGATGACGGGAATGTCGGCAATGTCCGGGTCGGCCTTGAGCGCCGAGAGGACCGCCCAGCCGTCCATCCCGGGCATCATGACGTCCAGCGTGATCGCATCCGGCTTGAGCTCCCGCGCCCGCCGTACACCCTCCTCGCCGCCAGAGGCCGTGATCACCCTGAACCCGTCCTTGGTCAGGAAGCGCTGCATCAGGTCACGCACGGCCGCCTCGTCATCGATGACCAGCACGGTACCGACGCCCGCTGGGGCGAGGTCGGCTGGTTCGGCAGGAGCGACCGCCTCCTCGACCGCGTCGGCGACGACGGCGGGCAGCCGGATGGTGAACGTGCTGCCGCGGCCCTCCTGGCTGGCGACGGTGACGTCGCCGCCCATCATTCGGCAGAGCCGCCGGCTCAAAGCGAGGCCGAGGCCGGTCCCGCCGTACTTGCGCGTCGTCGCCGCGTCGGCCTGCGAGAACGCTTCGAAGAGCCGCGCGAGCTGTTCGGGCGTCATGCCGATGCCGGTGTCGCTCACGCTGAAGACCATGAAGTCCCGGCCGTCCGAGGCCTCGCGCGCCACGGATAGGGTGATGATCCCCCGATCCGTGAACTTGCAGGCATTGCTGAGAAGATTGAAGAGAGCCTGGCGCACCTTCGTCAGATCCGCCCGCATCGCCCCGGTCTCCTCCGGGCAGCGGACGTCCAGCCGATTCGAGTTCTTCGCGGCGAGCGGCTGGATCACCGCGGCAATGTCCCTGACCAGGCCGGGCACGTCGAAGCTCTCGAGGTACAGCTCCATCTTGCCGGCCTCGATCTTGGAGAGGTCGAGCACGGCGTTGATGAGCTCGAGCAGATGCTTGCCCGCCGCGTTGATCTTCTTGAGATCGTCCGTGAACTGCTCGGCGCCGAGGTCGGCCGCATCCTCCTGGAGCATCTCGCTGTAGCCGATGATGGCATTGAGCGGCGTGCGAAGCTCGTGAGACATGTTGGCCAGGAACTCGGACTTGTGGCGGTCGGCCTCCTGGAGCTGGCGGCTCTTGTCCTCGATCTCGCGGAAGAGCCGGGCGTTCTGGATGGCCAGCGCCGACTGGCTGGCGAAAGTCCTGAGCAGATTGATGATTTCCGGGGAGAACTCGCCCGGCGTCTTCTTGGTGACGGTGAGCCCGCCGATCAAGTGATCCTCGCGCACGAGGGGAACACCGAGGATCGCGCGGACCCCGGTCTTGAGGAGAGCGTCGCGGAGCGAGCTCTCGTACGCCCCCGGCAGGGTGATGTCGGCGACCTGAACCGGCTCGAGGGTCACGGCCATCCGACCGGCAACGCCCTGGCCCCGCCGGATAGGCGCGCGTTGGGCCACGGCGACCACCTCTTCATCGAGGTTCTCGGTGGCGCGGAGGAGCAGCTGCTCGGTCCGCTCGTCGTACTCGTAGACGGAACACGAATCGGTGCCGGCAAGCTGATTGGCGCGAGCGACGATGGTATTGAGGACGGTGTCGAGCTCGAGGGTCGAGCTGAGGGCCTGGCCGACATCGCTGAGCGCCTGCAGCTCGCCGACGGATCGCGTGAGGTCCCCGGTCCGTGCCTCAAGCTCCTGGAAGAGGCGGACGTTCTCGACCGCGATCACGGCCTGATCGGCGAAGGTCTTCAGCAGATCGATCTGCTGGCTGGGGAATGACCCGGCCTGGGAGCGCGACACGGCTATGGCTCCGATGGGGACGCCCTCGCGAAGCATCGGCACCCCGACGATGCTCCGGAACGTGGCGATCTTCGCGATGGCGCCGTGCGTGTATTCCGGGTCGGCATCCACGTCGGGGATCGTCTCGACCGCGCCGCTGAGCATGGCCCGGGCCGCCGCGCTGCCCCGGCCCGGCCTCATCGGATAGCCGCGCCGCACGGCCTCGACCCCTTCGGGCGCGAGTCCATGGTGCGCCACGAAGTGGATGAGCTCCCCGTCGAAGCGGAACAGGTGACAGAACTGTCCCTCGCAGAGGCGCAGAGCGCTCTCGGCGATCGTGTCGAAGACCGGCTGCACGTCCGTGGGCGAGCTCGAGATGACGCGCAGGATCTCGCCCGTCGCGGTCTGCTGCTCGAGGGCGACCCGCAGCTCGCTGTTGCGCGCCTCCAGCTCCGTAAAGAGGCGCACGTTCTGTATGGCGATGACCCCCTGGTCGGCGAACGTCTGGAGGAGGGCGATCTGCTTCTCCGTGAACGGACGCGGCGCTCCCCACGCGTGGACGTTCACGGTGCCGATCGGGATTCCGTCGCGCAGCATGGGCACGGCCAGCACGGTCGCGAGACCCGCGCCTTTGACGGCGCCGATGTTGTAGTCACGGTCCTTCCGGAGATCGAGGACGTGCACCGCTTGCCCGGTCAGAACCGCCCGGCCCGCGGCGCTCCCCATGTGGGCCTTCATCGGGAACACGCTTCGCAGGGCATCGGTCTGTTCGCGGTTCGTGCCGTCGAGGGATTGGAGCTGCAAAAGCTCTCCGTCATACGTGACGACCTGCGCCGTACCCGCCCCGCACAGTCTTCGGGCGTTGTGCGCGATCGTGTCGAAGACCGGCCGGGTATCGGTCGGGGAGCTCGAGATCACCCGCAGGATCTCGGCGGTCGCCGTCTGCTGCTCCAGCGATTCGGTCAGGCTGGCATTCTTCGCCTGGAGCTCGGTCAGGAGTCGCGCGTTCTCGATGGCGATGGCGGCCTGGTCGGCGAAGGTCTCCATGAGGGCGATTTGGCTGTCGGTGAACGGGCGGACCTCGTACCTGTAGATGAGGATGACGCCCAGCAGCTCGTCCCCGCGCAGCATGGGGATTGCCAGCAGGGTCCGCAGGGGATCGACCCGCCCCACCGCGTACGTGTACTCGGGGTCAGTCTTGGCATCGTGGATGTGGATGGTCCGTCGCTCGACGGTGGCGCGCCCGGCGGCGCTCTCGCGGCCGGGGGCGAGGGGGTTCTGCTCGACGAAAGCCCTGAGTTCTGCCGGCACATTGTGGGTGGCCACGAGCCGCAGGAGCTGACCGTCGAAGCGGTAGATGAGCGCGCGCTCGGCCTCGCAAAGCCGGACCGCATTCTCGGCCAGCGTCTCGAACACCGGCTGGAGATCGAACGTGGACCGCCCGATCACCTTGAGCAGCTCGCTGGTCGCCGTCTGCTGCTCGAGCGAGACCCGCAGCTCGCTGTTGCGCGCTCCCAGTTCGGTGAAGAGCCGCACGTTCTGGACGGCGATGACCGCCTGGTCGGCAAACGTTTCGAGGAGCGTGATCTGGCTCTCCGAGAATCGTCCAGGATTTGGGCGTCCGACCGTGACCCCCCCGATTGCCTTCCCCTCGCGCAGCATGGGCACGGAGAGGGCGCTCCGAAAGTCCGCTTGAGTCTGTGCCGCGATCCCGTATTCGGGGTCGTCCAGGACATCCGGAATATGAACGATGCTGCGCGTCAGGATCGCTCGGCTGCTCGCGCTCCGGGGGCTGGGAGGCATGGGGAAAACGCTCCGGAGGGCAGCAGCTCTCTCCGGATCCACATTGGCGAGAGCGGCAATGTGGACAAGCTCGCCATCGAACGTGAGGACCCCGCTCGAGCTTGCGCCACACAGCCGCATTGCACTCTCGGCAATCGCGTCGAAGACAGGCTGCACGTCCGTCGGCGACTGGCTGATGACGCGCAGGATCTCGCTGGTCGCCGTCTGCTGCTCCAGCGCCTCGGTGAGGTTGGCGTTCTTGGCTTGCAGCTCAGTGAGCAGCCGTGCGTTTTCGATGGCGATGGCCGCCTGATCGGCGAAGGTCTCCAGCAGGGCGATCTGACTGTCGCTGAACGGCCGAACCTCATCCCGGCGGATGACGATCACTCCCAGCAGTTCGTCCGCCCTGAGCATGGGGATCGCAAGCAGGGTCCGGAAGGGGAGTTGCCCCGCCAAATAGGTGAACTCGGGGTCAGACTGGACATCGTGAATGTGAATGGCGCGTCGCTCGAGGGCGGCTCGTCCGGAGGCACTCTCGCGTCCGGGCACGATGGGATTCCGCTCGAGGACCTCTCTCTCCTCCTGGGAGAAGTTGTGGGTGGCCACGGATTGAAGGAGCTGACCGTCGAAGCGGAAGATCGCCGCTTGCACGGCCTCGCACAACCGGGCCGCGTTATCGGCCAGCGTCTCGAACACCGGCTGGAGGTCGAACGTGGACCGCCCGATCACCTTGAGCAGCTCGCTGGTCGCCGTCTGCTGCTCGAGCGAGACCCGCAACTCGCTGTTTCGCGCTCCAAGCTCGGTGAAGAGCCGAACGTTCTCGACGGCTATCACGGCTTGGTCGGCGAACGTCTTGAGCAGCTCGACCTGGCTGTCGGAATAGAGCCCGGGCGCCTGCCGCGCCACGAAGATCACGCCGATGACCTGGCCGTCCCGCATCATGGGTACGCCGAGGCAGGCCCGGTATCCGCTCGCCCGTGCCGCGTCCTTCTGCTCGTACCGCAGGTCGGCGAGGACGTCCGCGGCATGCACGAGCGAGCCGGTTCGGGCGGAGCGCGCCGAGACCGTCTCCGCGTCGAGCCGCATGGGAAAGGCCTGGCGCACGGCCTCCACGCCCGCCTCCTCGACGACTCCATGGAGCGACACGAGGTGGATCAGCCCATCCTCGATCTTCGAGACCATGCTGGTCTCGGCGTCGCAGAGCTTCTCGGCCCGCTCGCCGATGATGTCGAACACGGGCTGGATGTCGGTGGGCGAGCTCGAGATGGCGCGGAGAATCTCGCTGGTCGCGGTCTGCTGCTCGAGGGCCTCGGTCAGCGAGGCGTTCTTGGCCTGGAGCTCTGTGAGGAGCCGCGCGTTCTCGATGGCGATGGCCGCCTGGTCGGCGAAGGTCTCCAGCAGCGCGATCTGGCTGTCGGTGAACGGCCGGACCTCGTGCCGGTAGATAAGGATCACGCCGAGCAGCTCGCCTGCCCGGAGCATCGGGACCGTGAGTACGGTTCGAAAGGGGTCCACCTGCCGCGAGCCGTAAGTGTATTCGGGGTCGGTCTGGACATCATGGACGTGGACGGTGCGCCGCCAGAGGGCGGCACGCGCTGCGGCGCCACCCCGTCCTGGCGCAATGGGATTCTGCTCGACGAAGGCTCTGATCTCAGTGGAGGCGTTGTGGTCGGCCACCACGCGCAGGAGCTGACCGTCGAAGCGGAAGATGAACGATCGTTCGGACTCACACAGGCGTACCGCGTTTTCGGCCAGCGTCTCGAACACCGGCTGGAGATCGAAGGTGGACCGCCCGATCACCTTGAGCAGCTCGCTGGTCGCCGTCTGTTGCTCGAGGGACACGCGCAGCTCGCTGTTGCGCTCCCCCAGCTCCGTGAAGAGTCGCACGTTCTCGATGGCGATGACGGCCTGGTCGGCGAACGTTTCGAGGAGTCTGACCTGCTTCTCGGAGAAGGGAAGGACCTCCAGGCGCCGGATCAAGATCGCGCCGAGGGCGACGCCCTCGCGGAGCAAGGGGGTAGCCAGCGTGGTGCGATGGCCAGTCTGCTGCTGGAAATGCCTGCCGATCGGATACTCGTCCTCCGACTCCGCCGCGAGGTCGTGGACGTGAATCGTTCGCCGATCGACGACAGAGCGCCCGGTCACCCACCCACGGCTGATCGCCTGCTTCTCACGTGGGCGATCGGAGAACGGGATCGACCCATAAGAGGCGACCAGGCTCAGGAACTCGGCGTCCGCCCGGAAGATCTGCGCGTCGCTCGCCCCGCACAACCGGGCCGCGTTCTCAGCAACGGCGCTCAGGACCGGCTGGAGGTCGGTCGGCGAGCTCGAGATGACGCGCAGGATTTCGCTGGTGGCCGTCTGCTGCTCGAGCGCCTCGGTGAGGTCGGCGTTCTTGGTCTGGAGCTCGGTGAGGAGTCGCGCGTTCTCGATGGCGATGGCCGCCTGGTCCGCGAAAGTCTCCATCAGCGCGATCTGACTCTCGGCGAACGGTCGAACCTCGTCTCGGAAGAGCATGAACACGCCCAACAGCTCGCCCGATCTGAGTATGGGGATCCCCAGCACAGTCCGGAAGTCGGCCACCTGCGTGGCCGCATAGGTGTACTCGGGATCGGTGAGGACATCGTGGATGTGGACCGTGCGCCGCTCGAGGGCGGCGCGTGCCGTACCGGTGTGGCGTCCGGGCGCTATGGGATTCTTCTCGACGAACGCTCTCAGCTCGGCAGTGGCGTTGTGCGAGGCCACCGCTCGCAGGAGTTGACCGTCGAAGCGGAAGATGAACGCTCGTTGAGCCTCGCACAACCTGACGCCGTTTTCCGCGAGCGTGTCGAACACCGGTTGGAGATCGAAGGTGGAGCGCCCGATCACCTTGAGCAGCTCAGCGGTCGCCGTCTGCTGCTCGAGCGCGGCCCGCAGCTCGCCATTCCTGGCCTCGAGCTCGGTGAACAGCCGCACGTTCTGGATGGCGATGACGGCCTGATCGGCGAAGGTCTGGAGCAGCGCGACCTGTTTGTCGCTGAACGGGTTCTTCTCCGTGCGGCGGAGGTTGATCGTGCCCACCGGCGTCCCTTCGCGAAGCAGAGGGACGGCCAGCGTTGTCCGATAGCCGTTCTCCCGGGCCAGGGTGCTGCCCACGGGGAATTCCTCGGTCTCGGCCTGGAGATCTGCCACGTGAACGGGCTGCCGGTCCAAGACGGCGCGCGCTGACACGCTGCCCCGCACGAGGGGGATCACGCGGCCGGTGGGGCTTCCAATGGGACCGTGGTGAGACGCCACCTTCAGCCCCTCCGGGAGGAGGTGGAAGATTTCCCCGTCGTCGGCGCCGCAGAAGCGCGCGGCGCTCTTCGCCACTGCGTCCATCACCGGCTGAAGATCCGTCGGCGAGGTGCTGATGACCCGCAGGACCTCGGCGGTCGCCGTTTGCTGCTCGAGGGCCTCGGTCAACGAGGCGTTCTTGGCCTCGAGCTCGGTGAACAGTCGCACGTTCTCGATGGCGATGAGGGCCTGGTCCGCGAAGGTGCGAAGGAGCTGAACCTGCGTGTCACTGAACTCGCCGGGCTCGGACCGGCCGAGCGTGATGGCCCCGATGGCCTGGCCCTCGCGAAGCATCGGGACACCCAACAGCGCGCGGAACCCGGCGATCACGGCCGTTTCCTGGATCCGGTATTCCTGGTCCGTCAGGACGTCCGGGATATGTGCGACCGCACGATCCCGAATGGCACGCGCTGCGCCTCCGGCGCCGGTCGGGCGCATGGGGAACGTCCGCCGAAGGGCCTCGATCCCTGCCGGGCTCGAGCCGTACATGGCGCCGATGTGAATCCTCTCGCCGTCGAAACGAGTGACCGTGCTCACTTCGGCACCGCACAGCCTGGCGGAGCTCTCCGCTATGATGTCGAAGACCGGCTGGATATCGGTCGGGGACTGGCTGATGACCCGCAGGATGTCGCTTGTCGCCGTCTGCTGTTCGAGCGACTCGGTGAGGGCGCGATTGCGCGCCTCGAGCTCCTTGAAGAGGCGGACGTTCTGGACAGCAATCACGGCTTGGTCGGCGAAGGTCTGGAGCAGCGCGATCTGCTTGTCGGGGAAGGCACCCGGCTCCGCTCGGTGAACGTGAATGGTGCCGATGGGAACGCCATCGCGCAGCATGGGCACCGCCAGGATGCTCCGAAAATCGCTGACCCGCGCGAGCACGCCGACATCGTAACCCGCGTCTGTCGTCACGTCGGGGATGTGCACAATCGCTCGCGTGAGGATGACGCGTCCCGACGCGAAGCCCCGGCTCGGCTGCCGGGGGTACACGCCGCGAAGCACGTCTGCCCCTTCCGTGCTGACGGCCGCCTGCGCGGCAAGATGCAGAAGCTCCCCATCGAACGTCGTCACGAGACTGCTGGCGGCCCCGCAGAGCCGCATGGCGGCTTCGGCGATGGCATTGAACACGGGCTGGACGTCCGTTGGTGAGCCGCTGATGACGCGCAGGATCTCGCCGGTCGCGGTCTGTTGCTCCAGCGCCTCGGTCAGCTGGGCCTGGAGGCGCACGCTCTTCGCCCGTTCGCGCTTGAGCGCCTTCTGCAAGGACTCTACGCGCCCGGCGGGTTTGGGCCTCTTAGCTGGCGGCATCAGTCCTTCCGGGTGCCGCGTGAGGAGTCGAGCATCCCGCCGATCCTGCCAGAGCGCGCGCGGAAGGTCAAACCGTGAGCAGAGACGTCAGGACGGCCTGCTTCTCTCGGACGCGCTCCGGAGATCCTTGACGGCCTGGGCGGGGTCCTCGGCCTGGGCCAGGAGACCGGCCTTGTCGCGGTTGACGCCGCCGTCCACCGAGATCTCGATCGCCCGCGTGCCGACGAGCGACTTGACCTGGCGGACCTTGGCGATGGAGGAGGGGATGAACGACTGGCCGCCGAAGCCCGGGTTGACCGACATCACGAGGACGAGGTCGAGATCGTCCAGCACCCACTCGATCGCCTCGGGCGGCGTCGAGGGGTTGAGCGCCACGCCCGCCTTGGCTCCAGCCTCGCGGATCTGGTGCAGGATGCGGTTCAGGTGCGTGCAGGCCTCGGCGTGGACGGTCACGAGATCCGCGCCGGCGCTGACGAAGGTCTCGATGTAGCGCTCGGGCTCGACGATCATCAGGTGGACGTCGAGCGGCAGGCGCGTGCGCTTCCTGATGGACTCGATGACGGGCGGGCCGATCGTAATGTTGGGCACGAAGCGGCCGTCCATGACGTCGACGTGGAGCTGATCGGCGCCGCCGGCCTCGACGCGCGCCACGGCCTCGCCCAGGGCGGCGAAATCGGCTGAGAGAATGCTGGGCGCGATCTTCATCCGCTCAAAACCTTACCCCATGGCACGCGGCGCCGCAAACTATGGAACCCTCCTGAGCCTGATCGCGGTGAAACCGTCGGTGCCGTGGACGTGGGGATAGAGGCGGAGATAGCCCGCCGCGTCGGGGGCCACGGGGAAGCCTTCGGGCGGATCCGGTTGCCACTGGGCGCCATAGCCGGGCAGGGAAGAGACCACGGCCTCGTTCTCGTCGGGCTCGAGCGAGCAGGTCGCATAGACGAGCCGCCCTCCGGGCTTCACCATGGAGGCCGCGGCGCCGAGAATGGTCTTCTGCTTCTCCTGGAGCCTCCGGAGATCCTCCTCGGCGCGGCGCCATTTGACGTCGGGGTTCCGTCGCAGGACGCCCAGATTCGAGCAGGGAGCGTCCACCAGGACGCGGTCGCACTTGGCGCGCCAGCGCCCTGCCTGCGAGGACACGCTGCCCATGTGCGCCTCGACAATGGTGATGCCCAGGCGCGACGTCGCCCGCCCCACCAGCTTGAGGCGCGCCGCCTGCGGGTCCATGGCGACGATGCGTCCACGGTTCCGCATTAGCTCGGCCATGTGCGTCGCTTTCGTGCCGGGCGCGGCGCAGGCGTCCGCCACGACCTCGCCCGGCTGAGGGTCGAGGAGGCGCGCCACCAGCATCGACGCCTCGTCCTGCACAGTGCACCAGCCTTCCGTGAAGGCGCTCCAGCGCCCGACGGCGCCGCGCTCGACGTTGAGCCCCTCTGGGGCGAGCGCTGTCGGGCGCGTCTCGGCCAGCTCTTCGTCACGCAGGCGCGCGGCGAGCGCGTCGCGCGTGATGCGGAGCGTGTTCACGCGGATGGTGGTCGGCGGGCGCTCGTTCGAGGCGAGCATCAGCGCTTCGGCTTCCTCGGCGCCGTAGCGAGCGATCCAGCGCGCCGCGATCCAGTCGGGAAAGGAGCAGCGCACAGCGATGGCCTCGTTCGGCAGCGCGGGCAGGGGCGGCGCGCCCGTCGCGCGGGTGAGCGAGCGCAGCACCGCGTTGACGAATTCGGGCGGGCCGGGTTTCCTGGACTTGAGCTTGGCCAGGCTGACGGCCTCGTCCACAGCGGCCCAGCGCGGGACGCGATCGAGGAAGAAGAGCTGGTACGCTGTCAGCCGGAGGAGCGAGCGGACCCAGGGGTCGAGCTTGTCGAGCGGGCGATTGAGATGCGGCCCCAGACGCCAGTCGAGATTGCGGCGCCAGCGAAGCGTGCCGTAGACCAGCTCGGTGCAGAGGCCGGCATCGCGCGCCTCCAGGCGGGCGTGCTCGAGGGCATGCTCCAGCACGATGTCGGCGAAGGCGCGGTCCTCCTCGACGCGCACGAGGATGCGGAGCGCCTCGTAGCGCGCCTGCGAGACGGGCCCCGCGCGGAGCACCGGGCTCACGCGCCCATCTCCGTGATGCGCGCTCCCGGCCGCAGCCGGGCGCCGCGCAGGAAATCCTCCCACGCCATGGCCTTGCGGTTCTCCGGCTGGACTTCTATCGGGAGAAGCAGGCCCTGGCCGGTCGCGAGGCAGATGGCGCCGGGACCGCTCACGACCAGCGTCCCGGGCGCGGCGTCGCTTGGATGCGGCACGGCGGCAGCGCGCCAGATGAGAAGGCGCCCCGCGGGCGTCATCACCGCGGCGCCGGGCCAGGGGTTGCAGCCTCGCACCCGATTGACGAGATCGCGCGCCGGCTCGGCAAGGCGAAGCCAGCCGTCTTCCTTCTTGAGCCGCGGCGCCATGGTCGCCTGCGCATGATCCTGGGGACGCTGCGTCAGCGCATCCAGCTCGTCGAGCGTCCGGATCATCACGCGCGCGCCGATCTGGCTCAACCGCGCCGACAGCTCGCCCGCGGTTTCGCCGGCGCCGATGCCAGTGGTTTCTGAGAGCAGCACGTCGCCCGTGTCCATGCCGGGATCCATCTGGAAGGTCGTGATACCGGTCTCGGTTTCGCCGCGGATGATGGCCCACGCG
>WNFP01005026.1_pt1 | contig 12081 bp, 8 predicted proteins | sample 5400201 | NCBI WGS metagenome assembly WNFP01 (sample SAMN13153355, study PRJNA577476) | soil metagenome | isolation source: 115 cm saprolite under Madrone tree | place: USA:California | collected 2016-06-14
CTGGTGGCCAAGGCGCTCAAGAGCGAGGGGGTGGACACGATCTTCACGCTGTGCGGGGGCCACATCATCGACATCTACGACGGATGCATCGACGAGGGCATCAAGATCGTGGATGTGCGGCACGAGCAGGTGGCGGCGCACGCGGCCGACGGCTATGCGCGGCAGACGGGAAGGCTGGGGTGCGTGGTGACCACGGCCGGGCCGGGCTGCACCAATGCGGTCACGGGGATTGCCACGGCGTTTCGATCGGAGAGCCCGGTGCTGCACATCGGGGGCCAGAGCGCGCTGGCGCAATGGAAGATGGGCGGGCTGCAGGATCTGCCGCACGTGGACCTGATGCGGCCGATCACCAAGTTTGCCGCCACGGTGATGAGCACCGAGCGGGTGGCCGACATGGTGGCGATGGCGGTGCGGGAGGCCTATGCGGGGGCGTACGGGCCGGTGTACCTGGAGATACCGCGCGACGTGCTGGATCGCGAGATCGATGTGACGAAGGCGGTGCTGCCCAAGGCGGGCCAGTACCGGGCCTCGACGCGCTCGATCGGAGATGCGGCCGATATCGAGCGCCTGGCGGAGCTGCTGGTGAACGCGGAGCGGCCGGCCATTTTGTACGGGCAGCAGGTGTGGGCGGCGCGCGGGCACGAGGAGGCGGTGGCGCTGCTGCGGCAGCTGGACATACCGGGCTACTTCAACGGGGCCAGCCGGGGGCTGTTGCCGCCGGGCGATCCGCACCACTTCGATCGCACCCGCAGCCAGGCCTTTGCCAAGGCCGATGTGCTGGTGATTGTGGGCACGCCGTTCGATTTCCGGATGGGCTACGGCAAGCGCATCTCGGTGCCGACCCTGGTGCAGATCGACATGGACTACCGCACGGTGGGCAAGAACCGGGACCTGACGCTGGGCATCGTGGGCGACCCGGGGGCGGTGCTGGGGGCGGTGCTGGCCGCGGCCAGCGGGCGCATCAAGAACGACAAGCGGCAGGCGCGCCGCAGCTGGATGAAAGAGTTATCGAGCGCCGAGGATGCCGCCACCGAGAAGCTGATGCCGCTGTTCAAGTCGGACAGCCGGCCGATCCACCCGTACCGGGTGGCCTGGGAGCTGAACGAGTTTCTCACCGACGAGACCATCTACATCGGCGACGGCGGCGACGTGGTGACCATCTCGGCGCAGGCGGTGCGTCCGCGCCGGCCCGGCCACTGGATGGACCCGGGGGCGCTGGGAAGCCTTGGGGTCGGCACCGGCTTTGCGCTGGCGGCCAAGCTGGTGCACCCGGCCAAGGAGGTGCTGTGCTACTACGGCGACGGCTCCTTCGGCATGACCGCCTTCGATATGGAGACGGCCAACCGGTTCGGTGCTCCGTACATCGCGGTGATCGGCAACAACTCGGCCATGAACCAGATCCGCTACGGGCAGCTGGCCAAGTACGGCGAAAGCCGCGGCAATGTGGGCAACCTGCTGGGCGATGTGCCCTTCGGCCAGTTCGCCCAGATGCTGGGCGGCTATGGCGAAGAGGTGCGCGATCCGGCCCAGATCGCGCCGGCCCTGCGGCGGGCGCGCGAGTCGGTGGCCAAGAGCGGCCGCAGCGCCGTCATCAACATCTGGGTCGACCCGCGCGAGTACGCCCCCGGCACCAAAGCGCAGACCATGTACAAGTACTTCACCCATGTGCAGTCGGGGCCGACCTGCACGCAGCTCCTGGCCTGGTTGGGTGCCGACGTGATCAAGGTGGAGCGCCCGGGCGAAGGCGACCCGACGCGGGGGCAGTTGCGCGACATCCCGGATGTGGACTCGCTGTACTTCACGATGCTGAACCACAACAAGCGCTCGATCACGGTCGATGCCAAGAAACCCAGAGGCAAGGAGCTGCTGGAGCGGCTGATCCGGCATTGCGATGTGCTGGTGGAGAACTTCGCTCCGGGCGCGCTGGACCGGATGGGGTTGACCTGGGAGCGGATCCAGAGCCTGAACCCCCGGATGATCGTGGCCTCGGTGAAGGGATTCGGGCCCGGTCCGTACCAGGACTGCAAGGTCTACGAGAACGTGGCGCAGTGCGCCGGCGGTTCGGCCTCGACCACCGGCTTTGACGATGGGCCGCCCCTGGTCACCGGGTCGCAAATCGGCGACAGCGGCACCGGGCTGCACCTGGCGCTGGGGATCGTGGCGGCGCTGTACCAGCGCCAGAGCTCCGGGCGCGGACAAAAGGTGCTGGCGGCGATGCAGGACGGGGTACTGAACCTGTGCCGGGTCAAGCTGCGCGACCAGCAGCGGCTCGCCCGAACCGGAGTGATGGAGGAATACCCGCAATATCCGGACGGCAAGTTCGGCGATGCGGTGCCGCGCGCCGGCAACGCCTCCGGGGGTGGGCAGCCAGGGGCCATTCTCAAATGCAAGGGCTGGGAGACGGATCCGAACGCCTACATCTACTTCATCACGCAGGCGGCCGTGTGGGAACCGATCTGCCGGATCATCGGCAAGCCCGAGTGGATCACTCACCCGGACTATGCAACGCTGCCGGCGCGGCTGCCCAGGCTCAAGCAAATCTTCGACACCATCGAGCAGTGGACCCAGACCAAGACCAAGTTCGAGGCGATGGAGATCCTGAATCAGTACGACATCCCGTGCGGGCCGATCCTGTCGATGAAGGAGCTGGCCGAGGAACCGTCGCTGCGCGCCACCGGCACCGTGGTGGAAGTCGATCACCCCACGCGCGGCAAGTACCTGTCGGTGGGCAATCCGATCAAGCTGTCCGACAGCCCGAGCGAGGTGACCCGCTCGCCGCTGCTGGGCGAGCACACCGATCAGATCCTGGCCGAGCTCGGCTACTCCGAGGATCAAATCGCCGCGCTGCGCGCCGATCGCGCGATCTAGACGAACGTTGCCCGACACCTCCCCCATGCTCGATGCCGGCAGGATGCGGGCCGGCGCTACACCCGAGGCCGCGGACGGTCCGTGGAACCCTGGAGTCAAATCGCGTCTGCCCGCACGGCTGCTTCCGTTGTCGACGATCTTCCGCCCCGAGAACGTCTTCGCCGGCGTCGAGAGGGTCAAGGAATTGCACGATCTGACCGGCCTCGATTTCAGCGAGATGGTGTGCTTTCGTCCTGAGCGCCTGGCGTTGCACGAGCTGTTGATCCGGGTTACCGCGGACCTGTGGGTGTCGGACGGCTCCCGCTACGAGGACCTGGGGATCAACTTCCGCTCGATGATCGCCACGATACTGGCGCGCTACGTGGACCCGGACATGGGCCGGATCGCCAACGTCTATAACGAGTCGCGCGAGGCCTTGAGAGCGATCATCTCGCAGGCGCTGACGAATGCAACGGAAACGACTTCGGCGGTCGCGAGCCGCCAGCGAGGGCTGCGTTCGCTGTTCGCAAGCCGCGCCGGCCGGCGCTCGGCGGTAGAACGGGAGGACGACGGAATGTCGCTGCTCCACTTCGCCGACGAATGTGAGAAGACCGCCGCAGAGGCGGACGCGGCCAATCACGCGAGCGCGGTCGTGGGCGACGCCGGCGATCCGCGCGCAGCGGCGTTTCGCGCTCTGGCCAGGATCTGCCGCGCGCTTTATGGCAAGGTCGGCGGCTGGCGCACGGCGTCCGAGTTGGCCGCTTCGGTAGCGACCGATCTGGCCTGCAACGAGTACTGTGCCAGGCAGATCGGCCGTTTGATAGAGCAGCACGTGCTCGAAGCAGTTCGGCGCGAGGGCTACCGGTTGCTGCCGCATCGTGATCCGGCCGTCGTGATGAATACGAAGGGACCGTCGGCGTCGGGCAAGAGCACATTGCGGCCGCTGCAGCATGCGCTGGCGGACCGGATCGGCGCCGACTGGCGCGATTTCGCGCTGATCAGTCCCGACATCTGGCGCAAGCAGCTGATCGACTACGCCTCGCTGGGTGCCGATCACCGCTATGGCGGCATGCTCACCGCGGAGGAGCTTGCCATCATCGATCGGAAGCTGGATCGCTACGTGGAGGCCAAGGCAGAGCAGGGAAGAATGACGCACCTGTTGATCGACCGGTTCCGCTTCGGCAGCTTCCTGTTCCAGTCCGAGAGGACCGGCGATCAGCTGCTGAGCCGCTTCGGGCAAGTGGTCTATTTCTTCTTCATGATCACGCCGCCCGACGCCCTGGTCGAACGCGCCTGGAAGCGAGGACTGGAGTTGGGGCGCTACAAGGCGGTGGACGATATCCTGGCCCACAGCATCGAGGCGTACTCGGGAATGCCGCACCTGTTTCTGACCTGGGCTCGCCGAACCGACAAGATGGTCCACTTCGAATTCCTCGACAACAGCGTCGAGCTGGGGCAGGCGCCGCGCACCGTGGCGTTTGGCTGGAACGGCCAGGTGTTCGTGCTAGACGTCAAGTGCATGATGGACGTGGTCCGTTATCGCAAGGTCAACGTGGACGCCACTGCTCCCGCCCAGCTGTTCAGCGATGCGGGCGAGCAGGCCATGAAGCCGGAGCACAGTACGGAATTTCTTCTGCAATGCGTGCGTCAACTGCACGAGGTGACTTTCGCCGACCAGGCGACCGGGCGCCTTTATCTTCGGATCGAGGAGGGTCGCCCCATCTGGGTCGACACCGACGCGATGGCTGCGGCCGTATCCGAGCCGCACACGCGCGCCGCCGTGCTGGCAGTGGCCCCGGGCGTGCTGGACCGCAGCGGCTCGCCCCGGCCGGCCCAGCAGTACGTGTTCGACCTGCTGCCGCCCGATCGGATCCGCACGCTGGGCAGCTGGGGCCACGAGCGGCCTGCTTGATCCTCGCGGCGCCGGCACCGTATGTCCGACACACAGACACAGAAGATGAGGCAGATCGAGTATGGCTCGGGCGGAGGCCCCGATGCGATGCGGATCGTCGAGGTCGAGCGACCGAGGCCGGCACCCGGCCAGATCCTGATCGAGGTGCACTACGCGGGGGTCAACGGGCCCGACCTGATGCAGAGGCAGGGCCATTACCCACCGCCTCCCGGCGCATCGCCCGTCCTCGGACTCGAAGTGGCCGGGCGCGTTGCCGAGACGGGCGCCGATGTCACCGAATGGAAAGTCGGCGATTGGGTCACCGCGCTGGTGCCAGGCGGCGGCTATGCAGACTACTGCCTGACATACGAGCGCCATGCGCTCCCGATACCCGAGGGCCTCACGCTGGCGCAGGCTGCCGCATTGCCCGAAACGTGGTTCACGGTGTGGGCGAACCTGATCGACCGCGCCGGCTTGAAAGCGGGGGAACGTTTGCTGGTCCACGGGGGCAGCAGCGGAATCGGCCTGGCCGCGATCGGCCTTGCGCGGCTGGTCGGCGCGCACCCGTTCGTCACGGTCGGCAATGCTCAGAAGGCGCAGTTCTGCCGGGATTTCGGCGCCGCGGTCGCGATCGATTACAAGCAGGAGGATTTCGTCGCGCACGTCCGGCAGCTCACCCATCAGGAGGGTGTCGATGTGGTCCTCGATATGGTGGGCGGCGCGTACCTGCAGAAGAGCGTCAGCGTCCTGAAACGCGACGGCCGGCTGGTGCTGATCGCGTTTCAGCAGGGAAGCAAAGTCGAATTCGATTTCATGCCGGTGATGATCAAGCGCCTGACGATCACCGGCTCGACGATGCGGCCCCGCACCGTCGACGAAAAGGCCCGGATTCGTGACGCGCTGCTGAGTGAAATCTGGCCCGCCTTCGCCAGCGGGCAGCTAAGGGTCCACCTGTTCGGGATCTACCCGTTCGAAAAGGCCAGCGAGGCGCATCGGATCATGGAAAGCAGCCAGCACATCGGCAAGCTGGTGCTGCAACTGCGCGACTGATTCCCGCACTTGGCGAATCCGCGATGAAGATCTGCGTATTCGGGGCCGGCGCGATCGGCGGATTCATCGGCGTGCTGCTGGCGCGTGCCGGCAACGACGTCAGTTTCGTGGCGCGTGGCCCTCACCTGGCCGCGATGCGCGCCGGCGGCGCGCGGCTGCTGATCGACGGCGAGGAACTGGTGGCTCGCGTGCCCTGCACGGATGACCCGCGCGAGCTCGGCCACCAGGACTACGTTTTGATCGCGATGAAAGCGCACTCGGTGCCAGCCGCGGTCGACTCGATCGTTCCGCTGCTCGGGCCGCAGACCGCGATCGTGACGGCTGTGAACGGTATCCCGTACTGGTACTTCCACCGCCAGGGAAGCGTGCTGGACGGCGCAACGCTCGAATCGATCGACCCTGGCGGCCGGCAGATGAAACTGCTCGGCCCTGAGCGTGCCATCGGTTGCGTACTGAATCCGGCCGCCGATCTGATCGCGCCGGGCCTGATCCGCCACGTCCACGGACGCAAGTTTCCGATCGGCGAGCCCAGTGGAGAGCGAACCGGACGGATCGAGCGGCTGCACCAGGCCATGCAGGAAGCGGGATTGGAGGCGCCGATCCGAACCGACATCCGGGATGAGATCTGGCTGAAGCTGTGGGGCAATTTGTGCCTGAGCCCAATCAGCGCGCTGACTTGCGCGACTCTGGATCTCGTAGCCACCGATCCGGGCACGCGGGCGGTGTGCCTGGCGATGATGGCCGAGGGGCGGCAGCTCGCCGAGAGAATCGGCGTGAATTTACGCGTCGATGCCGATCGACGCCTGGACGGTGCGGCCGCGATCGGGGCTCACAAGATCTCGATGCTGGTGGACCTGGAGACCGGTCGACCGATGGAAATCGATCCGATCGTCACCGTCGTTCAGGAAATCGGGCAGCGGCTGGCCATTCCAACGCCGACGATCGACGTCGTTGCCGCGCTGATCAAGCTCAGGCAGCGGACCGCGGGCTGATCGGGTATTGATCCGGGTCAAACTGAGTGGTTTCATTGTATCTGATATACAAAATACCGTTGACAATGGTGCGGTGCACCAATATGCTCGTCCCATCAACTCAACAGTCGGGGCTCAGATGGAAACAATCAGCCTGTGCATCGTCGCCGCGCTGCTGATCGGCGCCGGTTGCGCCTCCACGGTGCTTTCAACCTACGTTTTTCCACTCTCGGTTCGAGTACGCGGCCAAGCGCACGGCCGCTTTGCGGGACTGTCCGCGGTGGAGGAGGACTCCCCGAGCGGCTCAACGCGCAAGGTCGAGGGTCCGGGTCGCGGGGGCCGTGCAGCGGCCGGCTCTGAATCTAATTGTCGCCTTATCCCGCGAATCTGCACCTAGAATACCGGATACTCGGGGACGCGGGTCACGGGGTAAGGACGGGGCCAACCAGGAAAGACGATGGCGGATATCAACATTCCATCGAAACCCGTATCGGCCGTGCGGTCGCCGAGCGAGGCTTTGGCGCTTTCCTTACAGCCGATTCAGACCTCGGACAGCCTTCGCAACCAGGCGTACGCGATGCTGAAGCAGGCCATCGCCGATACCGATATCTACAGCCTTCCCGAGGAGGTCCAACTTGACAAGCGCGTCCTCACCGAGGCGCTTGGCGTCAGCCGCACGCCGGTGCGCGAAGCGATGACGCTGCTGGAGCAGGAAGGCTTCCTGCGCACGGTGCCCCGCAAGGGCATATTCATCGTTCGCAAGACCAAGGCCGAGATCGTCGAAATGATCCAGATGTGGGCCGCGCTGGAGAGCATGTCGGCGCGGCTGGCCACGCTGCACGCCAGCGACGCGGATATCGCGGGCCTGCGGCGCCTGTTCGACGATTTCCGCGATTCGGCGCCCTCCGAGCACCTGGACGAGTACTCGCACGCCAACATTGCGTTTCACCACGAGATCGTGCGCCTGGGCGGCTCGAAGCTGATCGCCGATACGATCCGCAACATCTTCATTCACGTCCGCGCGATCCGGAAGATGACGATCTTCCAGAGCGATCGCGCGGCGCGCTCGATCGTCGATCACATGCGGATCATCGAAGCGCTGGAGCGCCGCGAGACGGAACTGGCGGAAAAGCTGGTGCGCCAGCATTCGCTGGACCTGGCGGCGTTCGTCAGCGAGCACTGCGATTTCCTGGACTGAAGCGATCCGCGTCAGGCATCCGGATCGAACAGCACGTGCTTGATTTTTCGGCGGTTGGCGATCAGCTCTTCGACGGTCGGCTCGTTCTTTAGCGCGCGCGAGATCGCGAGCCGGGTCGCCTCGTAATTGGTCCGGTAAAGGTCCTTCCTGTCCAGGTTGGCGTCCCTGACCGCCTGCGGATCGAGCCAGATCAGATCGATGATGCAGATGTCGTCGACGATGGCCCGGGCTATCGTGCCGTCGGCAACGCAATCGACGATCGCATCCGCGGTGGCTGCCTGCACGACGCTGCCGAGCAGCTCGATGGTTTTCGAATCCTTGATCGTGACCTTGGGCACCATCATCGTCGGCGGCCGCGCCATCTGGTTGCAATCGCGTACCGCGAACATCCGCGAGTGGCCCGCGGTCTGCCCCATCAGGTTGGCGAAGGCCTGTCCCACCGGGCCGTCGACCGCGCCGATCACGATTTCAGCCATCGCATCGGTGAACTGACCCTCCCTGGCGAACACGGTCGCCTCCCCCACGCGCATCGCAAACGGCTTGCTCATCGATTCAGGACTCCTGGCGGTCGTGCTGGACGCGCATTGTAGGGTCGATTCGAAAGGATATCGGTAAACTCGCGCGTTCGACCTGGGGGCGGAACTGACCGTGAACACGCGTGCGCACGCGGGCGCAGCGCTCGGCCGATCGTGCTGAGCGGCCGAATCGTCCGGGCCAGCTCATTGCTGCTGCTGACGGTGGCGGGTTGCGCCCGCGCCGAGGCGGGCTCCAGCGACAGCCCCGGGTGGCTGCAGCGGTGGCTGGATCCATCGACGGCGCCGTTCATTCCGGTTCCGGAGATCGATGTTTCCCCGATAGGAGGAGCCACGCTCGGCCTGATCCCTGTGTGGCTGACCGTCGATGAGCACAATGAAATCCGCCAGATCATCGCCCCCGACATCATCCACAGCCAGTATTTCGGGTGGGGCGCGCGCGGCCGGATCTTTGCGTATCCGTCCAACGATTCCCAGTGGACTATCGTCGGTGGAGGCAAGCAGCAGGTCGAGCGCGAATTCGACGCGATGTACGTGAGCGGGCTGTCTCGATCGGACACACTGACCTGGTCGTTACACACCAATTTCGACCGCAGCGGAACGCCCCGCTTCTATGGTCTTGGCAACCAGGCGCCGCTGGCCGCTCAGACCAACTACGTCGACAACCAGGGGCACCTGGAGGCCACCGCCGGATGGAATATCACGCAACGGTGGCAGGTCAGTTACCGGCTGCGGATCGGCTTCGTGCAGATCGGCGCCGCGGTGCTGCCGTCCCTGCCGTCGATCGAGACGCGCTTTCCGCAGCTGCCGGGTCTTGACCGCGAGGAGGAACTGCAGCAGCGGTTTGTCCTGACCTACGACACGCTCGATTCGATCACGATCCCTCGCAACGGCGAACAAATGACGGCGCTGGCCGGATACTCGAACTCGGGCATCTGGGGTTCGGTGTCGTACTCGTTCATCGGTGCCGAGGCGCGCGTATATCGCCCGCTCGAGCCGTGGCTGACGCTCGCTGCCCACGCCGCGCTGCGCTACATGCCCTCGAACGAGCGCGCGCCGTTCTGGGCTCTGTCGAGTATCGGAGGTGACCGCAGCGAGCTCGGCGAGCGCCAACCGTTACGAGCGTTCGGCGATGACCGCTTCATCGATCGCGACTCGTTCGCCGCCGGCGTCGAACTGCGCACTCGCGTGGCCGAGTTCAAGGTGTTCGCGACGAACCTGAGCATTGAACTGGCGCCATTCGTCGACCTTGGCAAGGTTTTTGATCGCGACACCGAGAACCCTTTGGTGCATTTGCACAAAGCCGGCGGCCTCGGGGTGCGCGCCGTGGCGAGCCCGTTCATCGTCGGTTATGTCGATGTCGGATTCGGCCCGGAGGGGCCGGCGGTGTTCACGGGGATCAACTATCCGTTTTGAAGGACGCGCTACGATCGGCAACAGACTTCAGCCCAGGAGCAAGTCCAATGGCCATTTACGGCGACAATGCGCAGTCGATCGGCGGCACGCCGCTGGTGCGGCTGAACCGCATCGCGGAAGGTGCAAAAGCAACCGTGCTGGCGAAGATCGAGGGGCGCAATCCGGCCTACTCGGTCAAGTGCCGGATCGGCGCCGCGATGATCTGGGATGCCGAGAAACGCGGCCTGCTCGGTCCGGGCAAGGAACTGGTGGAGCCGACCAGCGGCAACACCGGCATCGCTCTGGCGTTCGTGGCGGCCGCGCGCGGAATCCCTCTGACCCTGACGATGCCCGAAACGATGAGCATCGAGCGTCGCAAGCTGCTGCTCGCCTTCGGGGCCCGGCTGATGCTGACGGACGGCGCGAAAGGCATGAACGGGGCCATCGCCAAGGCCGACGAGATCGTCGCGTCCGATCCTGGCAGGTACGTGCTGCTGCAGCAGTTCAACAACCCGGCCAACCCTGCGATTCACGAACAGACGACCGGGCCGGAGATCTGGAACGATACCAAGGGCGCCGTCGATATCTTCGTCTCCGGCGTCGGCACCGGCGGTACGATCACGGGCGTGAGCCGCTACTTGAAGAACGTCAAGGGCAGGCGGATCGTTTCGGTTGCCGTGGAACCCAGCGCCAGCCCAGTGCTCACTCAGACGCGCGCCGGCGAACCGCTGAAGCCCGGGCCTCACAAGATTCAGGGCATCGGTGCCGGCTTCGTCCCGCAGGTGCTGGACCTTGCGCTGGTCGATCGGATCGAACAGGTCAGCAACGAGGAGGCCATCGACTTTGCGCGCCGCTTGACGCGGGAAGAAGGCATCCTGTCGGGCATTTCGTGCGGCGCAGCCGCCGCGGTCGCGGTCCGCATCGCAAAGCTGCCGGAAAGCGTCGGCAAGACGATCGTCGTGATTCTTCCCGACTCGGGCGAACGTTACCTGAGCTCGATCCTGTTCGATGGCTTGTTCGACGCCGCGGGACTGCCCGCCGAACGCCCGCCTGCGTAATCCTGCTCGGCTGCGCGCCCGCGCCGCCGTGTGGGTCGACCGTCAAGCCGAGCCGTTAAACCCAGAATCCGGTAATCCAGCCGGCTTTATTCGGCCCATCCGCCCTGAGCCGCGCAGATAGAATCTTTGCTTACAAATCCGCAACAGAAACCGACGTACCACCCTTCGACCACGGATTACATTGGGACGATGACTGATAATTTTGCATGTTCAAAACACGGTGGTGCCCGATCGCGCTTGTGTGGCGCTGCGGTCTGGCTGTTGGCCGCGGCTTTCGTCCCCGGCGTGGCGCTTGCCGCCCTGGGTGAGGACAGCTCGACGGTCGAACGGGATGTCATGCAGCTGCGGGCGCAGCGCAGCGTGACCCCGTCGAGCGCGTATTCGGTGCACGAGTTGCAGTTGCCCGGCGGCACGCAGGTGCGCGAGTACCTGACCGCGTCGAACCGGGTCTTCGCGATCGCCTGGAGCGGCCCGAGCATTCCCGACCTGCAGCAGCTGCTGGGCTCCTACTTTCCGCGCTACCGGGCGGCCGCGGAAGCCACGGGGCGGTCCCGCCGGCCGGTCGCCGTTGACGCTTCGGACCTGGTGATCCGGACCGGCGGACATGCTCGCGCCTTCTTCGGCGTGGCCTATCTGCCGGGACAGATGCCGTCCGGCGTGCGCGCGGAGCAGATCCGATGAGCGCCGATTCACGCGCCTTTCGGCTCGCGCTGCTCACGTCGGCGGCGGCGGTCGTATCCGCCTGCGGCGGCGGCAGCTCCTCGTCCTCGAGTCCCCCTCCTCCGCCGGCCGCGGCCAACGTGGCTGCGATGACCGTCGACGGCGGACCGGTCGTGAACGGCATGCCGATCGGCACCATCAACCAGGGCTACGTGACGATCACCGTGTGCGTTCCCGGCACCTCCACCTGTCAGAACATCGACCATGTGTGGGTCGATACCGGGTCGGCCGGGCTGAGGCTGATCACGTCCGCGTTCACGTCGCAGCTTCCGGCTACCATGCAGGGCGCCGACACGGTGGCCAACTGCGTTCAGTTCGTCAATGCGTTTTCCTGGGGTGCTGTGCGAACGGCCGACGTCAAGATCGCCGGCGAGTCGGCCAGTTCCGTGCCGATCCAGGTGATCGGCGACGCGGCCGT
>WNFP01010662.1_pt1 | contig 12081 bp, 9 predicted proteins | sample 5400201 | NCBI WGS metagenome assembly WNFP01 (sample SAMN13153355, study PRJNA577476) | soil metagenome | isolation source: 115 cm saprolite under Madrone tree | place: USA:California | collected 2016-06-14
AAGATGGCACGCACCTTTTGCACCGCCGCAATCTCTCCCAGCGGCTCATCCTTGTACTTCCTTGCAAACTCCTCCGCACGACCGTTCAGCATCGCCTTTAATTCTTCCGGCGTCTCCTGAACGCGCAGACCATCCATTTGCAAAATGCCGACCCGCGCGGCGCCCTGCAGCGCAGGGGCAATGGTGATCCGGTCGAACGCCATGGAAACCTATTGTAAACCTGCTGTAGCGGCGGTCCATGACCGCCGGTTTTTCGTTGATTCCGCGAAAAACCGGCGCTCATAGAGCGGCGCTACAGTAAGAATGGACGCTCGGTATACACTGTGCAGGTGATGCATGAGTTTTTCGGGCCCGGAGGAGTTTTGGAGCAGCGCCTGCCGGATTACGAGTTCCGGCCATCGCAGGTACGGATGGCGGAAGCCGTGCACGAAGCGCTTGAAGGTCAGAACCACGTCATCATCGAGGCGGGCACCGGGACTGGAAAGACGCTGGCGTACCTCTTGCCCGCGCTGATCCATGGCCGGCGTATTTTGGTATCCACGGGCACCAAGACTCTTCAGGATCAAATCTTCTACAAAGACATCCCCCTGCTGGAAAGCGTCGTGGGACGGCCCATACGCTCGGCGTACCTGAAGGGGCGGAACAACTATCTGTGCAGGGTCAAGCTCGAGACGCTCCATACCGAAGGGCTGTTCACTCCAAAAGAGCTTCGCAGCTTTCAATCCATTCTCGATTGGGCCGGAAACACGGAAACGGGAGACCGGGCCGAGTTGGGCTCGATCGGCGACGATTCAGAACTATGGTCGCGGCTGGACGCACGCCGCGACCGCTGCCTTGGGACCAAATGTAAGGACTACGATCGATGCTTCCTGACGCTGGTTCGGCAAAAGGCAATGGAGTCCGATATCGTCGTCGTGAACCACCACCTGTTTTTCGCGGACCTTTCGATTCGCAAGTCGGACGTGGCCGCTATTCTTCCGGACTACAGCGCGGTGATCTTCGACGAAGCACACGATCTCGAGGACATCGCGACCGATTACTTCGGTTTTCACATCAGCAACTACAGGCTCGCCGAATTCATTCACGACGCAACCAAAATGGAAGCCGACGTCGAGCTCCTTTCTCGTGCATCCGAGCGATTCTTCAATGGATTCCTCTTGATCCGCGAGGGGCGGCAGCCCATCCCGAAGCTGGATGGCATCGATGCCTTGATCGGCGCGCTTCAGGACGCCCGGAAGTCCATCAAGCAGAAGAAGGATTTTTCGGGTGAATTCGAGTCGCTCGCACGGCGTGCAGGAGAAATCGCCGCTGAGCTGGATGTCTTTCGCACCGGCACTCTCGAAAACTATGTTTCCTGGATCGAGCGGCGCGGCCGCGGAATCTTTCTGGAAGCGTGTCCCATCGACATATCGGGCATGCTGAGCGAACGGTTATTCACACGCGTACCGACCTGTGTTCTCACATCGGCAACACTCACGGTCGCCGAGTCTTTCGAATATATCCGCCGCCGAATCGGCTTCAATGAAGGTGACGAGTTGAGCCTCAGCACGGAGTTCAATATTCGGAAGCAGACACTGCTTTACATTCCGAAAAACATGCCGGACTACCGGCATCCTTCGTATCTGGAACGGGCTGCCGAGGAAATCCGATCGATCCTTCGGGCTTCACAGGGGCGAGCATTCGTGCTCTTCACAAGTTACCGGCAGATGGAAGCGCTTTACGATCTGCTCTGCCACCGCCTCCCTTATCCGTGCATGATTCAGGGGAAGGGGGGCGGGAAGGGCCGGCTTCTCGAAGAATTCAGGATGACCCCGAATGCAGTCCTGTTCGCAACGGCCAGCTTCTGGCAGGGCGTGGATGTGAAAGGCGAAGCGCTGAGCGCGGTGATTATCGACAAGCTGCCGTTCCAGGTTCCCTCCGATCCCCTCGTCGCTGCTCGCTCGGCGCAGATTGAGCGCGGGGGAGGCAATGCGTTCTCCCAATATCAGGTGCCGAACGCAATTCTTCGTCTGAAGCAGGGATTCGGGCGCCTGATTCGTTCCACCACGGATCGAGGGATTCTCGCGGTGCTCGACAATCGCCTCAGCACGAAGTCCTACGGAAGGCTTTTCATGGCCAGCCTGCCGGACTATGAAGTGACGGACAGCATAGAAAAGTTAGTCGAATTCATGGGCGGGTGAAAATACGCGACCGAAACGATTTTACTGTAGCGGCGGTCTATGACCGCCGACGGTTCGGCAACTTGCGGTAGCGTCGGCGGTCATAGACCGCCGCTACAGTGGAAATAGGTAAATAGGGCTACGACCCCATTTTTGTTCTAAAATCCGCTCACTATGCTCCGTAAACCTGCTTTCTGGATCCTCTTCTTCCTGGTGTCAGCAGCAGCTGCCGTTTTCACCATCACCAACTTCTCGACTGCTTTTCCGCTCATTTCCGTCGATGTGCGGATGAATCGCGATAGTGCTCTCACCACAGCGCGCAGCCTTGCGGAAGAGCGGGGCTGGCCGCCAGGCGGTTTTGCTCAGGCGGCGGAGTTTTCCGGCGACCAGGAGACTCAGAACTTCATCGAGCTGGAAGGCGGCGGGAAGCCGGAACTCAGCCGGATCCTGAAGGACAAGATTTACTCGCTTTATGTGTGGCGCGTCCGGCATTTCAAGGAGGGGGATGCGCACGAGACTCTGCTTCGTTTCACGCCGGAAGGAGAACCGTACGGGTTTCGAGTCAAGCTGCCGGATCAGGAAGCGGGCGCGAGCATAGCTTCAGATGCGGCACAGAAACTTGCGGAAAGCACAGCGCAGCAGGAGTGGCACGTCGATCTGAGCCGATATCGGCTTGCGGAGTCTTCAAAAGAGGTCCAGCCCGGCGGCCGCACGGATCATACGTTCGTTTACGAGCGTGAGGACGAGCGTCTTCGCGAAGGCCGATACAGGTTGCGCCTCATCGTCGGCGGCGACAAGCTCACCGAGATCACTCACTACGTTCAGATCCCCGAAGCATTCTCGCGGCGCTACGAAGAAATGAGATCTGCCAACACAGCGATCGGCGCAGCCGCCTCAATCGCGTTGTTCGGTTTGTACCTCTTCGGATGCTGTGGAATCGGCCTCTTCTTCATGATTCGGCAGCATTGGGTCCTGTGGCGGCAGGCGACATTCTGGGGTGTCTTTCTGGGGTTGCTGATGGGTCTCGACCAGTTGAACTCATGGTCACTGCTCTGGATGGGCTATGACACCGCCGTACCGGCCAGCGGATTCGCGATCCGGCAAATTGGTACTGCCTTTGCAATATTCGCGGGACTGGCCATATTGATGACCGTCTCTTTCATGGCCGCCGAAACGCTCACGCGCCGGGCTTTTCCTCATCACATTCAATTTTGGAAAGTCTGGTCGGTGCCGGTATCCGCGACGAAGGCCGTCCTCGGACGGACGGTCTCCGGATATTTACTCGTGAGTTTGTTCTTCGCCTACGAAATCGTTCTCTACTTCTTCGCGCAGAGAAAGCTCGGCTGGTGGACGCCATCGGACACTCTGGTCAATCCGAATCTGTTCGCCAACTATGTGCCTTCCCTTTCGGCGATAGCCATGGCCGCTCAGGCCGGATTCTGGGAAGAATCTCTCTTCCGCGCAGTCCCGCTTGCAACGGCAGCGCTGATCGGCGACAGGTTCGGCAAGCGCCGCACGTTTCTGGCCGGCGCAATGATTTTGCAAGCGCTCATCTTTGCATCCGGTCACGCAGGTTACGCGAACCAGCCGGCCTATGCCCGGGTTGTGGAGCTGATCATTCCGTCATTCGCGTTCGGCGGCTTATACCTTGCTTTCGGGCTCTTGCCCGGAATCGTACTGCACTTTGCCTACGATGCGACCTGGATGGCGCTTCCTCTATTCGTTTCATCGACGGGGCGCGCCAGAGTCGAACAGCTCATTGTGATCGTCGCAGTTCTTGTTCCCCTTTGGGCTGTGTTCCGAGGACGTCTGCGCGTCGGAGGGTGGATCGAGACACCAGCGGACGCTCTGAACGCCGCATGGAGGCCGCCGGAGGTCCAGGAAGCGCTACAGCCGGAAGTTTCTGTCCAGCCCGTGGCGGCCATAAACCCCCGCTTATCGCGGGTGCTGCCTGTTGCCGGCCTCATCGGACTCGCCATCTGGGTTTCCACGACAAGTTTTCGGACCGATGCGCCGCCCATCTCTATAAATCGAGCCGAGGCCGAGCAAAAAGCACGGCAGACCTTGAATGAACGAAACATTCAGCTCAATCCTCCCTGGACCGCACTCGGCCGGGTGAATGGACAACCGGATCAACAGCATCGATTCGTATGGCAGACGGCAGGACGCGAGCGATATGCAGCGCTGCTGGGCACCTACCTGCCGGTGCCGCACTGGGCGATCCGCTTCGCGCGGTTCGAAGGCGATGTTGTGGAACGAGCCGAGGAATATCATGTTTTCATCGATGGCGGCGGCCGGGTGTTAAGAGTCAGTCACAACCTTGCTGAAGCCAGACCGGGAAAGAGTCTTACCGTGGACGAAGCACGCGAGATCGCTCGCTCCGCACTGATCGCGAATTTCCATGTGCCACTCGAAAACATCAAGGAAGTCTCTGCTGTGGCCGCCAAGCGTCCGGCGCGGGGCGACTGGACGTTTGTATTTTCCGACACGCGCGATTACGGCTTGCGCGAAGGCGAGCCAAGGATATCTATCGAGATCGACGGAGATGAGGTCGCGGATGCGGTCCGCTATATCTACGTTCCCGAAGAATGGGCTCGCAACGAAAGGCGCGAGAGGAATCTTCCCACGATTTTCTCGATCGTCTGCACCGCGGCAATTGTTTGCATCATCGCCGTGGGTACCATCATCGCAGCCGTGCGCTGGAGCCGGAAACGGGCCTTCTCGCCGCGAATGTTCCTGGTTTTCTCTTTCTTGATATTTCTGCTCAACGTTACGAATCTTCTGAACAACTGGCCGGTGATCAAGTCGCAACTTCCTACAGCGCAACCTTTGGCGTTACAGGCGGTGGTTGTGATCAGTGTCGCGCTGCTTGTGGGCCTCTTCACCGCAGTGGCGCTGGGGTTGGTTGGCGGTTTGGTTGCGGGTATGAAAAACGCTTTGTTCGGGCTGGATTTCGCAGGAACGATCTTGATGGGGGCCGGTCTCGGGCTCGCCCTCACAGGAGTGAATGCGCTGGCGCGGTCTGCCGCACCTTCGGTGACGCCGTCATGGGGCAACTTCGCTCCCGCCTCCACATTTCTTCCGATACTCGGCGCTGCACTGACGCCGCTCAGCCAATTCATCACCCAAACGCTGCTGTTGCTTCTGGTCGTGCGCGCGATCGCTCAGAAGCCTCGATGGTGGCCGCTTCTGATCGTTTTCGGATTGCTCGTTGCCGGTTCATCGTCGCTGGATTCGATTTCATCCTGGCTGATTATGGGAATTAGCGTCGGGATAGGCCTGAGCGCCGCATTCAAGCTGGTACTTCGGCATGTGCCGGCCCTGGTTGTGATCACCACAGCAGCACTTGCGATTCTTGCAAGCATCCGAGACGGAGTACAACGAGTCTATCCAGGTGCACTTCCAGGCTCCATTGCCGCCGTGGTGCTCATCGGGATCGCAGCCTGGCTCTGGTACGGCGCATTCTTCCAGAGATCTGATACAGTTGAGCGAGGTGAAAGGAGCGGCGCCTGGAGGAACGCGGGCTAAAGCCCGCGACTACATTCAGGCCGAAGGTGGATCCTAAATGTAGTCGCGGGCTTTAGCCCGCGTTTTTTCAAGCCATCATGCGCATTACTGAGATCTTTTTTTCGATCCAGGGTGAATCCTCGCACGTGGGCAAGCCTTGTGTGTTCGTTCGCCTGACGGGGTGTTCGCTGCGGTGCGTTTACTGCGACACGAAGTATTCGTACGCCGGTGGCCGCGAGATGCCAATAGACGAAGTGCTTTCGGCCGTCGCAGGCTATCCTGCAAGACTTGTGGAGGTCACGGGCGGCGAACCTTTGGAGCAGGAGGAAGTTTACCCGCTGATGAATTCCCTGCTGGATCGCGGATACACCGTGATGCTTGAAACCGGCGGACACGTGAATGTCGCACGGGTGCCGAAGCCGGTCATCAAGATCATCGACATTAAATGTCCGGACAGCCATGAGGGCCACAGCGTGTGCTGGGAGAACATCGATCTCGCCGAACCCCACGATGAATTCAAGTTCGTCATCATGTCGCGGAGGGATTACGAGTGGTCGAGAGCCGTCTATCTCGAAAGGCTCCATTCGAAGCCTAACGTCGTCCTCTTCTCACCCTCCCATGACGAACTTCCGGCCACAGATCTGGCACGGTGGATTCTTGACGACGGGCTCCCGATTCGCCTCCAACTGCAGATCCACAAGTACATATGGGGTCCCGACGTCCGCGGGGTCTAACCCTTTGACTTTCGCGGGTTAAGCCGATTAGAATTCACCTTCTTGACCATGGACCAATCAGCCCAAAAGTCCAAAGCCGTGGTTTTGATGAGCGGTGGAATGGATAGCTGTGTAACGGCAGCTATCGCCAGCCAGAGTCATCAGATAGCGGCCCTTCACGCCAGCTACGGGCAGCGGACCGAGCGCCGGGAGCTGCAATCGTTTCAGGCGCTTGCCGATCATTTTAGCGCGGTGGACCGGCTGGCGGTGCGGCTGGATTATTTTTCGGCGATTGGCGGCTCGAGTTTGACGGATACGGGAATGCAGATCCGTGATGCGGATCTGACCAGCCTGGAAATTCCAAACACTTACGTCCCGTTTCGGAACGCGCACTTTTTAGCCATAGCGACATCATGGGCGGAAGTACTTGGTGCCACGCAGATCTACATAGGCGCGGTGTGGGAGGACAGTTCCGGGTACCCAGACTGCCGGCCGGAGTATTACGACGCGATGAACCAGTTGATCCGCGCCGGAACACGGCCGACAACGAATATCACTGTGGAAACGCCATTGATCCATCTCTCGAAGCTCGAAATCGTTAAAAGGGGTGTCGAGCTGGCTGCTCCATTCCAATTGACGTGGTCGTGCTACCGCGATTCGGACGCTGCCTGCGGCGTTTGCGACAGTTGTGCTCTGAGGTTAAGAGCGTTTGGAGAGGCAGGCGTCGAAGATCCGATCGCTTACTCAACCAGACCGGAGCACGCACGAATTTGAAAAGTTTATTTTCCATACGGAGGATCTCAATGAAATTTGTCACCAAAATCCTGCTTCTCCTCTTCGCAGCGATGCTGTTCGCTGTGCCCAGCTTTGCCCAGACTGGGAATATCGAGGGGACCGTCCTCGATACTGACGGCAAGCCGTTGGTGGGCGCTACGATTTCGATCGATCGTCAGGGCATCACTCAACACTTCGAAGAAGGTTGCCGAGGAAAAGGCGAAGCAGGAAGCCGTGAAGGGTTCCTTTGAAGCGGCCCGTACCGCGCTGGCGGCGAAGAACTACGACGAAGCGATCCGCCTCTTCAAGGAAGCTGCGGACAAGGATCCAACGCAGCACGTCATCTTCGCGAATCTTGCCGACGCGCTGTCGAGCGCCCGCAAATATGATGACGCCGCCGCCATGTACCGCAAGGCGATCGAGTTAAAGCCCGACGAGGCCGCATACCACAACAATCTTGGAATCGTCCTCGGAAATGCCGGCAAAGTCGAGGAAGCAACCGCCGCCCTTCAAAAAGCTGCCGAACTGAATCCGGCCGGCGCCGGACAAAGCTATTACAACCTCGGTGCCGTGCTCACGAACCGCGGACGCACAAAGGAAGCGGCGGATGCCTTCAAGAAAGCGATCGAGCTGAATCCACAGATGGCCCAGGCGTATTACCAGCTCGGCATCTCTTACTTCGGAAGTCCGGACACGATTCCTCTAGCAATCCCCGTGCTGCAGAAATTCCTCGAAATGCAGCCAACCGGCCAGGATGCCGAAGCTGCCAAGCAGTTGATCGAAGCTGCGAAGCAGGCCGCTCCTACCGGCTACAAGAGCGAGAAAGCCATCGCTGAAGAGAAAGCCGCCGCCGAAAAGGCTGAAAAAGCCAAGGCGGATGCAGAGAAGAAGAAGAAGAGATAAGGTACGCGGTAATTCGGGGACAGACGTATAAATCACCTAATTAGCAAGTAGAGTAAACTTTGAATGCTAATTAGGTGATTTATACGTCTGTCCCCGAATTACTGCGGCCTTCTTATATGTTCACATCCCGCAACATCCACTTCGCAATCCTTGGAATCATCCTCGGAGCAACACTCGGGTACATCCTCGCGTTTTACCAGGTGCAGAGTTCGATGCCGCCCCCGGCGCTGGGGGCTTCCGGCGCCCCGCCGAATCATCCCGAGGTCTCCAACGAACAACTGCTCGCAATGTTCAAACAGGCTCTGGCAAAGAATCCGAACCAGCCCGAGCTGATGACGCGTTACGCGAACTTCCTATTCGATCTTCAAAAGTACGCCGAAGCGGCAGAGTGGTTCCAGAAGGTCCTCGACGTCCAGCCAAACAACATTGGCGCGAGAACGGACATGGCCACCGCGCTCTGGAACATTGGTCAGCGGGACAAGGCGATGGCCGAATATGAGAAATCCCTGGCTGCCGATCCAAAGCACATGCCAACCCTGTACAATGTTGTTATCGCTGAACTGGATAGTCAGAACATCAAAGCTGCGGCCGATGTCATGAAGAAGATGGAAGCGATCGATTCAAAGTATCCGGGCATTGACGGGCTCAAGAGACGAATCGAACAGGAATCTGCAAAGGCAGGAAAATGAATGCGACTTCTGCTCCGGCTTCTGGGATTGGTTTTCGTGGTCTACGCCGTCCTTTCTGTTGTCAAAACGCTTGTCGGCATCGTTGCGCCGAGACGTCCCATCCAGCCCGGCCCGGCGGCGGGCCGCCTTGTGAAGGATCCTTCGTGTGGCACCTACATTCCTGAGGAAACGGCGCTCCGAGCCGGCGATCATTTCTTCTGTTCAGAACAGTGCCGCCAGAAATTCATTAGAGCATAGCCACAAAAATGGGGCTACGACCCATTTTTCACTTCCCGGTCTCGATCCGCATCCCGTAAAACGACCGGTATACAAAGACCATCGAGATTGCCAGAAAAGCGACGGCTAGTGCGGTCGTCAGGAGCGCACCCTGATTCTTCCCCACGGACACGGCGAGTTCAACCGCAAGCAAACCGAACAGCGTGGTGAATTTAATGATGGGATTCAGAGCGACGGAACTGGTGTCTTTGAAGGGGTCGCCTACCGTGTCTCCGATGACGGTGGCGGCGTGAAGCTCTGTGCCTTTGGATTTCAACTCCGTCTCGACAATCTTCTTGGCGTTGTCCCAGGCCCCACCGGCGTTAGCCATGAAGATCGCCTGATACAGGCCGAACAGCGCGATTGAAATCAGGTAACCGATGAAGAAATAGGGTTCAAGGAATGCAAATCCGAGAGTAGCGAAAAATACCGTGAGAAAAATATTGAACATGCCCTTCTGAGCGTACTGCGTACAGATCTCCACGACCTTCTTGGAATCGCTCACCGACGCTTTGGTCGAGCCTTCGAGCTTGATATTTGCCTTGATGAATTCCACCGCGCGATAGGCGCCTGTGCTCACAGCCTGCGTGGACGCTCCGGTGAACCAATAAATCATGGCGCCACCGGCGATGAGACCGAGGAGGAAGGGCGGATGAAGTATCGAAATATAGGCAAGCAGATCGGGTCTCAGGCCGTCGGTTAACAACACGATCATCGAAAATATCATGGTAGTCGCACCGACCACGGCCGTGCCGATGAGCACCGGTTTCGCTGTTGCCTTGAACGTGTTCCCGGCGCCATCGTTCTCCTCGAGAAACTCCTTGGCTTCTTCGAACTTCGGCGTAAACCCAAAGTTTTTCTTGATATCGTCCTGGATCCCGGGAATCTGTTCGATCGTGGATAGTTCGTATACCGACTGCGCATTATCGGTCACCGGCCCATACGAATCGACTGCGATAGTCACAGGCCCCATCCCCAGGAATCCGAATGCAACGAGTCCAAATGCAAACACTGCGGGCGCGGACATCATGTCCGGCGTGAAATAATTGCTGACGATGTAACCCATGCCCATGAGGGACAGGATCGCGAGACCCAGCCAGTAGGCGCTGAAGTTGCCGGCGACCAATCCGGAGAGGATGTTCAGCGAAGCTCCACCTTCGCGCGATGAAGTCACGACTTCACGAACGTGGCGGGACTCGGTGGAAGTGAAAACTTTGACGAATTCAGGAATGATGGCGCCGGCAAGCGTTCCGCAAGTGACTACGGTCGAGAGCTTCCACCACATCGATGCGTCGCCGCCGAGATTCGGGATCAGTACCCACGAGAGAATGTAAGTCAAAACCACGGAAACCACCGACGTCAACCAGACCAGTGACGTCAGCGGAGCCTCGAAGTTCATGTGATCCGCGTTTTCATACTTCGCTTTGGCGACTGCGCTGTTGACGAAATAGCTGAGAGCGGATGCGACGATCATGAGGATGCGCATGCTGAAGATCCACACCAGAAGCTGCACCTGGATAGCAGGATCTTTCACAGCCAGCAGGATGAATGAGATCAGTGCGACACCCGTGACACCATAGGTTTCAAAACCGTCAGCCGAAGGCCCAACAGAATCCCCGGCGTTATCGCCCGTACAGTCGGCAATGACACCCGGGTTGCGCGCATCGTCTTCCTTGATCTTGAATGCGATCTTCATCAGGTCCGATCCGATATCGGCAATCTTGGTGAAGATGCCTCCAGCCACGCGAAGAGCTGCGGCGCCCAGCGATTCACCGATCGCGAATCCGATGAAACACGGGTACACAAGATAGCCAGGTATGAAAAGAAGGATGCACAACATCAGGAAAAGCTCGACGCTGATCAGAAGCATGCCGATGCTCATACCGGCTTCCATCGGAATGTAGTAACAGGGATAAGGTTTGCCTCGAAGGCTGGCGAAGGCCGTGCGCGAATTCGCGAAAGTGTTTACGCGGATTCCGAACCAGGCCACGGAATAGCTTCCTGCGATTCCGAGAAGGCTGAACAGAAGGATGATGACAACCCTGTACGCTTCAAGATGCTGAAGGAAACCAAAATAGAAAATGATCGCTATGCCGATGAACACCTCGAGGATCATCAGGAATTTTCCCTGCGTGAGGAGATATGTCTTGCAGGTCTCGTAGATCAACTCCGAGATCTCCTTCATCGAGGAATGAACGGGCATGTTTCGGAGCTTATGGTAAATCATCAAACCGAAAACGAGACCGAGAGCGGCGACACCGAGACCCCACATGAGCAGGGAGGAACCGCTGATGCCGCCCAGAAAGGTTGCCTGACCGAGGTCAGGAAGGATCAGATTGATTTCGCCGCCGGTGTGGGAGGTCCCAGCACCCTGCGCAATTTGAAACATGATAATGAGTCCCCCGCTCTACAAGTTCCTCGGATCGAGCCAATCCCGAAGGGCATCACCCAGGAAATTAAAAGACAAAACCGTCAGCACTAACGCAATCGAGGGGAAGACTACCATGTGCGGCGCATCGAAAAGGTGATTGCGTCCGTCGTTCAGCATGGCCCCCCAACTGGGCGTTGGTGGCGTAATCCCAAGTCCCAAAAAACTCAACGATGCTTCCGCCAGTACCGCAGCTGCCATCGCAATGCTGGCCTGAATTAGAACCGGTTGAATAATGTTCGGCAGAATATGTCTGATGAAAATTCTCAGATTCGACGCGCCTAATGCGCGCGCGGCCTCGACGAACTCGAGGGTCTTGACCTTGAGCACTTGTCCTCGTGCCAGCCGCGCGAACCCAACCCACCAGAGGATCACCAGCGCGAAAATCAATCGATCCAGACCCGGGCCCAAAAAGGCCACAAGGGCGATCTGCAACAAGATCCCGGGGAAGGCCAACAAAGAATTGAAGACCACCACCGTGACAAAGGTATCGAGTTTACCACCAACGTAACCGGCGAATCCGCCAATCAAAACACCGGCTATTCCGGAGAGCAAAACAACCGTTGCCCCCACCCGCATGCTGACGCGGGCCCCCAACAAGATGCGCGACAGAATATCACGCCCTAGCTCATCGTTGCCAAATGGATGCTGCC
>WNFP01003848.1_pt1 | contig 12078 bp, 11 predicted proteins | sample 5400201 | NCBI WGS metagenome assembly WNFP01 (sample SAMN13153355, study PRJNA577476) | soil metagenome | isolation source: 115 cm saprolite under Madrone tree | place: USA:California | collected 2016-06-14
ATTGCGAAGGCGCATGTCCGATGCGGTCCATGAAACGCCGCGGGAGAGAACGCCCCGTGCCGATCGCATTGTGCCGGCCGAATGAACGGGACGCGCATCGCACTGGTTGGATTGGTCGCAGCCTGCGCCTGGGCGGCATGGCCGAAGCGCGAAATCGTCATTGATACCCAGCGGATGTCTCGACAACTCGTCGTCTGGCGCACGCTGGCGCGGGTCAATGACCCGATCGTTGTTCTCGGCGACAGCATCGTCGAGGCATCGACCTTGCCGCGCTCGCTGTGCGGTCATCCGATCGTCAACGCCGGGATCGGCGGCGCAACGACCGCGAGCAACCTCGGCTCGTTTCTCGCCGACGCGCTGGGCGACAAGCGGGCCGCACTGGTCGTCGTCTCGCTTGGAGGCAACGATGCGGCGGTGTCGGACAGCGTCGAGCGATACCGGTCAGCCTACCGCGCGCTGCTGACCGAGCTCAAAGCGTTGACGCCGCGCCGCGCCATGGTGGGGATATCGCCCGTTGAAGCCGGACTGGAGGACGGCAAGAAGATCAGCGGCGCCGTGATCGACAGCTTTAACGCAATTCTGCCCGAACTCGCCAAAGAGGCCGGCGCCACGTTCATTCCTATGCCGGTCATGCCGGAGCACCATACCCTCGATGGCATCCATCTCGATGCCGCCGGCTATGTAATCTGGGATAAGGCCGTCTTGGGCGGCGTCGAGTCCGCTGTCTGCAAATCCTCCTGAAACGGTCGTGAACCATCTTGTCAGCCGGCCTGAATAGGTGTTCAGTTCTTAGAAGCGAATTGCGAAAAATTCGCCCAAAACACCGAAGACACGCGTTCTCGACCGGCTCCCAACCGGCATCGGAATGCGCCCAGGGACGAGAAACACGCCATGGTTTACCGGCGGACCCAGCAGGTGGTGAAGCGGCTTGCGGCGCGTCGCAGCGCCATTCTGGCGGCGGCGCGGGATGCCGCCGCTGACGGCGGCATGGCCGCAGTGCAAATCGCGCCGGTCGCGATCCGCGCCAATGTCGCCGCCGGCACCGTGTACCGCTATTTCCCCTCCAAGGCGGATCTGATTTCCGAGCTGATCGCCGATGTCTCGCGCGATGAACTGGCCGCGATCCGCCGCGCGGCGGACGCTGCCCCCGGGCCATCCTCGGCGCTGGCTGCAGCCGTTACCACCGTCGCCGTGCACGTGCTGTCGCAGCGCAAGCTCGCATGGGGCATCCTGGCCGAGCCGGTCGATGTCGATGTCACCGCGTCGCGGCTTCAGAGCCGCCGCGAGATCGCCGGCGAGATCGCAGCCAGGATCGAGGCCGCCGTCCGCGCCGGACATCTGCCCGCGCAGGACACCGGCTTGGCCGCGACCGCGCTGCTTGGCGCGTTGCATGAATCGCTGGTCGGGCCGCTGGCGCCGGACCATAGCGACGATCCCGCACGATTGCGCGACGCCGTTCAAACCGTGACGCTGCTCGCATTGCGCGCCGTCGGCGTGATGGACGCCCGCGCCCGCGGCCTCGTGGTGCAGGCGGTACTGCCGGCGAAAACGCTGGTGGGGGCGTAGGGGTTACGGCGCCGTCAGCTGGTATTCGATGCATTTCATGACAATGTCCGCCTCGGGTTTGCCGGTCCAGCCGAGCCGCTCGTAATGATATGTTTTCGAAAAGGTTGTCGTTGTCTTCTCGCGGCTGCCGACATGGCCTTTTTGTTCGGAGATTTTTTTCGATGATTTTTCGGTCAGCACGATCTTCTGATCCGGATAGGCGCCGCGCGCGAATTTCATCGTGGTCATGAAACCGGAATTGTTGTCGTCGGCGTCGAAGGCGAAGATATCGCTTCTGGCCAATCCCGCGATGTCTCCCGTGGCAAGCGCCTTGGGCATGATCAGAAACGTGTTGCGGTCGAAGGTGAGGGCAGTGTCGCCGAGGCTGCCCTTGCAGCCGTAGTTCCAGTAACCCGCCGTCGTCGGCGTCGCGCCGACCAACATCCAGATTACAATCGTTGCGATGGAGGCAAGCCAGGGTCTCATGTCGCCCTCGTGAATTGACATCTTCCGCCGTATTGGTCGCTTAAGAGCCGCTACTTGTTCAACTCACCGATGGAGCAGCGCATGACCACGACATTCGGATCGGCCAAATGGCAGGGCGGTATCAAGGACGGCAAGGGTGCGATCTCGACCAAGAGCGGCGCGTTGAAGGATTACCCTTACGGTTTCGCAAGCCGCTTCGAGGGCAAGCCGGGCTCGAACCCGGAAGAACTGATCGGAGCGGCGCATGCCGCCTGTTTCACCATGGCGCTGTCGCTGATATTAGGCGAAGCAAAACTTACCGCCGAGCAGATGGAGACCAAGGCTGACGTCACGCTTGAAAAAGTGGGCGACGGTTTTGCCATTACCTCGGTGCATCTCGCTTTGACGGCGAAGATACCGGGCGCCGACAAGGCGAAATTCGACGAACTGGCGGGCATGGCCAAAGCCGGATGTCCGGTATCGAAGCTGTTGAATACCAGGATCACGCTGGACGCGACGTTGCTGAGCTGAGTTGTCATTCCGGGGCGCGCGTTAGCGCGAGCCCGGAATCTCGAGATTCCGAGTTCGCGTCGCCGCGCTTTGCGCGGACCCGTTGGACGCGCACCGGAATGACGGTGGAAAACTCAGCGGCTGCCCGCTTCACATATTAGCGTCGTCGCTCGGGCCGACAGAGGCGATGCGCAGCATGTTGGTGGTACCGGGAGCGCGGAGCGGTACGCCCGCGACGATGATGACACGCTGGCCCGCCCTCGCAAAACCATCGCGAAACGCGATGGAGCCGGCGCGGTTGACCATGTCGTCCAGGTCTTTCGCGTCTTCCGCAACGACGCAATGCACGCCCCAGACCACGGAGAGCTTGCGCCCCGTCGCCAGGTTCGGCGTGATCGCCACCACCGGCGGCTTCGGCCGCTCGCGCGCCACGCGCAGCGCGGTCGATCCTGAACTGGTCCAGCAAATGATCGCGGACAGATCGAGCGTTTCGGCGATTTGCCGCGCCGCGTCGGCAATGGCGTCGCCGACGGTCGGTTCCGGTTCCGCGCGCTGCGCGTTGAGCACGCCGCGATAGGTCGGATCGCGCTCCACTTCCTCGCCGATGCGATTCATCGTCGAGACCGCTTCGACCGGAAATTTGCCGGCGGCCGATTCCGCCGACAGCATGATCGCGTCGGCGCCTTCATAGACCGCGGTTGCCACGTCCGAGACCTCGGCGCGCGTCGGCACCGGGCTCTGGATCATCGATTCCAGCATTTGCGTTGCGACCACCACCGGCTTGCCGGCGCGCCGCGCCAGCCGCGTCATCTGCTTCTGCAGGCTCGGCACCCGCTCCAGCGGCAGCTCGACACCGAGATCGCCGCGCGCCACCATCAGGGCGTCGGATGCTTCGATGATTTCCGGCAGCCGGTCGATCGCCTGCGGCTTTTCGATCTTGGCCATCACGGCGGCGCGGCCGCGGATCAGTTTCTTGGCCTCAATGACGTCCTCGGCGCGCTGCACAAAGGACAGCGCGATCCAGTCGACCCCGGTCACCAGGGCTGCCTCGAGGTCGGCGCGGTCCTTCGGCGTCATCGCCGATACCGGCAGATCGGTATCGGGCAGGCTGACGCCCTTGCGGTCCGACATCCGCCCGCCGATCACGACGCGGGTGACGGCGCGTTCGGGCGAGGTTTCCTCGGCGATCAGGCGCACCTTGCCGTCGTCGAGCAGGAGCGCGTGGCCCGGCCTCAATGCCGCGAGAATTTCCGGATGCGGAAGCTGGACCCTCGTGTTGTCGCCCGGCGTCTTGTCGGAATCGAGCACAAGGTTTTCGCCGTTCTTGAGCTGGATCGAGCCCTCGGCGAACGAGCCCAAGCGCAGCTTCGGGCCCTGAAGATCGACCAGAATGCCGATCGGCCGGCCGTAGCTCGATTCGACGTTGCGAATGGTCTTGACCAATTCGCGCATCGTGTCGTGCGAGGTATGGCTCATATTGATGCGGAAGACATCGGCGCCGGCCTCGAACAGGCGGCGAATCATGGCGCTGTCGGAGGATGCCGGGCCGAGCGTTGCCAGGATCTTGATGCGGCGCAGGCGTCTCATGGCTTGCTTCCGGGCGCTGGCGGCAGACCAGACGCGCCCGGAGGCGTCCCGCCCGGCGAATTGGGCAGGCCGGGTGTCCCGCCCGGCGAATTCGACATGCCCGGAAGGCCTCCGGCTCCGCCGGGATCAACCGTTCCCGGGATTCCCGGCACCCGCTGTCCGGCCTGTTCGTTGGATTCGGTCAGTTGCACAGTCCAGGCACGCTGCTCGCCGGTGTCGACCTCGAAAAAGCCGGTGCGGTCGAAACCCCGCGCCAGGCAGTTCTCCGTGCCCTTGATGGTGAATTCCTTGTCGCGCGAGCACATGAAAGCCTGTCCTGACCACTCGCCGCCGCGGTCATAGTCGAGCGCATAGATGTAGTAGAACCGCGCGACCAGCGTGCCGCGCAGCAGGGTCTCGCAGGCCCGGGAGGAGACGTTCCACCAGCCCTCGGTGGTCCAGCCTTCGGCATCCTTGTAGCCCAGCGCAATGCCGACGCGGCTCGAGGTGTTATTGCAGAGACGGAAGTCCGCCGCCGCCGGATTGTTCCACAGGCACATCACCGCAAGCGCCAGCGTCGGTATCAAACCGGCGGTCATGCGGGCAGGGAAACGATGAGGGCGATGGGAATCTTTTGCGATCATTCAGTGAAGCTATATCAAATCATTGATGATTTCGCGCAGGCCGGCGGCGGCTGTCAACGGCCAAGGGGGCATTTTCGGGCATTCGGCGGCCGAAATCCCGCTTGTTAACCCCCTCTTTGCACGTCGATATGGTAAAATCTGTGACAACTCCCCACCTAGGATCAATAAGCCCACGCGAAACCGCGAGATTACGAGATTAACGGTCGAGATACGGTCATGGCAATTGACGACAAAACCAGAACGGAACTTGAAGCCGCGGTGTTCCGGCGGCTGGTTGAACATCTGCGCTCCCGCACCGATGTCCAGAACATCGATCTGATGAATCTCGCAGGCTTCTGCCGCAACTGCCTGTCCAACTGGCTCAAGGATGAAGCCGACGCCAAGGGCGTTGGCATGAGCAAGGACGAGAGCCGTGAGGCCGTCTACGGCATGCCCTACGAGACCTGGAAGTCGACCTATCAGGGGACGGCCAGTGCCGAGCAGCTCGCGGCGATGAAGAAGGCCCCTGGCGGGCATTGATTGTTCACATTTTCCGTTGCTCGCCCCGCCTTCACGGCAGGTTTTGTCTCGCCAGGAATTGGCCAGAGGAAATCATGCCGGTTGGAATGCTTTCCCCCGGCCGATGGTTGATGGCGAAAGAAAAGCGCTTCCTGAGCTTCAGCACGGGATGCTCAATCAAGTGCCACGAGATCACGGCTGCTGTCAGCGCCAGCGGAAATCCTGCGAAAAACAATGTCCACCACCGGTCGCCGGTCCAGGCCTGTGGGAAATAGTGGATCAGCAACTGGATGAAGGGAACGTGATAGAGATACAGCCCGTAGGAATAGTCGCCGGATTCGAATCCCGGCAGACGAGGCATCGGCGACAGCCCAATCACCACGGTCAGATAGGCAAGCAAGGGAAGTGCGATGACGTGGACGGCGGGATTGTCGAACAGCTGAGCAGAATCTCCGGCCGTACTCACAAGGATCGCCGCACACGCAATGCCGCCTGCGACCGTTTTGGAGAACGGTACATGGTACCGCAGCTGATAAAGCACGATGCCGATCAAGAAAGCGGGCCACAGCAAAGACCCGCGTTGCAGGAATAATTCCTGCGCAGCCCATTCAACAAAGGAGGAGGCCGGGTTCACCCGAAGCGATGTCATGACGCTGAGAGGCACCGCGATGATGAGAAGGAGGTAAGTGAGCAGCAGCACCAACCTCGGTCGTTTGATGGTTCCGGAAATCATCAGCCCGGCGAAGATGACGTAACAGCCGATTTCGTAGGGCACCGTCCAAAGCGCCCCGTTCACGGCAGGTGATGGATTGCTCGCGAATACGCCGGGAAGAGAATAATGGACCCACCCTGCGATATTGAGGAAGTAGGTAAAGAAAGTTGGGCCGCTAAAATAAAAATTCGCAGGAAGCGTCGTGACCAGCGGACCAATCAGCAGCGCGGCGAAGACGATGTCGGCAAACAAAGCGGGCACGATGCGCGATGCACGGTTCAGGACAAAGTTCTTGGTCGAAAGGCGCATGCCGCTTCCGGCCACGAGAAATCCGCTCAAGACGAAAAACATCGGCACCAGCGCATATTCGAAAAACCAGAATGCGGAGGCCCGCGCCATTTCCAGATGGCCGGTCAGGCTCGCGGTGTGCCAGGCGATGATGGCGGTAGCCAAGAATATCCTCAGAAAATCAAAGCCTTGGCCGTATCCTTTCTGCTCGTCCAGGGTGGAACCTAGGGTCTGCATCCGTGCCTTCCTCAAAGAAACTCAGACGTCCGCCCGGTGGCGGCTCGCAGCGACGCGTTCGAAACCGTGAAGATGGACGGCAAGCACTAACCCCTCGCTAACAAAAGGCATCGCCTTGTCGAAGAAAACGCGCGCTGGCGAGTGCTCCGGACCCTGGTCCTGGTGTGGTGCTGGTCAGGGAACCGCTCCTTGCTGAGGCCGTCCGCGAAACGCCGGCACAAGGCCGGGATCGCGGGCTTCACCCGACAACAGATGCTTTCTCCTGTGGGTGCACTGTGGATGACCGCGATGTTGCCTTGACGCATGGCGCTGCACTCTTGAGGGTCTTTTCAAGATTCATTTTGAGAATCGGCGTGCGGCCAAGCGCGGCGCTTGCTCTTTCAGCTTCACCCGTCAGTTCCTTCAGGAGTACCCGATGGCCACCTCTGCCGCTGCCGTCAAGGAAGAGCCCGCGACAACATTCGCAAAAGATCAGCTCAAGGCCATCGTCGAGCGCATCGAGCGGCTGGAGGAGGAGAAGAAGACCATCTCCGACGATATCCGCGACGTCTACGCCGAGGCCAAGGGCAACGGCTTCGACGTCAAGGCGCTGCGCACGATCGTGCGTCTGCGCAAGCAGGACGCCAACGAGCGTGCCGAGGAGGAGACCATTCTCGAAACGTACATGCAGGCGCTGGGAATGTTGTGAGGCGCTAGCCGCGCAAGCGCTCAAGCTCTCGTCGTCCCGGCGAACGCCGGGACCCATAACCGCCGATGCTCAAGAGAATCCGTGGGGCCAATTCCAAACCTCACTTGCGAGGTCAGGGGTTATGGGTCCTCGCGTTCCGCGAGGACGACGCCGAAGCTGTGGAACTGGTTCAGGTTCGACGCAGCGCTTAGCGCAGCGATGCGGTGCGCATCACGAATGACTGCGTCGCCAGCGTCGCAACGGCCGGTCCGGTAAACCGGTCGCTGACCAGTCCCATCTGCGGGTCGTCCGAGAAGCTCATCGCGACGACGGCCTGCGGCTTGACGAAATGGATCCGCATCAAGGTCATGTCGGTATCGCCCAGTACCGTCGTGGACATCGACGTGCTCGCGCTCGGCGCCAGCATCATGACGCGCATCCAGACACCGTTGCCGGTGCCCGCGGCAATCCGCGTCGATGTCGCAATCGCGCTGTCTTGACCCTGCGGTCCCTTGGCGACGACCTGGTCGATCGTGGGTGCGGCCATTGGATTGCGGGCGGGCCGGAAGCTGCGCGGTATCGGCGCGCTGGCCGCGACGATATTCGAGCGGTCAACCGGTGAATTGGATGGCGGCGCGTAGGCCAAGGCCTCGAACGCGGCCGGAACACTTGCGGTCGGTTGCGGGTCGGCGGCGGCCACCGCCCGGCGGGCGCTGATGGCGGCGACCTGCGCCGGGGTTGCCTGCTTCGGTTTGGTGGGGGCGTCGCCCCAGAAACCGCGGGCGTTGATGATATCAGCCGGCGTCTGCGGCTTCGGTTCGGCCTTTTCGGCTGACGCCGCCGCGGCCTGCCTGGATTTTGCGGGCTGGACGATCTGCGCGTCGGCCGAAGCCAGCTGGAGGGTCGAACCGGCCTTAGGCTTCGAGCGCGGCATCGGCACGGCGTCGGCGGGAGAAGCGGCCATGGCACCAGCGGGGGCGGCGGCTTCGCCGGCAACGGGAGCGCTGGCGCCCTCGTCCTCCTCGTCGTTCGACTTGCTCTTGAACAGAGCGGCGAACAGGCCCGGTTTGCTCTTGGTCGAAACGCCGTCGCCGTCGCCGCGTTTTTCGATGTCGGCGAGAGCCAGGTCATAGCCCCTGAGCGGATTGCCGTCCGACGGAACATGCACGGTGCGGCCGTCCGGGAATACGTGGGCCAGCTGATCGTGGGTCATTCGCGGCCAGTGGCGAATGCTGCCGGTGTCGAGGTGGACGAAAGGCGATCCCGATGTCGGGTAGAACCCGACGCCGCCGCGTTGCAGGCGAAGCCCGGCAAAGCGGATCTGCTCAAGCGGCACGTCTGGAATGAAGAAATCCATGGCGTGGCCGAGCATATGCTGGCTGAAGCGGGCTACCCCCGACGATCGGCGGCGCAGCATGGCGTTGGTAGAGGGGGAGCGGTACGACGAGACGATCTGGATCGGCTTCTTGCCGTCGACGTCGCGGTAGACTTCCCAGAGGATGTCGAACAAATGACGGTCCATCGTGGTCTGGTCCTGGCTGCGCCAGTCGCGGAGATAATGATTGAGCTGCTTCAGCGCCTCTTCGTCGTAGCGCCCGTCGCGCTTGAAGGTGACGGTGAGATCTTCATCGGAATGGGTGTGGTGAAACGAAAGGGTGCGGGTTTCGTTGAGCGCGGCCGCATCGTGAACCGATCCGGCTCCGGCCAGAAGCAACAGCGATGTCAGGCCGAAATGATATCCGGCCTTCGACAACGACAGCGCATTGAATTGGCGTGCGAAACCAGCCAGCACGTATGAGCCCACCCAGAGTCGACCGTTCGATGAACTCTCTCGCTACCCCGTGTGGCGAAAGAGGATTAACGCAGCCTTGACGTGGGAGGGTTTGTCGATTTGCGCCCATCCCCCAAAGTTAGTGTTAACCTAACCCGGCGAGTGTGGCAAAAAAGTGCCGCTGGTTAACCAAGGGTGGAGAATGGTTAATGAAAATGGCCTCGCCGAAATAGCGAGGCCATTGATTTTGCTGCGAAATACCGACCCGCCGCCGAAAGCGGTGGAAAATCAGCGGGTGAACAACCGCCGTTGCTGCGGGACGCGGCGGCTCGGCACCGGGGGAGGCGCCATCGGCCCCCCGAACAGCCGCTCGAAGAAGTTCGGTCCGGAAGAATAAGTGTTATCGCTGGCGAAGCTCACGTCAGTCGGAAGATTGCCTGGCGGCCGGACGTAATTTGGCTGGGAATGCGCGACCACGTTCTCCAGATCCTTGCTTCTGGAGTTGCGCAGCAGCGCCAGCATGGTGCCGTCGCGGCCGTAGACGTCCTTGCGCAGCTGCAGCCTGCCCGAATCATCCACAAACGCCGTCTGATAGGTAATGTTCACCGGTATCGGCGTCGGGAATTTGATGTCGATCTCGCTGTGGCCGTACATGCCGCGGATTTTTTCAGGGGTGTAGTGCTCGTTCGGCGCCGTGATGTTCAGCAGTGTCGCGGCGTATTGATCCGGATTCTGCACCCGCATGCAGCCGTGACTGAACGGCCGTTCTTCCCGCGTGAACAGGTTCTTGTCTGGCGTATCGTGCTGGTAGACCAAGAACTTGTTCGGGAAATTGAAGCGGATGCGCCCGAGCGCGTTGGCTTCGCCGGGCGGCTGCGAGATGTGGATGCTGCCGTCGCGGGCGTGCTCGAGCTTCAGCCCCATGCGGTCCAGCACGGTCGGATCCTGCTGCAGCGCGGGCAGATATTCATTATAGATGATCGACGGCGGTACGTTCCAGGTCGGATTGACCGTGATGAACTTCATCGTTTCCGTCAGCAGCGGCGTGGCGTGGATCCCGGGTTTTCCGGTCACCACCTTGGTGGCCCAGACCTGCGCGCCGTGCTGCATCACCTTGAGCGTATAGTCCGGAATATTGAGAATGACATAGGCATCGCCGATCGAGGGCGCGCCGAGATCGCGCGGCAACCAGCGCCAACGTTCCATGTTGACGATCACGGTGTCGATCTGGCGGTCGCGCTTGGGGCTGTTCAAGGCCTTCACGGTGCGGTCGTCCAGAACACCGGTGGCTTTGAGCTCGGCGCCTGCCTGGAATTTACGCACGGCCTCGGCGACCTTGGCATCGTAATGAGCGTCGTCGGCGTTTTCGGTGATGCCGAGCTTGGCGCGCAGCAGCGGCACGCGCGCATCTTCCATCAGCTCGGCCGCGGGCTGTTTCTTGCCAGTCGGCGTGAACTTGAGCGCCGGCCCTTCCCAAAGCGGAACCACCTTGCCTTCACCCTGGCCGCGCAACTCGGCGAGCTTGGCCTTCAATTCGCGATACAGCTTTTGCGGCGGGTTGTAGCCGTCAAGCGCCGCGGATGCGTCCTTGGCGGTCGTGACGTTCGTCAGCACTTCGGCGGGATCGATCGGATGTTCCGGATACTGGATGTCGCCGCTGACCTGCGACCAGTGCATCCGGCCACTCTGCGCCTGGCGCGCGTAGTCCAGCATGCTGGCGGTCAGTTTCAAGTCGGCTTCCGCGAGCGCGTCCGGCGTGGTCGCCGTGCTGAAATCCGGCACCGGATAGTCGGCGGCGTTCAAACCGTCGGAGGCGGCATCCCTGAGACGCGCGACGACGCCCTTGCCGCTGTCGTTCAGACTGCCGGCCTGGGTCCACAGCGGCGCAAAATCACGCGTGGTGTAAAACTTCTCAACCGCGGCCCGCTCGGCCTTGCGATCGAAATAGCGCAGCGATTTCGTGCCCAGCATGTCGCGCAGTTTGTCGGCGACCGGCTGATCTGCCGGCGCGACGGTGCTGGCGGCCTTGGTTGGCTGGGCGGCGGGTTCAACAGATGGCGTTGCGGTGGCCGCCGCCGGAGCCGCTGCGGGTACGGTGGTCGCCGCCTCGGGCACCGACGCGGTGGTCTCCGGTTTGAAATCGTTGATGCTCACAGGCGGGAGATTTACGGGGTCGGGACGCGGGATCGCTGCGTCGATCGCGAGCTCCGCGGCGCTGCTGCGGGCCGGATTGGCCTGCGCGAGCGCCGAGGTTGCGGACACCGTGAGGAAAGTCGCCGCAACGGCCATCAGGACGCGGTCAAATCCAGCACGGTTGGTCGAACGGTCACGCATCGTCACACCCCTTGGCGAAACTGCTCCGTCATGGAACAGCCTTTGTATCGTCTATCGTCCGTCACAGCTTTCGCCGGCATGCAACGATTCACATGCAGACGGTACACGCGCCACCGACAAGCAGCCAGTGCCACGCGGGCAACTCACGACAAACTGACTTCAAGCGGTTCCGGTTGCAACCGATTACGCGTTTTTGCCATGCGCCCTTCGCTTTGTCTGTCACCGGCAAGCAACGGTTCAAATGTTCTGGAAGCGCCGATGTCTTCCGCTTCATTTCAAACAACGCAGTGTCACAATCCGACATTATCTCAGTTTGCCTCGTCTCTTCCGTCGGCCGCCTGCTCGTCGGCGGCAGCCTCATCGAGCTTGCGGTAAAGCGTCGAGCGGCCGATTTTCAATCGGCGTGCGACCTCGGACATCTGCCCGCGATAATGCGAGATCGCGAACCGGATGATCTCGGTCTCCATCTCTTCTAGGGGCCGCATTTCTCCCGATCTCGTCAGCATCGCCAGCGTTCCGCCTGACGGCAACGGTGCAATAGGTATCTCGTTACCTGAAACCATGGCTGGCACGGTCGAGTGAAACGCCGGACCGACGACCAGCGGCTCGACTTGGTTGTGGTGGGTTTCCGGCATCGCCTGGGGTTGCGCGTGGACTTGCGGAAAATCCGCAAGGCCGAGTTCGTCGCCCTCGCTCATGACAACGGCGCGATAGACCGCATTCTCGAGCTGGCGGATGTTGCCTGGCCAGTCGAGTTGCGACAGGTGAGTCATCGCCTCGCCGCTGATGCCGGTAATAAGGCGGTTTTCTTCGGCGCAGAACCTCGCCAGAAAATGCCGCA
>WNFP01003850.1_pt1 | contig 12077 bp, 7 predicted proteins | sample 5400201 | NCBI WGS metagenome assembly WNFP01 (sample SAMN13153355, study PRJNA577476) | soil metagenome | isolation source: 115 cm saprolite under Madrone tree | place: USA:California | collected 2016-06-14
CCGCGGAAATGCTGGCGCAAATCGTGAATCGTGTAGTGAAGCGCGGCGGATCAATTGTGATTCCGTCGTTCGCCATCGGACGGACGCAAACGTTTATGTACTACCTGCGTCAACTGGAGGACCAGCAGCGGATACCGCGCGTGCCGGTGTATGTAGACAGCCCGATGGCGTTGGACGCGACGGACTTGTATTTGAAGCACAAGGAAGATCACGACCTGCAGTATGTGCGGGAAGAAGGCAGCGACGGTAAAGGGGATCCTCTGAATGTGCATGAGTTCCATCTGACGCGGTCGGTGGAGGAATCCAAGGCGATCAATAACGTCAAGACACCCTGCATCATCATTTCCGCAAGCGGGATGGTGAGCGGCGGCCGGGTGCTGCACCACCTCGTGCAGCGGCTCCCGGATGCGCGCAACGCGGTTATCCTGGCGGGATTTCAGGCCGAGGGTACGCGGGGGCGAGCCCTGCAAGAAGGCGCAAAATCGCTGAATCTTTACAGTCAGGTGGTGCCGGTGTGCGCGGAGATCGTGGAGATGGGGCAATTCTCGGCGCACGCGGGGAAGAGCGAGCTGTTGCGCTGGTTGACGGCGCTTCCAGCGCCTCCCAGGCAGACCTATCTGACCCACGGGGAGCCCGCCGCGGCACAGGCATTGCAGGCGGCAATCTCTGAAAAGTTCCAGTGGAAGGCGGCAGTCGCGAGATATTTGGATTCCGTGTCTGTGAGTGAATAGTTCCCAGAAGGAACACAAATTATTTTGCTCAAGTCAGGAAACTATTTAGTCGCTCAACTCGTCTATACAAGCAAGACCACTCGCGGGGTAGGGGGCTAACCACCACAGGGCAACCGACCGTCAGCACCCTACCCCTAAAAACTCAGAAACAACTGAAACTGCGCGATTTATCTAAACTTTAGAAGAAAGCAAACCATACGGACTCTCACGCCGGGGAAACTTCCTTGTGTGCGCTTTATTCCATGCTTACGACTTTGTCGCAAGCGCGATTCGCGCTGTGGGGGTCTCCCGGGACATGGGTGGGATCTCCTCGAGCTCCAGGCCGGCGACAAACATGGGTGTCGGCGCTACCCTGCCCCAGCGGAATAACTCCCATCGGGCACGAATAAATTTGGTCTCAGGACGCAGAGAGAGATCGAGAATCATCTTGGTCGTGCCACGGTAGAACTGCTGCGGCAGAATGAGGAGCGGCTTCTTCGACCAGGTCACTCCGTCGGCGGAACCCCAAATCGACACATCAAGCGATTCCTGTTCAATCTGATCCGTAAGGGTGAGGCGACAGAGAAACGTCCGCGTGGGGCTCGCGGAAATGTCGAACGCTGCGCCATCTCCATTGGCTTCCAGGCGCGTATCTCGCGGGATGAGATCAAGTCTTGTCGGCATAGTGGATTCTCGGGTGCGAATTCTAGCACAAGGCGACCAATCCAGCGGACAGTGAAGAACACTTCCCGCTGTGTAGACAGCTTGGTGGATTTCAGAACATGAGGCTCACTCTACGGAGCCGGTTCGGGCGGTTGAGGCAAATCCGGGATGCCCGCTACCAACGACGGATCGAGCGGTTTTAATTTGAGTTGAGCGAAAAGGAAGGCGAGGCGGTCGCGGCGAGCTTCGGCGTTGAGTGCGTGCGGAGCGTCGTAGAGTTTGAACTGCTTTGGTTCGCTCACATTTGCCGCGTACTGGCGTGCGCGCTCCGCAGTCAGGAATCTCTCCTGCGTCGCGAATTGAAGGTACACCGTGGCGGGAGCCGCGTGCGAAACGAATTTGCCGGGATCGGTCCAGGCATATTTAGCGGTGAACGCGTCCACTTTTTCCGGGCCGAGCTTCTGGCGGAACTGCTGGAATTCCTCGGACTTAATGTCCGCTTCATCCGAGAGCCCTCCGGCCATCAAGACAAACACCTTGAACCGTTTGTCGAGACCGCTGAGAATACCGCCTACGCTGGCGTTGTAACTATGGCCGACATAGGCCAAGCGCTGCGGATCGACATCCTTGCGCGCGAGCAGCAAATCCGCGCCACGGCGCATGTCGACGATCGCTTGAACAAGGTCTGTCACCCGCTGATCGTTTAGGGGATCTTTGTCCTCCACGTGCCCCATACGCGCACCGGGGCCCGTCGGAAGCAGAGAGACTACACCACCTTGGGCAAGCGCTACCGCCTCGTCCAAAAACTCTTTGCGGTTAAAAAAATCGGAATTATGCCAGTACCAATGGCCCCATAGAACCGCCGCGAAGGGCCCCTTACCTTCCGGAACAACGAGATAGGCGGGAACGCGGCCGCCCTTCGGACTCGCATACGAGATATCGTGGATGGCAACTCCCGCGCGATGTTCCACGCCGGCTTCCTGAATATCCAGCGACGCCTTGGAATCGTAGTCGAAAGCACTAGACGGACCGTTGTCCTGCGCAAGCAAAGTTGTCGCCGAGAGCAAAAGGATCGTCACAAAAGAGGTTCGCATGAAGTACTCCTTGGTTCGTTAGGATAGACTTAGGATCTCTACAAATGTGAGCGAAAATTTTGAGCGCAGGAAGGGGCAACCATCGGTTCTCGTCCGCAAGTCTGGGCAAGGATTGGGATTTGCATTCAGTTCGCAGCGCTAATCCGCTGTCTGTGTGAATACTTCCGCCTGAAGCATTTGGCCATCGATAGGTTCTCGCTTGTCCATATCGAGCCATTCATTATCGGCGCGACGGTAACCGCTATTCTGGCGTTCGTGGCGATTCTTTTCTATTTCGCGGAGAAGTACCAGCTGACCGCCATCACATCGGCAATCAATGTGGTAGTTCTGTTTGTACTGCGATTTACGCTGCTCTGAAGCGCGACTACACGGATCTCAGACCGTTTTCGACAAACCATCCGGCTAAGGCCGCAATTTGGACAGCCGCTCCTCGGCAGCTGCGAGCGTCTCTTCCTTCTTGCAAAAAGTGAAGCGCACCTGCGAGGCGCCGTCCTGCGCGTTGTTGTAGAAGCTCGAACCGGGGACGACCGCCACTCCGACGGTTTCGACGAGATACTTGGCGAAGCGAACGTCCTTCGTATCAGCCCGAAACCGAACAGGATCGGGATCTGCAAACCGCGAGATGTCCGTCATGATGTAATACGCGCCGCGCGGCTTGAAGACCGTGAAGCCTGCGCTGGTGAGAATTTTCAGCAGCCGTTCACGTTTGGCGGTGTAAGAAGCGGCCAGTTTGTCGTAGTAGCCCTGCGGAAAGTGAAGCGCGCTGGCGCCGGCTTGTTGGAGCGGTGCAGCTGCCCCGACGGTCAGAAAATCGTGTACCTTGCGAATCGGCTGTGTGGGTTCTGGTGGCGCCAGCACCCATCCGACGCGCCATCCAGTAACGCTGTAAGTTTTCGACAGACCGTTGATGACAATGGTGCGGTCGCGCATCCCGTCAATTTGCGCCATGGAGATATGTTCCGCTCCGTCGTAAAGAATGTGTTCGTAGATTTCGTCGGTGATGCAATAGGCATTCCAGCGAACACAAAGGTCGCGGATAAATTCAAGTTCCGCGCGAGTGAACACTTTGCCGGTGGGATTATTCGGCGTGTTCAGAATAATCGCCTTGGTGTGCGGGCCAAACGCGGCCGCGAGTTCCTTTTCGTCGAAGGACCAATCCGGAGTGCGCAGCTTGACGAAGCGAGGCGTGGCTCCGCTCAGAATCGCATCGGGCCCGTAATTCTCGTAGAAAGGTTCAAAGACGACAACTTCATCGCCAGGATTGATGATGGCCATCATGGCGGACATCATCGCCTCCGTCGAGCCGCAGCAGATGGTGATTTCGCGCTCGGGATCGTACTTAACGCCCTGCGTGCGCTCGAATTTTTCCACGATGGCGTCACGCAGCGGCTTTGCGCCCCACGTGATGGCGTACTGATTGATGTCATCAGCGATGGCTTTGCGCGCTGCTTCCTTGATTTCTTCGGGCGCGGCAAAATCGGGAAACCCCTGAGAAAGATTGACGGCGCCGTGCTTCAGGGCCAGGCGCGTCATTTCCCGAATCACGGATTCGGTGAATTGTTCAGCTTTTGCCGAGAGCATGCGGCGGGAGATTTGTGCCATGGAAAGGTCGGGAGCAGTCATTGCACCTTCTCAGAGAGATGAAATCGTATCCGCGGCGGGCTGCGCCCTTAAATACACCTTACGGGCAACTCCTCAGCGCGCGTGGCCGGTCGCGGCTTGCGTTGCCACGCTCGGCGACCCATAAATCATCCGGTAGAGTTCGGTGTTGCGCAAGACGACTTGCACATATTCGCGGGTTTCCGTGAACGGTATAGATTCGACAAGCTCCGGGACTTCCTCGTAGTTGCGCTCGCCCTTCCAGGCGGCTATTCGATCTTCGCCGGCGTTATAGGCAGCGGCAGCGTATTCAAACCCACCCATCTGGCGCACCAGGTTTGCGATATACGCCATGCCAACTTCAATATTGAAGTCCGGCTCGAAGAGTCTGTTTTTCGTGTAGCGCACTTTGAGCTGCCTTGCCAGAAGTTTCCCTGTTTTCGGAAGCACTTGCATCAAGCCGATGGCGTTCTTGGGCGAGACAGCGTCCGCCTGAAACGTGGATTCCTGGCGTATGAGCCCGGCGGCAAACATGGGATCGAAATCGTTCTTGGCGGCTTCGCGGCGCAAGACCGCTTCGTAAGGAAGTGGAAGGAGCGCCTTCCATGCGGCGACGGGCACTTCGCTGATCTTGCGCGCATCGAAATTCGGCACGATTATTCGAGCGTACGCCATGCCGGCGCCGTAGTGCCCCTGATCGAAAGCTGCCTGCGCGGCCTCGAGCAAAAAACGCGGCGAAGAGGTCGCGAAATAGGCGTTCTTCAGCTCCTGCTCAGCCGAAGAATCAAATGCGATGGCGCGGAGCGCCTGCGCGCGCGCCCAGCGGTCCGCCGCGGCAACCGGGATCGGCTCCTCAAAGGAACGAAGCGCCGGCGGCGGCGGGATCTTTTCCAGAAATTCCGGAGTATTCTCTTCACCCGGACCAAGTTTTGCCAGCCGCGCCGCTGCAGCATTGCCAAAATACGTTTGCGGGAATCGCTCTGCCGCTTTGCCGTAGAGGCTGCGCGCTCGTGCAACATTTCCGGCGCGCTCGGCGTTGCGTCCAAGCCAATAGAGCGCATCGACCGAATTGGACGACACGGGATACTTCAACAGAAAATTAGTGAGCCGGTCGTCGGCGTCGGGATGGCGATCCAGATACGCGACCCAGGCGATCCGCCATTCGCAGTTGAACGCATGTTTTCCGTTCGGGAAAGAATCCAATACGCGCTGGTAGGCGACGACAGCTTTCTCGCGTTCGAGTTCCACCCAATGATAATTCCCTGCCGCCATCAGCCCATCTTCGTTCCATTTGCTCACCGGATAGCTCTGCGCCAGCGTGTTCAGGGCATTGAACATCTCTGCTTCTTTCTTCGCTGTGCGGTAAGCCTGGGAAAGCGCGTAGAGCCGCTCGGCGTCCACTTCCAGGTCCGGCGGCTTGACCGCGGCGATCAAGGAAGGCGATCCCTTCAACTGCACGCGGCATTCCGCAACACGGAGCTGCGCCCTCTGGCGCGTGGGGTTCGCAGGATCCTTGACCATGGTCAAAAGTTTTTCGTATTCGGAGCGCGCTTCCTTCCATTTGTGCGTGTCATAAAAAGCCCGGGCACGCTGCTCCTGCATCTCCACACCTGGATAAGGATATTCTTTCCCGAGAGCGTGCATCAGCTGCGACAAAACGGAACCTGCAGGCTTGGCTTCATCCGCTGTCGGGGATTTGTAGAACACTGCCTGATAATCTTTTGCGGCGCGAGCAAGCTGATGCGCCGCCTGATAGGCGTGCCCGCGATCAAAAAGAAGCGTGGGCTTCGATGTCGTGCCGGTATAGGCCTCGAACGCGTCGATGGCCTCCTGCGGGCGGCCGAGCTGGACCGCCGTGGGTGCAAAAGCCTCCAGCACTTGCTCGCGCATCGCAGTATTGGGGTAATCCTGCTGGATGGTTTGCAGCACCTTGTACGCATCAGCGTTGCGCCCCAGGGCCCGCTGGGCCTGGGAGGTCCAGTACAGCGCGTACTCGCGGAGCACCGTGTCGTTCTGCGCCTTGACAAACAAGCTGACCGCCTGCCCCGAGCGGTTCTTCATGTATTCGTCATAACCAAGCGCCAGCGCGGCGCGCGCGCCCCAGACGTTTGCACTGTTCTTGGCGGCGAATGCTGAAAGCTTCTCGTACGAACCGGGCGTGCCGTTGTGTAGCGCGCGAGCTAGATCGGACAGCTCTCTTTGCGCAGCCTCGTCCTCCGGCGTATCGGCAGCAACTTGAGGCGCTGAGGTATCCGGTTTGCATCCCGTCTGGCACGGCGGCACCTTGGGCTTCTTCGATTTGTGCTTGCGCGTTGACGATTGTGCAAGGACATCGAACGCACTTCCGAATGACAAGCCAATAATAAGGATCAGCGCGACAAGGATTCGTGCCATAGCTAGACAGAATAATACGGCATTTTCGAAACAGCCAAAAAAGTGAGCTGCGTGCGTTCGATTAGTGATGGCGCGCGGGCGTCGCGTAAGGGTATTCGCCCAGCGCGTGCGCGTCCCCTTCCGCGAGGATTTCCACCAGCCACCGATAAAAATAATCGACGGGGTGATCCATGATTGGTTTGAAGCGGCGGTCGTACTCTCGATGTGCTTTTTCAATGTCATCTTTCAATCGGATGCAGAGATCTCTGTTTTGGCGGCCGAGGCGCACCTGCTCCGGTCGGAGCATTTTTATATCCTGCATCGAAACTTTGGCTACCCGATTTGCCCGCCGGTGCAATTCCTGTTCTTCAGGAGAAAGCCGGTTGACGTCAAATTCATCGCCGAATTCAGATTCGGCGCCGGCAACTCCAGCCTCCGGCTCGATCAATTCGAGCGGTTCCAGCTCGGGATGCAGCTCGAATTCGCTGGCGGCAGGCTCTCGTACGGCCCGAGCTTGAGGAGCGGGCGCAGCCTGTGCGGCTTTGGGCACCGGTTGAGAAGGCGCGGGGCGCTGTGGCGCCGCAGGCGGCTCGGGAGCAACTCTTCCAACCAGGTCCGTGAGTTGCGCTTCAATCGGCGACCGCGGGCCGGTCTGCATGGATATGGCCACGAATCTCGAAAGCACGTCCAAGGTGGCGGCAAGGGAAGCTGCGGAAGTCTGCGCGCGCAGCAGTGCCGGCAACGCATTGGTAGGCTTGTTGCTCGCGCAGGCGGAGACCACATCGTTCACGGCATGATGCAGCTCATCCGACGTGCGCTTCATGCTCTCGAGATTGTCGCGAAGCGCTCGTACGATAGCTTGTTCCACCGCGCTAGGTTCCTGTGCCATACCAGTTTTCGGGGGTATTTCACGCGAAATCCCCCGTCTTGTCATTTTGGTAGCTAGGTGCTTTGGAGTCAACGCCCCAGCCGTCCCGCTGTGCCCAATTGTTGCTTAACCAGCAGGACCCGCGCCGGGGAACCAGCCGTCCGCCATCGCTCCTCCGCCCCCGTAGGGGCACGATACATCCCTTGTCTCAGTAGCATTCACGATGACGAACGAGTAAAATCACCCGCGAACAACATTCTCTTATTCCTGTGGGGAGAATTTCGTGGCCCGACCCAAAAACGGACACCAGACCAGTGCAAAAGACTCCGCGCAATCGAAATCCCGCAAGCGCCCCATCGAGCAGTACGACCACAAAGGCAAAACCCGCGTCAACAATCCTCCCGTCGGCCTCGTCACTCCAAAAACTGATCCCCCTGCCACCACGCACAAAACCTATGCATACGATCCGCACCTCGACCCGCAGCTAATCTGGGCCGGCAAGAAAGAGCACACTTCCTTCGAAGTCCCCACCGTCTCCCTCCACGTCCACGAGCGCATCGATCCGCGCACCATCATCGAAGCCGTCCGCAAGCGCAACGGCGCTCCCCGTACCGCCGGCGTCCCGCCGGCGTTCTTCCAACCCTCCCTGTTCGAAACTCGCGAAGAAAATCCTCCTCTTCGCGAAGCCGTCGATTTCTACCGCCACGCCCACGGCTGGACCAACCGCCTCATCGCCGGCGATTCTCTCCTCGTCATGAACTCCCTCCTCGAAAAAGAAGGCCTCGCCGGCCAGGTCCAGATGGTCTACATCGACCCGCCCTACGGCATCCGCTACGGCTCCAATTTCCAGCCCTTCGTCAATCGCCGCGACGTCAAGGACGGCAAGGACGAAGACCTCACCCAGGAACCAGAAATGGTCCGCGCCTTCCGCGACACCTGGGAGCTCGGCATCCACTCCTATCTCACCTACCTCCGCGACCGCCTCCTCCTCGCCCGCGATCTCCTCCACGAATCCGGCTCCTGCTTCGTCCAAATCTCCGAGGAAAACGCTCACCACACTAAAGAGCTCTTGGACGAGATATTTGGCTCGCAGAACCTGGTGAACCAGATAGTTTTTCAAAAATCCAGTGGTCGAGTTTCAGAGGGTGTCGACAAAGTTTATGACTTACTCTTGTGGTATGCACGAGACACAATGAAGCTTAAGTTTCGAAAATTGTTTAAAGGACGCACACAGGAACAGGTGGATGTTGCTTACGACGGAATTGAACTACCGACCGGTGAAACAAGGAGGGTAACGGACCAAGAACTTGAAGGCGAGATTGAACCGCCGCATGGTTCTCGGCGGTTTCGACACAGTCAGCTCTACTCCCAAACTCCGAGCCAAGGCTCGGTTTTTGAGTTTGAATTCGAGGGAAAGAAGTACGGCCCGATTCCCGGCTCCGGGTGGCGCACCAGCCAAGAAGGCTTGCTACAGTTAGCACATGCCGGTAGGCTGCTGCCTAGGGGCCGCTATCTTGCATTCAAGATGTACACCGATGATTTCCCTTTCATTCAGTTGCACAACATTTGGAACGATGTGCTCTTCACTGAATTTGGCACAAAAAAAGTCTACGTAGTTCAAACCTCGAACAAAGTCGTTGCCAGATGCATCCTCATGACCACCGACCCCGGCGACCTCATCTTCGACCCCACCTGCGGCTCCGGCACGACAGCCTTCGTCGCCGAACAATGGGGCCGCCGCTGGATCACCTGCGACACCTCCCGCGTCGCCACCACCCTCGCCAAACAACGCCTCATGGGCGCCACCTTCGACTACTACAAACTCGCCCACCCCAACGAAGGCGTCGGCAGCGGCTTCGAATACAAAAAAGTCCCTCACGTCACTCTGAAATCCATTGCCAACAACGAACCTCCCGGCGAAGAAACCCTCTACGACCAGCCGCTCATCGACAACTCCCGCGCCCGCATCTCCGGCCCCTTCACCGTCGAAGCCGTCCCCGCCCCCAACGTCAAATCCCTCGACGACCTTCCTCGTAGCGCCGCCTTCCAGGCGGCGTCTTCCTCCGAAAAAGCGCCCGCCGGCGAGACGCCGGCGCTACAAGACGCCTCCATCGCCCGCTCCGGCCCGACCCTTCGCCAATCCGATTGGCGCGACGAACTCCTCAAATCTGGCCTCCGCGGCAAAGGCGGCCAAATGATCCACTTCTCCCGCGTCGAACCCCTAGGCGGCACGCGCTGGCTCCACGCCGACGCCGAAACCAAGAACGGCAAAGCCGAACGCGTCGTCATCTCCTTCGGCCCCGATTACGCCCCGCTCGTTGCCACTCAAGTCGAAATGGCTTGGGAAGAAGCCCGCACCCTCCACCCCAAACCCGAAATCCTCGTCTTCGCCGCCTTCCAATTCGATCCCGAAGCCGCCAAGGACATCGACGACCTAACCAAGGAAAAAACCGGCATGACCTTCCTGACCGCCCAAATGAACGCCGACCTCCTAACCGACGACCTAAAAAAGAAACGCTCCAGCAACCAATCCTTCTGGCTAGTAGGCCGCCCCGACGTAGAAATCCGCAAAGCGCCTCCGAGTAGCGCCGGCTTCCAGCCGGCCTCTTCCTCCCCCCAATACATAGCCGAAGTCCGCGGCTTCGACTACTACGATACCCGCTCAGGCACGATTGTCTCCGGCGACACCAAAAAAATCGCCATGTGGCTCCTCGATACCGACTACGACGGCCGCAGCCTCTACCCCCGCCAGGTCTTCTTCCCCCTGGCCGACGAAGACGAAGGCTGGGCCAAGCTAGCCCGCAACCTAAAAGCCGAAATCGATCCCGACCTGATCGAACACTATCGCGGCACCATCTCGTTGCCGTTCGCCCTAGGCGACCACAAGCGTGTGGCCGTGAAAGTAATCGACGACCGCGGCATCGAAAGCCTAAAGGTTTTGCAGTTGTAACGCCGGCTTCCAGCCGGCTCTTGGGGTTCAAGCGCTGTCAAGATGGCGGCGCTACAAAGAAGCTGTTAGGACCTGATCATGACGCCGTCCATTCGCTCTCGTGGCTATCTTCCCCATTTGGAAAGCGACCATGCCAGCTATTTCGTCACCTTCCGTCTCGCCGACTCGCTTCCCCGCGAACTGCTCGCCCGCCTTCGCCAGGAACGCGACGCGCTCGACCGCGCAAAGCAAGCAGGTACCGATGTCGCCGCGGACCGAGGCCGTGCTCGCAAACTGCGCGCGATCCTTCAAAAGGCTGAGCAGTGTCTAGACGACGGCCTGGGCCAGTGTTACATGCGCGACTTTCGCATCGCCAAAATTGTGGCGGATGGCATCCGGCACTTTCACGGACAACGCTACCAACTGCGGGCCTGGTGCGTGATGCCCAATCACGTTCATGTGATATTTTCTCCCCTGGGAGAACATACGCTAGGAGCCATTCTTCATGCCTGGAAATCCTATTCGGCCCACGAGGCGAATAAACTTCTGGGACGTACCGGCCGTTTTTGGCAGCGCGAGTATTTTGATCACCTCGTTCGCCACGAAGCGTCGCTGCTGAAAATCAGTCGCTACGTTCAGGAAAATCCCCAAAAGGCTGGGTTGCAAGACTGGCCCTGGGTGGAGGCCCTCTCGTAGCGCCGGCTTCCAGCCGGCTCTGCGGTTGGAGCGCCGCCAAGATGGCGGCGTTACTAAGCAACACCACAACATGCCCACCAAAACCATCGATCAGCTCATCATCAATTCCCCCTACGACGAGCCGCGTGAATACTGGAAACGCGACGCCGAATCCAAACTCTTCTCTCGCGTCCCCGGACGCCGCCCCGCAGGCTACATCCGCGCAACGGAATCCTCCAAGGCCATCGACGACCCTGGAATTTTTATCGAACTCCCACTTCCCAACAAAATCCGACCCCGCGTCAAATCTTGGCGCGAGGCAGATTACCCAGGAGTCTCCGGCATTACCAAGCGCCTCCTAGACCACTGGCGCGATCCCGAACAGCGCGAAAACCGCCGCCTCTTTTTCTGCCAGCTCGAAGCCATCGAAACTCTAATCTGGCTCGCAGAAGCTCCCCCCTCTGAGCGTGCTGGCATTAGCATTCCGTCTGACGGCGGTAACTTTCCGCGCCTATGCTCCAAAATGGCCACTGGCTCCGGCAAGACCATCGTCATGGCCATGCTAATCGCTTGGCAGATCCTTAACAAAGTCACATACGCGCAAGACAAGCGTTTCTCGAAAAATGCTTTCGTTGTCGCTCCTGGCCTCACGGTGAAGAATCGCCTTCAGGTCCTCGAACCATCCAACGAAAAAAACTACTACGCCGAATTCAGTCTCATCCCCTCCGGCCTTCACGACTTACTCCGCCAGGGCAAAGTCAAAATCGTCAACTGGCACAAACTCGATTGGGAATCAGAGGAGCGCATTGCCAAGCGCAAGACTGTCGACAAGCGCGGCGCTCTCAGCGACGAAGCCTACGTCCGCGAAGTCCTGGAGGACATGGCCGCCACTCAAAACATGGTTGTCATTAACGACGAAGCCCATCACGCCTGGCGGCGTGATCCGAAATCAACTCTCAAAGGCGTTGCCAAAGAAGAACTCGAGGAAGCCACCAAATGGATCGGCGGCCTCGACCGCATCCATCGCACTCGCGGCATTCTCTCCTGCTTCGACCTCACCGCCACGCCCTTTGCACCCACCGGCAAGCGCAGCGGCGAGGAAACTTTGTTCCAGTGGATCGTCAGCGACTTCGGCCTCAACGACGCCATCGAATCTGGATTGGTCA
>WNFP01003851.1_pt1 | contig 12077 bp, 10 predicted proteins | sample 5400201 | NCBI WGS metagenome assembly WNFP01 (sample SAMN13153355, study PRJNA577476) | soil metagenome | isolation source: 115 cm saprolite under Madrone tree | place: USA:California | collected 2016-06-14
ATAGAGACGACTGCCGAACCTGTCGAACGCATCGCGGAGGCGGTCGGCTTCGGTGACGCCGAAAACATGAGGCGGGCATTCATCCGCATCTACGGACAGCCACCCCAATCGATCAGGCGCGCACTTAAAAGTTAGAAGCGCGACCGCCGAACGTCACGAGATTCACTTCTTCTTCGGCCGGATCGCCTCCTGGTCCTCGGGAATCGCCGCGCAGTTGACGTCGACGAACGGGGCGGGCGCGCGAGGCCCGGCGCGATGCATCGTGCGTGCGACAAGACCTTTGCCCGTCCCTGTCTCACCGCGCAGGAGGATGGCCGGGGGGCGGCGCACGGTGGCGGCGCGCTTCAGGATGTGTTCGAGCTGCTCCCGCAGCAGCCGGATGCTGGGGCCGCTGCGGCAAGGGATCCAGGCGCTGTTCGGCGACTACGAGGGCGAGATTGCCACAAGCCTTTTCACCCTGTTCCAGGTTGCATAGACTAGGGCACAACTATTCGGAAACATCGCGCTGAGAAATAAAGCCGTAAATCTTCCAAGTATCCCAAAGTTCACTTCGGTAGAGAATCTCATCCCCGTCACTTCCCGCGCCTACCAATAGTCTTTGTCCACGCGAATGAACTCAACCCGTTCTTGCTCAATCCACTCGATGAAAATAGAAGGTTTCTTCCATTCTCCACCCCAATTCCGCGTATACATCAGATGACATTGTTTCCTGGTCCGCGTTATGGCTACGAGAAACCGGCAGATTTCAAGATCATCGATGCTTTCGCGACTCCGCGGTAGATCACCGTCCTGTAACCCGAGAATAAACACGTGCTGCGCAGACAGGCCCTTTGACCCCTCGAATGAGGTCATTCTAATCGTCGGACGATCCTGAGCTTGTTCACGCGGTGCTTTAGTCTGACTATCGCTTTCTTTCCCATCTCCTTCCGCACGCGCCTCTGCCCAGATTCTGTCTCGGTAGACTTCTGGAAGGAGCTCAACGAGCGGCCGCTCTTCACCTAAGGCCCCGAGCATCACATCGCGATAGAATTCTGGCTGATCGACCTCTAATATCACTCGCCATCCTAGACTCCCGTTCGCTTGCTCTCGAAGAAGTTGAAGTCCGTCCTCTCGATCAAACTCAAATGGGTCGCTACCTTCCGCGACCTGTACCTCATAGCCACATCCCTCGAGATGATCCTGAACCTGTCTTAGATACTGTCCGGGACCGATGATCAACACCGTCGGATAGCGACCTTCGTGAGATTGAGCGATCTCCTCCGGAAGTATTGCATGGAGTTGTTGCTCGATATAACGCCCGAGGTAATTCACCGACTTCCGCTGCACCGATGTCTCGACAACCTTGATGCGCGGGTACCGATCGCTATCCGCTCCCTTTGCGGGCGGGAAGAATTCGTACTCCTTGGCTACCCGGTCCCGAAGCTTTCCCCGTTCTTGTGCTCGCCTAACAATATCGCCGACCGCTCCAATGATCGGAGCCGTACACCTCATACAATATGGGAGCCCAAAGCTCTCGTACTCACCGCCCGCCCACAGTCCACGAATGAATCGGGGAGTTGACCCCCGAAGGTTTACATAGAGAGCCTGATCATCATCCCCGGCAATGAGCATTGCACTCCTGACGGCGAGGAGATCAATGAATGACGCCTCCAACAGATTGAAATCCTGGTATTCGTCGACCAGCGAGAGATCGTACTCGCTCACCAGCTTCGGTTGCTCCTCAAACCCGCGCCACACTCGGTACACCGAATCATCAAAGCTGACTGCATCATAGTAGTCAGCACGACGTACATAAAAGTCGAGTTCGCCACCTTTGACTGCCTCTCTCATCAACCCGACAAACTGTGGCGCTTCACCTTCTCGCTCAAGCTCCCAGTCTCTTTTGATAATGGTGACCAAGGCAGGAAAGTACCGAAAGTCCTCCGAGAGACCGTGCCGAAGCTCAGCGATCCGATGTAGCAGATGTCGGCAATAGCCATGAAACGTAAAGACTTGCGCCAAATGCCCAAGATCTCGCTCGAGCTCGTCTTTCAAATTGTTTATGAATGTAAGAATCAGGGACCTGTCCTTGCCGGCTTTGCGCTGTTCAAGCAACTCCCGGAACAAGGAGGTCTTTCCGGTTCCCGGACCCGCAACAATCACTCTCTTTCGCGAGCTGGAGCGGAGAATCGCCTCCACGGCGGCCCGTCGTTTCTCTTCTAATCCGTTAGACATCCCTCTCACTCTATTCGATCAGCGTCCAAAGACAAGTCGGCTCGGTTTGAAGCTAAGTTCGAATCCCCTGCAGAGTCGGAACTTCGAGCATCAAAAAACCAGCTTAGACAGCGGGGTTCCTGAATGTGCTTTGGTGCGCCCCGTATCGGGACATACCTCGAACTTGGGATCGGCTGATTGACGGGTTTGTCGAACGACTGAAGAGCGAGCCAGAGTCATTCCGTTCAATTGATCGTTTTCCCGAGCGTAGCAATCGGAGCGAACAGGCGGAAGAGATGCTGGCTGCCTGACCGGCTTAGGCCTTCCCCTCTCCAGCTAATCCCATCCGGAGTCGTTGTCTAAACTTCTTCTGCAAATCCACCGAGTTCTCCAGATCATTGAAATACTCTGAGACCCCAATCTTGAAGTCCGCGAAAAAGTCATCGAAGTTCACAAGACTTCCACTTGCCCTTTCGCTTGAGATGCCACGCAGGATTCTGATGAGTAAGTGCAAGACTTCCACTGACTGAATAATTGTGTGTTAGGGCACAGCGGATATCAACGTAGACTTCAACAGGATCATATGTTTTTAGATACTCTTTCACGAAGGCCTTATAGTCAGCCGTAATTGTGCGCCCCTTGGGATCAGTTCTGCCGCGGTAAAAGCCGGCCATCATGTCGATTGCATTGGACAAGAGCATAAATGCTGCGAGGGGTGTTCCACCGCTCGGCACGCTCGTTGCGGCGTACGTGGACTCAATACTCTTAAGAACCCATCCCTCGACGGTCGCTTTGACCCGTTCTTTTACCTTCTGTAAATCGGCTGGCATCGTCATGGTTTCTTCCTATCAATCAAGTAGATGTTGCATTAGACCCTCAAGCTCTTGAGCCCGCATTGTGATCTCTTCGCGACCGCCTATCAGGCGGGCAAAAGTGGTGGGCAGGGACGGGATTGAACCGCCGACACCAGGATTTTCAGTCCTATTCCCCGGTCCGTGTAAGTGCGCGTAACTGCTTGCAGTGAAACAGGAGGTTCCCGACGGCGTCGTGCGCTGGAGTGTGCTGGAATGCGCTACAGTGCGCCTGAGTTAGGCACAATTTGGGCACAAACCCCGCCTCGACCAGCCGCCATTCGCTGGGCACGCCCTTGAGGGTGTGCGCGCCGCGCGGCTTAAGACCGAAAACAAGCCAGGGTTTCATCGCCCAGCGACCGAAATGTCCGCTTGCGACCCAAAGCGGACATTCACGCTCGCTGTTGCTCCCGGGCCGCACTTCGGGCCCTTCAGTCACCCCTCTCCCACGCGTACGCCGCATTCACGGTCGACTCGAATGTCGCGCCATACTTGAGCAGCAGCCTCTTCGTCTCGGCGTCCAGTTCTTTCTCGATTCCGAGCTCATCGCGCGGCATTCGGTTGTCGCGCACCGCGGCCATCACGCGCTTGATCTCGCCAGCCGCGTGCGCCGGCGTTTGGAACAGGACCAGGCGCCTCATCTTTTCCGGGTTGTCCGGTGCGTGGCAATCGTTGCATGTCCCGTTGCGCATCGCGAGCGCCAAATCTTTGTACGTGGTCTGCAGCTTTTCCAGATACGGGTTGTCCGAGCGGAACAAGCCTTGGAACAGCGCGGGCTTGGGCTGCGGCTCGCCTTTGTCGTCGATCCACATCCATTTGCCGTCGAACGCGGGAGTTATGCGCGACGCGGTCTTGAGGCGCGGGTCGGCGCCCTCCTGGCGCGAGAACTGCCCGACGACGATCTTCGACGTGTGCGGATCGATCCAGAACGTGATCCCGTTGGCGCGCTGGTAGTCGCTCCACTTCTTCGCGTCGTGCCAGAACGGATACGGGTACTGTCCGGGCATCAAGTTGTTGCGAAACACGCCTTCCAGCCGCGCACGATAGCGCGCCTCCGTCGCGTCGTATTCAACCCGGTAGCGGCCGTTGAACATGAAGAGCGGCAGGTAGAGTCCGGATAGAACCTCCGCGCCGAACTGGGTCAGCGTCGTGTCTTTCAATCGCCCACCGGGCACCGGGCTCGGCCTGCCCCACAGCACGATGCGGGCGAGACTGCGCTTGAAGAACGAGTTTGTGAACAGCGCCGAGCGGCACCGGTCCAAGGCGTCCTGATCGCCCGGATCCGACAGCGGACACAGCGTTGCGGCTTCCTGTGCCAGCGTGGCAACCAGTTGCTCCACGCGTCGCGTGTCCTCGGCGCGCGGCACGGATTGCGCGCTGCTCGCGCAAGCGAAACCTAGGGCCATGAGCACAGCGGCAGCACGAGGCAGCAGGACTTTCACGGCGACCGCCTTAGCGAACCGGCGTCATGGTGTTGCTGAGCAAGTGCGCGGCGAGCTTTCGGCCCATCTGTTCGCTGACTTCCAGCGAATTGCGGAAATGGATGCCGCCCCAGATGCGTACCATCCTCTGCTCTTCGGCGATCTGCGCAATGCTGTTGAACTGACGTTGCAGCCGGGAATCTGCACTGTCGGTCACCGTGAGTATCGGCAAAGATCCGGCGCCGAACACCGATTCGAGGACGCCAGACGCGACGCCGGCCACGATGGCCGCCGACGAGGGATATTCGGGATGCATCGGCGTCGCGTTTAGCGGCGTCCAGCCGGCGTCTCGCTCGGTGGCATCGTTGCCGTCCTGATCCCCGTTGCGGATCGCCGTGACCGGTCGCCAACGGTTGTAGTGAAACTTCGCATCCCAGTCGCAGATATAGTTATTGGCGATACCCATGTTAACTAGCGCGAACAACCGTGAGTTCTCGGCCAATCCGAGCCCCTTCGCGGCGGAGAGTTGGCGCGCGACCTGATTCCAACTGGGAAGAAAGTTGCCTGTCGTCCAGAAGCGCACGGCCTCGGTCTGTTGCGCGGTGCGTGTCACGCTTTTGGCACCGCCGAGATCCTTGGTTTCATTGTAGTCACGCGCGTAGAGCGCGCTGGATAATGGCGGTGGCGGGCCGGGGCGGAACTGGTCGGCGCTCTTCATGCCCCACGGTTTTGCCTGGGCGTATTCTGCGAACGCCGGAGGCTGCGTCGGAATCCAGACCCCGGGCATCGTGATGGGGCGGTAGGTATCCGGCACGTTGGTGGCATCGGTCGAGCGATCGGCCTGGACGAGGGCGGCCACCCGTTCGCCGAGCGTGATGCCGTCGTTCTTCGCGGCCCCGTCGGGCAGGCGGGCCAAGGAATCGGCGTAGGCTTCATCGATCCTGGCTCTCTGGGCGGGCACGAGCTGGATCAAGATGTGTCGCGCAGCGGACACGGCCGCGGCCTCCGCTGAGGCGTTCGGCGCGGGAGGAAGTTTCGCCGTGTAACTGGCGTATCGACCTTGAACCGTGTTGATCGCATCGGACATTGCGACATGCACCATCGCCATGCTGCGCGACCAGGGGTTAACGGCGATGTTCGCGGCCTTCAGCATGTCAATCGCGATTTGATTCCAGTCGGTGACGACATCCGCGTGCGCGGTGGCGGCGCACATCGTCATGAGTATTCCGATCGTTGTTAGAGCAATGCGCCTCATGGTGCTCTCCCCGTGACATATTCGTCCCCGCATATTGTCCTCCATGAACGTAACACCGCCCGGCCGGCCACAATCACGATCACGTCGACCGGTTTCATCGGCCAATATCCCTCAGTGCAAGTCGAGCCCACTCTAGACTAGACCCACCCGAGCTCTTTCATGGCCAATCCCGCATGCCAGATCTTCGTCATGTGCCGGATCTTGTCCCCGTCGAACTCCATCACGTACACATAGTCCGTGTTCACACGCTTGCCAGTTGGCGGACAGGGGCCACCCGAGCCAGTATGTGTCGCCGAGAAGACCGCGTACGCACAGACGCTCTCCCGCTCTTCATCTGTGGCAAACGACTTGAGTGCATATCGTCCGTCAGGCATAAACGTGAGCAACCCCTTCATCCAGTCCGTGTACTGTTGCAAGGTTCGGGTCTCCGCCAGCGGTTCGGCTTGCGCAGAAAACGTGGCACCCGGCTCACAGTACTCTTTGCATCCCTCCCATCCCTTCCCCGCTTCGCAGGCCTCAAAGAAGTTTTTGGCGATCCCTGTAATGGCTGTCATAGGTCGGCCTCCCTCTACCAATGGTGAGAACACGATCAGGGTCGGACACCACGCGAGTCGCTCGATGGGCTCAGCGTCACGTCGGCCGACTGCGCCGGAGACTCTTCAAGGAACCCGAAGCCGGAGGCCTCCAAGCCCCCGCGAGCCGGACGGTTAGACGGTGGGGAACAGCACGAGCACCCTAAGTGGCTCTAATGCGAGTGTCAAGGCGATTCCTGCCCCTACTCCGTACCCAGGAACTTCTCTGGACAAACTTGGGGTCCCTAAGTGTGTGGCTAGGCCGAGGACTAAAACTCCTGTGCTCCTCCGGCCAGCCGTCACTTGGTCGGGCCGGCCGTCGGCAGACCAGGAGCCGGGGCTACCCGCTAAACCTTCGACTTACCGCGCGAACTTCCTATGCTGGAGTAGTCAGGAGTGGGCTGGAGTGATCAGGAGTGTGCTGGAATGCGCACGAGGATTTTCAGTCCTATCTCCCGGTCCGTGTAAGTGCGCGTAACTGCTTGCAGTGAAACAGGAGGTTCCCGACGGCGTCGTGCGCTGGAGTGCGCTGGAATGATCAGGAATGAACCCGAGTCGGTCACAGTTTGGTCACAACTTCCGCCGCCAACATGAACGCCCTCCGGCGGCGACCGCCCCTTCCGTGGGCCTCGTCCCCGTGACGTAATGTGCCAGACTCGGACGCTGGCTGCCCCAGAAGCCGCTGCCACAGCTGGAGTCGAGCTAGACGGCAGCTCGCTTACCGGCGGCGCTCGAGGTTCAGATCGATCTTCTTCAGGCGCTGGAGATCGGATCCAAGCCGGGCCGATTCGACCTTCAGTCGCGTGAGCTCGGCTGCGCGCACGCGGAGCTCGCCATCGCGGGCCTCGAGCTCCACCTCTCGCGCCGCGAGGTCGGTGAGCGCGGCGTTCCACGCGCGGGCGTCCGCCTCCCACTCGCCCTTGGGATACTCCTTGAGCAGCCGATCGAAAGCCCGCTGCGCGGCCCGATAGTCACGGGGACCCGCCGCCGGATCGGTGAGGAGCCGCGCCAGGTTGTAGAGGGCCGTGGCGTGCCGGGCATCCCGCTCGGGTTCGGCGGCAATGCGCGCGTAGAGCTCCCGGGCGGCGAGCGGCCGACCCTGTCCGAGCAGATCGTCGGCGTGGGCCAAGGTGAGCGGAGGCGGGGTCGTCACCCGGCTCGCGTCGGACGAGGAGCCGAACCACTCGAAGGAAGCGCATCCCGCGCTGAGGGCGCCCAGCGAGAGCACGAGGACGAGGCGTCTCATGAGGCGAGCGCGGCCTTGGGCAGATTGACGGTCATGCATGTGCCTTTCCCCTCTTCACTCTCCACGGCGATGGTTCCCCCGTGAGCGGACACCAGCTCCTTCACGATGGCCAGGCCGAGTCCGGATCCCTTGCGTCCCTGATGGGCCTGCTGGTACGGCTCGAAGACCCGGTGGATGTCCGCGGCGGGAATGCCCGGTCCGTTGTCCCGCACGATCAACTCGAGATACGTCCCGGCATCGGTCACCTCCACGCGTACCGAGCCGCCCGACGGCGTGAACTTGATGGCGTTGCCGGTCAGATTCAGGATGATCTGGGTCAGCCCCTCCTCGTCGGCCGTGATGGCGAAATCCTGGCCCGTCGACTTCGAATCCAGGATGACGCCCTGCTGCTCGGCCTGGGCCCCCAGCACGTCGATGGCGCGGGCCACCACCTTGTCAAGTTCGATGCGATGCAGCTCGAGCGGGAACACCCCGGCGCGGAGCCGGTTGAGATCCAGGATGCGCGTGACCAGGCTGAGGAGGCGATCCACGCTGGTATCGATCGACTGGACCCAGTGGCGCCCCTTGGCGTCGAGCAGATCCGCCGGTCGCATGAGGAGGAGCTGCGCGGAGGCGCGGATTGCCGTGAGGGGATTGCGGAGCTCGTGCGAGATCTGGGAGAAGAACTGCTGCTTGTGCTCTTCCACCTCTCGCAGCTCTTCCGCCATGTGATTGAAGGCGAGGGTGAGATCACCCACTTCGTCGCTCGACTGCACGATCAGCGGCTTGCGGAAGCTGCCGTCGGCCACCCGCCCCGTGGCTGCGGAGAGCTGACGCACCGATCGGGTGAGGCGAAACGCGACGAAGCAGTTGGCGGCGACGGCGGCGAGCAGGCTGCCTCCCAGAGCCACCAGCACCATGGTCCACGTGCGGTTCTCGAGGGCGCGCACGGCGATCTGGGCCCGGCTCACTTCCGCCGAGGTGTCCTGGGTCAGCTTGGTCAGCGCCCGGTCCAGCTTCTCGGCGGCCGCGCGCGCCGGGCCTTCAGAGATCGCCATGGCCCGCGCCGGATCGCGCTTGCCGAGGAGCGCGCGCTCCCTGTTGACGTGCCCCTGATAGCTCGCGAGGGCGGCCACGGCCTCGCGATAGCTCGTCATCTCCGCCATCGACGCGAGGAGCGTGTCCAGGCGGCCGAGGTCCGCCACCGCGCGCTCCGTGCGCTCCTTCAGGAGATCGCCGTAGGCACGGTCGCGCAGGACGAGATAGCGCGCTTCGAGGCGGAGGAGCCGAGGCACCACCTCCTGCAGGGCGACTTCGATCTGCAGAGCGGGCAGGGAGCGATCGGTGATCTCGCGATGCGCCCGCACCAGGTGATCGACGGCGAGGAGGCTCCACGCCGCGACGCCCACCAAGGCCATGATGACCAGGGTTGTCGCGGCGAAGAATTTTGAAGCCAACCGCATAGCTGCCCTCGCGATGTGAGCCTAGGGGAACGCCCGAAGTGCCCTGCAGAGGACAGAGCAAGCCCTGAGCCAGCGTCCGCACGAGGAAAATCAGGAGGTTGGCGGGCGCCTCTCCGAGCGCAGCTTCCCAACAGCGTCAGCCCCTGCCGGAAATGGGAATGCCGCTCGCCTCGGCGAGGCCGCCGCCTTGCTGCCTGATAGTATCCGGCGAGGGTTTTCCCCGATGCCAGTTCGCTATGAACTCCGTCACGACGAAGTCATCGCCCCATCCGTTTCCGAGCTATCCCTCTTGCGCGCAGAGGATCCGGTTTACTGGTATGAGGGAGATGCCCCTGAGTCTTGCCGCGCTCGCATCAGGAGGGACGTCATGATCGAGGGAAAACGGGACAAGCACTTCTATGAACAGCGCGCATCAGACGAGATGGCGCGGCATTTTCTCTCCGCCGACTATGACGTGCGCCAGGAGGATAGGCAGCACGAACGACCTCCGGCAGCGGTCGCTCCGTCCGTGGGTCCCATCCCCGTGACGTAATGTGCCAGACTTGGACGCTGGCCGCCCCGGGAGCGTAAGGCACAGTCAAGCTCCTCTCGGAAATTAAGGAGTGCACCGGACTGCAACCGGGACTTGGGTGCGTCCCACTTGACAAGGAGGTGCTTTGCGGGAAGCTTAGTCGGCAATTCCCCCAGGTGTCTGTAACCGCCCGTAGAAAGATCAACGCGAGGATTAGTCATGCCAACCTCCATCTTCGACCATGAGGTTCAAGCTGTGCTCGATCAGTCTCAGACCGCCGGGGGCGCATTATTCCCTTCCCCGGAGGATTGGCGCGATCAGTGTATTTACTTCCTGATGGTGGACCGTTTTAACAATCCCGGCGCGCCACCCCGCAACCTGCCGTTCGACGCCGAGTTCAGCCAGTTCCAAGGCGGAACTTTCAACGGGATCAAGGCTAAACTTCCCTACCTCAAAGACTTGGGGGTCGGGGCGTTGTGGCTCTCGCCGGTGCTCAAGAATTGCCAGTTTGATGCCCATACCTATCACGGCTATGGCATTCAAAACTTCCTGGCCGTCGAACCTCGCTTTGGCTCCACCGCCGCCCTGGCCGAACAAGAACTGCGCAGCCTCGTGGATGAAGCTCACCGCCTGGGCATATACGTGATCCTGGATATCGTGTTGCACCACGCGGGCAACGTGTTCGAGTACGTGATCGGCAGCCAAGAACAGGCGGAAGCGCCCTGGCAGGATCAACCCAGATTGGCCGTGCGCTGGCGCGACGCGAACGGAGCGGGCAACCCCCAATGGACTGCGGCGCCACCCAACCCGCCGCGGGACGCGGCTGTCTTTCCGGACGAGTTGCGCCGGGACTTGCTCTTCACGCAGCGGGGCAACGCCATGACCAGTGGGTTTCATCCGAACGGCGATTTCAATTCCCTTAAAGGGATTGATTCGGACGTCGAGGAGAACGGGCTGCAACCGGCTCATACTGCCCTGATCCGAGCCTATCAATATGTGATCGCGAAATTCGACGTCGACGGCTTTCGCATCGATACGTTGAAATTCATTTCGCCGGAGTTCGAGCGGATCTTCGGGAATTCCATGCGTGAGTTCGCGCTGAGCGCGGGCAAAAAGAACTTCTTCACGTTCGGCGAGGTGTATGACAACGAGAACACGATCGCGCTCTTCATCGGGCGCAACACCACTGCCACAGGCGACGTCGTTGGCGTGGATGCGGCCCTCGACTATCCGCTGTTCTTTGTGCTGCCGGGGGTCTTGAAAGGGCTCGGCGCGAGCCCAGCCGACCTGGCCAATATCTTCGAGAACCGCAAGCGAATTGAGAAGGATGTCCTGACGTCGCACGGTGAAGCGGGCCAGTATTTCGTGACCTTCCTGGACAACCACGATCAGGGCCAGCGTTTTGGTTTTACCGGGCCAACCCCATTGCCGGATCAAATCTCGCTGAGTCTGGCCGTATTGGCCTCGTTGCAGGGGATTCCGTGCGTGTACTACGGGACCGAGCAGGCGCTGTCCGGCCGCAAAGACGGCCAGCACCAGGACGATTCGATGGTCCGGGAATCGCTGTGGGGGAAGCCCAATGGTTTCGATCCGAATCATCCGTTGTACCGGGCGCTGCGAAAAACGCTTCAAGTCCGCAACCAGGAACCGGCTCTGCGGTACGGCCGACAATACTTTCGTCCTCTATCCGGGGACGGCGTTAACTTTAGCCTGTCACCCTTCCCCTCGGGGGTCATCGCTTTTTCCAGGATCCTCAACGACCAGGAAGTGATGGTGGTCGCAAACACCAACCTGCAGCAGGGCTTTTCGGGCGAGGTCATCGTCGACCGCCAGCTGAATCCCGCTGGGTCGGCCTATAAAATCCAGTTTAGCAACCGGACCAATGCCGGCGGCGCTAGTCTCGTGTTCGACAAACCGGCCGGCAGCGTCCGGATCACCGAGGTCAGCGGCGCGGTGACCAATGGGCCCGCGCGAACTCTGAAAGTGCAATTGCAGCCCGCAGAGGTCCAGATTCTGCGCCGGTGAATTGAGGCGTCGCTTGGAAGCAGGCCAGGTCGAACAACGGTACCGGATACAGAAGTCGCCTTACATGCCCGCAGGACCGGCCGGTACAGTGGAGGATCTTGAACGACCCTCGGAATTTGAATCCCAGGGTGCATGTTGTTGAGTCAACATCTTCTAAGTGCTTGATGCGAAACAACTAGCGCGTGGCGGACCGTAAACACGGGTTCGAATCCCGTTGGGGCCACCAAATTGTTTTTGTTAGTCTCTCTGGAGCTAGCTTCGACGGTCCGCCGATACTCTCAGCTGTGCCTGCGATCCCCGCGTCCCCAATACGCACGCAACCGCCCACGGCGGTTCGGAGACAACCCTGAGGTATGCTTTTCCCATGCACGCACGTGAGACGCGCGCAGTAGGAGGCTGGACATCCCAGGCGCCGCAGCATGGGGCCGCGATGCGTCAGGCCGTTCCCTGCTCTCGCGATGGCAGGGGACCATGACACCTGACCGTGGCGATCCTCAACGCGGGTTCTCTGTCGATCACTGGTCTCGCCTGTATCATCATGTCCACCTCGAGGGCCCCACC
>WNFP01006909.1_pt1 | contig 12068 bp, 11 predicted proteins | sample 5400201 | NCBI WGS metagenome assembly WNFP01 (sample SAMN13153355, study PRJNA577476) | soil metagenome | isolation source: 115 cm saprolite under Madrone tree | place: USA:California | collected 2016-06-14
TCTGGGCTTACATAGCTGAACACATCCAACTGTTGCTCGTCTTTTCCACGCATATCTTCGTTTTATCATCTTGTGTTGTGGAAACAAGACACTCTTGTGGCACCCTGGTCGCTGCGAAGCGCAGTTTTTCCGCATCCTGCTAGGGCAGTTCTCGGGTTGTGTACCTTTTTTGTTGGCGCGCAGCGAAAGCGCTACCCCAAAAAACTCCCACCACGGGAGGCACAGAGGCACGGAGAAAACATACTATTGAGAAAAGTTCCTGGCTGGACTGTCTATAGATTTGTGCTCTTCGCGTTGATTCGCGGCCGATATCTTTCCTGATCTCTCGTTCCTCTGCGCAAATCCGCGGCGAAGAAAGGTACACCAACTCAGGAACTGCTTTAACATATTGGCGGCAGCGAGCAAAAAACAACCTTCCACCCATACCTTGGCTTGTTGATAGCTCGCAGCCGCATTTATTTCCTAAGCAACTACTTTTTCGGACACTTTACTACAGGCTGCAAGCGCTAAAGAGGGTACATTTTAATTAGAGCTATTTAAGAATATATGGAAAACCGAACAAAATGCTTCTCTCGCTTTTCACGAGCTCCCATCGCCATGCCTTCTACATACCACAACCATTTTCCTAAGTTATTACTTTTCAGACACTTTACCACAGGGCTGCTAGCGCTAAAACGGTACATTTAATTAGAGCCATTTAAGAATATATGGAAAACCGAACAAAATGAATTTTTAGTTATAACTTCAACATAATGGGGCAAAAATATTAAGGAACCATCTTAAAGGAGTTATATGTCACTCCGGATTAGTTCTGCGCCCTATCCTCTCACTCCCCATAAAATAAATGTCCGTTGGTCCTGGCAGCCGGTCATTTTGACCTTGTGGGCAGTCATTTTGCTAAGTGTTTTCTGGTTCGGTTCCCGTTATCCCCAACTGTTCAGTAAAGCAGCGCATGTAGGGCAGGTCGTGCCCAGCATGACCTACGGCCATGAATTGATGCGGGTACGGGCGAGCGCGCCCTTATGGGAACGCATTCTCAGTACTACCGTAAACTGGCTTGACGGCATGAAGATCGGCATGAGCTTCGCCTTGCTCTTCGGAGCATTGCTGCACACAGTACTGCTCTATTATCCACTCAAGATCGGCAAGAATCTTTATCTCAACTCCATCAAGGGCGCGCTTGTAGGTATACCTACAGGACTCTGCGCCAATTGCTCGGTACCGGTTGCTTGCGGTATAACGCGCGGCAACGGAAGGGTGGAAGTAGCTCTGGGCTTTTTGTTCAGCTCGCCTAATCTCAATCTCGTCGTCATGACTATGACCTTTGCCGCGCTGCCGCTGGCGATGGCGCTCGCCAAATATGCAATCTTATTATTTGTGATTGTCGTTGGCGTTCCTGCGCTCATACGCTGGCTTGAGCGCAAAAGATCGTTCGAAGTATTCACTTCTGACAGTGCAAGCGAATCATGTGCCATCGCGCCATCCCAAGGAAAAGCTGGTGATGAGCATTTTCTGACCGTGCTTCGCGAACTCGGAAAAGTGTATGGCAAGAATGTCTGGATGTTGTTGAAGCCGACGGTCACGCTGATGCTGCTGGGGAGCAGCCTATCTGCCGTCCTGTTGGTGCTGGTGCCGTGGAGCTCCCTGCTGTCTACCGTAACTCCGCTGCGCATGGCGGCTGCCAGTCTGCTTTCCGTATTCATGCCTGTGCCGATTGCGTTAGATGTAATGTTCGCCTCGCAACTGCAGCATCAAGGCATACCATCTGGATATGTAATGCTGTTTCTCACGACCCTTGGCCCCTATAGCATCGTTCCGACTGTGTATTTGTGGCGCGAGGTATCACGGACACTTGCCATATTGCTGTTCGGCTTCTTCGTAGCAAGGTATCACGGACACTTGCCATATTGCTGTTCGGCTTCTTCGTAGCAGTCGGGTGGGTGGTCGGTATGCTGTTTTAAGAACGTTGGATGCCATCGAAGTTCTTTGCTTGAGGGCCTTGTAACGTTGGCTTAGAGTGGGCGTGTGCTCATTCACGTGCTATCGAGCGTATTGGTGGGACGCGGTTGTAACATCTTCTAAGAACAACTCTTAATGCTGATCCCAAATCAGAACTATTGGGATTACTTTAGTTTGGTTCTTTCAATGAATCTTCTTGGCTCTGTCACAAAATACAGTTACTTAATACCCATATATTAAGATACAAAAATAATTTCGGCGTATAACAAATAAAATTAAGTTTCTCTAATGAAGTTTCGGGGGGAATGTACTTTGTGGAATAGAGTGTCTGTCGCGCTCAGTTATGTCAATGACGTTGAAGGGGTATGCCGGTGGTACAGGGATTTGTGTGACTAAGGAGTTTGGTAATGACCTTCAAGATCATCCTGGTAAGTGTATGAATGATCTGAGAAAGCGAAGTTGGCATAGACACACTCCGATGCAAGGTGACATCACTCCGGCGCAGCGTGCACTTTACGAGCCAGGCACGCCGCATGTATTACTCGCCATTATTGAAGGTCTCGGATGACGTAGGTAATGAGACTTACGTGATTCCGGTGAGCCAGCCATTTTGAGGGCATCGAGTTGTCCCGAAAATTAAGGATGGCTATTTGCAAGATGATAGACAGGGGGAAGAAAAAGTGACGATCAGCCGGAAACTGACGATGTTGGTATTAATTAATTCTGTCGGTCTGGTGGCTTTAGGCGGCGCCGCTCTTTGGGGACTCAGGTCCACGAAGACCATCTGGTTTGACTATCAACAAACAGTGGAAGTAAGGCGCGAAACCCTTCGCGAACTCCGATCGCAGCTGGGGTATGGCGGAATGATTCACAATTTCAAGAACTACGTTATGCGCGGAGCAAAAGAGCCAGCTTACCTGCAAAAGTTTGGCGCCAACTTGACCACGGCGCGCGAAGCCATCGGCCGTTATCAATCAACCCGGAACATAACCAGCACGGAAGCCGGGAAACTGGCGGCGATTGTGCAGGTCGTGGACAACTACGCCCTCCAGGCCCCGAAGGTCGAGGCGATGCATCTCGATGGAAAGACCATCGAGGAGATTGATAAGACCGTGAGGGTGGATGACAAGCCGGCCCTTAACGCCCTGGCCGATCTCGACCGCATCCTTGTGGAACAGACGGACGCCCGCACCGCTGAATTAACCTCGTCCGTCAACAGCCGTTCTTGGATTGTTGAGTTGCTGGTTGTCCTGATAGCCGTGCCTGTGGTGGTCATCGGGGTGTTCCTGATCCTCAGCGTTACCGGGCCTGGAGCAAATGAGCGCCTCCATCCAGCAGAACTCGGAGAACAGCCGCCAAATGGAGCAAGTGGCCATCAAAGGAGCCAGTGAAGCTGAAGAGAGCGGCAAGGTGGTAACCCAGACAGTGGCCGCAATGAAATCCATTACGCAGAAGATAGAAATTGTTGATGAGATTGCCTACCAGACCAATCTGCTGGCCCTCAATGCGGCCATTGAGGCAGCCCGGGCTGGAGAACATGGCAGGGGCTTCGCCGTCGTAGCAACTGAAGTCCGCAAGCTTGCCGAGCGCAGCCAGGCTGCGGCCAGGGAGATCAGTTTGCTGGCCACCAACAGCGTAAAAGTGGCGGAGCACTCCGGCAAACTGTTGGACGAGCTAGTGCCTTCGATCAAGCGGACGGCGGAACTGGTCCAGGAAGTGACCGCGGCCTCGCGGGAGCAGTCCGGGGGTGTCGCCCAAATCAACAAGGCCATGGCCCAGGTGGACCAAGTGACCCAACGCAACGCATCTGCGGCAGAAGAGCTCTCCAGCACAGCGGAGGAATTGGCTTCACAATCGGAAGCTTTGCTTGAGATCATGAACTATTTCAAGGTAAGTGGTGGCGATTCAGCCGCTCCGGTCGCGGCCCACCAGCACCATGGCCAGGATGACTGGAACGAATACGAGCTGCAGCACTCCGCCTTGCGTGGCCCCGTGCCGGCTATCAAACCGAATGGGAAGGCAGAGGCGGAAGCAGCGAGATTTTCGCGTTTCTAAAAGACAAAACCGCTGACTGTGGCTACCAGCCCGTTTTGGATCTCCACCGTATGCCACGGCGGCATGCGGCTTTGGAAAGTAGGCCATCGTTAAAGAGTTCAGATCATCAAAGAGTTCAGATCATCGCGCGCGGCACCAAGAGGTTCCCGAAAAACTGCAACTAGCGCTGTGCCGCGCGTCTGCCCAAATAAAGGTAGACTCTCCCGCATGGGGTTAGAGCGTGCTACAAAGGCAATTTTCTGTCAGCCTTGGATTCGCAAGAGATCAAGTCCAAAATCTTGTTGCTTTCTTTTCGGCATGACTAAAGTCATCCGCTGTCACAACCTATTTTGAGCCGTGTTTCCAAAGCATTTCTTAGAACATTTTGCGCCCCCTGACACAGGCGCGGGGCGACTGGTGTCGTTTCCGATAAGTCTTACCCCCAGCAAGATCCGCAGCATTCTCAAAAAAGTGTATGTTCCATTTTGGTGTTTTAGGGTCTGTTCGCACGATCAAAAAGCCTCGACGACAAACATGAAGTAGATAAAAGCTAGAAAATACACCGTCTATAACCAACAATATCTAGTTCCAAAATGAAATAATCCGATGCATCATTAAGATGCCACTTTAGAAAATCACTAATATTAAAAATTAATAAAAATCTTAAAATTTAGGTTGACTTGTCCATTTTGGAACGCTTAGGATGCATCTCCACCCTGAATGATTAAAGAAATTTAATGTTAGGGCCCTCGATGTTCCCAAAATTGCACGAAGTTTCCAAGGAGATGACTATGCGTATTGGAAATGTGGTAGTGGTGTTGAGCGCTGTAGTCTTTGGCGCTTTTCAGTTTGTTCCCGGTTTGGCCCAGGAGGAGCGGCAGAACAAGGAGCGGCAAAACAACAAAGATAGCTATTTGCAACAGAGCCCTGGAGCGAATACTCCAAAGGATATTGACGAGTGGCGTAAGGGCGAAAGCCGGGGTGGCCTTGCGCCATTTCCCGCTGCGCCACCAGGAACTCCCAACCCGCCTGGCGGTCTCTACCAGTTTGGCGGTAGCGGTAAAACCTCTTTTGGCAGCCCGGATCTCGGGATGCCTTTCGCTGTATTCAAGGAACTGATGGAAAAGCAACGGCTTGCGGTAGACAAGGCGGCTCACGACCGCCTGGAATCGCAATTTCATCTGGATTGCAAGTTAGACACGAAGGCGACAATGTCGCGTGGCAAACCACTTGCAGTAGGCCCTACAGGAAAATTGCCTAAGGGGGTCAATAATTGGGAAGAGTACGCGGCCTTGCCGGAGGCGGCAATAAAAGCCGGCAATGCTTTCCCGTACAAACCCCTCGAACATCCGCTGCAGTCAACGGCCCATATGCTCTTTCCGCCGCAATGGACGAAGGTGCATCCCGAGCATGAGCGGTTTGACGTAGGCTTCGATATCCCGGATTGCTATCTTCCGGAATTCCCGCCGCCTTTGTACTTAACCACACATCCGGAGTTGGGCGATGTAGCCCGCGGCGTGGAGATCACATATGGAAACTACTTCAACATGATGAATGGCATCCTGACGCCGGAGCAGATGGACGGCTTGAGGTTGATGGTCACGCCGTTCCAGACCACCTGGTTTAATTCCACTCATCATCGTGTGACTCCCGAACCCTCGCAGGGAGTAAGTTGTTTGTCCTGCCATGTCAACGGCCATACCAATGGCTCTATTGAGTTGGCGCCGGATTCGCGTCCGAATTATGCCCGCTTGCGTACTGACACTCCAACATTGCGGGGAAACTATGCGTTATTACTCTTCTCTTCGAAGCGATCGATTCGAGGGATGGATCACTTTGCCGACGTGGAAGAATACTTTGATGGGGACACCACCCTGCTGGCAGCAATTGGTGGACGCAACCTGGAAAAACCCCAAGTCAACCACATGGGGGACTTCAATTCGATCATCGACTACCCGCCAGCGCCCAAGCTCGACGTTCTGAACAATCTGATCTCTTCCCGAGCGACGCCGGAGGAGTTGCATGGCGAGGCCCTCTTCAACGGCAAGGCCAAATGCGCTAGCTGTCATGTACCGACTTTGCAGTTTACCGACAATTCGATGCATGACCTGAAGGTCGAAAGATTTTATAACGGAAGACCTGAGGGCCCGATCAAGACATTTCCTTTGCGGGGAATCAAAGATTCTCCACCTTATCTTCACGATGGGCGCCTGCTCACACTGGAAGACACGGTTGAGTTCTTTAACATCATTCTTGAAACTCAGCTCACCGCACAAGAAAAGAAGGATTTGGTCCAGTATCTGCGCGCGTTGTGACCGATCAGGCGATGGGTGCGAACTCAACGCGGACTGCCGGTACTAATTGACGCAACTTCAAAAGCCCGCTCCCAGCGGGCTCAGATCTGACAAAGTCCTCGCGTCGAGCGGGGACTTTGTGTATTTATGAGGCATGCTCAGTACAATCAGTGTCATCTGTGAATTACCGGCAGGGTGAAGTACAAACAGGAACAGCCATTCCCTTTGTGAAGGAACGGCTGTTCACAATTGCCCACTGGATATTCTCTCCAGATTTAGTGCTTGTCGTGCTCGTGTTCGTGCCTGTCTTTATCGTGGTCCCTATCTCTGTGCTTTCTGTGCTTCCTATGCTCGTGCTTATCGTGGTCCCTGTCATGGTCCTTATCTTTCGCCATGAAACCCTGTGACATTGGGAAACTGTTTTGCGCGAAGAGCGAGGCAGACGAAAGCAGGACACACAGTGCCATCAACAACAAAATGTTTCTCTTCATTTATCCTCTTTGTTCTTAGATTTTTGAGGGAGTCTCAACGTGCTGTAAGACAGTATCAAATCTGTCGGGATTTGCAATGAGTCTTTAGTTCTCAGGCCTTAGTCAGTAGTTGTTGGCCGTTAGAAAGAAATATAATGAAAATATTAATGACCAGGCTGGCCACCAGCAAATCAGCATGGGGGCTACCGATCACAAAGAGAAGCCCGGATTTTAAGCCAGTAGACGGTTACGCATGAATTTGTGGAAACTGTGAAAATTACAGCAGAGCAGAGTTTTTGGGACAGTTCCATAACTGTTTAAATGAGCGCCGTCTCCTGAACCACAGAAAAAAAGAAGGAGGCACAAATATGATCGTGTGCCTCCTTGCAAGAATGGCCCATAAGAGAAACTGCACAGCGTCATTGGTCACCGTACAGCTGCCCGTTACCACGGCTGGAGGGCCGTGGCTGTAAGGTTTTGGAGGAACCCAAACAGAAGTCAATCGTAGGATGATTCAGGTTTTCAGTTGTCACCACAATGTCAAATCTTGTTGACTCTCTGGAGACGAAATTTTCGCTTAAAACATTTGTTTTGCGTCTGTTAGGCTAGAGCCTAAATCCCGCTCTTGACTGACTCTCTATATTCATCAGTGGGAGACCCAGGCAAGCATGAGCATTGCGATAACCCATGGAAAAAATTCTGGTTGTTGAAGACGATCGCACGGTGCAGAACGCTCTCAAACGTTTGTTCACGGCCAACGGATACAATGTTGAAATTGCCCGAACCGGCCCTGCTGGTGTGGAATCGGTCCGCACCGCATTGCCTTCAGCGGTGGTTCTTGACCTGCGTCTTCCTGGTATGCCCGGGGAAGAGGTGTGTCGCGTAATCAAGAAAACCGCTCCCGCGGTTCCTGTCTTGGTCCTGAGCGCTTCAACTGACGTGGTTGACAAAGTTCTCCTGCTGGAAATCGGAGCCGATGATTATGTGACCAAGCCGTTCAGTCCCAGAGAGTTGCTGGCCCGGGTACAGGTTTCCATACGCCGCGCCAGCACCATTGCTGCGGTGCCGCAGATCGTCTCCTTCGAAGATGTTTCCATCAACTTCACAAATATGGAAATGACCCAGGCCGGAAAGCCGGTTGCTTTGACGAGCCAGGAGTTCAAAGTCCTGAAGTTCTTTGTTCACAACCCTGACCGCGTCGTTTCACGGGAGGAGCTGCTGAATGAGGTCTGGGGATACCAGAGCTACCCCTCAACCAGGACTGTAGATAACCATATCCTCAGATTACGGCAGAAGCTTGAGAAAGATCCCGCGCACCCATTGCACTTCAAGACCGTTCACGGCGCCGGTTATAAGTTTGTACCCTAGCTATAGAGGCCGTGAGGATCAGACATGACAAAGGTCCCACTTAGAATAAAATTTCTCGCTTTACTGCTCCTGGGCGTGCTTGCTGTAACCCTAACAACTCTCCTGGTAGTCGAGCGCACCATTGATCAGCAGATCCGCGTAGAGCTCTCCCAGGACCTGCGGAATTCTGTTGTGACTTTCAATGCTTTTCAAGCTGAACGCGAAAAGGGCCTGGACCGCTCAGCGGAACTGTTGGCCAGCCTGCCGACGGTAAGGGCCTTGATGACGACAGAGCACATGGAAACCATACAGGACGCTTCTGCTGAAATCTGGCGGCTCAGTGGGAAAGACCTGCTGGTCCTCGCAGAACCCTCCGGTAAAATAATGGGGGTGCATGCGGCATCGAAAGAGATCACTTCGGCGGCCGTACAGGAATCGCTCAACCATTCCTTGAGCCTGCCGGCCAATAAGCAATGGTGGTTCGTGGGCGGCCACCTGTACGAAATGTCCGTTCAGCCCATCTACTTCGGGCCTTCCAGTAACAACCAGCTGCTGGGAATACTCGCTCTTGGATATGAAATCAACGAGGGGGTTGCGCAGAACGTGAGCCGGATTGCAGAGAGCCAGGTTGCGTTCTGGTTTGGTGAAACGGTTGTGGCAAGTACAGTCACACCCAGCAGGCAACGGGACCTCATACGCACGCTCCATGATGTGGACTGGGCGGGAGGTGTCTTCACGCAGGATGTCCGCTTGGAAAGCGAACGCTATTTCGCTACTTCCGTCGCTCTAAGCTCCGGTGCTCCACCGGGAGTCAGGCTCAGCGTCTTGAAGTCTTATGATGCCGCTACAGCGAGGTTCCGGGGCCTGTACCGTACGCTGGCAGGCCTGGGGTTAGTGGCCCTTCTGGGGCAAAGCCTGGTTGCATTCGCCGCCTTTCGCCGCTATACCACACCACTGGAGCAGTTGGTAGGAGGCGTGCGAGCGCTGGGGAAGGGCGACTTTACCTATCCTCTGAATGTCCAGGGGAAGGATGAACTGGCAGAAGTGACAGCATCATTTGCCCGAATGCGCGATGATCTTCAGCACACGCAGCGCCGGTTGCTTGAAGCTGAACGGCTGGCGACAATCGGGCGCATGGCCAGCTCCATTTCCCACGATTTGCGGCATCAGTTGACGGCAGTGGTGGCAAATTCCGAGTTTCTTGCCGAGCGCAATTTGGACCAGCAACAATCGGAAGAGCTCTACCAGGAGATTCGCGACGCCGTTGGGAGAATGACGGAACTTATTGATTCGCTCCTGGAGTTTTCAAAGACACGGCATACACCGTCGTTGTCCTATGACAGCGTGGAAGAAACCATGCAGCGGGCCATCCGTTCCGTACAGCGCCATCCCAGTGTCCATGGTGTGAGCATAAGTCTTTCTTGCCAGGGAAACAGCAAAGGCTGGTTTGACCCGAGCAGAATGGAGCGCGTCTTCTGCAACCTGCTTTTGAATGCTTGCCAGGCTGTTCAACCAGACTCCGGAAAAATTGAAGTCACGATTCGGGAGTTGCCGCAGGGAGTGGAGGTGACCATCCGGGACAACGGCACCGGAATCCCCGAGCAGTGGCGCGATAGGATATTTGAGCCTTTCGTGAGTCACGGCAAGGAAAATGGTACAGGGCTGGGGTTAACCATCGCCCACAAGATTCTTGAAGAACACGGCGGCACCATCACGCTCCTGGACTCATCTCCCGGAAATACAACTTTCCAACTCAACATCCCGCTCACTTCCGGACGGGACAAAGACATGCCGGACGAGACATCTGCAGTGGACTTCGGCAACACTGCTTCCAGAAAATAGGGGGTCAAAAAATGCGCTTGAAAGATTTGGCAGTCGTGGTTCTGATCCTGGCTTTTATTCCAGGACGCGCTGGATCGCAGGAGCGTAGCGCGAAGACTTCGGCTCCTGAAGCGTCTGCGCTCAACGATGCTGTGCAACAGTTGCAGGTTCAGGTACAGCAACTGCAAACCGTAGTGCAGGAACTGAAGAGCGAAGCCGGTCGGTACAGGGCAGAGACTTTGCAACTTCGCCATGAGCTTGATCTCACGCGCGACCGGCTGGATTCATTTGCGGGTCCTGGAAAGCCGCCATCCGGTGCGCTCTCAGCTAGCACGGAAGCTCCGGCAGGCACTGCAAATGCAAGCGGCATTCAGGACCATGTCCGTAAACTTGACGAAGACGTGCAGATGTTGAGCGGCAAGGTTGATGAGCAATACCAAACGAAGGTAGAGAGTGCCTCAAAATACCGGGTACGGCTTTCCGGCATGGTGCTGATGAATCTCTTCAGCAACAGTGGTTATGCCGACCATTTTGAGGTACCGTCTGTGGCGCTGCCGGCTACGGAATCTCTGACGGGCGGAAATACCGGCGGGAGCTTCGGTGCAACGATCCGTCAATCACAGATTGGGCTTGAAGTGTATGGACCAGAATTGGCCGGCGCCAAGACGCGTGGTGACTTCGTCGCGGATTTCTTCGGCGAATTTCCTGAAACGGTCAATGGTTCCAGTTCCGGATCAATCCACGTGAGGACTGGCACCATGCGGCTGGACTGGTCGCGTACCTCCGTGGTCGGTGGAGTGGATAATCTCTTCTTCTCGCCAGCGTATCCGACGTCGTTCGCGTCACTGTCGGTTCCCGCTTTCTCCTATTCGGGAAACCTTTGGGGCTGGACGCCGCAACTTCGTGTGGAACACCGGTTGCTTTCTTCGGATAACTCCACCCTCACCATTTCCGGTGGGATTCTTGATCCGCTTACCGGTGAGACGCCGTCGAATGAATTTCTTCGCACACCCGGGGCGGGAGAAAGTTCGAGACAGCCGGCCTATGGAACACGGATGGAATGGAGCCACCGCGTTGGGAGCGAGTTGCTTACGTTGGGATTGGGCGGATACTATAGCCGCCAGAACTGGGGCTTCAACCGCAACGTAGATGGATGGGCGGCGACAACGGACTGGAACGTGCCCATGGGAAAGCAATTCAGCGTGAGTGGCAAGTTCTATAGCGGACGCGCGATCGGCGGACTGGGAGCAGGCATTGGCCGGAGCACTGTCTTCAACGGACTGCTGACCGATCCGGCGACCATTGTGAGAGGAGTCCGTTCCACAGGCGGATGGGGGCAGTTCAAATTCAAGCCGATGGCAAAATTGGAATTCAATTTCGCAGCCGGACAGGATGACGATAACACCGGCGATCTGCGCGGCTTCAACGCAACCACCGGCTATTTCGCTGCCGATCTGACCCGGAACCGCAGTGAATTTGCCAATTTCATCTATCGTCCACGATCGAACCTGTTGTTTTCCACGGAATTTCGCACCTTGCGCACCTTTGAGGTAGATGGAACCAACCAGCGGGCTAACCAGCTCAACCTGATGATGGGGGTGCTCTTCTGATGAGGCGAACCCGGACGTCGCTTACGACAAAAACATCGGCGTTGTTGCTCTTCTGTGTGGCGGCTTTGCTTATACCCGTGGCAATGTGGGCGCAAACGGTCACAGTTACCGGCTCGGTTTCCGTAATCAGGGGCAAAACACACCGGAAAGATTCCACGAACGCAGGTGTGGTGGTTTGGCTTACACCCGTGGCGGAATCCGGCTCCCCGGCATCAACTGCTGCCCTTAGTAAAGAGCGGTTCACTCTTCTCCAGAAGGACAAGAAGTTTGAACCTCATGTCCTGGTGGTCCCGGTAGGTGCGGAAGTCAGGTTTCCAAATCAAGATCCTTTCTTCCATAATGTATTTTCTTTGTTTGACGGCAAACGGTTTGACCTTGGGCTCTATGAGGCAGGAACTGCGCGCTCATTGCACTTTGACCGGCCCGGAATCTCATACTTGTTCTGCAACATCCATCCGGACATGAGCGCAGTGATTATTGCTTTGGAAACTCATTATTACAGCACGTCGAATAAAGATGGACAGGTCACCATT
>WNFP01003858.1_pt1 | contig 12064 bp, 7 predicted proteins | sample 5400201 | NCBI WGS metagenome assembly WNFP01 (sample SAMN13153355, study PRJNA577476) | soil metagenome | isolation source: 115 cm saprolite under Madrone tree | place: USA:California | collected 2016-06-14
TGGGCGCCGGCACAATTGCGCCATTAGAGTCCAAAGAGCAAATCAGCAAAGGCTTGCTCGATTTTCTTGCGCAGATTCGTCATGGCATTGCCCCGTTGGGCGATCCGGTCGCGGTGCGCAGCTTCGCCCGGGAATCGCACGCGTCAGTCTTGGCCTCTCTTCTTGACGAAGTGAGTTCGATCCGTTCAGGGGGAGCGCTTCGGTGAAGGCCCTGTGATCTCTCTGCCACATCCGACGCTGCGCTTTGCGGACACTCGCCTGCGCCGGCGCAGATCCCTTGTCAAGCTTTACGCCCCGCACAGACTGCAACTCACCTACAACGCGCGGGCGGCATTTTTTTTACTGCTGCGTTCGCTCGCCGCAAAGGAAAGACGCACCATCCTTCTTCCCGCGTTTCATTGCACGGCTCTGGTCGAGCCGGTGACAAGAACGGGATTCAATGCACAGTTCTATCGGATTCAGCCTGATTTTCGCCCCGACATGGACGATGTGCGCCGCCGGATGTCAGCGGATGTCGCCGCCATCGTCATAATTCATTATTTTGGCTTCCCGGAAGAGCTTGATCCCTTCCTCGAACTCAGAGAAGAATTTGGCTGTTCTATTGTGGAGGATTGCGCCCATTCCTTTCTCACGGAGTCCGAGGGGTTACCCCTGGGCCATCGCGGTGATTTTTCCCTGTTCAGCTACTACAAGTTCGCCCCCACCTTGACAGGCGGCGGCCTCGGAATCAATGGCCCTCATATTCTTGATTTTCCCGGGGCGGCCAAGGTTTCGATGCGCGAGCATGCAGTGCTGGCGAAGCGTCTCTTCGAACAGATACTGGAGAATTCTCCCAGGAATCTGCTAGCGCGGCTTCTCTTGGGTCTGGAGCGTCGTCGCGTGGCTCAGCGGCAAGCGCAGTCAGAGGTCGTCTCTCACGCCGCTTTTGTTGACGACCCCTATCTTTTCCGTGAAGACCTGGCTCGCGCCGCGATGCCGGGAATCTGCCGTCACGTCCTGGAGTCTTGCGACTGGGAAAGCATCGTGGCCGCGCGGCGGAACAATTACGCCTTGCTCAGCGAGGCCATCCAAGACCGGCCCGTTTTCCGGCGCGTCTTCCCGACGTTGCCTGCAGGTGTTTGTCCGTGGGCTTTTCCCGTGATTCTTGAGAATCGTCTTTTCCACGAACAACAGCTCCGCGCAAGAGGAATTCCCTTATTCACGTTTGGGGAAGTCCTCCATCCCCTCCTCTTTCGTCAGAACGATCTTGCCCGGACCGAAGCCGAGTACCTTTCCCAGCGGCTTCTCCTTCTTCCCGTTCACATTCAGATCGACGCCGCGAAAGTGAAAGAAATCGCGAATCGGCTGGTTGCGTACTTGGACGAAGTAGCCGGACAGGCCGGAGATCGCGCGGCGGGAGAGGTTCCCCAAAGAGTAAATCTTGCCGCCGTCAGCCCGGGAGAAAGCTCATGAGTGCTGCCCGGCGCCCACATATTGAATTCCTCAGGTCTCCCGAAGAGGTTGCCCCGTTGGGCGAAGCGTGGAACGAGATTGCTCTCAGTAATTCTCAGGATATCCAGCAACTCGATTTAACATCGAGTTTCGAGTGGGCCATGTCTCTATGGGAGAGCCATCTTCAGAACCAGAAGCAGGCTGTTCTCGTCCTTCGCGAGGGCGAAGCTGTCATCGGAGTGTTTCCCCTACACGCCAACCGCCGCAGCATTCGCGGGGTCCCCTGCCGCAGCTTCCAGCCGATCTCCGAACTTTACTCGGGCCGGACCGGTTTCCTTTTTCGTGAGCTTCGCGCCGAGTCTTTGCTGGCCATGCTGGACTTCCTGCGGGGCAAATTAGGTGCCTGGGACACATTCAGCGCGACAGTCGTTCAAGGCGGTGTGCACGAAACCATCCTTCTTGAGGCCGCACGCCAGCGGAATTGGCGCAACGTGGTGCTCGAACGCGTCTCGTCTCCCTACATCCCTTTTCTGGAAACCTGGGAGAATCATTTCGCTGCTCTGCCTAAGAAGCTCCGCTCCACCATGCGCAACGGGGAAAAGCGCCTTCGCGAGCGGGGTGAGCTGGCCTATCGGGAGTTTGTCTCTCCGGACGAAATGGGTGACTTCAACTCAGCAGTCAGATCCATTGAAAATGACTCCTGGAAGGCTACGAGAGGCACTTCGATCGCCTCGAACCTCGTCCACGAAGCCTTCCATTCTGCTTTTACGCTTAAGGCCGCGCAGAAGGGCTGGTTCAGCGGTCATGTGCTTTTTCTTGACCGGAAACCCGTCGCCTACATCATGGGTTTGCTGCACAAGGGCGTATTCCTCGACCTTAAGGAAAGCTACTGTTCGCAGTTCCGTGAAATGTCTCCTGGACATGTCCTGAAGTCCTTTGCGTTCGCGCGGCTCTACCAAAGACAAACGCGCTGGTACGATTTCATGGGGAAGTGCGAAGAGTACAAAATGAAGTGGACCGACAAGACTTACACGCGAATCACTTATCTGATATTCAGCAACACACTTCGCGGAAGGTTGGCGCGCCTCCTCGGGAGCGGCTGGCGGGCGGCCTCGGCCTTTTCGGCCGCATCGGAGACGAATACGTCAGAGTCGGTGCAGATGGCTTTGCGCTAGAGCGAAGACAGCGATCCGAAGAAAGAGAACCCCGAGTCATGTGCGGAATATACGGAGTAATGGATCTTGATCAACGGACCGCGCCCCTGGCATCGCTTCTTGTACGGATGGGGAGTGTGATTGAGCACCGAGGTCCGGACGACACCGGTCAATACTTAGGACGCGGGGTCGGGCTCGGAATGCGGAGACTGAGTATCATCGACGTGGCAGGTGGCCACCAGCCCATTGCCAATGAAGATGAAACCATCTGGCTGGTAATGAATGGCGAAATCTACAATTTCCACGAGCTGCGCGCAAATCTGGAAAGAAAAGGCCACCGTTTTCGAACCCATACAGATGCGGAAATCATTGTGCACTTGTATGAGGACGAGGGTCTCGATTTCCTGAAGTTCTTACGAGGAATGTTTGGACTCGGGCTGTGGGACGCGAAGCTGGAGCGCCTCGTTCTGGCGAGAGACCGTATTGGTGAAAAGCCCCTCTACGTCAGGCAGGAACCCCACCGATTGCTCTTCGCCTCGGAATTGAAGTCCATTCTCCAGGTAGAGGACGTGCCGAGGCGCCTGAATTTGAAAGCGTTGCACGAATACCTGGCGCTCGGATATGTGCCTGCCCCGCTTTCCCTCCTCGAAGGGATAACGAAACTTCTACCTGGGCATTCCCTCGTCGTCGAAAAAGGACATGTTGCCACGCACAAGTATTGGGATGTCCCTTTTGGTCAAGTTGAAGAGCGCCGGGAAGAGGAATGGATCGAGCGAATCAGGGAAAAACTCCTTGAGACCGTCAAAGCGCAGTTGGTGAGCGATGTCCCCCTGGGCGCATTTTTGAGCGGCGGGATTGATTCCAGCACGATCGTCGCGGCAATGGCGCTGCTAACGGGGCGCGCGGTGAAAACCTACTCGATCGGGTACGGCGGCGATCAGGATTATTACAATGAGTTGCCGTATGCAAAGATTGTTGCCAAGGCTTTTGCCACCGACCACCATGAAATTATTGTTCGTCCGGATGTCAGCGATTTGCTGCCCAAACTCATCTGGCACCTCGACGAACCGATCGCAGATTCCGCCTGTCTTACAACCTTTCTCGTTTCGCGTCTCGCACGTGAAAGTGTGACCGTGATCCTATCGGGGGTTGGAGGTGACGAGCTCTTCGGCGGCTACCGGCGATACCTGGGGGATAGAGTGCAGCGCTGGTACAGGATTCTTCCAGGAGCAATTCGGCGAAAACTACTTCCGGCACTGATCCGCCGGATCCCCCAAGACCGGTCTTCGGCCTGGAAGGATTATGCGCGTTACGCTGCCGCGTTCACTAAAACGGCAGACGCTGATCCGGCCGCCCGCTACATGAGCTATGTAACCCTGCTCTCGCCCCAAACGCAAGCGGGCTTGCTGACGGACAATGCAAGGAACGGAGCAAGTGCCACGGAAGTCGCAGCAGAGGCTCTGCGCCGGTATTTCTCTGGGCGTACCGACCCGGACGCTTTGAACCGCACGCTCTACGTCGACCTGAAAACTTCGCTCCCCGATGACCTGCTGGCGTTGACCGACCGAATGAGTATGGCGGCTTCCGTGGAATGCCGGGCGCCGCTTGTAGACTATGAACTGGTAGAGCTAGCCAGCCGAATGCCGTCTCACTTGAAAGTGCGCGGCATTTCGATGAAGTACCTTCTGAAAAAGGCAGTCGCACCCTGGTTGCCGAAGGAAGTCATCACGAGGAAAAAGCGCGGCTTCGGAGCTCCGGTAGGTAGTTGGCTGAGGCAGGACCTTCAGGGGCTGGTGCGCGAACTTCTTTCGGAAGAACAGGTGCGGCGACGCGGTCTGTTTCAGTGGCCTGCGATCGAGCGATTGATCAAAGCACATGAGGAGCAGCGCAGCGATCACACGGATCATATTTTTGCTCTGATCGCGCTTGAATTCTGGTGCCGCGCTTACCTCGATGGTGCCGAGTCCGCCAGGACCCGCTTTGAGAAGCCATCAAGAATCTGATTTAATGCCGCTCCGCTGTTGGAGATTGTGCGTCGCTGGAAGGTGTAGGCGGAGCAATGGGTTGGGTGGATACAATGAGTTCGTCATACCACGTGTACGCCACCGGATGATCAATGCCCACACTTTTCCCCGTCATGTAGGTAAGTAATGTCACCGTATCGAAGCCCTCGCTTGGCCGATCCGCGCTTAGAATGAAATTGGGCATCTGAATCCACTGCTTGTAAAGCTTCCCATCCAAAGCCACCCAGGCATTCACTGTTGAGTCCGGTTTTCCCCAGTGCCCGATCGAAATCTGGTAGTAAAACGTCATCCACTCCCCCACCGGATAATAGAAGCAGTCCTTGGAATTGTACTTGCCGTACCAACAATTATAATCACCCTGCTCGAGCTTGGTTGGCGGCTGGCCATTGTTTGAAAACAACGAACGCGAACCGCATTCCGTATACATGGTTGGAAATCCGGCGTTGTAATACTGAACAGTGGTCAGCTCAAGCGCGCCGCAGGTCGCCGACTGGTTGTGGATGATCATCTGTTTCCAGTTCGTGTCCCCCCAGTTGTTCTTGAGCATCTCTTTCGAGAAACGCTGCCGAAACTGCACGTAGAATGCTGTCTCTTCGCGGAACTCCTTTCCCATCTCCTGCTTCCAGTAGCCCGATGCATTCGCCGCGGAGTGTGAGGGCACCTCAAAGCGCAACGACGCGCTCCCAGAAGCCTTGATTCTTGTGTCCATCGTCCCGCGGATGGCACCGTCCCACGCCGGATAGAGCCCGGAACGAGGATATCTAGCCGCTGCAAATTCATCGGAGCTGTCAAACCCCTGGCAGACCAGCACGCCCTGCGCACGGCATCGCGCTTCGAAACCCTGGAGTTCTTGGGGTATGGCGGAGTCCCCAGGCTGGCTCGGATGCGTGGTCGTTCCCAGCCGAAAAGCTGCTGCACCCTCGAATGCTGGGTCGCTAACCTTCCTTGCCTCCGTTGCTCTTTGGAAAAAGAGGACTGGGAACACCAAAAACGCGAGCAACGCCATGCAAGCCATCGCAACCGCGTAATTCGTCCTCGGCTTTTCCAGTGCAGAAACCATTATCTGAATTATTGCGCAAGCCGCGAAACGGCGCAACAAACCACCCTGCCCGGGGACGTGCAAGAAATAAGCTTGCCTGAAAATATCCCCGTGGTGAAGCTACTAAAGCAAACTGCTTTGTGTCTGGACGACCATGATCAACATGTGCGAACACGTTCAAGCTCGAAGGCGCGGCAATCACTCATACGTCTCGCCTTCTTCTGATGAACCGGCTGACCCTCGGCCATCACCATGCTGCCTGCTGCCGTGACGAACTCCGGAGGTCGGCACATCGGATTGAAACCCGGACAGCGTCAAGGGCATAATCCAAAGGCAATCTGCAACCTTAGTTGGAAACTCCAGAGATCGCGAGTGTTTTGCCTCGATCGAGTTCTTTACGATGAACGCGGACGAACCAAGAAACCAACGGTCTGCAGCCGATCAAGAGCCGGTTGATCAAACACCGTATCGGATCGGGGTAGGCAACTGGAGCGCCTTCCATCTCGATCTCGGTGTGATTTATTCCGCTGCAGAACGCTGGCGCTCAATGCTGCAAGGCGTGGCTCGACCGTGGCTTTGTTGGAACGTGGACCCGGAATGGTGCCTTGTACAACAACGGTTGGTCTCTGCATTCGGCTGGACACCGGTTATCGGAGGCGACCCGAGAGCTCCCAAGCCCGTGCTTCTCTCGAATGCAATTCTCATCGACTTCAATGCCAATTTCCAGTTGCCCACCATTTATATGCATTTCCCGCTCGAATTTGCTTTCTTGTTTGTGGACAGATTGGCTTTTTGGCATTCCGATCTTCTCGTCCGCGCAGAAAAGCTGCGCACTATCGCGGAAATGTTTGCTGGGCTTGGGGATGGATCGATGGCCGCCGTGGAGCCCCGGCGGACGCTTCTCCAGACCCTTAAGACGAAGGGGCGTCGTTACTGGGAGCTCATCGGTTGCACCACGAAAGGGGCGAGTCGGTCGCAGTTCGAACATGGTTGCGGTTGGTGGATGAATTTTGCCGCTCACCCGAATTGTCCCGACGCACGGGAGCGACAGCGCCGGCGGCGCTACTACTGGGATCACGGGGTGGGAATCCATTATTGGGCGAAAAACTATGGGGGTAACGTACTCACGATTCGAGAGAGTGAAGTGGCGGAAGGCCATTGCACGAGAATCGGAAACAAGAATTACCAGCGCATGGCCCCAGACGACGCCACGCGGCTGCTCCCGAAGGAATTGAGCGTCAACTTCGATCTTTTGCAGGTTTGCCGGGCTCTTGACCTGGAAGACTTCCTCCACCAGTAACCATTCAAGAGCAAGGCGCGCTTTTCACAGGACGATGAAAACAGGGCAAGTCTTCCTGCGCATCCCAGGTTAGAACGACAATCGCTCCATGTGGTTTCCTAAACTCGGCTTTGTCGTTTTCTGCCTTCGTCGTTCGGCGATGCGCTTCTCTCAGAGGTTTAATTGTTGGGGGCGGCGACGGGCTGGGTGGAGACGATGAGTTCGTCGTACCAAGTATAGGCCGTGGGTCCGGCAGAAACACTGGGGTTCCGGTTCGTCATGTAATCCAGAAGAGTAACCGTGTTGTAGGCGGGAAGCCCTGCGTCTTGATTCAGCGTGTGGTTCTGCATGTTGATCCATTCTTTGTATGGCTGGCCACCGACGGCGACCCAGGCCTGGATCGAGCTATTGGGCTGTCCCCAGCTCCCGATATGCACCTTGTAGTAGAAGGTGACCCAGGTATTCGACGGGTACATGAAGCAACCGCTCGGTGTCGGGTTCTGATAGTGGCAGTTGTATCCGCTCGTTGACGTATCGCCCTGCTCGAGCAGAAAGTCGCCGTTTCCCAGGTCCTGAATCAGGCTGTCCGCCCCGCATTGGCTATACATCTGCGGGAATCCATTGTTGTCCCCATTGACGGTGGTTAGCTCGATGTTGCCGCAGGTCGATTGGTCGCTGGAGAAAATCTCCTGCTTCCACCAGGTCGGCCCTCCGCCCGTGGAGACCCACTTGTTCGTGAGAAACTCGGGCGAAAAGCGCTGGCGGAACTGCACGTAGAACGTGCTGTTCTGGCCGAAGGTCTGACCGATGAGCTGTCGCCAGTAGCCCGAGCCGTTGGAGCCGGCATTGGAGGGAACGGTGAACCTCAATGAACCACCGCCGGAAGCAGTCACCGTCGTGTCCATGGTTCCCTGCAGCACATTGTTGTCGTCACCGTACAACCCGGAGTTGGGCCACGTCGCCATGGTGAATGCGGTCGGACTATCGAATCCCTGACAAATCAGAACACCCGCCTGTGCGCAGCGCGTCTGGAAGTCCAGCAACGCGCTGGGAGTCGAAGTGGAATTGGAAACGACGACAGGCACGCCGACGGCATTGCCGACGTTGCCAGCCGCGTCGCGAGCCGAAGCCCCGAGAATGTGGGCCCCGTTTGCAGTCGTTGTCGAGTCCCAACTGATCTGAAACGGGCTCGCCGTCACCGCCGATCCCAGGTTTGTGCCATCTAGGGTGAACTGCAAGCTGGTCACCCCCACGTTGTCGGAGGCATTGGCCGCGACCGTGGCCGTACCCGAAACCGTCACGTTCGCTGCCGGCGCGGTGAGCGAGACGGTCGGCGGCGTGCTGTCCGTCGTACTATTGGTCGAAAACACGGCATCGCCACTGAGGGACTCCACGCCACTGGAATTCTTGGAGTGCACCCGGTAGTGATACACAGTGCCCGCGGTTAGGCCGCTCAGCGCCTGAGAATGGCTGGTGACCAGCGAGGAATTCAGCGTGGTCAAGCTGCCATAGGCGGTCGTCGTTCCGTACTCCACCTGCGTCGTGGAGGCCACGTCCGTCGTCCAGGAAACCACCGCAGCCGTCGTGGTGATCGAGTTCACGCTGGTCCCGGAAATTACCGGCCCGCTCCCGCCTCCGCTGGAGGCCGTCATGCGCAGAACCCAGGCGTTCTGCTGCCAGTTGTTCACCAGAGCGAAAACACCCAGTGCCGGGAAGTATCTCCAACGGTTGAAGGTCCCCGTGGGACTCTGGCTGCCCGGGCCTCCGGAGAAGGACTGCGTCGTGCAAGTCTTGGCGTTGGAGTCGAATACGATGACCGACCCACCGCCAATCCAGGCGATCACCTTCTTTTGCACCGGATCATAGGTCAAGCCTGAATAGTCGGTCCCCGCCAAGGTCGCGCAGCCGGAGGTCTGCGACGTGATGTCGTTCAAAGTGGGAGTCGCAGCGGTCATACTGGCCTGTTCTACCGTGCCGTCACCAAAGCAGGTGAACAACCGTGCGTCGTAGTCCACCGCGCAGTTCTGGTGGTAGCCCAAATTCGCCACTGTCGAAAGGTGGGTCTGCGTGTTGGTTTGCACTTTGTAGGTCCACAGATCATAGTCGTCCGTGTACCACACGCTGTCCGTCACCGGGTCGTAGTCGGAGAAGCTGATGTAGTTGCAGCAATTCGCCGTCACTTGCGCCCCGCTCAAGGGGTCTTTCCTGGCCCACGTCGGCCCTGCCAAACTCAGCAGCCAGGTCGATACGATTCCCGCGGAACCGCAGGGGTACGGCGCGCCACCGTGCATGTACACCTGATCCGTCGAGGGAATGTAGCTGAGGCCTCCGTAGGTGTGCCGCGAGTTCGGGTTGCCGGAGGGATCGACATCCGTGCAGGCTTCATTCGGTGGATCCGCATTCGTCAGCCTCAGCATTTGCAGGCTGTTCAGGTCCAGGGCATACACTTCGTTGCCGGAATAGTTTCCGTGACCTCCCCCGAGGAAGACCAAACGATTCCGCTTTGTGTCCGCCACGCCGCTGTTCCAGGCGTCTACCACATACTGGCAACTCCCGGACTGCCCCGACGGGCACAGCGGCGCATAGGTGGTATTCGGGATCTGGTACCAGCCCAGTGTGCTCGGGAGGCCTCCGCCGCTAGAACCGGCCAGCGTGGTAGCCGAAGCTCCCGCGGATGGCGCGGAAGTGTTTCCCGCCGCGTCAAAAGCAGCGACCGTGTAAGTGTAGCTGGTCGAAGCGGTCAGCCCTAAATCGGAATATGAAGCAGTCGTGCTCGTGCCTATCTTGGTTCCGCCGCGATTAACGTTGTAGCCCGTCACGCCGACATTATCCGTCGAAGCGGTCCAGGACAGGTTGATCTGCGAAGAGGAAGCCGCCGTCGCCGTCAGGCCCGTCGGCACTGTCGGCGGCGTCGTGTCGGCCGTCGCGTTGTTCACCGTCACCGTAACGTTTGCGCTGGTCGCGGAATTATTTGATGTGTCCTTGGCAATCGCGCGCAGAGTATGCGACCCGTTGCTCGCTGTCGTTGTGTTCCAGGAGAACGTGTACGGTGTGGCCGTGTCCAGGCTGCCGAGGTTGGCCCCGTCAAGTTGGAACTGTACGCTCGCCACGGCGACATTGTCCGTCGCATTCGCCGACACTGTAACCGTTCCCGACACGGTCGCTGCGTTAGCCGGTGCCGTCACCGATACGGCCGGCGGCGTCGTGTCTGACGCTGCGTTCGCTGTCAGTGTCGCTGCCGCGCTGGTAACCGTTCCCGCTGTGTTGCTTACCACCACAACGAATGTCGACCCGCTGTCCGCCGTGGTTGTCGCTGGCGTCGTATAACTCGCTGCCGTCGCTCCAGTTACGTTCGCCCCGTTCTTCTGCCACTGGTAGGCGAGCGGCGCTGTGCCATTGGCCGCCACCGTGAAGGTGGCCGTCTGTCCTGCCGTCACTGTCTGATTCGTGGGTTGCGTGGTGATCCCCGGCGCCACTGGCGCTGCGTTCACTGTCAGTGTCGCCGCCGCGCTGGTTACCGTTCCCGCTGTGTTGCTTACCACCACAACGAATGTCGACCCGCTATCCGCCGTTGTGGTTGCTGGCGTTGTATAACTTGCCGCTGTCGCTCCCGCAATGTTCACCGAGTTCTTCTGCCACTGGTAGGCGAGCGGTGCCGTGCCACTGGCCACTGCCGTGAAGGTGGCCGTCTGTCCTGCCGTCACCGTCTGATTCCCCGGCTGCGTGCTGATGGTCGGCGCCACGGACGCGGCATTGGCCGTGAAGTTCACTGTTGAGACGTTGTTCCCGTTGACTGTCGTACTCTGGCTGGTTGGAGTAAACGTAAAACCCTGGTGACTCGGAACTACCATGAACGTCCCATTCGGCAGTCCAGGAAATGTGTAATTCCCCAAGCTGTCTGCTGTCGTCGTCGCGTTCGCCGCCCCGGCCAGTGTCAACGTCGTCCCGCTCCCTCCGGTCGTGGGATTAATCGCGCCGGAAATGCTGAACCCGCGCGTCGCAAAGCTGTGGCCGAAGCTGTTCCCGTGGTTGCCTTTCGAGTCGGTCGACCTTACTTGGTAATAGTAGGTGGTGCCGGCGGCCAGGCCAGAAAGAGTTATCTGATGGCTCGTGACCATTGCCGAATCGACCGGCGTACTGGATCCATACGAAGTGCTGGTTCCATAATCGACCGCTGAGTCGGCAGCGACGTTCGTTGTCCAAGCGACCTGAGAGGCAGAGGTTGTGATGGATGCGGCTTGTACGTTCGTGATGTCCAGAGCCGAGGGCGGCGGATTGCCAGTGCTGCTGGAGCCGCTAACCAGGCCCGTACAACCGGAGAGCGCCAGGCTGCACGCTCCAAGAAAGACAACGGCTATCGAAAGCAGACTCAGCCGGTTACACTTCGACGAGTGCGTCATAATTTCGTTCACATTTTTTCCTTATGCCTGCGCGTCCGTGAGGCGGGGTTTCGAACGCGTTCCCCAAGCGTCCCGAGCTTACTGGGCGCATTTGTTGCGCGTAACTGGACGGAAGCACCAAAAGAGGGTAGTGGTGCTCACGGCGGCTCGGCCTGTCCGCAGGGACAACGGCGGGAGAGAAGAAGAACAGGTAAAGAACAGCGACGTAAGATTGGCCCGTGACGGTGGACCGCGTCTCCGACATCCCGATGCGAATCTGACTGCGCCGCGTGCGAGGGGGGGAATTTCCCTGGGGGCTCTAGGGTTTAGCGGTAAATCAAAGTCGCCAGAGTTTAGAAGAGTTCAAATCAACTGAAAGCAGCGGTGACACCCTTCGATGGAGCGTACGAAGCAGGCTACCGTTCGCACTCGCAGCGATTCTTGCCCCGCCGCGGTTCCGGGCAGTGCCGAAAATAACAAAAAATCGCAGCACGAAAGAAACTCGTGCGAAGCGATTGAATCTTTCTTTGCTCGCCCTGGTTGCTTGGCAAAACTGGGCCAACGATTCTTATCCAAGCGTTGAGTACTCAGGCCATTATTACTCGGAGCTCCCTCCGAAGAGCCGCACGACAATCCCGGCGGAAGCCCAATAGTTGTTCTGGTGAAGATTAGGGCCGAAGGAGGTCCTGTAGTAGTCCACGTCGAACAAACGGATCTTGAGGCGCGGGGATGGGTGGATATCTAAGCCACCCCCCACT
>WNFP01006681.1_pt1 | contig 12063 bp, 11 predicted proteins | sample 5400201 | NCBI WGS metagenome assembly WNFP01 (sample SAMN13153355, study PRJNA577476) | soil metagenome | isolation source: 115 cm saprolite under Madrone tree | place: USA:California | collected 2016-06-14
GTTTACGGCGCTCTCGACATGCCGTGGGCTACGCTCGTCGGCCAGATCGCGAAGGCCTACGGCAAGTAAGCGCGATCTTCGTTGAATGAACACCTGGGCGCGGCGTGAGCCGAACCACTGGCCTTGATACGAACCGCAGCGCAAGCCCCTCACCGCGGACGCCACGAAACGAGGCTGTGGCTAACCGACCGGTTGCGGAAGAGCCCAATGGGACCCTCTGCAGGTCAGCGAGGACACGGGACGTCTCCCGCCTGGGGCGCCTGGGCGTCTTCATGTTCGGAATGTGCCGGAGCGAGAAGCGGGGTGCCGTTCTCCGCCGCCTCGAGGTCTTCCGGGCTGAGGCGGGCCTGCCTGAATCCTCGAATCAAGCGATGGCGGCGAACTCGGTGGAACAGGAGATACAGCGCAAAGAGGGCGAGGAAGAAGACGATCAGACGGATACCCAGGCGGCCCGCCGTCTCCGTGACAGCCTGGCTGAGGAGATATCCCAGCCCTGTCCATCCCCCGGCCCATATCAAGGCGCTCACGGCGCCATAGCAGACAAAGCGCGTGGTGCTCACCCTTGTCACGCCGGCCAGTCCGGCCGCGATCGCGTTCAACTCAGGCAGAAACCGGGCGGCGAGCTGAAATGCCCCGGCGTGGGCGAAGAAGACAGGCCGGGCACGATTGACCAAGGTTCCAGCATTCGGCGCGACTCGGCCGAGCATCTTCAGCACCCGCGCGCCGCGCCATCGGCCCAGGCCGTACCACGTCAAATCCGCCGCGAGTGACGCGCCGACCGCGATGCTAATGATCGACGCCATGCTCAGGTAGCCGCTTCCGACCAGCACGCCCGCACCGAGCAAGGCGGGAACGACGGGAAGAGGGACTCCGGCCTGATTGCCGAAGATCCAGGCAAACAGAAACCATTCCGCGTGGTCCATCATCGCAGGCTCCCTTTCTCGACCAGTGGCGCCCGCCTTGCCTTGGCTTCGTGCCGCCACTGTCGATCCTTCTGCCTCTCTGTTGAGATGTCGTCTCCGGCGCGCGGGTTACACGACCCCCGAGGCTCACACGGCCACACGGAGCGCTGCGAGCCAATCTGGGTGGATTCCCAGCTCGTCGAGCGTCTTTATGACCCGGTCTGGAGTACCGAGGTCACGCCAGACCACTCCAGACAGCTGCATGACCGCGAGCTTCCGGGGACTGCGCTCCAATACGGCCCGGGAGAAGCTTGCTTGCGGCGCAAGCTCGTAGGCCTGCCGTAAGGCCCACCGCTCGTGCTCGGTGCCGAAGAAGGTCGGGAGCCGCGCGAGTCGCTCGTGGAGGGAGGGCAAGCATTCACGACCCGCTTCGGAGACCGCGGCTGCGCGCCCCGCGAAGATGAAAGTGTTCCACAGTGCGCCGGATCTGAGAAGCTCATTGGCGATCGCCTGAGTCGGCTTCTCCCGGAAGCGCAGCACTCGGTGCATCGGGTTGCGTCTCGATCCTGGCAAGGCCTCTCCAGGCTCTATCCACCCATAGTCGGGTTCCGGCTCACTGGGTTTCGCCCCCAGCAGTACGATGCGCTCAGGTTGGAGCTCGAGGCCATTAAGGACCTCGGCCACGTGCCCCATGAAGATTGTGTCGTCAGCGACGAAATGGTCCGATGGCAGCATGACCAGCCTCGCCTCGGGATCCTGAGCCAGGATCCAGTGAGTCGCCAGCAGGACAGCAGCTGCCGTACCCCGATCCCTGGGCTGATCCAGGACATGAAGCGAGGGCGATTCGTGGCGCAGCTCCGCGGCCAGGTACGATCCCTGCCCCACCATGGTCACCACGACTGTTCTGTCGGGCGGGATGAGCACGCCCACCCTGTCGAGCGTCTGACGCAGGAGGGACTTGCCGCCCGTCAGAGCGGCGTACTGCTTGGGTCGGTCCTCCCCATAGACATGACGGGTCAGCCCGCTCAGTCGCGTGCCTTTGCCCCCGGCAAGCACCACGGCCCATGTGTGCGTCTCGACAGTCGAATCTTGAGCTCGACTTGCTAGAGGCGATACCTGTAGGCCGCGCTCACTCATGGACATCCCTCCTCGATTTCCAATCGACTGACTGGTGTGCCACCTCGCCGCGTCAATCTACGCCGCCGCTCGAATTCAAGGCCGCCCCCCAATCTTCTAAGACGCAGCCGACACCGGCCCCGTTGCAGGCCGATATTCTCCGAAGGAGTGGCGTCGTCACAATCGGCCGGCCGGCGCAGGCCCATGACATCGGGGTCACCGTAGCGCTCGAAAACCATTGCGCGCATGGTGTAATTCCTCCGGCACCTCGCGTGCATTAGCAGACTTTCTGCCGTTCGCCTCGTGCGGCGGCGCGCCTTACAGCCTCGATGAGACGGGCGTTGTGAAGTGCGTGTTGAATCGGAAAACCAGCGATCAGCACCGAACACTAGAGCCGCTTTCCGTGCACTCTGCTCGTTGCGCGTTGCCACAGCGGCGAGCTTCAGGCCGGGAAGACCGTTGATCGCCGGAACGTGCGACACATTCGCCCAGCTTCCATTGGCGTTGGCGCCGACGATTCCGACACGAATTTCTCTTTGAGCCACCGCTGGCATTTGTGCGCTCCTTTCAATGTCCGCGCGTGTTCGTTCGACTGCGTATTGGCTCACCGTTCCACCTCGCATCTGCAAACCCGAAGGGCAAAAGGCGCGCCAATCCCGCAGACGTCCCGCAAACGCAGGCATGTCGCCGTATTTCCTCTCGAGGCTGGTTCGTCATCAGGCAGCGCGACGCGCGGTATCGCACGGCGCGTGTGCGTTTCCGCACGGTCGCGGTCGGAAACGCACAGGCGTCTCCGCTCGACCCGGCGCGCGCAACACCGCGGGAAAGCGACGATCCTTTCGCTCCAGCCGGTTTGGTCCGCGTTGTGCTCTGTGCCGTCGGCAGGAAGCGCTGGCGAAAGCACTTCCGGAAAGGGAGACATCGACATGGGCAAGCGTGGAATCGTGTTCGTAGCAACGATCGCATTGATCGTGCTGGGCGGTTGTGCCGCACGCACACAGACCAACGCGGTCGCGCGATTGACGGAATCGGATGTGCGTCCATCTGCTCTGCCAAGCGATCTCGTCGGTATCTGGAAAGGGGCCTTCGGGCCGCACAGCGCCGATGCCGGCGGCCGTGGCGCCGAGGGGACAATCACCCTGACGATCAACGACGACGGCACCTACACGGCAACCGAACGACGGGGAGCAACAACCTGGAATCACTCCGGCGTTGTCGTCGCGAACGGTCGCACCATCACGTTGCGAAACTCGTCAGGCCAGTCGGTCTCGCTCGTGCACCGCGCCGATACGCTATACGGCGTGATGGCTGATCAGAGGAGCGGGTACACGCTTCAGGTTTCCGTGGTGAAGAAGTCTGGGGCGCTCGCGAACCCCGCATCAGCACCGAGCGCTGGACAGTGAGACAGACGGTCGCCTCCGCGGCACCGGAGTGCCGCGGAGGCGGCGTGACGACCATCAGGGCGCGAGTGCGACCCTCAGGAGCGGCGACCTAAGCGGTGAGTCCAAAGCGGCGTAGACGCCGGAGAAGCTGCGTGCGGCTGAGACCGAGCGCGGCGGCGGCCCGGGACTTGTTGCCGTTGGCGAGCCGGAGCGCGTCCGCGATCATCTGCTTCTCCACTTCCGCGAGGGCGCGCACATCGCGGCGGTCGATGTCCGGCGCCGGCGCCGCGGGAGTCGTCACCTCCTGCGATGGTCGCGGTACGATGCCGAGCTGCACGGCTGAGATGAGCTCGCCCTCGGCGAGGATGAGCGCACGCTCGATCGCGTTCTGCAGTTCGCGGATGTTTCCTGGCCACGAGTGCGCCACGAGCAGATCGCGGGCCTCGCGGCTGAGGCCTGGATTCAGCCTACCCATCTCGCCGCCAAGCTGACGCACGAAGTGATCAGCGAGGAGCAGGACATCGTCGCCCCGTTCGCGCAAGGGCGGCAGATGGACGCGGAACACCGCGAGTCGGTAGTAGAGATCTTCACGGAACCGGCGTTCGGCCACCGCACGTTCGAGGTCGCGATTGGTGGCGGCGATGAGACGAACGTCGGCCTCCTGCGTCGTCGTGCCGCCGACTCGCTCGTACCGACGCTCCTGCAGCACACGCAGGAGCTTCGCTTGCGCCGACGGGGCGAGCTCACCGACCTCGTCGAGAAACAGCGTGCCGCCCGCCGCGAGCTCGAAGCGGCCGCGCTTCAGCTTGTCAGCGCCGGTAAAGGCGCCGCGCTCGTGACCGAACAGCTCGGACTCGATGAGGGTTTCCGGCAGCGCCGCGCAGTTGAGCGCGACAAATGGCCCGTCCGCCCGCGGGCTGGCGTGATGGACCGCCCGAGCGAGAACCTCTTTGCCGGTTCCGCTCTCACCAGTAAGCAGCACCGTCGTGCCGGTCGCGGCCACCTTACGTGCGTCGTCGACCGCGGCAACGAACGTCGGCGCCCGCCCGATGATGGCATCGAACCCGAACCGGTCGTCGAGGGTGGTCCGCAGCGACGCCACCTGCCGCTCGAGCTTCTGCGCTTTCGCCTCGACGACTCCCAGCCTCTGTTGGTGCTCGGCCAGCCTCTGATGCTGGACCGCAAGCACGAGCGCGGCGGCGATCGCGTGGCCAATCTCCACGTCGCTCTCGTCGTACCAGTGCTCATGCGGCGTGACGAAGAAGAGCCCACCGCCCGCCTCCTCACCGAACAGCAAGGGCACGCCGAGCAGCGATCGGTAGCCGCTCCCGATGAGGTACCGGTCACCCGCGCGGCTAGGTTCCAGCTCGCGCTGAGCGTCCTGGACGAGAATGACCTCTCCGCGACTGACGCGCTCCAGGAAGGAATAATCCTCGATCGTCGGCGTCCCCAGATCCCCCGGCCGAGGGGCGCCGCTGATGTCGATGCGCTCGAACCCCTGCCCGTCGGCCGCCCTGACGGCAAGGCCCATCACGTCGAAATCGATGAGCGGTCGCACCGCCTCGCCAAGTCGCTCGCGAACGTCGCCCACCTTGAGACTAGCCCCGAGGATCGGCGCGAGTGCCGTGGAGGCAGCCAGGCGTTCACGGCGGCGACGCTCTCGGTGCAGCATCACGACCGTCTCCACGACGGGGCCGACGAGGTCGGCAACTTCCCGACAGGCCGATACATGCGCTTCGGTGTACAATCCCGCAGTGGCGCTCATGACGACGAGCGCCCCGACGACGCGCCCACCGGCGCGGAGCGGTACGGCGAGTCTCGCCCGTAACTCCGCCTCGGCCAAGGCTTCCCGGCAGAGTGTGGCTTCACGGAACCGGTCGTCGGTCGCGATGTCGGCGATGACCTGCGCTTCTCCGCCGAAGACCGGGGCCAGCGCGACGCTCTCAGTCGCCACCCGCCCCCCGCGCTCGAAGGCCGTAGTGTACAGGGTGCTGTCGGCGCGGAGGCTGCCGCGCACGGCATACGCGGCGAAGAGCGAGTACGTCTCCCCCTTGTTTTCCGGGAGTGCGATGAACACATGGTCGTGAGGGACCAAGCGCTGGCTACTGGCCGAGAACTCCGCCAGAAATCGGGCCGGGTCGAAGCTCTCGTCGAGCGATCTCCCGAAGGCCGCGACGCACGCAAGGAGGTCCGGGAGGCTATCCGGCGTCATCGCGCTCATTGTACGGCGCCCAGGCTCTCCCGGGAAGCAGCGCTGGCGCCAGACGAATTCCCCCAGCACTAGAGATCCCGTAGTCCGAGGTCGCACGGGTTCAGCGCGCAGGTCCGCCGGTGACATTGATGAACCGCCCGATGTTGGTCCGATGCATCGCGCACACCAAGCCGCGCCCGGCCTCGTTGCGTCGTGCGGGGCATTCGTAACGTCCTGATCTGACGTTCTCCTCTCGTCGCGGAGCGCGACGCAGGCCCCGTGCGATTTCGACCACGTCCGTGCGGAAACGTACAGTCTTCCGTGCGATCCCGCACAGGGGACGCGATCCAACGACGAACGAGCGTCACGACAAGTCCGCGACCTGGCTGCGTTTGTCCGACCGGCCGTGGCGCTGGCCCGCCTTTTGCCCCTCGCCTCTGCCATGCGGAGAGGTGAGGTGAATCGGTGAGCCAATACGCGGTCGAACGAACGCTCGGCAAGCTCGCGACGGACGACGAGTTCCGCGCACGATTCTTCCGGAATCCGGCGGCAGCGGCGTGGGAAGCCGGTCTGCCATTGTCGCCTGTCGAGCTCGAGGCGCTGTCGAGACTGTCCCGATCAGCGATCGCCCGGTTCAGTCAGAGCCTCGACGGCCGCATCCGCCGGCTGTGTCTCCCTAGGATATCGCCACGCGCGGCTCGGGGACGGCGGGGTCTGGGCCGTGAGCGATCCGACCCCGGCGCGGAGGACGTGACATGAGCGTCGACGCCGTCGTCCACCACGCGGGTTGGGTCCTGCTCGTGTGGGTCTTCGCCAATCAGAGCGGCGTTCCGGTGCCCGTCGTTCCGTCCTTGGTGGTGGCGGGTGTGCTCGCCGGCAGAGGCGGCCCGAGCTGCGCGGTGATGCTGGCCGCGGCCGTCACCGGAGCGGTCGGTGCCGATATGGTCTGGTATGGGCTCGGACGCTGGCGCGGCGCCCGGACACTGAGCGCGCTCTGCCGGCTATTGCACCGGGAAAGCTCGTGTACCGATCGGGTCGAGCAGGCGTTCCGCGCGCATGAAGTGCTATTCCAATTGTGGGCGCAGTTTCTGCCGGAGCTGAACCCGATCGCGGCCGGCCTGGCCGGGGCAACGGGCGTTACCCTCGGACGCTACAGCGTAATTGCGAGCGCAACCGCCCTGGTGTGGGCGGGCGTGTGGATTACCGCGGGCTACCTCCTTGCAGACGTACTCGGCGATGCCACGGCGTATCTCGGCGTCCCTATCGTCGTGCTCGTGGCGCTGGCGGTCGCGGCGGTCGTCGTCATCCGATGGGTGCGCCGACGTCGTTCGCCAACGGGGCTCCTGAAGTCAACGGCGGCCCTTGCCCTCGTCATCGCCGGGGTCCTCTCAGGCTGCGCCTCCGTGGGACCGGACTACACGCGGCCGGCGGTCCCAACGACGTCCCAGTGGCGCACACCCAGCGAAGGGATCGGTTCCGTGGCCGATCTCGAGTGGTGGCAGCTCTTCCAGGACTCGGTCCTGCGTGAGCTGATCGGGACCGCGCTGGCGGAGAACAAAGATCTTCGGCTCGCCGTGGCTCGGGTGGCCGAGGCGCGCGCGCAGCTCGCTGTCACGCGGGCCGCTCAGTTCCCGCAACTGGATGCCCAGGGCAGCTACACGAACCAGCGATTCTCCCAGAAGAGCTTTCCCCTCACCGCCCTCGGCTCGGTTCCGGGTGCAAACGGCCTAGGCGTGCAGCAGGACTTCTACCGCACGAGCTTGGACCTGACCTTCGAGCTCGATCTGTGGGGGCGGCTCCGACGCGGGACGGAGGCGGCACGGGCCGATCTGCTCGCCAGCGCGGAGAATACTCGCACGGTCCTCACCACGCTCATCAGCGATGTCGCCCAAAACTACTTCGACTTGCTGGAGCTCGATCGGGAGGCCGGCATCGACCGGCGGACCCTCGCCTCTCGACAGGCGTCGCTCGAGCTGGTGCGGCGGCGCTACGAAGACGGGCTGACCTCCGAGCTCGACGTGCACCGAGCCGAGCAGGAGCTGGCGACCGCGGCGGCCGCGGTGCCCGACGTCGAACGGCGGATCGCGCAGACGGAAAACCGTGTGAGTGTGCTGCTGGGGAGGAATCCGGGACCCATCGCGCGGGGCGGCGCCCTCGATGCGCAGGCGCCACCGCCCGCGGTGCCGGCCGGGCTGCCGTCGATGTTGTTGGAGCGCCGGCCCGATATCCGCCAGGCCGAGCAAAAGGTGATCTCCGCCAACGCGCACATCGGCGAGGCGAAGGCGGCGTTCTTCCCGCGGATCTCGCTGACCGGGATGTTCGGCTTGGAGAGCGCGTCGCTGTCCGAGCTCTTCACCGGTCCCGCCCGGGTGTGGCAGGTCGGCCCGACGGTCACGTTTCCCATCTTCCATGCCGGGCAGCTGCGCGGGAAACTGCGCGCGGCAGAGGCCCGGCGCGATCAGGCACTGATCCAGTATCAACAGACAATCCAGCAGGCGTTCCGCGACGTGGAGGACGCATTGGTTTTCCGCGCAAAAGCGAGCGACATCCGCACACACCAGGAGGCGCGGGTCCAGGCCGCGGGACGGGCGCTCGACATCGCCAACCGCCGTTACACGAACGGGCTGGGCACGTACCTGGACGTGCTCGATGCGGAGCGGCAACTCTTTGCTGCCGAGATCGATCTCACGGGGACCACAAGGGATCAGCTGACGGCGGTGGTGCAGGTCTACAAGGCACTCGGTGGCGGCTGGGAGGTGCAGGAATGAGTCAGAGGCCGATAGATACAGAAACATTCGCGCCCGAGACCCTGAGCTCGAACGGGAACGTGTCGCCCGACTCCGGATCAGTGTCCGGACCAGCGCCTCGACGTCGAGGCCGGTCCTGGGCCGTCCTGGCGTTTGGGGTCGTCGTCGGCCTGGCTCTACTGACCTTCGGCATCCGCTACGTCTCGCACGGGAGAGCGCACGAGTCGACTGACGACGCCTTCATCGACGGCCATATCGTTGGGGTGGGCCCAAAGGTGGCGAGCAACGTCGCCCGTGTCTACGTCGACGACAACACGCACGTGAAGGCGGGGGATCTGCTCGTGGAGCTCGACGGGCGGGATTTCGAGGCGCGCCTGGCCCAGGCCCGGGCGAACCTCGCGGCGGCCGTGCAACAGCACCGGGCCGCCCTCTCGAACACGCGAGTTGTCGAGCGAACCACGGGCGCCGGCGTGGCGCAGGCCGAGGCCGCCGTGCTGACGGCCGAGCGCCAAGTGGACGGCGCCCGCAGTCGCCTCGGGCAGGTACGGGCGCAGGTGGTGGCGGCCGAGGCGGAAGCGACGCGCGCTGCGGCCGACGTGCAGCGCTACGAGAGCCTGTTGAAGTACGGGGCAGTGTCACGCCAGGAGCGCGACAACGCGGTGGCCACAAACGACAAGGCCGCGGCGGACCTGGACGCCGCACAGCGCGCGCGCCAGGCGGCCGAGGACTCCATCCGACAGCAACAGGCGCAGCTCGCACAGGAGCGCGCGCGCCTCGCGAGCGCCCAGGCCGCGCCCGACCAGATGGCGCAGAGCCGCGCCCAGGCCGATCAGCTCGCCGCCCAGATCGGTCAGTACGAGGCCGCCGTCCATCAGGCCGAGCTGGCTCTCTCGTACAGGTGGGCCAGACCCTGTTCTCGATCGTCCCCGACCGCGTGTGGGTGGTCGCCAACTTCAAGGAGACCCAGCTCCGCCACATGCGACCGGGCCAACCCGCGACCGTCCGGGTCGACGCGTATCCGGATTGGGTCTTCCACGGACACGTAGACAGCATCCAGGCCGGCAGCGGCGCACGCTTCAGCCTGTTGCCGCCCGAGAACGCCACGGGGAACTACGTGAAAGTCGTCCAGCGGGTCCCGGTCAAGATCGTCATCGACGAAGCGGCGGACCCGCAGCGCGTCCTGGGTCCCGGCATGTCGGTGGTGCCCGAGGTGCGGGTCCGGTGAGCGATGTCAACGCTTTGAGCGCCTGTAGATAGGGAGGAGCACACCATGTCTGTCATTGCCATCCTCGGCGCCGGCCCCGGCATGGGGCGGGCGATCGCCAAGACGTTCGGCGCGCACGGGTACCGCGTCGCGCTTTTGTCTCGCAACCCGGACAAGCAGGAGCCGCTCGTCACCGAGCTCGCCACACACGGCATCATCTCGGCCGCCTTTCGCGTCGACGCGCGCGACCGCCGGTCGGTCGCGTCCGGCCTCGCGGCGGTGAAACAGCGCCTCGGCGCGATCGACGTGCTCGAGTTCTCGCCCGCCGACCGCAGGCTTCCGCTTTCGTCGGCGACCGCGCTGACCCACGAGCACGTCCGGGTCTGGATCGACCTCTATGTCCACGGTGCCGTCGCAGCCGTGAACCACGTGTTGCCCGACATGCTCGCGAGGGGTTCGGGGACGATCCTGTTCACGACCAGCGCCGCCTCGGTCCATCCGGCCCCGAGGTTGGGCGCGGTCGGGGCTGCGATGGCGTGGCTCCGCAACTGGGCCCACGCGCTGCATGCCGCGGCCGCGCCCAGAGGCGTGCAGGTGGGCCATGTCGCCATTGGCGCCTTCAGACCGGGTGCGGCCTCCGAGGCGATTGCGCCGCTCTACTGGGAGCTCCACACCCAGCGCCACGAGATCGAGAAGGTCGTCCTCCTGGATGTGGCCGATTGGCTCCCGGAGCAGGCCCGACCGTCCGGGCTGGCCCCGACGACGAAGGGAGTTTGAGTCGAATGAGCGACTCGACCCGCGAGCCGTGGCGCCCGGCGCACAACCCATGGCTGATCGCGGTCGTGGTGTCGTTGGCGGCCTTCATGGAAGTCCTCGACACCAGCATCGCGAACGTCGCGCTGCCCCATATCGCCGGCGACCTCGGCGCCAGCAACAACGAGAGTACGTGGGTGCTGACCACGTACCTCGTCGCCAACGCCATCGTGCTGCCCATCAGCGGGTGGCTGGTCGAGCTCTTTGGCCGCAAGCGCTTCTTCATGATTTGTATCGCGTTCTTCACGTTGAGCTCGGTCTTCTGCGGAGTGGCGCCGAGCCTGGGCCTGCTCCTCGTGGCCCGGGTGCTGCAGGGGACAGGCGGCGGCGGACTGCAGCCGATGGCCCAGGCCATCCTGGCCGATAGCTTCCCACTCGAGCGCCGCGGCCTGGCGTTCTCGGTGTACGGCGTCACCGCGGTGTGCGCACCGGCCCTCGGACCGACGCTGGGCGGGTGGATCACTGACAACTACTCCTGGCGCTGGATCTTCTGGATCAATCTGCCGGTGGGGGTGCTCGCCCTCGCCCTCGTCCTCAAGCTCGTGCAGGACCCGCCCTACTTGGCGGCACGCGCGAGGGGCGGACTTCGCGTCGATTACATCGGGTTCGCGCTGCTGACGCTGGGCGTGAGTGCGCTTCAGATCATGCTCGACAAGGGCCAGGAGGACGACTGGTTCTCGTCACATTTCATCACGACGCTCGCCGTTATCGCAGGCGTGTGCCTGCCGGCGCTCGTGCTCTACGAGTGGTTCCGTCGCGATCCACTCGTCGATGTCCGGCTGTTCAGGAACCGCAATTTCGCGACGGCGAACCTCATGATGTTCATGGTCGGCGCCAACAGCTTCGCGACCACCGTCTTGGTTCCCCAGTTCCTCCAGACCCTGATGGGGTATACGGCGCAGACGGCCGGGATGGTGCTGTCGGTCGGCGCGCTCGTACTGCTCGTCGAGATGCCGATCGTCGGTCGTCTGGTCACGGTCTTCCAGACGCGCTACCTGGTTGCGTTCGGCTGGGTTCTGCTGGCCGGCACCATGTACCTGTCGACACAGCAGCTCGACCTCGCGGTGAGCTTCCAGTCAGTCACCTGGCTGCGCGTTCTACAGTTCCTCCCGATCCCCTTCATCTACATCCCCACCACGACCGCGGCGTACATCGGCCTTCCCGCGGAGAAGAACAACTCGATCGCGGGGCTCGTCAACTTCATGCGCAACATCGGCAGCAGCGTCGGGACGTCGATCGTCACGACGGTGATCGCACGGCAGTCGCAGTTCCACCAGGTCCACCTGGTGTCGCGCCTGGCCGCCGACAATTCCTCGTTTCAGGCGCAGCTGAGTGACATGGCGCACCGCCTGGCCGCCGCTGGGCTCGGCACTTGGGAGGCCCAGCAACAGGCGTACGCGCGCTTCTACGAGCTGGTGCAGGGCCAGGCGCAGACGCTTGCGTACATCGACACCTTTTGGCTGCTGGCGGTGGGCGCGGCGCTGATGTTCGGCCTCTCCTTCGCACTGGATCGCAGCGATCCGCGCGCGAGCGGCACGGTCAGCGTGCATTGAGGATGCCGCGCAGTGGACCGTGGCGGTCGGGGAAGGAGAGAAGCGTGCTTTTTAGACAGAGGCAGGCCGGGCGGTGGGCGTTCATTGGCAGGCAGAGCGTCACTATCGCTACTTCGGGGCGAACCGGCGAATCTACAACGCTGAACCACAATTTT
>WNFP01016856.1_pt1 | contig 12062 bp, 9 predicted proteins | sample 5400201 | NCBI WGS metagenome assembly WNFP01 (sample SAMN13153355, study PRJNA577476) | soil metagenome | isolation source: 115 cm saprolite under Madrone tree | place: USA:California | collected 2016-06-14
AACGCCGCAATGACCATCCGAAGATAGCACTCCCCAATGCCGTATGGACCTGAGAAGTTAAACGGCGTGAACTGGGATTTGACGGCGGTAGGGAAAATGCCCTACCCCTCGTTTCCTTGGCAAGCATCCTTCGCGGAACACGGAGTACAAGACGCACACGTAGTATGTAGGCGCTAAATAAACCAGCCTAGGAAAGCTGGGAAACCAGCACAAGGCCACCTGGAGGCGTTCTGATGAATGTCATGGCGTTTCGCTGTTGGCTCCAAAGAAAACTAATCCGAGAGCACGCAGTGCGATGAGCAAGACCAGCAATAGGAGACTCTCGATGACAAACTCAGTGAGTGGTGGGCTGGCGGCTTCTTTATACGCAAAGCCGCAGCCATTTCCGGCCATCGTCGTCGGCGGACTTATCGTCGGTGTGCTCGACCTGACTTACGCGATCCTGGTTTACAGCCCCCAAAAGCCCATTCTCATTCCGCAAACCATCGCCAGCGGCGTCCTCGGCATGAGATCGTTCAGCGGCGGCGTGCAAGCTGCCGCGCTGGGAGTCGTCCTGCATTTCGTCATCGCGCTTGGCGCCGCGATCGTATACTACCTCGCTAGCCGCAAGCTCGCGTTCTTAGTTCACCATGCTGTCACATTCGGCCTGATTTACGGCGCTTTGGTCTATCTCTTCATGCATCTGGTCGTACTGCCCCTTTCGGCGGTTCCCCATAGGGATATGCCGCTGATTTACAAGGCTTGCGAATTCGTCGAACACTGGTTCTGCGTTTGGCTTTCCTATCGCTCTCTCCGTCCGGCACTATTCGCGCTGAATGATCTTCTCACAAGTCTTCAACCCCTGCCTGTATTTTAATCACCAAAACAAGGGCTTTGTTTGTTGAATTTTACGCCGTACGGTGGTATGAGAGAGCGCGGAAAAGGGGAACTTGTGCTTCTCGAAAGTGAAGGTGTGTCTATGAAGATTGAACTGTCAGAATCAAGAGGAGTGGTTCGGGGTGGAAAGCAGTTTAATCGGCATTCGTGGACGAGCGTAAAGGCCGTAGTCGCGGCCGTGTTATGGACAATCTTTGGAGTGACAGCGGTGGCACAAGGCATTTTTGGGCGAATCTCGGGAACGGTCACCGATTCGCAGGGTGCAGTCGTTGCTGGGGTGAGGATCAGGATCGTTAACGAGGAGACGAAACTGGAACGATTTGGTGGCTGGCGCTCGCATGAGCGTGGACTTGAGCTTGGTGGTCGGTGAGGTCTCGCAAAGGGTCGAAGTGGCAGCGACAGCTGAGACGATCAATACCACATCCGGCGAACTGGCGCGCGTCATCGACTCGAACCAAGTGCGAACCGTCGCGTTGAACGCGCGGAACTACATGCAGTTGCTTTCTCTGACCCCCGGTACTGCCCTCACTGTCGATGACCAACTTAGCTTGACCACGAGCTTGGCCATCAACAATCAGTCGGTCAATGGTAATCGTCCCGACTCGAACGCTCTGTCCGTTGATGGCGGCTTCAATATGGATTCGGGCTCGAACGCCAGCCAAGTCAACAACGTCGGCATTGATTTTATTCGCGAAGTCGCCATCAAGTCATCGAACTTTTCGGCGGAATACGGGCGCAACTCCGGAGCCTCGGTCAATGTGGTGACGCGCAGCGGAGGTGACGGTTACCATGGCGCGGTTTTTGAATTCATTCGTAACGACAAACTCGATGCAAAAAACCCTGCTCCCGGCGCGCTGAAAACGCCCCTGCGGTTCAACGATTTCGGATGGGATTTTGGCGGCCCCATCAAACGCGGCAAACTGTTCTTCTTTGCCGGCGAGGAATGGAAGAGGATACGGCTTACGGCAACGCCGCAATCGAGAACTGTTCCCACAGCAGCAGAGCTGACAGGCGACTTCAGCGCTTTACTCGCATTGCCGACTCCGGTGCAACTCCACGAGCCGGGCAAACCGAGCACCCCTATTCCTGGCAACCGCCTCGATCTCGATCCCAACACGCCGCTTACTACCGACGGCATAGCGATTGCCAAGATCTACAGCACGATGACGGCCCTGGCCAGCGGGCTCTCCCCGGTTATTCCTACAGGTGCCACGATTCCGATTGCCCTCAACGCGACCTTCCAACCCAACAACCCGTTCAACTGGAGGCAGGACCTCGTTCGCCTCGATTACCGCCTCAACGACAAGCACAGTCTCTACGGGCGGTATTTGCACGATAACTTTGACCTGGTGGATGGTTTTGGGACCTTTGTCGACGCCGGAGTTTTACCGACAACGCCAACTCATCGGCTTCGCCCGGGGTATGGCATTCAACTCGGCGAAACCTGGCTCGTTACGCCACAAATCGTGAACCAGGCCAAGATTAACGCCTCCTGGAACGGGCAGCGAATTCCACCAACGGGTGTCAACTGGCAACGGGCTACGTATGGCTTCACTTTCCCGCAACTGTTCCCCGGGGGACGATTTCCCGACGGAATTCCGGACATCAGCGTCGCGGCCGGACCAGGAAGCATGCCTGCGATCTCCGGTACGCAAGGTCCCGATTTCTCGCTGCTATCGCCCACGGTAGACATCGCGCCAGCGGACGACATCACCTGGCAGAAAGGGTCTCATACGTTCAAGGCGGGAGTCTTGGTGGTGCGCAACCGTAAAGACCAGAACGGCCGGTCCAGATATAACGGCCAAGTTGCTTTCAACACTAGCGCGACGAATACGACGGGCACAGCCTTTGCGGATGCCCTGCTCGGTAACTTTCAATCGTACACCGAGGCATCAGATGACCCCATTGGGCACTTCCGCTTCACGGACGTGGAAGCGTATGTTTACGACTCCTGGAAAATTACGCGCCGATTCAGCCTCGAGTTTGGCCTAAGGTGGCAGAACAATGGGCCGACCTACACACAGGCGAACAATATCGTTAGCTTTGACCCCAGCAAGTTCGATCTGGCACAAGCGGTCACTCTGACTGCGGATGGCAACAATATCGATACGACGAAAGGCGGCAATCGGCTCAACGGGTTGATCCGTGCAGGCGCCGGTGTACCGGCTGACCAACTCGTCCGCGTGCCCAATGGGAATAGTCCTTCCGTCCTGGCGGTGCCGGCAGGCGCGCCTCGTGGTTTCTACAATGCAGAGAACCTGTTTGGGCCGCGCTTCGGTTTTTCGTATTCACCGTTCAGCGACAACCGCACGGCAATCCGCGGCGGCATCGGTCTTTTTTACGACAAACCCGAGGGCAACATTATTTTCTCGCAGCTCAACATCCCCCCTTTTATCCAATCCTCAACATTCCAGAGCGGCAATTTATCCAACCCTTCCGGTGGCGCAGCCGGGGCTGCGTCTCTCTTGGGGGTGTCTGCGATTGATCCTAATTTGACGCCTGCGCGAACGACCAATTACAGTCTGGGCGTTCAGCGCGAGATGCCGTGGGGTGTTCTCATGGAGGTGTCCTACGTGGGCAACGAGCAGCGGCATATTCTGCGTCAGCCGGACATCAATCTGCCAACGTTCGCACAGCTTCAAGCCAATGCGGCGCTTCCCGCGCCTTTGCCACTCAACCGGCTGCGTCCTTACCAGGGGTACACCACGATTCGGATGTATCTGAGCGACAGCACCGCCAACTACAACGCGTTGCAGCTTTATGCCACGAAGCGGAAGGGCGACTTCCTGGCCACGGTCAGTTACACGTGGTCGAAGACGCTGGCCGACTCCAGCGCTCTTGGTGCAAACCCCGACAATTGGCGCGATCGAAGGTACAACTATGGCGTGGCGGATTTTGACCGCAGGCACGTCTTCGCCACAACTTATTTCTATGACTCTCCGCTGTTCCGGCATCGGGGCGGGTTCGTCGGGACTGCGCTTGGCGGCTGGCAAATGAGCGGCATAACCCGCGTTCAGTCTGGACCACCCATAACGATTCTGGCGACTTCCGCGCTTGGTGGCACGATCGTCAACGGGAAACTGGTTGGCAGCGCAAGCGTCAGCGGGCGGCGCGCGGATAGGGCGCCTGGTGTATCGCTCGCCCCGACCGCTCCGGGTCAATTCTTTAATCCACTTGCTTTTGTTGCCCCGTCTCGCACAAGTCCAGGCACGAGTGGCGTGGGCACCTTCACGGGCCCGTACGTTTTCGTGACGGATCTTTCGTTGCGCAAATACTTCAAATTGCCCAGAGAAAACATGGGACTGATGTTCGAGTCGGACTTCTTCAATATTTTCAACCGCGCGAACTATTCGCTGGGCAGCCTGGGCAACGCGACCTTGACTGTTGGCTCCGGTAACTTCGGAGGCTTCGGAAGCGCCAGCAACCCGCGCAACGTGCAGTTCGGTTTGAAGTTCAATTTCTGAGCGACATGGCTCGAACCGGATGCCAGATTTCCGCTCAGGTTACTCGCGCATTTCCGGGCGGTCACGCTTTGTAAGAATGGCGATCTTCTTTGCTGCCGATTAAACGGCGCCCACTAGGGTTATGCCAGGATCACGGCGTCCTCGGAACTTAGCGCTAGAAGGATCGTACATCGCCCCGCCGCCGCCCATCCACCTCATCCCCTAAGTTTGCCGGCGCTCGCCACTCGCGCCCCCGCTTGCTGAGGTATGATCTTGGAATCCATCCGTCCCGAACCAGAGCGGAGTAATGGAATGCAGATTCTTCTTGTAGGTACGAGAAACATGGAACTCCTTTCCTCCCTTAATGCGCAAAACATATTCACCTGTGGTCCAAGGATGGATCTCTTCGACGAACGAAGCGTTGATAAGCACGGAGCGATGAATGCGGACGAATCCGTATGGCCGGAGTTTTTCCGCGACTGTGGACATGGACTCGTGAAGAAGATCAGAACCCGACTTCCGCTGGAGCAAAACGTAATTACCCTGGGCCTCGACCGTAACCACATCGGCGGGATCAATAAATAGAATCCTGCCTTTGGCCTTGATCGCGATTCTCGACGGCCTTGTTAGCATTCCTTCGATCTGAGGGAGAAGATCATGCATGCGAGATAGAGTCTTTTCATACATGTGGATGATCTTCTTTTGGCAGCGCGTCCGCCAGAACCAAGGCAGCTCCGCTGAAGAGCAAAGTATCGGCAAAATAGTTGAGCCCGCTTCCTATGTCAGAGGGGATGGCGACTACGATGGGCAGGTAAATAAAGAGGCATAGAAGAAGAATCATGATACCTAGATATGTTGCTGCCAAGCGTGCTTTCTTATTTACGATGAGGCTTACTCCGGCTGCGACAAGGACCGCCCCCGCAAGATAAGCCCAGAGCAGGCGCACTGGAATCCAAGTTGGCGTAAGTTTTTTGAGAGGAACGCCGGGCGCGAACTCGGGGTATAAAAAGTGCTCCACGCCGAAGAACAAAGCTGGTATCGCGACAAAGAGGCGCCCCAGGGTTACGAGGCGGGGCACGCCGTCAGTGGGTCCTGGCTTTATGTGAGCTCCAGCGAAAGCAAATGCGCCCCCACTAAAGGCGAGATCTCTTAGGGCAACCGCCCACGCAAATCTATCGCGCGGGTTGACCACTACCTTTGGGATATGCAGCAACACCACGAATAGAAAGAACATGATTCCCAAAAGTGTTGCCGCCAACTGTGCCTGCCTTTTGAGGATGATGCTCAGGGCCGCAGCGATGAGAGCTGTACCTACGAGATAGACCCAAAATAGGTGTGCAGGAATCCAGGAGGGCACCAGCAGCACGACGAATTTGGCGGACGCAAAGTGCTGCGCAGCGAAGACCACCATTGGGATGGCAAAGAACAAACGGCCAAACGGCATGATCTTGTCCAGCCCGTGTGCTTGCGGAAGTTCGTTCTTGATGATTATTGGGAGGCCGATTGCTAACAGGGCCACTCCGGCGAAATACGGCCAAAACACACGTGCCGAAACCGAGAATACTAGAAGCGCAGCCGGCGCGTGAGCGTGAGCGAATTGTTGGAAGCCGCAGTCCACCGTGTGCATTTCAGAACCCAAGGCTCCGTGCCGATTCTCGAAGCGAGCGGTTTGTCATGGGCCAAAGCCATCCTCGACGCAACCTAAGACGCGTACTTAACCGCGAAAGCTCCAAGTCCAAGCGGCACCCGCTGACATAGGATGGGGCAGTCCGCTGAGGGGTCGACGGATGCCGCGATCAATTAACCCAATTTTCCAGCATAAAGTGGTCGGGCACAATAACCACTTGAAGCAAGATCCTTATGACCACTATGATTCGGTGATGAAGAAGACCGCTAGCGGTTTTTCGCCTCTTATTTGTTTGGACCGGAAGGCCGGCAAGCCCCTGTATTCACAAGTGTACGACGCGTTCCGCGCGGCGATTGTTGGTGGCAACCTGCGCGCAGGGCAACGGATTCCGTCAACTCGAGCCCTCTCTTCAGAACTGAGGATTTCGCGAATCCCAATACTTAACGCCTATGCTCAGCTTCTGGCGGAAGGCTATTTTAAGAGCCGCCTAGGTTCGGGAACGTTCGTGTCCAGTTCCCTACCAGACCTACTGACTCCGTCCCAAGATTACAGCGCCAGGTCGACGCGAGTGCTTGCAATGCCTCGACCGATCGCGCGCCGCTCATCGCTTATTCCTCGCTACGAACGACCGGCGTGGGTGAGCGGCCAGGGAGCTTTCAGCCTCAGTCAACCCGCAGTGGACGCCTTTCCGTTTCACGTATGGTCGAAACTCGTCGCGCGCTATTGGAGAGATCTACATCGAAGTGCGCTGCAGTACGGCGATCCGATGGGTTTGAAAGAATTGCGCGAAGCGATTGGTGCGTATCTCAGAGCAGCACGCTCGGTGCGGTGCGAATGGCAGCAGATCATGATTGTCAGCGGGTCACAGCAGGCATGTGGGTTGAGGAACCTGGATACTGGCTAACGCGGCACATGCTCACTGCGGCGGGATGTCGTCTGGTACCTGTTCCTGTTGATAAGGATGGGTTGGACGTAGCTCTTGGCATCGAGCGGTGCCGCAAGGCACGCGCTGCTTATGTTGCGCCATCTCACCAATATCCGCTTGGAGAGACGATGAGCGCTTCGCGTCGTCTTCAACTCCTGGAGTGGGCCCAAAGCGCGGCATCTTGGATCGTCGAGGACGACTATGACAGCGAGTATCGCTACGACAGCAAACCCATAGCATCGTTGCAAGGCCTCGACCATTCGTCGCGCGTGATCTACATCGGTACGTTTAGCAAGGTCTTGTTTCCGTCGTTGCGGGTGGGCTATATCGTCATTCCTTCCGACCTCGTCGAGCACTTTGTAGCGATTCGCCATGCAATGGACGTGAGCCCGTCTCACCTGTATCAAGCCGTGCTTGCGGATTTTATCAATGAAGGACACTTCTCGCGACATATCCGGAGAATGCGGCTGGTGTACGGCGGGCGCCGAGAGGTCCTTGTCAACTGCATCAGGAAAGAACTCGATTCCGTCCTGCAGGTGCGCGGCGCCGAGGCGGGCCTGCACCTGACTGTGACACTCCCAAAAGGATACCGTGACCGCGTTATATCTGCACGAGCCGCACGCCAGAATTTGTGGCTGTGGCCACTCTCTCCTTCCTATCTCGGGACGACCCCTCGCCAGGGGCTCATCTTGGGCTTTGGCGGCGCGACAGTAGCGGAAATCCCCGACGCGGTGCGCCGACTGCGCGCCGTTCTCACGTCCGACCGAGCGCGATGACCAATAACAAAATGACAATAATCGGGGAAGGATCGCGCGAGTGATGGGCAGGTCAAGCTGGAAATCCGGTTCGAGGGAGTTGCTCACTATTCCGGGTACTCGGCATATCGAAAAGTGAGCCCCTACCGCGGCCGGAGCCGGGATCAGGAAGTTGGTTTGTCGGGGACGGGCTGGGTGGCGACGAAATCGTCGTGAAAACGCCGGACGTAGGAATCCAGCAATTGCTGAATTCGTTCGTGGCTCTGGGATTTCAGAACGAAACCAGCGTGGTGGTATTTCGCGACGCGACAAATGATTTCAGGATCTGTGAATGCGGAAGTATCAGGGTGTTCCTGTCGGGCAAGAGAAAGAATCACTCCGGCGTAATCGCGGCGCGCGGCAGGAAGCGCGTAGGGTTGTTTCCCAGCTCCGACTTCGAGACGAGCCCATTCGCGCCAGAGGTTGATACCCGTGGCGGCCTCGATGACGTCTGAAATGTAAGCGCCGCCGACGCGAGCAGCAACCTCAATGAAATAGAATTCTCCGCCGGCGTGCGATTTCAGGAATTCGGCGTGTGTCACGCCACGCACGAAGCCCAGGCCTTCCAGCAGATTGTGATTGATTTCGAGAAGCGCTCCGGCTTCTTCCGCGTCCCGAGGCAGCGTACGCGTTGTGAACACGCCGCCAGAATGCGCGGTATCGAGCGGCGGCGCGCCATAAGCATGCGCCTCAGCGAAGACGACGGCGCGCTCCGAGACGACACTGTCAACGTGATAGATGGAGCCCGGAACGAATTGCTCGAGCAAATAGAAAGATTGCTGGTCGCCGAGCCGATCGAGCCAGGGCCAGAGTTCTTCGGGCGCATGAATCTTTTTCATGCCGATGCCGGAGGCTTGCGAGCGAGGCTTGAGCAGCCAGGGACCGGGGACGCGCGACATGAATTCCCGGAGCGTGGCGTAGTTGAGAACGTGGACGAATTCGGGCACAGGGATACCCGCTTCTCCGGCTTGCGCGCGCATCGCCAGCTTGTCGCGAAAATAACGGACAGTGGAGAGGCCCATGCCGGGGATGCGGAGATGCTCGCGGAGGGCGGAGACATTCTCCATGTCAAATTCGTCGAGCGCGACGATGCGGTCGATGGCCTGCGACCTCGCGGTGTAGCTCACCGCGTAGATCAAGCCCTGGAGCGGCAACTCTTCCGGCATGGTGAAAACTTCATCGATACACTCGAATGGCCAATTGGCGTGGCGGAGTTTTTCGACGGTCAAGAGAAGGACGCGGCAGCCAATCGCTTTGCAAGTGCGGATGAATTCCTGACCCTTTTCGAAGGAAGTGACACAAAGGATGGTTAGCGGTCGAACTTCCGGCATCCGATGCTCCCTGATAACGTCCCGTCACAACACCCGTTGAATCGCTGACCAACGTGCGGCGAGCGCGGATTATACAGCGGCCTCGCCCCCCGGATACAGGAATTGCAGAAAGGGTCCGACACGTTGCGCCCACGCAGCTTCGTTGTGTTCCGCGCCTTCGACGCGCTCGTAGTGCAAGTCCCGCTCGAGCTGCCAGCCTTTGGCGAGAAGCACGTCACGGAATTTCTCCACCTCGCGCACGATGCGCGCGCCCTCGCGCGTGCCGATGTCGAGCCAAATCCGCGGGCGCGGCTGAACGACCGCGGCCTGGGCAAAGCGATGAATTACGCCGTGGTTCCACCATACGGACGGCGAGAGCGCGGCAATTTTCCCGAAAATGCGCGAATGCTTGAGCCCAATATAGAGGGAGACCAGAGCACCGAGCGACGAACCGCCGATGCCGGTATGCTGTGGGCCGGAGAGCGTGCGGTATTCGCGATCCACAAATGGTTTCACTTCCTCAATCAGAAACCTCGCATATCGATCGGCACGGCCCCCGCCGAGTTTCGGTGCATGGGTCGGAGTGTATTCCCGGATGCGTGCTTTGGTGTTGTATATCCCGACGATAATGAGAGGCTGGACAGCGCCCGATTGAATGCAACGATCCGCGGTTTGTCCAACGCGCCAATCCTGCCCTGGGATGAAGGAGGTGGCGCCATCGAAGAGATTCTGTCCGTCCTGAAGATAGAGGACGGGAAAGTGCCGTCCAGGCTTGTCAGCGTATCCGGGCGGCGTATAAACGATGAGGTCGCGCTGGTTGCGGAGGAACCGCGAGTGAAATTGTTTGTGTTTGCGGAGCTGTCCGGAACTCACGGCGCGATGGTCACCAGAAGTTCTTTCGCCTCGACGTGCCGCCTGGGTGTCACCAATAGCTTCACGATGCGTCTCGAGATGGGTGCACAGATATTAGACTGCAAGGCCATGGCTTCGAGCGCTGGAAACTTGGCATCGAGTTCCAACCAGCGACTCGCGAATGCGAATCGCGATTCCTCTGCGAATGGCGGCGAGCCGTTTATAGAATGGGCTGGCTTCTTCATCTCAGACGCGATCTAAGGAACCAACGCTCCAGCAGGTGGTGTAGTTGCGGCTGAATCAGCAACGATTGAGGTTGGAGTTGCCGATTTCAACCGTTGAAGTTCACTTTGGACCTTTGCCCAGGCTTTGGCTTTGCGCTTGGTTGCGTACGGTGCGTCAGGTTCAGCAAAGAAGTGCAGAAGTTCCGCTTTCACCTCGGGTGTGGCGCCCGCGAAGTTCTTTTCCGCTAATTTGTCCAGAAGTTCGGCGTGCGCTTCGTCGTTCAAGCGGTATTTCCCGGGACCGGTGCTCTCGCCGACATCGAAATTATCATTGGGCAGTTCCAGCCGGCCTTCGCGAGCTTCCGTCAGCAGCTTGCGGTAGCGATCAAGCGTGGCATTGAAGCTCGCCTCAAACATCTGCTCGGTCTGGGGCGTGGGTGTCCTGAACTGGAGAACCTTGAGCGGGCCGAATTTAGGAATCAGCCTGTAGAGAAAGGCGAGAAAACGTTCGGCCGGGCCGGGCTTGCGATAGTCTTTGCCCCATTCGCGCTCGTAATTCGAACGCGACAAATTGAAAAGAAATTTTTTCCTGGTGATGTCAGGAATATCGTCCTTGATCTCATCTTTCTTTAGGTGCCAGGCAATGCGCGTGGCCTTGGGAATGAGCTTGCTGACGTCGCGGCGATAAGAATTGAGAACTTTTTCCTCGCTTACCAGGACATCACTCAATTCCAGACCGTAAGTTTCCCGGAACGCCCGATCGAGAACCGGGCGAGCGACTTCGAAACCGATGAAATCGTGGTAGCTGTCCGGAGCGTAGCGTTCCCGCGCAATTTCGAGAACGTCGAAGCCGAATTCGGTCTTCACGTGCGCAAGCCGGCCGTCTTCATAGGAAACGCTGTCGCCGTATTTTTTCCGGAGGCCCGGATAGAGTAGCGGGACGGCCCGATTGGTGCCGATGCGGTGGCCATCGTTGTCCGCCGCATAGTGCGCCAGCGCGCCGGCGGCGAAAGCGTATTCGTTGAGATCTTTCGCGTCTCGCAGCAGCGCCAGGATGAAATCGCCGCTGCGGATGTAGTGCGTGAGGTCGCTGAAAAACGGGCTGCCGTAAGGGTAATATCCCATATCCTGAATGATGGCTCCGCCATAGGCGTAGGCTTGGGCCCGGCTCAGATCCTCCTCGGTTGCTCGCGGAAATTTTTCCAATAGCAGGGGCTTGACATGAGTCTCCCAGGCCGCATCAATGATGGCCTCATGCGAGAGCACGGCGTATGCGCGGACGGGAACGGGGCACGCCAGCGCGACTGCAAGCAGGCAAACACCAAAGACGCGGACGCGGCTGAACAGTCGCTTCATCATTCCAACACACAAATGGGAACCTGGGTCCAGAGCCCTTTCATGATAAGGCAAGCTGGGCTCTCAGGGCTTGAGGAGCGGCTCGGCATAACGAATGGGAACCCCGAAGTTGGAACCGCCGAAACCTCTGACGACGGCGAATGTGACTCCGATCACGCCGCCGTCGCGGTTGATGAGCGGCCCGCCGGAACCCCCGGATGTAGTCTGAGCATCGTAAACAATCTTGTCGGGAAGAACATCACCGATGTGACCCTGCGTCACTAAGGGACGAATGAGTTTGCGGCGCACCAGTTCCTGAACGACTTTCTCAGGGTCGCCGGCGGTGCTCTTGGCAATTTCATTCACGGTCTCTTCCCCCGCGCGCGCAAGAATGGCGCTGAGCCCAGTGGCATAGCCAAGGGAGATGAGGGGCTGGCCACTGACCGCGGCTTCTTTGCGCGCATCGAGCTTCAGGATGGGCCGCTTGAGGCCGGAAAGATCACCTTTCAGCAGAGCAAGATCGGCCTGGTCGGAAATCTGCAAAATGCTGACGCGGACACCGGCAGGGGCATCCGGAAAGTAGGCTTCGAATTGCGCGATGGCAGGATTCAGTCCCTGCTCCAGCACGGAACTGAGTTCCTCATTTTTCCACCAGGGCTGCACGACGTGATGGTTG
>WNFP01003859.1_pt1 | contig 12061 bp, 13 predicted proteins | sample 5400201 | NCBI WGS metagenome assembly WNFP01 (sample SAMN13153355, study PRJNA577476) | soil metagenome | isolation source: 115 cm saprolite under Madrone tree | place: USA:California | collected 2016-06-14
CTCGCGCCTGGCCCGGAAGCCGCGACTTACCAGGCGCAATCAGAGCGAATTCACCGAACGGCGGCGGCGGAATAGGTGGACGTACCCCTAGCCGCCAGTTTCACCAACGACGTTGTCGATGCCGTCGCTCCGACGATGGGCTGATCGGCGCGCCATGTATAAGGAGCGATTTCCGATGAACAATGTCGACCTCGTCAACGTCTTCACATAGGAGGAACAGGGGGCAACCCGTGTCACGTCGTGGCTTGCGCAGACGGTATGAGCTCCGCTGACATGCAGGACGTCGCGCGTCGCTTCGGGCGTGAGTCGGGATTCGTCTTCTCGCCGAAGAGCGGCGATTGCGATTTCTCGTTTCGTTTTTTCGTGCCCAACCATGAGATGGAGATGTGCGGTCACGCCACAATCGGCGCGCTCTGGGTGCTGATGCGCCAGGGTCGACTGCCCGCTGATACCGTCCGGATCGAAACCCGCAGCGTCCGGTAACAGGTTTCGTGACCGTTGGAAGTGATGGTCAGCCGGCGGTGGAGATCACGCAGCCCGCCGGCAAAGTTGTTCCGCTTCGCAGGGATGAGGAGGCGGAGGTTTTGTTGGTGCTGGGTATCGGGCGGGAGGCGCTCGCACCCTTGCCCGTTCACAACGCGGTGACCTCGCGCGTCAAAACCCTGATTCCCATCAACGATCGCGAGCGATTGAACAAGCTTGTGACGAGCGCGTCGGATGTCGAAGCCGTTTGCCGTCGCATCGGCTCGACGGGGTTATACCCGTATTCGACACTCGACGCGGAGGCCCGAACATTCGAAGCCCGGCAATTTCCTCGCTTCTCCGGCTATCCCGAAGACGCAGCGACCGGAATCGCAGCGGCTGCGCTGGTCTTCGGACTACTTCATGACCGATCGGTCGCTCCGGATGACCGTCTCATCCGTGTTCTGCAAGGTTGCGCCATGGGGCGCTTGTCCGAAATCAGGGTGCGGGTTGGTTTTGCTGACGGTCGTGCTGTCGGTTGCCTCCTTGGGGGGACGGTCTCGCCGGCGGATGCCGCCATGCAATCCGATGTTGCATGAGCGATCGACGCCGCAATGTGAAAAAAGCATACTCTATGTCGCCGTTTTTTTGAGCCGGCCGTGGCGACGATGGGGCCGTCGTCACTGCGTCAGGAAGCCACTTGGACGCGGAAATAGGTGGGAAAGCACCGGGATCGTTCGCTGACCTCGTAGTAGTCCCACTGACCTAGTTGGGCGCATCGCCTGCACGAGATGGAGGTCACGCACCATGCGCGTCGACGCGGAGGTAGCCGTTGCGCCCGAATATGTCGCGATAAGAGTTGCTTGATCACGGCCGCGGCATCGTCGCTATTCGTCACCCCATATGACCGAAACAGTTGCAAAAATGACGTTGGAGACGTGGTGGTTCGGGGATAGTTCTTCCAGAACATAGCGCAATCCGCCAGGATGCGTCGAAAGACTTTGGAATGAAACCGTTATGGCGAAAAGATCGAATGCGTCAAAGCGATCGCCCGGCGAGGATTGGATCGCCATTGTAAGGAAGAACGGTTCGCCCGAATTCGTCGCCGCGTTCGCGAAGGACCCCGTACTCAAAACGTCCGTCATGAATCAAACCGGAGCACGACGCCGATGACTGGACCGGCCGAGGCCGACTCTCCCCTCGAGTGGAAGCTGTTCATACGTCGACGCGCGAGCGCGACCCAGGGCGTGCCGCCGGGCAAGGATGATCTGAAATGGGTCGCGAACACGGCGACCCTGATATACGGCAGAACGGATGCGCTTCTCGTCGATGCTTTCCTGTCTGATGCGCAGACCGCGGAGCTCGCCGACTGGATCGCCGCCACCGGAAAGCGACTGTCCACGATCTATATCACCCATGCGCATCCCGACCACTTCTTCGGGCTGAAGCTACTGCGCGATCGGTTTCCCGGGGCGCGGGCGATCGCCGCGCCCCAAGTGGTGGATGCCATGCGGACGGCGCTCGCGCCTGAGTCCGTCGAGAACTGGCGTCGGAGGTTTCCGGGTCTCGTCCCGGCCAGCCTCGTTCCTGCCGAGCGACTCGAAGGCAATGAATTCGACCTCGAAGGCAACAGGATCGTCGTGGTGGACATCGGACACACGGACACCGACAACACCACCTGTCTTCACGTGCCGTTGATCGGGCTCGTTATCGCGGGCGACGCAATCTACAACGGTACCCATCCATATCTCGCGGAGTCCGACGGGCAGGGTCTGCTCGACTGGCTCGATGCTATCGACAAGATCGAGGCATTGAAGCCGCAAGCCGTCGTCGTCGGGCATGGCCCGCTCGATCCCGACAACTCTCCGCGCCACATCCGGGAAACGCGCAGCTACATACAGGACTTCGTGCGCGTCGACGCAGAAGCGAAGACGGCGCGCGAGCTCTACGATCGGATGCTCGCCCTCTATCCCGACCGCATCAATCCCGGATCGCTCTGGGGCAGCGCCAATGCAGCCAAGGCGCCGGGGCGAGCGAAGGCGCCACGGTGAATCCGTTCGGTATGAAGTAGTCGAAGTTTGGCGGAGCGAGATCGGCGCCAGGTAGTTGAGTCCTTCGCATGTGCTCGAAGCCGTGCCGCGAGCTGCGTTAGTCCGGCAAAAGGTTGCAAGCTCAACCAGGCCAATCATGATCATCATATTGCTGCCAGTGCCCATTATCGGCGGCATTATACCGGTGCAGACTGAAACTTACGAACACACCATTTCCGGGTTGCTTGGAAAGCGCACCGATCTGTTTTAACATTCGCTATACAGCGTTGCGCCTACTTGATCCACGATGAGGCCTCCGTTTCAGCGGTTGCTCCCTCTTCGCCAAGACAGCGGGCGAATCGACGCCAGCGGCCAACAACAGAACGCGAGCCGCCTCCCGGGCCACGCGGGCCATCTTCGGATCTCTGCGTACCACGGCCGCTGCTATTGCACCGTCAACAAGCAGCATGAGTTGCATGGCCAAGCTCTCCGGATTAGCTATTTCCAGCCGGCTCAACAGTTCGCGGAACCAGGTGCGGCTTTGGTCCTTGAAGGCGAGAGCGATCTTGTTGGCGGCGTGGCCCGGCTCTTTCAACTCGGCGACAGCGTTCACGAACGGACAACCGCGAAATCCGTCGTCGGCAAGGCTGCGCTCGAGTTGCTCGAAATTTCCCAGGATTTGCTCTGCCGGGGGTAGTTCGGAGACTGCGGTCGGTCTGAGGCGACGGGCCAGATAGGCGACGATGAGGTCGTCCTTGGACGGGAAATAATTATACAACGTTCGCTTGCTGATCCCGACCTCGGACGCAATCGTGTCCACGCCCACCGCTCGGATGCCCTCGCCATAAAACAGGCTATCGGCCGTTTTGAGGATGCGTTCTTGCATAACCACCTTGCCGGCGGATCTTTCCATGAGCGTACAGACCTGTGTAACTTCATTTGATGCTGGCCGATTCGAGACCCTGCGTCGCCTATGCCAATCCCAATAGGCGCTGCGGTCGTGCCACTGCGCGGTGCAGTCGCAAGAAAGACTGCGTCGACACCGACGCATAATCAGTTCAGTAGATGCCGAGCGGGAGACGCCGGCTCCGCGACCCACGCGCGACAAAAAGCGGCCGCGATCTTTCCTCGGGATATCTCCTTTTCGGAGTAGGCCGGGAATTTCGGCAAATGTTCGTCTTGGGGGCTATCGGTAACGAATGGCAGCATCAAAAATCCAAGATATTCTCCGGACGCGGAAAGTGCAGTCGGATCGCCGATCAGAGCAGGGCGCGTCGCCATGCCCTTGGGGCTGCCCGCACGCCAATGTAGTTCGCGGAACTCTTGCCGTTCGACCGGCGGTTTGGACAGGATGCGGACGGCACTTTCATAGGAGATGAGGTACACGTTGTGGTCCCGGGTAAGCGCGAGATTGGCATCCCGCAAACCTTTAAGTTCGGTCAGGATCGGAGCTTTCGACGAAGGATTGGTCAAGGCTATCGCCGTCAGTCCGAAGAGCGCGTCGAAAAGCATCATGGGATGTTTGGCTTGCGACAGCCTCCGTAGATAGTCCTCCACGACGGACTCGCCGAAGGCGGCCGCCGACCTCGCTGCGATTGCAGCAAGCCAAAACGTACGTTCTCTTAGGAGCACGAAGCTTGGAGTCCAGTTCTTCCATGCGAAGCTATTGGCCATATTCGCAAGCCAGGGGCGAGCCTCGTTGCTTGAAGCGACCAAGGTAAGTTGGCCCAGCGCATGGACGAGCTGCCAATAGGCGTGCAGGCTCGTGGCGCCGATTCCTGGCGATCCGCTCAACTCTAGCCGAACCACGGATCGAAGCGCATCGAGAACCTGAAGGATCCGCATCGCAGACTTGTAGGCCATCTGTTCCAATAGAGGCGCCCACTTGAATATCTCGTTGAAGTTTGACCGCGATTGTATGGGCGATGGTTGGAAGAGCGCTTCAAGAATATTGTACGAATCTCTCGTTGCGTGCGTTCGTTGCATCGAATCCTGCAGCGATCGTTCGAACTCCGGCAGTGTCCGAAGCACTTCATCAAGATCGATGGCTGATAATCCGGCCTGTCTTTTGCGATCCACAGTGCAGCCTTGCCCTCCGACCTTGAGCCAGCTCTGGTTCTTTAGCTGACCGATCAAGAACTCCTGACCCGGATCGATCGCAGCGATTTCGCCCAGTCGCCCCCGAAGTGGCGCATCTCGCGTGACGGCCATTGCGACGGCTAGTTGCGTGACCATTTCGGTGCGCGCAGCCCCCAGCAGTTCGACCATCATTTCGATATCGCCATTCACCTCTAACATTTCGCCATGTGCTCTCGTCGTCTCCGAAGACGCTTGACGGGGTGCGTTTCGGAAGCGCGAAGGCTATGCGATCAAAGCTGTGCACTAAACGACGTTTTGCCCACGTTTCGGGACATCGCATGCTTCGACATGGCGACGGCACTACGGCAAACATGCGTGTGGTGTCGAGGAACGTCGCGTGGCTCCCGCGATTAAGCGCGAGAGGTTCAGGGCTATCGCCATGTTCGAAAATATTGCGCGAGATGGTGCGACCGCCAGGAATTCCGCCGGAGGACTGTGGAGCTTCGACCTTCTTATCGTCGGAAGGACTCGATGATCGCCTCCGCCATGGCCTGGAACCGCGAACTTGGACCTTCCGGTCCGACGCTCTGCCGGCTGGCACGGGCCCCTTCGAGCAGTATCGATAAGGTGTCGGCCAGGAGTTCGGCCCTCGCGATCCCCGCCTTGCGACAAAGCTTGGCAAGCCAGTCTCGATATTCGGTCTTGATATCCTCGATGAACTTGCGCGCGGGATGATCTTCCTCTGTCAGCTCAACAGCGGCGTTCGTAAACTCACAGCCGCGGCAATCGTTGGCGAGGCGCTTTGCCACGCGCGCGAGCCAAAATCTTAGCTGTGCAAGACCGTCTTCAGGACTGCTCGCCTCGATCTCAGCCCAGGATTGTCTGGCTTCCTCGGCCCTGGAACGCAGACACTCCATGATCAAATCGTCCTTCGAAGTGAAGTGGCGATACAGCGTCGTCTTGTTGGTGCCCGCCACTTCGGCGATCGTATCGATGCCGACCGCGCGGATTCCACGCCTGTGAAACAAGTCTCGCGCCGTCGAAACAATCCTTTCGCGAGGACGGGGCGACGTCCGGCCGCTCTCCATAAAAGCTCCTTCAGAAATCCGAGGTCCACGCCTTGACTTGGACGTGACCGGTCAGTAACAATTCGGGTTAATAGCCGATAACCTCCTGTCACTTTCGCGTCAAGATGGTTCGGGGGACAATATCGGGCGGTGAGGAGCGGTCTTTGAAAATCGTTGCTTGGTCAGCGGTTTGCCTATGAAGCTGGAAATGCTGCACTGCAAGATACCGGCCCCCGAGGAGCAAACTACGAGATGCAAACTAGTAGCCCGAGGCGAGTCGGCTGGTGTGTGGCAGCGCGTGCAAGCCAAGCGGCAAATTCTGCTGTCCCGGCGATGCGGCCTCATCGAAGCCGACCCCTCGTGAGCGGATCCCGTTTCCGATGGTGAATTTCCTCGTTGAACGTCCGATCTGGGCGCGCCAACCGATAGTCGGCGGCTATCGGCCGAACGCAACAGCCCAACCAAGATCGAACCTCCCATGAATGCGACTGGCGTTGCCGCCGGAGCCCCCTTGGCCACCCTGGAGAGATCAAGCCGATGACGGAAGAGAAGCTCGCAAAAAAGACGGTCACCGTTCGTGGACAAAACATCGCGTATCATGAGCGCGGCGAGGGACCGCCGATCCTGTTCCTGCACGGCAATCCCACCTCGTCCTATCTGTGGCGCAATGTCATTCCCGAGCTCGAGGGGCTGGGCCGTTTGATCGCGCCGGACCTGATCGGCATGGGGGACTCGGACAAGCTGCCGAACGTCGGGCCGGACACCTATCGCTTCGTCACCCATCGCGATTATCTCTGGGGCTTCATCGACAGCGTGATCGGCCCGGCGGAGGCCGTGGTGCTCGTCATTCACGATTGGGGCTCGGCGCTCGGCTTCGACTGGGCCAACCAGCACCGCGCGCGCATCCGGGGCATCGCCTACATGGAAGGGATTGTTCGCCCGCTGGCGGGCTGGGACGAGTGGAGCGAAGCTGCGAGGCCGGTGTTCCAGGGCTTTCGCTCCAACAAGGGCGAAGCCATGATCCTCGATCGCAACTTGTTCGTCGAGCGGGTGCTGCCCGGATCGGTGATCAGAAAATTGAGCGAGACCGAGATGACGGAATACCGCCGGCCGTTCCTCAACCGCGAGGATCGCTGGCCGATACTGACCTGGCCGCGCCAGATTCCGATCGGCGGCGAGCCCGCCGATGTGGTCGATATCGTTCGGGCCTATAGCGAATGGATTCCCGGTACAGAATTTCCAAAGCTGTTCATCAACGCCGAACCCGGCGCGATTTTAACCGGCAGCGCGCGGGAGTACTGCCGGGCCTGGAACAATCAGACCGAGGTGACTGTGTCGGGATCGCACTTCATTCAAGAAGATTCCGGCCCGGCCATCGGCCGCGCGGTGGCGAACTGGATGCGGGGTTTTGCCTAGGGCATTCTTCGGTCGACTCTGAGCGATGGCGGCCAATCACACTCACTCCGTCATCCGGAGATTCCGACTGAAAATGCATCGAGCTATTTCAAGCTGCAACTGGCGCGACGCCTGCGACTATGCCGCGAATGGAGTGCTCAGGTTTGATGGTCAGATGCGTAAAAAAGCCCTCAGACTCGAGCGGTCGCTGAGACTACTATGACATCGTCTCGACTATTCCGGGGGATCAGGCATACCGACCTTTGCAGCAGAGCGAGCGTCCTTTCATAAAGAAAATGAACCGCAAACATTCTCGGTGTGCCGGAAGATTTAGCAACTCCGTAGATAGTCCGGACATAAAGTGTCCGACCTATTAGGCATTCAGGAAGACTGTCTATGGTTTTGTGATTCTCGGCCTAAGAGGTGATGATTTCGTACCGCCTCCTACGGTCTCGGATTTTGCAGCAGCACATGGCGCAGATACCATGGTTCGGTCCAAATGCTTATCACCCTTTGGGTCCCGTCGAAGATATTTGAGAACTCCGCAATTGTGCTATCGAACTGAAACTCGTCGATACGGTCCACTTTGTTTGGTGTGCTCTTGACGAAATCCGACGCCTTGTCGGTGCGATAGACGCGGAAAAAGGCCGGGTCGGGACCGCCGAATATAGTCATTTCCCCGCCGCTTTGGAGCGGCGCCCCTGCTCGGTAGCGAAGAAGCAGTCTCAAGGTACCGCCGGCATCGTCACGGATCTGCCAACGCTCGAACCCAGAACTGTCCGAGGTCTCCTGTGCGGTCATGCCTTGCTCCATATCGACTGTGGCAAACTGGGCATTTTTATAGGGGCCCGGGATGGCGTGGGCGTTCGCCGAGAATGACCGAACGACCCTGAAGGCGAATTCGCCGTTTTCGGTATTTTTTGCGAACACGAGCAGGATCGCGCCGCGGTCCTGCTCGCCCACTCGTGCCTCACCATCTGCGTTGTAGTGTACCGTCAGCAATCTGTTTCGGAACGCTACCATGAAATTCGCGCCTTCAGAAGGACCGGGAGGCATCGAGGCTACCTGCCACGACGCGGGCAGGAGTTTCTTAGCCTGTTCTGGTGAGACGGCGAACGTTAGTTGGACGCGCCGCTCCACGTCATACTCGACAAGATGCTGATCTGCGGAATCAGAAGCCGATGCCGATTGTGTCATTGCGAAGGTCCATCGTCTTGGTGCTAGGCCTTCGTCGGAAGGCAATCACGTCAGGTTGGCGGTCATAAACTCCGATCGCAACGACCCGAGTCCACGCTCATTTTTGGATAGTTCGGGCAACGAAGGTTTCTCGGACTGCTGTTCCGACAATAAGGTTCGATCCTTCAGGCAGACCGATGAACGCATGCGTTCAGAACCTCAATCTGTCGGCAAGGTCTTCGCGGTGCTTGATATCGCCACTTTTTGATTTCAGGCCGGAGACAGCATAAGGCTTCCTTCGCTTGATCCAGTGGCGGAGTGTCTGAGATCACAGGAATACGCGGCGGCAGGTATCCGAACGCTGCGAGGAGATGCATTCTCTCCCCAAGCAGCGATGGTGAGTCGGTAGCAAAAAGATACGGTCACTTGCGGCCACCTCAAACGTCATATACGCAACCTTTTAGGACACGTATCGGGAGAACCTGCCCGTGTTGAAGGTTGTTCAGCTTTAGCTGAACGTCAGTAACCGCGAGACCTAAGTTGGTGTTGCGCCAAGTTGGCAACTACAATTGCTCGACGGAGAGCCGGGCGTCGAGATTGGCGTGTCATAGCCCAACGCGTTTTGGAATTTTTGCGATCGATCAGGCCAAATCGGCAAATTGGGCTTCCGCGAAACTTGCTGCTCTTCGACGTCTCAAAAGGTGGCAGATATGACGTTCTAGACGCGTCCCTGATAGCTTAGTTTAGTCTGGGTTCCCAAATGAGTTCCAGCACGATAAGGCCGCGAACGCTACGAAGCTGAAGCTAGAGTCGCTAACAAAAATCACTGAGGAAGCTGAAACAAAATGAATTCAAAAGCCGTCACCGTGAAAGTCGCGGTCCTGGACGACTATCCGAACCTGGCCATGCGAATGGCCGATTGGTCCGCCTTGAAAGACCGCGCGACAATAACGGTTTTTAACGATCACATCGCGGGCACGGACTCTGTTGTAGAACGGCTACATCCGTTTGACGTGGTCAACATTATGCGGGAAAGAACTCCGCTTTCGCGTGAAATTATTGCCCGCCTTCCGAATTTGAAATTGATTGCTTCAACCGGACCCCGCAACGCTGCCATAGATGTCTCTGCAGCCGCCGAGCGCGGGATAGCAATTGCTCATACGGGCTACAGGTCGGAACCTACGATCGAATTCACATGGGCATTGATTTTGGCAAGCGTCCGCAACCTCGTTGCTGAAAGCAACAATTTCCGATCAGGAGGTTGGCAACAGTCGATTGGAGGAGATCTCAACGGCAGGACTCTCGGCGTCCTCGGGCTTGGCAATGTCGGCGCACAGGTCGCAAAAATCGGAAGCGCATTCGGCATGAATGTGATTACCTGGAGTCAGAATATGACCCCTGAACGGGCGGCTGCGGCGGGCGCGATAAGCGTCTCTAAAGACGAATTATTCCGCCAGTCAGACATTCTAACCATACACGTTGTCCTCAGCGAACGGACCAAGGGGATGGTGGGCGAAGCGGAGCTCGCGCTGATGAAGCCAACGTCGCGCTTGATTAACACGTCTCGTGGACCAGTCGTAAACGACGAGGCTTTGATAAAGGTGCTACAAGCGCGAAAGATCGCCGGTGCGGCTTTGGACGTCTTTGATGTCGAACCTCTGCCTGCGGATCATCCATATCGCTCTTTGGACAATGTGCTCGGCGCACCACATATCGCGTATGGTACAGAGGGTCTGTATCGAACTTTCTACCAAGATACCGTCGACAACATATCCGCTTGGCTCGATGAGCAGTGATAGCACGCAGTGTGCGCCTATGCCTGTTCCAGCCGTTTCGACGTCAAGCCCAGCTCCAGCCGCGGGTGCGCACACCATGTTCGCGCTACGAGCTTATTCGGACCCGAACAGGGCATTACTAAAATTCATATAGCCTAGGTGGTGTGGACACTTACCGCAGCCACAGGACGTTGGCCGCGAGCGTGCTTATCCGGTTAAGGCCCAATCGCACCACATCTTGCGCGCCGTCAACTTGAAACTGAGGAAGAGATGTCCGCTTATGTGGTTCTCCAGATTGAAGTCACTGACGCAGAAAAACTCGCCCAATACCGAGAGATCGCCACGCCGATCGTTCAGAAATACGGCGGCAGATACCTTGCTCGCGGGGGCAGGATGGACGCGGTGGAGGGAGACTCCTTGCCCCGGATTGCAATAGTAATAGTCGAGTTCCCCTCGATGGACGCCTTCAAGCAATTTTATGATGCTCCAGAATACCAAGGCGGCGAAGGCCCTTCGCCAGAGCGCAACCCGAGGAACGACGCTCGTTGTCGAAGGGCTGTAAATCAACATTTGGTAGTCTTGGGCGTTAACCGGATAGGCATGGCTGCGAGAGTAACGACCGCCCGATAAATTCTGGCGGTCTTTTCGATGCGGATCTCGACGCGGGGGAACTGCTTGAGCTTTGAAAAACAGCATTCCACGAGATGGCGCTGGGCATAAAGATGTTTGTCGAACGGATATTTGAGCGCGCGTGACGGATTGTTGGGGATGACGGCGAGCGCCCCCTTGGCGGCGATGGCTTGGCGCAAGTGATCGGCGTCATAGGCTGTATCAGCCATGACGACCTCGGCGGGTAATCCCTCGACAAAGGCAGCGCTTGCGGTGGCCGGCACGTACCATTGGAAACCACGCGGCGTTTAGATAACCGCCGCCGCAAGCAATCGGAGCAGCGGCGGACGGGATTGCTATCCCGGCTGACAGCCGAATGCCACCGAGAATATTTGACGTCCCAAAAGGTGGCAGAAATGACGTTCTAGTTGCGACATCGATAGTCTAGCCTCAGCAATGATCGGCGCGATCGATAAGGGGGCTATTCTAGGCGTTTATCAAAAAAGTGGCGATACAGTCGGACGATCGGTTTCGTCTGTGCTGATTCCGTTGCGAAGGGGCTACCTTCATTTTACGTCGTGTGGGTGGCGTGAAATTATCAGGCGTATTTCGAATTTGGAATTGATGGCCTTCGTCACGGGGGTGCAACGTTTCGATCGACTTACTGCTGCGGCTGAGTGTGGTTTCGCTCTTTGCATATCCGCCGAAGCAGGACGATCGAATTGACGAGGGCTTCTGTTCTCGCAACCGCCGCCGCACTCTCTGAGAGTAACCCGCTTCGTGCTGGAAGCTGGCAGCAATTAGTTGGTGACATCGGGGAAGGACGCTTCTTGCTCTCGGACCCGGTAGTGTTGAAGCGAAGGTTGCGAGGCTCGGTCCGGCATTTGAGATGGAGATGATTGCCTGGAGCTGGAGCAAGACAACTGGGCGCCCCAATCAAGAAAACAAAAAACAAAATTAAAGGCAGGAGGGAAGTTTAAACGTGTGGTCGAGGGGATCAGGTAGCCTTCATCATTGTAACCGGCGAACAGTTTTGCATGGTCATTCCGGCCCGGCCGGTCGTTCGGGCGAAACGAGATGATGCAGGCACAACTCGCGCAGCGGCGCTCTCCCTTGCTGGCGGTTCGCGACGTCAGCGTTGTGTTCGGCGGCGTCATCGCTTTGAACGGCGTGTCTTTCGACATGCAGCAAGGGCAAATTCTCGGGCTCATCGGGCCGAACGGCGCCGGTAAGACGACGCTTTTCAATTGCTTGAGCCGACTTTATCAGCCGAGCAGGGGCGACATCCGAGTGGAGGGCGCGTCCATTCTGACGCGCCCGCCGCACCGGATCGCCGAAATCGGCATCGGCCGCACCTTCCAGAACGTCGCGCTGTTTCCCAATCTTTCGGTGATGGACAACGTCCGGGTCGGCACCCATTCACGCACCTCGAGCGACATCGTCAGCGACTCGCTGAAACTGGCTTGGG